>SCPN01000026.1_pt1 | contig 55861 bp, 45 predicted proteins | sample 6106831 | NCBI WGS metagenome assembly SCPN01 (sample SAMN10720447, study PRJNA508395) | human gut metagenome | isolation source: Participant 1, 0 month | reverse complement strand
ATCACTTTATGCTCATAAGTTCCCCGAAGCATTTTCCCTAAAGAATGTCCGTAGTTACCTTTAAAGGCTTGCTCGGCAGCAGCTTTGTTCAAACGGCTGTTGGGATGAAACGGATTTCATCCAGCGGAGCAGTCAGTGCAAAGTCATATACTTTACGCAAGTTTAGTTCGAAGCAGCTCTTCCTCTTCCTCGCTGACTGTCTGTTGCTTGTCGAGCAACGTTTGTTCATTTTTGGCTATATATATAAAGGTAGTATGTCCACCGGCAATGATGGCTTTAGCCGTTTTATCTTCCGTTTTACAAATCACTTCGATATACAGCTTTTCCGTAATATCTTCTTTTAGAGAAATACAAATCCGTTTTTCTGCGATGAATTGTTTTCCCTGTTCCACCGCTTCCGGCGTACAATCCCTCAATACCTCCAACTGATAATCTGATTTGCCAATCAACGCCCCCAAAGCAACCGCTATGGGAAGCCCGACCATACCCGTTCCCGGTATTCCGACTCCCATGGCATTCTTTAATATATTAGCACTTAACAGGACTTCTATCTTTTCCGGTTTCGCTCCCAGTGTTTCGGCAGCTTTAGCTACACAAAGCGCTACTGCGATAGGTTCCGTACATCCGATAGCCGGAATGACCTCCTTCTTAATCAATTCTATAATTTGCCTTCTTTCTGATTCAGTCATGGACTTATAAGTTTTGGTTCCACAAAAATAGGAAATTCTTTCTTTTCCAACATTCTATAATGAACAAATAAAATCTCATATTGTTATAAAATCTCCCATACACCAAACTTTAACAGAAAGAATTGATAGAAAAATGAAAGCAAAACACATAGTTGTTTATTTGCTACTAGCTATTGTTTCCTCTTCATGTATCCGCGAAGAAGCTCTCAATGCAGAAGCAGACATATTAAGTTGTATACTACCGGGAGTAGCCATGACAACCAGTCCTATTATTAACAATAATTCCATAACTATCTTTGTTGGTCCGGGAACTGATATTTCAGAACTCAAGCCTGAATTTACACTGACTCCGGGAGCTGCGATCAGTCCGCTTAGCGGCACGGAGCGAAACTTCAATACCCCACAGGAATATACTGTTACAGCTGCCGATGGTGTTTGGAAGAAAACGTATACCGTATCAGTGATCGACACGGAACTTGCCACAAACTATAATTTCGAAGATACACTGGGCGGAAAGAAGTACTCATATTTGTGGAACGCGAAGGAGATAAGGTCGTCATGGAATGGGCCAGCGGAAATGCGGGTTATGCCATGACCGGAGTAAAACAGCCGATGATTATCCCACTTTCCAAATAACAGACGGAAAAGCCGGCAAATGCCTCTCCTTAGTGACACGCAGTACCGGATTCTTCGGCCAGATAGCAGGAATGCCTATTGCGGCAGGAAATCTGTTTATCGGCTCTTTCGATGTGAATAACGCTATGAGCAATCCTCTGAAAGCAACTAAATTCGGCCTCCCTTTCCGGCATGTACCCACTTATCTGGCTGGTTATTATAAATACAAAGCAGGAGATCAGTTTACAGAAGGAGGAAAACCTGTGAACGGGAAACGGGACATCTGTGACATATATGCCATCATGTACGAAACCAGCGAATCCGTTCCTACTCTCGACGGAACGAATGCATTCACCAGTCCGAACCTGATTTCAACAGCACGGATTAATAATGCCAAAGAAACGAACGAATGGACTTACTTTAAACTTCCTTTCATCACTCTCCCCGGAAAATTCATAGATAAGGAGAAGCTAAGGGATGGGAAATATAATATAGCCATCGTGTTCACCTCAAGCCTGGAAGGAGATCATTTTAACGGAGCAATCGGAAGTACATTACTGATCGACGAGGCAGAGTTAATCTATCGCTCGGAAAATTAGCGGAATTTCGAAGAAGAATTTTCCATAGCAATACGCTGATAATGCGCTCAAACAATGTACTCATACAAAACGTACACATTATCAAACAAACGGAATTAAATAACTTTATAACAATCATAATGATAAGAAATCTATCCGTATATATTCAGTTTACTAGCCTGTATAGGAATAGCTCTCCCCGGCTATTCACAGGTAGACCGAAATGAAACACTGATCCGTTCCGCCCTTCACGGACTGGAATATGAGATTAAAGCAGGTTTCAGCATTGGCGGCACAGCCCCGCTTCCCCTTCCGGTAGAAATCCGTTCGATTGACGGATATAACCCGACACTGGCCATCAGCATAGGGGGCGAAGTAACCAAATGGATTGCCGTTCAGAACAAACTCGGAATCATAGTCGGACTCCGGCTCGAAAACAAAGCAATGACCACCGAAGCCACCGTAAAAAATTACAATATGGAAATTCTCGGACAAGGAGGTGAAAGAATCAGCGGAGTATGGACGGGCGGAGTGAAAACCAAAGTACATACCGCCGGACTGACTATACCTCTAATGACTACCTACAAACTAAGTAACCGATGGAACATCAAAGCCGGACCTTATTTCTCGTATCTGCTTTCAAAAGAATTTTCAGGTCATGTGTACGAAGGATATTTGCGGGAAGATGATCCCACCGGTCCGAAAGTAGAATTTACCGACGGCAAAATTGCAACCTACGATTTCTCGGACGACTTGAGACATTTCCAGTGGGGATTACAGGTGGGAGCCGGATGGCGAGCTTTCAAGCACCTCAATGTATGCTGATCTCACGGGATTGAACGATATATTTAAAAGCGATTTTAATACAATCACTTTTGCAATGTATCCTATCTATTTGAATATAGGTTTTGGGTACGCATTTTAAGTCTCACCACAGATTACACAGATTACACAGATTAACACAGATTGATTTATAAGTCATAGACTATCAATATAAATAATCTGTGTAATCTGTGGTGAACAAGAAATTAATTTCCACCAGACTCTGCCACCTGTTTCACTCCGGAGTAGGTCACCTTTACAGTCTGTTGCAATGTAGGCACTTTCACGTTAATGGTCATGTCTGCATTTCCATCTTCTACCGTTCCTGTAACAGTTACAGGACAAGTACCCAAAGCAGCGGCATTTCCCTCAAACGTAAGGTCTTGCTGTCCGGTAAATGTAGACACACCTTCCCCTTTCTTCACTTCACACTTATCAACAACAATATCTCCAAACTTCAGAATCTGTTGATTGATGAACAATTCAAACTCCTTCAGTTCAATCTTCACTTCCGTATTGCTGACCTGCGATAGGGTAATAAACTTCTCTATTCCATCTCCTATGACAATTTCCTGGTCAGAACCATCCGGTATCATGGATATATCCAGATTTCCCCAATACGTTCCGACTACATCCGGAGCCGTTATCACAGCTTCCTCTTCAGGAGGATTCCCATTATCCTTGTTATCACTGTCGTCATCGTCACTGCTACAAGCAGCAAAGAAAGTAAGAGAGCAGACCAATGCCAATAAATACAATAGATTCTTTTTCATACGTCTTTGGTTTAGTTATTATAATAAATTCGTCCCTTATAAACTAAAAAGAAGAAAAAAGGTTCAATATGCTTCCTTTTTCGAAGATATTTCGAGTTCACAACTTTCTTATCGAAAACTTTGTTATATTTGCATATAGTAATTTTAAAAAAGCCACAACTATGTTTAATTCATTTGGCAATATCTTTCGGCTCACAAGTTTCGGTGAGTCTCATGGAAAAGGAGTTGGAGGAGTGATTGACGGATTTCCGGCAGGAATTGTCATCGACGAAGAATTCGTACAACAAGAACTTAATCGTCGCCGTCCGGGACAATCCATTCTTACCACTGCACGTAAAGAAGCTGATAAAGTTGAGTTTCTTTCAGGTATTTTTGAAGGGAAATCCACCGGATGCCCTATTGGTTTTATCGTTTGGAATGAAAACCAACACTCCAATGACTACAACAATCTGAAAAATGTATATCGTCCTTCACACGCTGATTACACGTACACAGTGAAGTACGGAATCCGTGACCACCGTGGCGGCGGACGTTCTTCCGCACGCGAAACGATTTCGCGCGTGGTAGCCGGCGCATTGGCTAAGCTGGCACTCCGCCAATTGGGAGTCAACATCACTGCCTATACCTCGCAGGTAGGTCCTATCAAACTGGAGGGTACTTACTCGGACTATAATTTCGACCTGATAGAAACCAACGATGTACGTTGTCCGGACCCTGAAAAAGCAAAAGAAATGGCAGACCTTATATATAAGGTAAAAGGTGAAGGCGATACCATCGGAGGTACACTGACCTGTGTCATTAAGGGATGCCCCATCGGATTGGGACAACCTGTTTTCGGTAAACTTCATGCTGCCCTGGGTAACGCCATGTTAAGCATCAACGCTGCCAAAGCATTCGAATACGGTGAAGGATTCAAGGGATTGAAAATGAAAGGTTCCGAACAGAACGATGTTTTCTATAACAATAACGGACGGATCGAGACGCACACCAATCACTCCGGAGGTATTCAGGGAGGATTGAGTAATGGTCAGGATATCTATTTCCGTGTAGTGTTCAAACCGATTGCCACGCTGCTGATGGAACAGGAAACTGTCAACATTGATGGCGTCGACACCACTCTGAAAGCACGCGGACGTCATGACGCTTGTGTATTACCTCGTGCCGTACCTATCGTAGAAGCAATGGCTGCCATGACCATACTCGATTATTACTTACTGGATAAAACGACGCAACTCTAATGAACGAGATTCAGAAATACATAGCGGCACACGAACCAAAGATGATGGATGACTTGTTCAGCCTTATTCGCATTCCCAGTATCAGTGCTCTGCCAGAGCACCACGACGATATGCTGGCTTGTGCGGAACGCTGGGCACAACTGTTATTGGAAGCAGGTGTGGACGAAGCATTGGTAATGCCCTCACAGGGCAATCCGGTTGTTTTCGCTCAAAAGATCGTGAACCCGGATGCAAAGACTGTATTAATCTACGCTCATTACGATGTGATGCCGGCCGAACCATTGGAACTCTGGAAAAGCGAACCGTTTGAACCGGAAATACGTGACGGACATATCTGGGCACGTGGAGCGGATGATGACAAAGGACAATCGTTCATTCAGGTGAAAGCATTTGAATATCTCGTCAAAAACGGATTACTGAAGAATAATGTGAAGTTCATCTTCGAGGGTGAAGAAGAAATAGGTTCACCCAGTCTGGAAGCTTTCTGCGAAGAACATAAAGAATTGCTGAAAGCAGACGTTATTCTGGTGTCGGATACGAGTATGCTAGGAGCTGAACTGCCCTCATTGACTACTGGTCTGCGCGGGCTGGCTTATTGGGAAATAGAAGTGACGGGACCGAATCGTGACTTGCATTCCGGACATTTCGGGGGTGCGGTAGCCAATCCGATCAACGCGCTTTGCCAGATTATTAGCAAAGTAACGGATGCCGACGGACGTATCACTGTTCCCGGATTCTACGATGATGTGGAAGAAGTGCCGCAAACCGAACGGGAAATGATAGCCCATATTCCTTTTGACGAAAAGAAATACAAAGAAGCAATCGGTGTAAAAGAGCTTTTCGGAGAAAAAGGATATAGCACATTGGAACGTAACAGTTGCCGTCCGTCTTTTGACGTATGTGGCATTTGGGGCGGATATACAGGAGAAGGTTCTAAAACCGTACTGCCTTCAAAGGCTTATGCTAAAGTATCTTGCCGGTTAGTACCGCATCAGGATCACCATAAGATTTCGCAAATGTTCGCAGATTATATTCTTAGTATCGCGCCTGATACAGTACAGGTAAAAGTGACTCCCATGCACGGGGGACAAGGATATGTGTGCCCGATTTCACTTCCTGCCTATCAGGCAGCAGAGAAAGGTTTCGAGATCGCTTTCGGGAAAAAGCCGTTGGCGGTACGCCGTGGCGGAAGTATTCCCATCATCTCTACTTTCGAACAGGTATTGGGAATCAAAACCGTATTGATGGGATTTGGACTCGAATCGAATGCGATCCATTCTCCGAACGAGAACTGCTCATTGGATATCTTCCGGAAAGGGATAGAGGCAGTCATAGAGTTTCATCAGGAATATGCCAGACGATAAAGCGGATAAATAACAATCAAGTTATAAACGATACATATAAAAGAGTGGTGAACAAGCTTGATTACAAGCATTTGTCCACCACTCTTTTATATATCTATCACACTGACAAATTACATGACCGGAGTCTCGAAAAGGAAGGTAAATGATTGGCTGTCTTTCAAATCCTTCACTGCATCACCTGCATAAATTTCGCCCTTTGTCAGAGACAGTTTCTTAATGCCGGCTTTCGGACTAAAATCAATTTTCTTCAAATCCAGCCAAAACAAATTCGGAGTCAGGGTAGATTCGAAATAATATACCTTATTCTTCTGATCGGATACGGAACGCCAACGGGTAGAAGATATATAAGGCTTCTCCGGTGTATTAATACCAAATGGCACGGAAACATTACGCATCACACTCAATACGCTGGAAACTGCAATCTTTGCATCCGCAATTTGGGGAATGGCATGAATGTAGAATGAAGCCCGTACAAAACGGTCGCTTGCCCGATTGGTTCCGGGTAACATCTGTAAGCCACCGATTTCTTTCCAGTAATCATTAATGGCCAACTGCTGTTCATATCGAGGAGAATTTGTCATCACCCGGTATTCTTTTCCTTCGTGAATACTTAATTTCCCATCCAGATATTCCAATACAGCCGTATTGCCTGTTTCATCGGTTATGGCCAGATGTAAGGTAGACTCCGGTCCTCCATTCGGCATACGGGGAGCATCAATGCGGAAAGTCTCCTTTTTCAATTCATCCACCGCTTCGCGTACCGTGGCAAAGTTATCAAGCACATACTGTGTCCAAATGCTGATGCCCATTGCCGGACGGGTATCGCCGGGAAGAGAGTAAATGGATTCCGGCAAGAAAAGCAGGCTAGCCACTAATCCTTTCTCGTTCATTCCGTCACAAGTACCTATATCATATCCTGTAGCAATCACACTTCCATATTTGGAAGTCCAGTTCACAGTTTTCTCTTTGTTATGTCCCATACGTTGGATACCACGCGGAAATACATAGATATTCGTCATGATATCTTCCTTCCAGTCCATTGTACGTCCTGTTATCACCATCTGGTCAGGGCCTATATACACTGCACGCGTACATGCTTCTACAGGCTGTATACTCATCAAAGAGACGGCAGCCAACACCAATGCAACTCCTGCTAATTTTTTCTTCATGTTCATTCTATTTAAATAATTGATCTTCTTATTTATAAATAACAAACGCGCCACGATTATTGCCTAAAAGAAAGAGGATTTTAATGAAAAAAAGGCATTTATTCAATGCAGGAAGAAATTTTGGGTTTTCAACGTATGAGGGTTATCATCACAAAGATCATTTCTTAGCGAAAAATATTAAATAAATTTAAGTGTTACTATTGCAGTCATTGCTACTTTAGTTCGTCCAATAAATAAACATACAATTATCATGATAAAAGGGTACACCAAACAAACTATAATCATTTGCTTTCTATTACAAGGAATCGCATTATCAAGCAGAGCGCAAGAACAACAAATGTGGCAACGATACCACGATAAATGTCGAAGAGAAGCAAGTATTATTGACACTCTCCCCTCCAAATTGGAAAAAGCCTTGCATTGGTCGCCGACAATAAATAAAGAACAAAAAGAGGTTATACGCTATATACTATGGAATATGGTTTATGTGGAAGGTGGTACAGCCAATCTCGGAGACAACAACAACTATCCCGTGGATGTAGCCTCTTTTTTCATCAACCGATATGAAGTTAGTCAGGATGAATGGTATGTCATTATGGGAGAAAATCCTTCTAACCAACACAGACGTAACTATCCGGTAGACCAAGTCAATTGGTTCAACGCTCAACGATTTACCCAAAAACTTTCTCAATTAAGCGGTCTACCCTTCCGTCTCCCCTTCGAAGCAGAATGGGAATATGCAGCACGTGGGGGACTAAAAACCAAGAATTTCATCTATGCCGGCAGCAATAATGCAGAACAGGTTGCCTGGTTTAGAGAAAAATATTACAATACTTACGTATCCAAAGAAACAGGAACGAAGAAGCCCAACGAACTGGGACTTTATGACATGAGTGGAAACGTATATGAATGGTGTATGGACTGGTATGACAGAAAGGTTCCTTTTACCGGAAACATCGCTCCGGTTATAAGCGAAAAAGATACGCATAAAGTGTTGCGTGGAGGTAGTTATTATACCTTCGAGAAATATTGTAAAGTCACCAGCCGCTACGGAGTTAACCCGCAACGATGGGATATTGATTATGGATTACGGCTGGTAGTGTCACTGCCAGATTAAAAGTACACAATCTTTGTATAGTGCTTACTTCATTTTCTATTCATTAGTTTGTACTTTTCCTCTAGTTGTTGTAACGCCTGCTTAAGCTGAATCGCTTTTTCTTGAGATACACTGCCTCCCTCTTTTTCATACCACTCCAACTGCTGTTTAATGAGCCTACGGGTAGTTTGCAATGACTGTTGCAATGAATCACGTTGCGCCATTTTGTTACTAAATTGTTCCACAATACCCGATGCTTCATAGATGTGTATAGCACCATCAATGTCTCCCTTCTCTACCAATGCCATAGCTTGTCGCTCCATGGCCGACAGCTCGTCCTTGTTGATACGTGCAAACTTATCGGCATAGTAATCCAGCAACTTCATACGCTTATCATACTCCTGACTGAGTTGTGACATCTCTTGTTCAAAAGTAGCAATATCTGCCTGCTGCAACTCACGTGTCACACGGAGTTCCTGCAATTTGCGTTCATACTCCCGCTGATAGTAACTCTTGCCTATGTTGTAGAATTTGCGCCTGCTCTGCTCAATATACCCTTTCGGACAGAGTACTACTTTATAGAGTATATCTCCACTTGCCACCCATTGCTCTACCTCTTTGAGATTAACGATCTCCATACCCTGTTTGCTGATACGGATATCAAAAAGAAGGTCGTCCGATTCCATGTGAGGTAGTTTCAGTATAAAAGTACCCGCGCCATCAGTGAGAGTAGGCACACCACCTTGTACAACAACCTCTACTCCTGCTACAGGAGTAAAATCAGAGTTCATTTTCACAGCCACTCCTTTGAGTGTAACTTGAGCCTGAATACCAAGAACACATAGCCCACAAAAAACTGATGACAACAAATATTTTCTCATGACAACAACTGAATGAGTAGATTTAGTGTAGGTTGATAGTCTTGACCTATGCGATCCTTCATCTGTTTACTGTAAAGCAATAAAACCGGAGCATAAAACTCTTCACTTTTATACAACTTACGAGTTTTGAGATGAGCCACCAGTTCTTTACCCGCTTGGACATCGGTATGTAAAACATGAAGTGCTAGTATGAAGGCCTGCTGAATGATCCCCTGACGGGCTGTTCCCATCTGTCGCATGGTTTGCTCTGCTTTATAAAAATCATTATCTAGCAGTAATGTCGACACCCAGTCATACATATAGGTATAACATTGCACTTTTGAGTTTGCATGATATTCATAAAATAAAGAGATAGTACTTTCATATATATCGAGAGCCTTCTGATAGTGGTGAGTGAAGTAAGCCAAATCTCCGCATTTGTTCAGGAACTGTATTTGCATATAAACGCCTCGAATAGGAGATTCCTCGGTCAAATTATTCATAACATCAGCTAATTTGGCAGTAATCTCTGAAGCCTGTTTGTATTGTTTATTCTGCATAGCATAGTAGAGGCATACAAAATAGTAGTCTGCCATCAGTTCGTGGTACATGAAGAGACTGGAGCGGCGCGCATCCTCTGCCTCGGTCATGAAACGATCAAAATAGGGCTTTGCCTCCTGTTTAGTGTGTATACATAGCACAGCCTGGGCCAATAGCGCACGGGCACGTCCGACAGCAGCATCTTGAGGTGGCATCTGATTCATGAGTTGAGAGATACGATTAGCTTCGTTCCACTGCCCCAGCATCATATAGGCCATCATTTGAATATACTTTAGCTGTGCAAAACTGTCGTTATCTCCCTCCCTTTTCTTCAATTCAGTTTCTATGGCAGGAGCATCTGCTACGACTTCCTGTGCCCGATGACCTGTGAGATTAAGCGACAGACGATTGAGTTTATTATAAGCCAACATACGGACATGTCCGTGCTGGGTAGCACACTTATCACTAAGATCATAAAAATAAAGAGCTGTATCTACATGCCCAGTATTGAAAAAAAGTGCTCCTAAAAAGGCATAACAAGCATTGACCTGCGAATAAACAGCCTTGTTGTCCTGACATGCTTTCAGGGTCTCAATAATCTCTTCACTATATTTCAAGATTTCATAACGCCCCAAATTGTAGGCGGCGTTGAGCGCTGTGAACCATATATTTATAGCATATTCTGACGCCTCGGTCTTCAGGAAAGGATGAATCTTTTCGATAGCATCGTATGCCTCATTATGCTGTTGGGTGTAATAGTAGCATTGATAGAGATTGTAATAGAGGTTATAATAAAGTTCGCGTTGTGTACTCTGCTCCTCGTCGGGGAGAGTGTTGAAAATAGCCAAGCCTTCTTCATCAGCATCCACCGCTTCGACATAGCGATCCAGCTCATAATAGGCAGCAGCTAACAACTGATAGATAGTAATACGCTCTATTTTATATTGAGAAGGATTGTTACGATACAATTTCTCTATGATCTCATCAGCTTTCAGATAGGCAGCTAACATCTCGTCATATTTCTTTTTATAATTGGCATTGTTTCCTTTCGCCACCCAATACTCTACCTGCGTATCAGCTTTAGCATCAGTCATATTAAGTTTAGCAATGTCCGCCTGGGCTTGTTCCAGCCCTTTCTTGTCGCCCATCACCCCATAGATAGTAGTCATGTTTTGATAACAGACCATAAGCTTAGATTCGTAGTCTGGTGCCTGTGTGGGACCTAAAGCTAATAGTATCTTCACAGCCTCTTTGAGCGAATTGAGCGCTATTCGGCAACCTTTCAATTTTGTTTCGGGAGTACCCTTACGTACCATTTTAAAGAGTACAGTCGATAAGTTGATATCAAGGTTTACAGTAAGTTCGGCTGTAGCCAGTATGTTCCGCGGTAACTTTTCGAGCAATTGTTGTGCTTTGTCAAAGTAGCCGATACTCTCATCCAAACGGTTCATATCATCATAGATAAGGCCTAGTTTCGTATACCAATCAGCCAAATCATAAGGTGTTTTGCTGTGCTCTATGGCTTTCTTGTAGTAAGTCTCTGCATCTGTAAAATTCCGTTGATGATAAGCAAAGTTTGCGTAATCGGCATTACGGTCCATGTGTGTGGGACTACTGTCAGCTATCTTCTTGAATAAATCTCCTGCCTTCCGGTAACTCTCCTCACCACCTTGTAACACCAATGTTTGTGCATAGCGTTCAACAGTGGGTATCATACTTTCGATATCTTCATCCCACTGTTTCTTTAAGCCAAGGTCATGAGCCAATCTTTTTTCCAATTGTAATCCTTCGTATAGTCCGATAGCCTCATCCAGCTTTCCCTGCGTCACTAGTTGTTGTGCCTGTTTTTCTATAGGTTCCAAATAGTCTGTATTGATAGCTACCAGCAAAGGTACATAACAGTCTAACATCTCTTGTGCAGTGTTCAGAGCCGCTTGTATCTCTTTCCGGCGTTGCATATAGCGGTCGCTATTCATTTTACCTTCCTCTTTGAGTTGTTTGAGTTGAGCCATGGCACTGGTATACTTAGCCTTCGCATTGGTTTTACCTATCTGGTAGAATTGCTCAACTCTAGCCGTATACTCCTCTTTAGCACACATATCTACCCGATAGTTTTTGGTAGGTGCATATACCCATTGGTTCACCATATGTTGATTAACCACCACCCAGTCACGATAGGCTATCTGTTGTATAAGTAGCCGCTGTCCCTCTATATGATTGGGTAGTTGTACCTCAAAACAGCCCCGCGCATCACTGGTAGTGGGTGTAGCCCCCTCTATCACTATATTTACTTGCGGCAAGGCTTTTTTACCAGAATTTTGTATCATTACAGTGCCGCGTTGGCTCTGTGCACGTATAACCCAAAAAGTAGCTGCACATAGCGCAACTGTAAGTAGGAGTTTTTTCATGAGTACACTGTTGTTTGAAGGTTATACTATTTTTTGCGCAAGGCTATGCGCATCTGCTCGGTAGGCGACGGAGCTACCCCATTATAATCCCAGATTTCGAAACCTGCTTTCATCACTGTGAGACGATAGCTAGTGGCTTGCTGCGATAATGGTACCTCTATCAAGAAGGAACCATCGGCCCCAGTTTGTGCAGAATAGCCCAGCACTTGTACACGAGCATCAGCCACGGGTTGTCGTTCTTCGTCGGTCACAACACCTTGTAGCACACCAGCATCATTATTACGACAGATGCTTAGAAAACAAGTATTGGTGTAACTTAGTGTAGTATCTACAGGCATATACCCCTTAGCTTTGAAACTTAGCGTGAAGTCGTCGAGCCAAGCATACTTGCGGTTGATGCCTTCAAATTCCACCACCTCTTGCAACGTAGCCAGTTCACGGGTTTCCACTACATCGGCATACTTCAGTGTGAGCGTAGCTCCCCGAAAGGGCAGTGTGGTAGATATATTCTCCTTCAGTTCGACCCTAAACGTCACAGGTTGCCATAACTGATAGGCCAGCAAGAAGAAAGCCACTATCACCACAGGCAGCAAACAAAGCAGTACAAAACGTCTAGTACGCGGTAAGTCTACAGGATTGGGACGTATGAAACCTTCATTTTCCAGTTGCGTTAACTGATAGTCAAAGTGATGAAACAGCTCATTGTAGTCGGCATAAGTATCACAGAAGTGTCCATATTCTTGCTCACTGTATTGTTTTAGTTTCTCCAGTAGTGCCGCGCCATGCTCGTCGCGTTTAGCATAAATGTAAATTTTTGGACGTTTACCACCACTCGCTTTCACTTGTTCAAAAGCGACTTGCAGTTCGCGTAGCGTATATTGCCCCAAACGAGTATGGAAAAGAAAAATCACAATATCACATTGGCGAATGTAATCATCGTATCTATTCTGCAGATGCTCCTCAGAAAGGTAGCTGGGAAAATCACGCCAGGTACGCTGTTCGAAGCAGATGGCACGTTTCCTATATCCCTTATTCTTCTGCGAAAAGTAGAGGTCCATCTGCAATTTATCTTCATCAAGTTCTGCCGACGAAGCAATAAAGACTTTCACGTTTTTCATGTATCTAAATGTTGTGCCGTTATATACGAATGTTATATGGATCTATTGATCGGCCAATCTATAAAGTTCATATCCTCCCAATGCCAATATGTAGGGCAAATTATAAATAACATCAGCATCCTTCTCTACCTCCTCGGGATGCCTTTGTAGTAGTTCGCTGAAAGGCATAATAAGAGGATGTAGCAAAAACACCTTATCCTTCACCTTAGCACGTTTCCAGCCGGCCACCGTACGCTCGGCATTCCATCGGTACTTCTCCATGCGCACTAACAGATACAAAACTTGGGCTGGCAGTTCTTCATTGAACATAGATTCGGATATGTGTGTCGGTGAGCAGTTACTCCGTCTGATGCCATAGCCCAGTGTGCGACAAAACACACTATAGGCATCTAGTTGATAGCGGTTAGCCCAGCGCAGCGGCTCGCTTAATTTATTCCATAGATATTGCGCCTGGTGGTTCATCAAAATAAAGTCGGCAGAGTGGTTGCCATAGGATTCATACATTTTCTTCAATACCTCTTTTTGTTTGAGGCTTTCATCAGCATAACAACAATCGTATAAGTAGTTCACATACAAAGCCAGTTTGTCTTGTAAGATGTTTTTCTTTATTCCCCTGTCTACCATGCCAAACACTTTGACATAGCGATAACGTCCCTTCTCATCGTCCACCATTGACGACAAATCATTATTAAATTCCTGACGGATAAGCACACGACACTGATATTGATAAACTTCATGCGGCAAGTTTAGTCCTAATGAAAGGCTCAAATCGGGATCATGCACACAAATAGCCACTGTAAGCATACAATGCTTATTTTGTGCCCACTGCTGCAGGCGGGTACGCATAGCAGTACTACAAATGTCGTCATGGCAATATTCCACCTCAATATCATCTATTTGATTCTCTATATAGGGAAATTGAGCTTTGAAGTAGTCTTCCTGTGCCTCCATCTCGCGATCTACTAAAGTGATGCGGGTACGTATACGTTCATCTGCAGGCAGGCGGTCATCATAATTGGCATAATGGCAGATACGTAGTGCTTCGAGTAGCAACGAGCGTCCCACTCGGTTGAATCCCACAATAACCAAATGCACATAGTCTTGACTGGTAGCGCTCCAACTTCCATCAGGTTGTTGCGTTATGCTTATGGGACGATAATCCAGCGGATCATAACGCCTTTCACAATCGGCTGCATAAAGGCTCCATAGCTGCCGGGCCAAGTTTTCGTGGAGATTAAAGGGGCGAAAGAAAATATTAGGCTTGCCTTCTATACAAAAGACTTCGGGCGGCAGATTCATTTTCTGTATATTGGAATATGAAGGGATGCTGTCGAACTGTACATACACAGGCATCATCTTGCCATCAGAACATTTACCACGCAGAGCACTCACCAAATGCACAATAGCGATATTTTTAGCATCGCGCCCGTAACGTTCTTCATCACCCAACACATACACTTCAATAGCACTCTCTATGTTCAACCGCTGGAGTTCCTCAATCGACTCAATGTTGCCAAAGTAAACAAGCACTTGTCTCTCTATCTCGATGGGTAGGGCCGACTGTATACGATGGCGCACTGTCGCCGCCTCTATACCGCTCATCAGCAAGATGCGTGCTGAAGGACATTCGTCATACAGTTCGCGTATCATATTGATAGACAATTCATTGAATCCTATTAGCACATAATGATTTTTTATATTACGGTAGGTCATTCGCCCTGTGTATACCACCCCCACACGCCGCTCTATAATATTAGAGATGGTAGAGATGAGCACACCGCCCAGTAAAACGGATCCCGAAATGCTGATAAGTCCCACTAATATCCTGTTAGGCCAGGCAGTCTCTTCTATTTGGTTACCGGGATCGACAAAGTTATTGTACACCACCCAAAGTCTTTCTCCCCATTCCTCGTGTCCATGCAGTTGGATGGAAAAAAGCATCGCGATAATAAAAAAGATAGTCAGCACCGTAGCAATGGTAACGAGTAGCAAGGTGAGCTGTGACTTGATACCTCCCGAAATGGTGCGATCCATGTACTCTTGTGAGAATATCTTCTTGTAGTAGTTAATAAAGCGGTTCATCTGAATAATTTATTGATAGTCGTATTTTATAAGTAGAACATTTAGAGTTGTGTACAAATATAGTGTTTTTTAATAAACTATGTAGTTTTTCACATAACTATTTTCTACAATGCACTTTACCTTGTTATTGTGAGGCATATAATATGAAATTAGGTAAGATACACTATTTCTATGCAGGTAATGTCTCTATTATTTAAAGTTTTTCAGTGCAGGAATTTATTATCTTTTATGCACTCGGGTAGTTGTCCCATTACAATGGGACAATAGTCACCTTATAGAATGACTAATGTCACTTTATAAGGTGATATTTGTCATTCTATAAGGTGACTATCTATCTCCGAAAGAATGAAAATCACTAAAGATACAAAATTAATCAGTGAAAAGCAATAGTGAGGCAGGAAATATAACCATACTGCCAATGGATTTAATTTATTCCAATACAGATTAGAAATTCTTCCGGAAAGTACATCCATTTCTCCATTCCGAACACCCGTAAGCAGTCTTCCCCTTAATGATAGTTCCTTTACCACAAAGTGGACAGGGTTGGCCAACAAAAGCATCTACCCCACCTGTTGCAGAAGGAGTTGAAGCAATTGTAGCCACCGGAGCCGGAGAACCGGGCAAATCAGCCTTCACTTCGTTCGTCGTTTTTTCCGCTTTTGGTTTCTTTTCTTTCGGTGTACTTGGTTTTCGTTCACGCTTTTTAGGCTCTTTCTTTGCTTTCTCTTCGGCTTTTGCAGCTACTGCATCCTGAATAGTAATACGTCGATTCGTATTATCAGAAAGTACGCTCATCACGATTTCCGAAACCATCTGTTTCAGTTCTTCGAGAAACTGGCGGGCATCGTATGTCTTCTTTTCAATTTCGCGAAGCTTCTTTTCCCAAATACCTGTCAGTTCCGCCGATTTCAATAATTCTTCGTGAATGAGCTGCACCAACTCCACTCCTGTCGGGGTGGCAATCAGGTTCTTTCTCTCCTTACGGATATAATTTCGTTTGAACAGTGTTTCAATGATGGCAGCACGGGTAGACGGCCGGCCGATACCATTCTCCTTCAAGGCATCACGAAGTTCATCATTATCTACCAGTTTTCCGGCTGTTTCCATTGCACGGAGCAGTGTTGCTTCGGTATAAGGTCTGGGCGGCTGTGTCCATTTCTCGTTCAAGTCGGGAATGTGAGGACCACTTTCACCCTTCACAAAGGTAGGGAGTACATTTTCATCCTCTTCCTCTTTTTCTTCAGTAGGATCTTTTACGTCCTTTGCAAACACGACACGCCATCCCGGTTCCAGGATTTGTTTTCCGGTCACCCGGAATTCTATCTTATCCACTTCTCCCATGACGGTAGTAGTAGAAATCTTACAGTCCGGATAGAATACGGCTATAAAACGACGGGCTATCAAGTCATAGACACGACGTTCCATATCCGTCAGGTTTTGAGCATAGACTCCGGTGGGGATAATGGCGTGGTGATCCGTCACTTTCGAGTTGTCAAATACCTTTTTCGATTTAGGAAGTGTAGTGCCGGCTAACGGAGCTGTCAAGACTTCGTAATCACGGAGTCCTTTCAGGATAGCAGGACATTTCGGGTAAATATCGTCACTCAAGAAAGTAGTATCAACACGCGGATAGGTAGCTACCTTCTTCTCATAAAGAGACTGAATCAGTTTCAGCGTTTCATCAGCCGAATAAGCGAATTTCTTATTACATTCTACCTGAAGAGAAGTCAAGTCGAACAAACGTGGGGCGAACTCTCTCCCATCTTTCTTGCCAACACTAGTGACTACAAACGGAAGATCCTTTATGCGTTCTACCAATGCCTCGCCTTCTTCCCGGTTAGCGATAGGGTCGATACCCGGATTATCTATTTTCTTTTTTCCACCGTTCTTTTCTTCTTCCGCAGCAATTTCTTCATCACTTTTGCGGATAAGTGCGGAAAAAGTGGTATCCCGATAGTTGGTTTTCAGTTCCCAGTATTGCTTGGGTTCGAAATTAGCTATTTCCAACTGACGGTTGACAATCAGTGCCAGAGTCGGTGTCTGTACACGACCGATAGAGAGTACCTGTTTATTTTGACCGTATTTAATGGTGTAAAGACGGGTGGCGTTCATTCCTAATAGCCAGTCACCCATTGCACGAGAAAGTCCGGCTTCATAGAGTGACTGAAAATCTGTCTGATCTTTCAGCTTCGCAAACCCTTCCCGGATAGCTTCTTCTGTCAATGAAGAAATCCACAGACGTTTCACCGGACAGCGTGCACCTGCTTTCTGCATCACCCAACGCTGAATCAATTCTCCCTCTTGCCCGGCATCACCGCAGTTGATGATTTCATCTGCGTTCTGCATCAGTCCCTCGATAATGTGGAATTGTTTTTCGTAGGTAGGATTCTCTATCAACTTGATGCCGAAACGTGGAGGAATCATTGGCAGGCTACCTAAATTCCATGATTTCCAGTTAGGCGTGTATTCATGCGGCTCTTTCAGGGTACAAAGATGCCCGAATGTCCAGGTCACCTGGTATCCGTTTCCTTCTATATATCCTTCTTTTCTGGTATGAGCGCCGAGTACTTCGGCTATATCGCGTGCTACTGATGGCTTTTCGGCTATGCAAACTATCATTTTTTCTCTTCTTGTTTTTACACTAACAGTTTACAAAGTTACACGATTATTTCTCATTGACCGCATGAAGAGAGAAAAAAGTCCATAAAGGCATAGATCGGAGAAAGAATGATAACTTCAACTGAATAGTTTTCAAGATGTACCGCTTTCTCCTTTTTTATACCACTCCATTTGATGTTTGATAAGCTATATAATGAAGCTGCACAGTTCTACACACGATATGTGCATAGCTCTGTGCAGCCTCTCTATAACGTTTCTATTTTAAACCGGAGAAATCACAAAAAAGAGGATAATGTGTAGAAGCAACGGTCACATCTACTCCCGACAGACTTTCTATCACATCAGCCTGTGTCACATTTACGTTGTGACTCTTCAAAGACACGATAAAGTCAAGGCGACGTTTCTTACCACTGACTTCGGTAGACTTATCGGCACTAAGAAGATTCCAGTTACTCTTCACCATTTGGAAAAATTCGCTTTCCAAGTCGCCCTCATTGAAGTATCCTAACAAGAATGCAGGTTTATTATAGGCAGACAGTTTCGTTTCTAACGTTTGAAGGGCCTCTATACGCTTTGCCATATCCGTATCGAAGTTGGTACTGGCTACTACAAACTTTTCATATTCCACTACCATGGCTGCACGCATCTCGCTCTTTCCCGCCATTTGGTATCTGTCTACACTTACAGGTTCTTCTTTTGTCAGTATACCAACACCGAATTCACCGCCTTTATAATCAATGGCTTTAGCAAAGTAATCATGCATATTTGCTTTCTGTGCCAGTACGTTCAACTGGTCGATACCTTCCGAACGTTCCGTCTCCTTATCCAGTCCCTGCAAGCAGACAATATCCGCATTCATTTTGGCGATAATACGTCCTGTCCGGTCGTAATCAATCACGCCATCTGTACCTTTACAATAGGTCAGGAAATAGTTACCTATGCGCAGGTCACCTTCTGCCTTCGGATATTCTTCAAGTCCGGTCGGCTTCTTAAAATCACAATAAAGTGGATAATGGTCGGAAGTTATTGCTACGTTGACACCATCCAGGTTGTATATTACATTCGATTTTACCACAGTGGTAGGTGGAGTTTTCAAAGTAACGACAAAATCAATCCGTTTGGTAGCCTGTCCGGTAGGAAAAGTGTTTTCTGTAGAACTGACAACCTCCCATTCTTTCTTCAGTTCCGTAAAGAATGTGCCATTCATCAAGTCCTCGTTAAAGTCACCAGCCATATAAACCACTTTATTATATGTTTTGGCAAGGTCTGTGAGCTGTTTTGCAGATTCAACTCTATTATTCTCTTCCAAAGCCAAGTGGGTGGAGATAACTACATAGTTCTCAAATTCGGCTATGGCAGCAGAACGGAGTTCGGCACCGGGAAGGGGATAAGTCTTCGTGCTGATCGGCGTCCCTTTGAACAAAAGGCCATTACCGTATTCACCACCCTGGTAAGCGATTGACTTACTAAAATAGTGATTCATGCCTGTTTTATCCGCCAAGGTTTTCAGTTGGTCGACTTTATTACTGCGGGTAGTCATGTAGTCCACTTCCTGCAGGCAAACGACATCGGGTTCCATTCCGTTGATAACAGCGGCTGTCCTGTCATAATTAATCACGTCATCGTTACCGGCACAATGCCTTATATTAAAGGTCAACACTCTAAGGTTCCCCTCCCCTTTCGGATAAGTATAGGAAACTTCCTGTTTACCGTAAGGTATCATATTATCGAATTTAGAGTTGTCCATGTCGTCGGCACAGGACAAGTTGGCAAACACGGTTGCCAAAAGACATATATAAGAAATCATATTTTTCATAAGAATTTATATTTCTGAATCTAATTAATTAAAGTTCAATCCGTCATTCCAACCGGGATTCTGTGTTATCACACCATTGGACAAAGTACGTTCGCTGATAGGAACAGGGTACAAATAATCTCTGTCTTCATTCCATTTCTTGGTAATCAGACTATGACAGATGATATAACCACTTTCGCCATTCGACAAGCGAATCTGCTCGCCGATCTCTAAATATAAAGGTACATTTCCGGCAGGTTTTGTTCCTACGTAGAAACAGACATCATCCGTACCGTCTTTATCTAAATCGTAAGTTCCGGGCCCGGGAACATAGATTCCCAGCAGATCGTTCTCAAATAGTTTACCTTCTTTCCAACGCATGATGTCGTAATAACGGAAACCCTCCATTGCCAGTTCGATGGTTCGTTCGCGACGGATTTCAAGGATTACTCCCTGATTGGCTCCTTTCACATTCGGATAACCTGTGGCGGCACTCATCAAATACGGGTCGGGTTTTGAATTTGCCAGTTCCATATCCAGGTTAGTCATTCCTACCCTGTCTCTAAGTAATTTAATAGATTTATTGATGTCGGCTTGCTTCAAAGTGCCTAGTTCGGCTTTTGCTTCTGCAAAATTCAGATACACCTCTGCCGTGCGGAACAGGGGAATATCGTTGCACGATTTATTATATTCATCGTAGTTAGCCGTCATCGAATATTTTATCAGGTGATATCCGGTCATGGTATAAGCCAGGTTCGGGGCTTCTTTCTTTGTACTTCCGATTCTCGTATATCCAGGGGTACGGATGGTTTGTGCCAGTCGCGGATCCCGATTCTGACATTCCTGATCGAATGTCATCGTTTCATAACCGGCTTTATCCGTGAAACGGCTTCCGTCCGCCATCAGATAAGAATTCACAATCTTCTTGTTCATTCCCGGACGTCCCATTGTGGTGGAGTTCTCATAATTCTGCACATTATGAAGCACAGAAAGAGAAGCTTCATAGTCACGCCCGAAAATCACTTCATCCGCTTGTAGATTTATGGAAGCGAATAAATCCCTGTAAGGTGTGCTGCCCGATTTATAGAGTGTATATCCGCTTTCGTTCATAAAGGTTTCAGAAGCCGAGACACAAGCATTCAGGTATTTTTCACAATCCTCCAGTCCATGATATTTGCGGAAAGTACCCTCAAACAGGCAGACACGGGATTTCAGTGCCAATGCCGTCCACCGGGTCAGTACATACGCATTCTTCGTTTTCGGAAGATTGGCTATCGCAAAATCCAGGTCCTCCAGCATTTTCTGCATGACAAATTCACGTGAGTCCCGGGCTTTATACAATTCGGGATCATCCGAGTCGAGTGCTTTGTCATACCAGGGAATATCGCCATATCTCTTCACCTTCTCAAAGTAGAAATAAGCTCTGAAAAAACGGGCAACACCATCGTAACGGTTACGGGCATTCACTTCCGTGCAGTTATGGGAATACTGCAGATAGAAATTAATATCGCGAAGTGCCGTAAAATTCCAACCGTTTCCTTCATCGGGTATGATGCGCTGTCCGGACATTTCGAGCATCAAGTCGGACTTGACAATCAAATCGGACGACTCGGAATAAATATCGACAGCGGACGGAACCAGATTGTTATAAAACTGATTCGTAAATAATCGCAACTCATCTTCAGTCTTGAAATATACATCCGGATACAGGCGGTCTTTGGGTGTCTTATCCAACCAATCGTCGCAAGACACGAAAGATATCGCCAACGCGAACAACCAAGATACTATATAAACAGGTTTCATAATTCAAATATTAGTTAGTTTAAAAAGTTACGTTCACTCCAAAAGAATAGGTCTTTGACCAGGGATACAACTTTGCGTTACCATTTGCCGATTGGATGGAATTTTCTGCCGATGCTTGTTCCGGATCAATGTAGTCGCTCTTTAGCGGAGAGAAGGTAAACAGATTCTCACCACTGAAATAGATATGCAGGCGTTCTATCTTTACCTTCTTCGTCCATACGGCGGGAATCGTATAGCCTACTGTGATATTCTTCACTCTGCAATAAGCCAGATTCTGCAAATAACGGTCGTTCACCACTCCCAAAGAACGGTTATTGCCGAGGGCAAGATACCCTATCGGACGTGGGAAATAAGCATCGGGATTTTCCGGGCTCCATACCTGGCTCAAGAAATCGCGTGGAATGAACGATGAATACGGACGAGCGTATGGTCCCCAAAAGAATACAGAATTAGTACCCGGATACCAGTCTTGATGTCCTACTCCCTGAAGATAGATGGAGAAGTCGAATCCATACCAGTCGAATCCACCTTGAATACTGTATGTATAGCGCGGCAATGAGTTTCCGATTATTTTACGGTCGCCCGGATCATCTGCCGTGTTCGAGCCGGAAGATATTGTATGGTCGCCGTCTAAATCAACAAATTTCATATCACCGGCGTGAAGTCCCGGATTCACCTGCGCTGTATTGATAACGAAGTTGACTGCTGTTTGGTCGACGTTATAGTTTGCCGCTTCTTCGTCTGTTCTGAAAAGTCCGTCTACTACATATCCCCAGATATCTCCCAATTTCTGACCTACATAATAATCACTCAATATCTTGGAAGGATTATCGAATTTGGTTATTTCCGATGTATTATCTGCCAAGCCTACAGACAGGTTATAACGGAAAGGTTTGTTTGCCAGTTTGAAAGCATCATTCCAGGTCAGCATCAATTCCCAGCCTTTGGTACGCAAGTTGGCTGCATTTTGCTTGGGCTCGTTGGCTCCATAAGCACCGGGAAGCTTTTTGCCGGAAGTTTGCATACCTTTAGTATCACGAACATAGGCATCGGCAGTCAGGTTCAGACGGTTGTTCAGGAATCCGAGATCGAGTCCTACGTTCCAAGTCGAAACGGTTTCCCAGGTCAGGTCGGCGGAATTCGGGTCGGAGACACTTGCATAAGAGCCTTTCTTCTGATCGCCAAAGATATAATTCATTGTACCGTTGGTATTAATGGTTTGGATATAATCGTAGTATCCTACCTGCTGATTTCCCAACGAACCGTATGACAGACGCAATTTCACATTATCAATATTCTTCTTTAAATTCCCGAAAAACGGTTCTTCACTGATTCTCCATCCTACGGAAGCCGAGGGGAAGAAACCGAAACGGTGTCCGCTTCTGAAACGTGAACTTCCGTCATAGCGTCCACTCGTCTCAAATAGGTAACGACCTCCTTTATAGGAGTAATTAAGACGATAAAATGCTCCCAAAAGCGCATATTCATTTTGTCCGCCGGACATAGTCATCGCATCTCCGACTGCCAGATTTAAGTCATTCAAGTCATCGGAGAGCAAGCCCTGGCGGGAGACTTTGATATCTTTCAGGCGCTTGGTTTCATAATTGTAACCTGCCATGATTTTTATCTGATGGTCGGCAATATCCAGCATATAATCACCATAAACATTGAAAGCCTGATACCAATGATTGGTCTGCGTTTCTTTCAACTGATTCACACCGCTTCCGGTAGTCAGATAGGATATCTCACCCGGATACTTAGAATATGGTACATTTACTGTTCTGTTCATGGTCTGATAGTTATAGTGCAGGTAGCTGTAATTTGCACGGACATTCAGGTTCTTCATTACATTGAAACTTGCTTCGAAAGTCGTGGAAAACTCATACCGCTGGTCTTCATTCTTATGTTTTCCATAAGCAAGGATAGCTCCCATGCCATCCAAAACAGCAGAATTGCTCAACGAAGTCAGATACACCGCACTGCCATCCGGATTAATGGGTACAAAGCTCGCCAGTGCATGATTCACCGCAGTATTGAAGTTGTTATTAATACCCGATAATCCCGGATAAGAGTAACTATTATAATGGTACTTCGTGTTATTGCTGATTGTCAGTCGTGGAGTGATCTTTGCCGAGATTTTACTTCTGAAATTATACACCTTGTATTTATCAGGATTCTGTCTGAAGATACCCGTTTGGTCAACTGTATTTCCTGATAAATAATAGTTCAACTTTTCATTTCCTCCACTGACACTGATATTGTGCTCCCACATCGGTCTGTTTTTACGATAAAGATAATTATACCAGTCGAAGTTACCGTAATAGACGTATGTATCTCTTCCGTCACGTTGGTCGGTAACTACCCAGGGACGTTCGGGATTCTCCGTTTTATCATTCCGGCGCAACCAAAGCTGGCGGTAGTCTTCTTCCGTATAGTTGGTATAAGGCTTTCCGTTATAATTGGTATAAAACAAGTCGTTGATGCCTGCCGAATAATATCCCCTGGTTTCAAAATCAGTAGAAGTCGTCTGATTACTCCATGAATATCTTCCATCATACGAAACGGTAGTCTTGCGGGCGGAGCCTTCCTTGGTAGTCACGAGGATAACACCATAAGAAGCACGAGCCCCGTAAATAGCGGCCGAAGATGCATCTTTTAATACGGAAATGGAAGCGATGTCATTCGGATTCAAGCGGTCGATATCCCCTTCTATTCCGTCAATCAGCACTAATGGCGATGCATTGCCACTGATAGAATTCACACCACGGATATTGATAGTTGCCGAAGCTCCCGGATACCCAGACCCAAAAGTTACATTCATATTGGGCACAGTCCCTTGCAACATCTGTGAGGCTCTCGGCACGGGTCTGTCTTCCATCGCTTTACTGTCTACTACTGCAACAGCTCCCGTCAGGTTTATTTTCTTTTGAGTACCATAGCCTACCACCACCACTTCTTCCAGCGTAGCCGTATCCTCCCGGAGTATTACTCTCGAAGATTTCTGCAAGTCGGAGACTTTAATTTCTTTCTTCTCAAATCCAATATAGGACACAACGACTAGGGCATTGGCCGGAACCGAGGATAATGTAAATTCACCATCCAAATTCGTGATCGTTCCCATAGACTGTCCCATCACCTGTACACTGGCACCGATTACCGGGTCACCGTTCACATCGACCACTTTCCCCGTAACCCGATGTAAAGGCTGCGATGGGACGGCAGTAGTATTACGTTCTGTTTTCTTTGTGATGATAATCATCCGGTTTTGTAGTTTATACTCTACATCCTTATCCAAAACAGTAGCAAGCACATTATTAACAGTTGCCTGCTGAAAGGAAGCCGTTATCTTCTTGTTTTCATTAACCTCGTCCGTTTTATAGATAATGGAGTACTTCGTCTGCCGCTCAACTTCTTTCAATACCGCCTTCAGCGGCTCATTTTTAAAGACCTTTGTAACTGTCTGCGCCCGTAGTGACTGGACGCCCAAACACAACAGAATCAGGAGAAACAGTCTAAAAAATGAGTTTCTTCGGTCATTCATAATTTTATCAATTAAGTTGTTACAATTTAAAGTGATTTATATTTAAGGATATATATATTCGATTGTAGTATTTCTCTGAATCGCTTCTATAAGATAAAACAACTCATCATTCATCTGCCCAACCCCTATAAAGCAAAAAGCAGATTATTTCTGCTTTTTGTATCGACTGGCTTTATTTATTCAGACCACTGGAATATCGGATAACCGTTCGTTCCTTTTTTCCAAAGATTCGGATTCCAGGCTACGATGATATTCCCCAGTTCTTCCGCTGACTTCGCCACTCCGTGAAAAGTTGTTCCCGTGGCTGATGATTCGTCTGATGCGGTAATCGTTTTTTCATTCACTTTGAGTACAATACTTTCGCAGGCGTAACAATTCTCATAACTGCCTAATGAAGCAGAGACCCCAACAATGCGTCCTACGGTTGACGAAGCATCCACTCCGGTCAAGTTACTCCATGCTGCGCTGTTCTTGATAGCAATGTCACAACTTTTGTCGATTTGTCCCAAAATACCGCCTACGCCTCCTTTAGTTGCACTGACTGCTCCGTATGCATAGCAGTTCTCAATAAATCCGCCGACACCTACTTTCCGTCCGGCAATACCGCCTGCTTTTCCGCCACTTGCCGCCTGATCGCTGACCGTTGCATTTGAATAACAGTTCTTTATATAACTTTCTTGCCCATCATAGCTATTTGCCAATACACCGGCTATTCCACCTGCCGCACCAGAACCGATTACTTCGCCGGTCGTATAGCAGTTCACAATTCTTCCTGTCTTATTTCCGTTACCTTTATCTTTAAGTCCGAGATAACCGGTAATAATTCCAATCCCCTGCCGAGCAGATGATACAGAAGCATTCACAAAGCCCACATTACGACAATCACCGCACAATACTCCGAAGAAACTTGGATAATCACCGGCAGAACATTTGAAGTTCTTAATGACATGGCTGTCTCCGTCAAAATCTATTTCATAAGGAAAATCACCGGAACCATTCAACGACTGCCAGTCATCAATGCCTGCCATATCAATATCAGCACCTAACTGGAAATAAACTTTCATTCCCGATTTCAACACACTACGCATATTTCTGATCTGCGTAGCATTCATTATCATATAAGGTTTGCTGTCCGTTCCGTTTCCTTTCTCGAACAAACCGCCGGCACCGTCTCCGTCACCATCACCATTTCCGTCATCCGTTTCCGTTTTTTCGAACGGAACACGAGTGTATGAGTCCAAAGGATTAGGGTCAGAACACGAGATTGCAACAGATGCCATCATCAACAGCATCCCAAATCTGCCTATTTGAGTAATATTCATACTTGATTTCTTTACAATTAAACATTGAGTTCTTATCTTATATATATATCCTTTTCCTTATATTCTACTTTGATAGGTATGATTTCTTTCAGTGCATCCATTACATCTACGATTGTCTCTTTATTACGCAACGAAACACGGAACTTCATATCGCCCAATTTCTCCGACTCTAACTGAATATGCACATCGTACTGACGTGAAAGCTTCTTCACCATCTCTCCTAACGTAATGTCATCATATTCAATCCTGTCTTCCGCCCACGCCATTGCCTGACGTGCATTTACCTTCTTTCCTTTCAACTGTCCTGTTGCCAAATCCAGAGAAATAGATTCTCCCGGAGACATCCGTATCTGATCTTCTTTATAATTCAACTCTACCGCTCCTTCCAGCAAGGTGGTTGTTATATACGAATCGTCCGAATAGGCAGATACATTAAATTTCGTACCTTTCACCACCACATCATATTCATGCGTCTTTACCGTAAATTGCTTTCCATTCTGTTTAGTCACCTCAAAATACCCCTCTCCTTCCAGCTCCACCACCCGGTCGGCTGTATTAAAATGATTCGAATATCTTAATACGGAACCTGCATTCAGCCATACAACCGTACCATCCGAAAGCTGTATCTTACTTTTATCCCCCAACGGAGCTTCGCAAACAAAGAAAGTCTTTGGCGTAAACAAGTAAATAGCCTGTTGAATACCCAACGTAGTACCGACAATCAATGCTATAACGGCAGCAATACGGGCTATCTTCCATATACCAAGTTTCGACTTTTTCAATAACGGAACAATCGCTTCCTGCGTATACATCTTATGCTTCAAAGCTTCCCATTCGGCATCTGTCTCCGAATCGGTATTCCGGTGATTCATCCATTCTCTCTCCCATTGACGGAACCTGCCATAGCCACCTTCCACCTGTTCGATATATTCGAACAGATTCTTTTCGTCAGCTCTTGATATGCGTCCTTCAAAATACTGAATAGCCAATTCACGGATATTTTCTTCTTGCTTCATGATATTCACTTTCTATAAGATGTAACAACCCATATTTCTTTTACCCAACCTCTGAAACAAAAAAAGCAGAAAAAACTTTCCTGCTTCTTATTCTTTATATAACCGAAGAGTGCATTGATTATTTCTGCTCCATCATCAGCCATGCCAATATCACTATATACAGATCCACCGGATAGCGTTCGCTAAAATGCCGGGAGAAATATTCCAAAGCCCTTGCTATATGCTTTTCGACTGCTGTGGTAGATATTTGTAGTTTTTCTGCGATTTCCCTGTTCTTCAATCCCCTGAAACGGCTTAACAAAAAAATCTCACGCGACCTGTCCGGCAACTGATTAAGCACAAGGGCAATCTGCTCCTGCAATTCTTTGTATAATAATTTATGTTCTGCATCCTGCATAAAGTCTGCATAGTAGAGTCTTTCTTCCCCATCCACCTTTGCCAGGTACTCCACCCGGTACTTTTCAACAATCGAGCGATGCTTCAGATAATTTAGACATCCATTGCGGACCATAGAAAAAAGAAGAGAAGTAAGTGAGAAGGCAGATAACATTTCGCGACGTTCCCAAAATCGTAAGAAACACTCTTGAATAATATCACGAACCGTTTCTTCATCTTCTATAAAACGAATAGCATACCCTCGCAAACGAGGATAATAACTCTTGAACAGAAACTCAAAAGCTGCATTATTGCCTCTTTTCAGCTCTCCCAATAATTGTTTATCATCCATGAAATCTACCATAGTTTAGAAATTTATGCGCAAAGGTACGGGTCAACAGTTAACAAAGTGATGACAATATTATGAATATTTTTTCAATAAATCAAATTTGAGGTACTTTTTTATAAAACGCCAAAAAGGAAGTTTTCAATAATAGGATACAAAAAAAGGGTCAGTTACTGACCCTTTTTTCTATTAATTCATGGTTTCCCACTTATTGCATATACAATCTGTCAATAAGAAAGTTTTCCTTATTCTTCATCCATTAGGATTTCCAGAATCTGACAAGCAGCTTTCGCTACCGGAGTACCCGGACCGAAGATAGCAGCTACACCTGCCTTATACAAGAAATCGTAATCTTGTGCAGGAATAACACCACCGGCAATCACTACAATGTCTTCGCGACCCAGTTTCTTCAGTTCTTCAATAATTTGCGGAACCAATGTCTTATGTCCGGCAGCCAGTGAAGAAACACCTACTACATGAACGTCGTTTTCAACAGCCTCGCGAGCAGCTTCCGCCGGAGTCTGGAACAACGGTCCCATATCCACATCGAAGCCACAGTCAGCATAACCGGTTGCTACGACTTTAGCACCACGGTCGTGACCGTCCTGTCCCATCTTTGCAACCATGATACGAGGTTGACGTCCCTCTTTCTTCGCGAACTTCTCGGCCAGTTCACAAGCACGTTTGAAGTCGCTATCGTTTTTACTTTCTGATGAATACACGCCTGATATCGTTCTAATTATTGCTTTATAACGTCCTACTATCTGTTCACAAGCATAAGAAATCTCACCCAATGTTGCGCGAACACGAGCTGCTTCCACAGCCAATTCCAACAAATTACCCTTGCCAGTCTTCACACATTCGGTAATTGCTACCAATGCTTTGTCCACTTCAGCCTGGTTACGTCCATCTTTCAAACGTTTCAGGTTTTCGATCTGTTCAAGACGGACTGCAGTATTATCAATTTCAAGAATATCAATCGGAGCTTCTTTTTCCAAACGATACTTGTTCACACCGACAATTGTCTGCTGACCACTGTCGATACGAGCCTGTGTACGTGCAGCAGCTTCTTCGATACGCATCTTTGGAATACCTGTTTCGATAGCTTTCGCCATACCACCCAGTTTTTCAATTTCCTGAATATGCTCCCAAGCCTTGTGTGCCAGTTCGTTCGTCAGAGATTCTACATAGTAAGAACCACCCCATGGGTCAACGTTCTTGCAGATGTAAGTTTCTTCCTGAATGTAAATCTGTGTATTACGGGCAATACGTGCGGAAAAATCTGTTGGAAGAGCAATAGCCTCATCCAATGCATTGGTATGCAAAGATTGAGTATGCCCCAAAGCTGCAGCCATAGCCTCAATACAGGTACGTCCTACGTTATTGAACGGATCCTGTTCGGTCAGTGACCAGCCTGAAGTCTGCGAGTGAGTACGCAACGCCAGTGATTTCGGGTTCTTCGGATTGAATTGTTTCACAATCTTTGCCCACAACATACGTGCAGCACGCATCTTGGCTATTTCCATAAAGTGATTGGTTCCAATCGCCCAGAAGAAAGACAGACGCGGTGCAAATGCATCAATATCAATGCCTGCTGCCGTTCCTGCACGAAGATATTCCAAACCATCGGCCAATGTATAAGCTAACTCGATATCCGCGGTTGCGCCTGCTTCCTGCATGTGATAACCGGAGATAGAGATAGAGTTGAACTTAGGCATCTTCTGCGAAGTGTATTCGAAAATATCTGAAATAATCTTCATAGAGAATGCAGGCGGATAAATATAAGTATTACGCACCATGAATTCTTTCAGAATATCATTCTGGATAGTACCGGCCATTTCTTCGAGTTTAGCACCTTGTTCCAGACCGGCATTGATATAGAATGCCATAATCGGAAGTACAGCTCCATTCATTGTCATAGACACAGACATCTTGTTCAATGGGATACCATCGAACAGCACTTTCATATTTTCCAATGAACAGATAGATACACCGGCTTTACCTACGTCACCTACTACACGTTCGTGATCGGGGTCATAACCGCGGTGAGTAGCTAAGTCGAATGCCACTGACAAACCTTTCTGACCGGCAGCCAAATTACGGCGATAAAATGCATTTGATTCTTCGGCGGTAGAAAATCCGGCATACTGGCGGATGGTCCAGGGACGAAGAGTGTACATTACTGAATACGGACCGCGCAGATAAGGAGGAAGTCCGGCAGCATAGCCAAGGTGTTCCATTCCTTCGAGGTCTTCTTTTGTATAAACAGGCTTCACTTCAATGTGTTCCGGTGTTTTCCAGTCAGCGGAGATACCGTTAGCCTTTTGCCATTCAGCACCATTAGTCGGCTGAAATGCGGCATATATATCGATGTTTTTAAAATCTTTTCTCATCTTACTTCAATAGTTTAGCGTTAAACTCTTTCAAGGTATCCAATACATTGACACGAACATGGATGAAGTTTTCGATACCTGCAGCTTTCAGGTCGTCCATACAAGCCGGAGCACCGGCAACGATAAACATAGCACGACCATTCAGTGCTTTGAAAGCAGGAATTGCATATTCAGCATATTCATCATCGCTGGAACAGATAACAACAATATCAGCTTTTGCAGCCATAGCTGCCTCTACTCCTGCTTCTACTGTCTCAAATCCCAGATTATCAATTACTTCATAACCGGCACAAGCCAGGAAGTTACAAGAATATTGAGCACGTGCCTGACGCATGGCCAGATTACCAATGGTTAACATGAACGCTTTCGGACGTTTGCCTGATGCTTCTGTTTCGAGACGCAATGCTTCAAACTGACTGGCAGCACGATCGAACACCAGAGTATCCACCTCTTTTTCGCAAGTGTGAGAGTCACCTCCGCAACAACACTTACCTTCAACAGGTTGCTTATTGCCAGCCTTTTCATTGAAGTTCGGGAATTGGTTGGTACCCAACAGCACTTCACGACGCTGTGCAACTGCTTTATGACGAGCTTTGTTGCTCTCATTCACAGCAGCCTGAACAGTTCCTGCTTTCAATGCCGCATAGAAGCCACCTGCTTCTTCTACAGCAAGGAAGAGTTCCCAAGCCTGTTTTGCAATAGCCACAGTCAGATTCTCGATATAATAAGAACCGGCAGCAGGGTCGATCACTTTATCAAAATGAGATTCTTCTTTCAGCAGCAGTTGTTGGTTACGAGCCAGGCGTTCTGAGAACTCGTCCGGAGTCTCATAAGTCTTATCAAACGGAGTTACCGTCATAGAGTCTACGCCTCCTAATGCAGCACTCATGGCTTCAGTCTGTGTACGAAGCAGATTTACATGTGCATCAAACAAAGTAAGATTGAAAGTAGAAGTTTCGGCATGAACCGCCATTTTTGCTGCGCAACGACATTCTCCGTTAGGACCTTTATTCTCGCAATCACGCACACATTCGGGATTGTAAGAAGCTACAATATTTGCCCAAAGCAAACGTGCCGCACGGAATTTCGCTATTTCAAGGAAATAATTGGAACTGATACCAAAATTAAATTTGATTTTCTTGGCTACTATGGCAGCAGGAATACCGGCATCAGTCAATTGACCCATATATTCATTTCCCCAAGCCAGAGCATAGCCCAGTTCCTGAGAAATATAAGCGCCTGCATTATTCAATGATAAAGCGTTTACATTCAGCACACGATAGAAAGGAAGCGGCTGAATGGCTTCAATCAAAGATTTGGCTGTCTGTACCATATCACCTTTCTCCTTGCCACGAGTCAGCATCTTGTTGAAGAAATCATAGTTGATAGAACCTTTCAGTTTCTTCACATCATAATCTTTCTTCTGGAAATAAGCTACCAGCAGATTAGCCAACTCAACCACATGCCCCTGACAGGTTGAGAAATTCAGTTCAACACACTCTGCCTGAATATCACTTAACAGTGTTTCAATATATTCCGCATTAAGTTCTTTTGCTTTCACATGGAAAGAAAGTGAGTCAACACCCTTATTTAGGATATCCAGTGCTTTCGCATTGGCTTCTTTCGGACATTCTACTCTAATTTCCTGACGAACCAACCATGCATTGTTGTCTTTTTTAGTTCCTCTTAAATAAGGGAACTCTCCAGGAAGTGCATCAGTAGTTTTTAAATCCTCCAGATCTTCCATCCGGTAAAAAGGTTTCACTTTAAACCCTTCGTTTGTTTTCCAAACGAGCTTCTTCTCAAAATCAGCACCTTTTAAATCGGCTGTAACCTTCTCCATCCATTGTTCGGTGGAGGCAGGAGAAAAGTCTGAGAAGAGTTTTTCTTTTTTGTCTGCCATAGTTTATTTAAAATTAAAACAAGATTAATATTGTCTTTATTTTTATCTATCTCTTTCTAAATGTCAGTCGTTCGACCTGCAAATATAACCAATAAGTTAAAACGAATCTCTTTTTTAGGGAAAATTCGCACAGGACGCCCCGATTCGTCAAGTGCATACAATCTGCATAGAAATTCTTCATTTTTAGTTCTTCTTTTATTTGATTAGCTCCAATGTTATGAGTAATTTTGCACTCGTTTTTAGAAAAACATTATAAAAACTGCTATATTATGGATTGGTTACAAAGTTTATTATGGGACCCCAGCTCCGTAGCTCACATCGTGCTCCTCTACGCATTTGTAGTGGCTGCCGGCGTGTATCTTGGTAAGATAAAGATATTCGGAGTTTCTTTGGGCGTCACATTTGTTTTGTTTGCCGGCATCCTAATGGGACATTTCGGCTTCACAGCCGATACACACATCCTACATTTCATCCGTGAATTCGGATTGATCTTGTTCGTATTCTGTATCGGTCTTCAGGTGGGGCCATCTTTCTTCTCCTCTTTCAAAAAAGGAGGAATGACATTAAACCTGTTGGCTGTAGGCATCGTAGTGTTAAATATTGCTGTCGCACTGGGGCTTTATTACCTCTGGAACGGCCGGGTAGAACTGCCGATGATGGTAGGTATCCTTTACGGAGCAGTGACAAATACTCCGGGACTTGGTGCTGCCAATGAGGCTCTGAATCAGTTGCATTATACCGGTCCGCAGATTGCTCTCGGTTATGCATGTGCTTATCCCCTCGGTGTGGTAGGTATCATTGGTTCTATCATTGCCATCCGTTACATCTTCCGTGTCAATATGGCGAAAGAAGAAGAAAGCCTGAAAATCCAAAGTGGAGATTCACACCACAAACCTCACATGATGAGCCTGGAAGTTCGCAATGAATCAATTAGTGGAAAAACGCTGATTGAAATCAAGAATTTCCTGGGCCGTAAGTTCGTTTGCTCCCGAATTCGCCATGATGGTCATGTAAGTATTCCCGACCATGAAACAGTGTTTAATATAGGCGACCAGTTATTTATCGTCTGCTCGGAAGAAGACGCTCCTGCAATTGTAGTATTTATCGGAAAAGAAGTGGAGCTCGACTGGGAAAAACAAGACCTCCCAATGGTTTCCCGTCGTATTCTGGTTACCAAACCGGAAATCAATGGTAAAACATTAGGTTCTATGCACTTCCGTAGTATGTATGGGGTCAATGTCACTCGTATCAACCGTTCCGGTATGGACCTGTTTGCCGATCCGAATCTGATACTTCAGGTAGGTGACCGCGTTATGGTGGTAGGACAGCAAGATGCAGTGGAACGTGTTGCCGGTGTACTGGGTAATCAGTTGAAACGCTTGGATACTCCGAACATTGTTACGATCTTCGTTGGTATCTTCTTAGGTATCCTTCTGGGTAGTCTTCCGATTGCATTCCCGGGTATGCCGACTCCTTTAAAATTAGGTTTGGCAGGCGGACCGCTGGTAGTGGCTATTCTTATCGGCCGTTTCGGTCATAAGCTGCATTTAGTGACTTATACAACCATGAGTGCCAACCTGATGCTTCGTGAAATCGGTATCGTTCTCTTCCTTGCCAGTGTCGGTATAGATGCCGGTGCCAATTTCGTGCAAACGGTAGTCGAGGGAGACGGATTACTATACGTAGGTTCCGGTTTCCTTATCACCGTTATCCCGCTACTTATCATCGGCACCATCGCAAGATTATATTATAAGGTAAACTACTTCACCCTGATGGGATTGATAGCCGGTAGTAATACCGACCCACCGGCATTGGCTTATGCCAATCAAACAACCTCCGGAGATGCTCCGGCAGTGGGATACTCTACAGTTTATCCGTTATCAATGTTCCTCCGTATTCTAACGGGACAGATGATATTATTAGCAATGATGTAAATCAAGTTTAGCATATAAACAATAAAGCCGGCTATATCCAAATGGAATATGCCGGCTTTATTTATTTTTTCAATCTGCTTTTCTATCCTGTCATACAAGCTGCAGTTTCTTTACTACAAATTCTTCAATGAACCGCACTGTCTCTTCAATTCCCAAAGAAGAAGAATCAATGCACAAATGATAAGTAGCTGCTGCTCCCCATGTTTTATAGCTATAATAATTATAGTATTCCGAACGTCTCTTATCCGCTTTTTCGATCATTTCTTCTGCAGCTTCCGCATCAATATGATGCATGCCACACAACCGCGCTATGCGATCTTCTTTAGAGGCTGAAATAAAAACATTAGCGCAACGAGGATGCTCTCTCAGAATATAATCTGCGCAACGTCCTACAAAGACACAAGATCTTTCTGCTGCCAGATGACGGATCACATCACTCTGTACTTTGAACAAAGCATCATTGCTCAAGCAGTTGTTACATGGCATAGCTCCCTCACTGATAAAAGGGAAACGCATACCGAACAGTCCGCCAATAATACCCTGCGAGGCTTTTTCATCAGCCTTTTCAAAAAACTCCTTACACAATCCACTTTCCTCCGAAGCCAGATTAATCAGTTCCTTGTCGTAGAAGTTGATTCCCAAACGGGCTGCCAACTTCTCTCCTATTTCTTTTCCGCCGCTACCTAACTGACGGCCGATATTGATAACATAATTACCGCTCATAGTACATTTTGTTTTATGGTTCTGTAGCAAACATACGACTTTTTTCTAAAAATCACATCATCAAACGAAAGTTATATTTGAAAGTGACTATGAAATATCCTTTTATTTCCTGGTTACGGAACTCATAAAAACCATCAGAAGAAGTCGTACGGCCGAAACTTTTCCTCTTTCCGAGAATATCCGCCCAATAAGCAGACAGTTCCGCTTCTTTCTTTTTCAAGAACCGCCAGCTGGCACTTGCATTCCACAACATCTGGTCATCTTCGCCTTTACGGATATTCGTACCATTACGGAAAGAATAAGCCCCGTCAGTCCGTAATTGCAAGCCAAAAGGAAGATCAACGTACCCCTCAAGACGAAAACTATAATTACGCGTATAGGTATCGTTATCATTGATAGAATTAAGCGAATACTGATAATTCCAGGAAGTAGAGAAATCAATACCTCCCCAGGTGGGCTGATAAGATACATTCGCGTCACACCCCAATCCGGTATCACGTGTCGTACTTTTCTTCGGTTCGAGGCTCTTGTCTTCATTAATCATACTGACACGATTGCTATGATTACCGTTCATATCCAACCGCAAGGAAAAATGTCCCAGGCGCTTCCACCAGTTGGCACTTCCATATACATTCCAGTTTCCGCTAATATTAATAGGAGATGTCTCACGTCCGCCGGTTTTTGCATCATATAGCACTACCTGCGTCACACTGTTCTGTTCCATCTGCCCGCCGATATTCGCAGATATACCTTTTTTTGAATGTTGAAAGCTCACACGGACACTATGAGAAAACATCTGTTTCAAATCCGGATTTCCCCGGGTGATATACAACGGATTACTGTTATCCGTCAGCGGCATTAAATCTGATAAGGAGGGTTGCCGGGTTCTACCGCTATAATTGAAAGTGATCCGGGCCTCTTTCTTTTTCCAATTCACCCATATCATAGGCTGAAAGTCGATAGTATGCATGGTAGTGTCCGCATAGAGCTTTCCCATTTTCCGTTCAATGGCACGTTTTTGCGGAGTCATCCCTAATGAGGCATTAAACATCCAGGTATCATCAGAGTAATTAAGCCCCACATCCAGATTATGGCCATTCGTACGACTATGACTCCGATTACTCAAACTATCCACATACCCTGCTTCATAGTCGGGAGGTAGTTCACCAAAGACTTCCGACTTCGTCAGAGAAGATAATTCATACGTATCACGATTATCACGCTCATAGTTAGTATCCCAGTTATATGCTACCCGGAAATGCATCTTCTTACCAATAGGCTGGGCAAAGGTAATCCCGACTCTCCATGAATTATTTTTTTGAGGCGACTTCAAATACTGGTTACGAAAAAGCACCGAATCATTTCCCAATTTATCTTCAAGACGGAAATAAGTAGTTTTAGAAAGCGAAAAACTTTCATTATCTCCCCACGAATCCGAGTTCAGGATATTCAATGCCAGCGTTGTACCTTTTTCATTCAGACGTCTCATAATACTCATCATCCAGCTATAACGGTTCGACTGATTCTCCGAACGCGACCGGTTCTCACTACGATTCACTTTTATATCCCGGGGAATAGATTCAAAGTCATCAAACAAGCTCTCATGACTTATGCCGGGAGGAGCATCAAAAGATGCATTCTGGCTACTGTTTTCATTCCTATTAGGAGAGATTCCTAAATTACCGGTAAAATGTATACGTGTACGTTTATCTACTTCCCAGCTTCCCATGAAGTTAGAACTAATCGACCGCCCCTTAGAGTTACTTTCGTTAGTAGACGCAGAGTATTGATTACCTGCCGGCAAATACTGTTCCTGATAAATGGAAGAAAGATTTCCGTTCCGGTTCAAATTATAGTTCACACTTCCGGTCAGGGAGAATTTCTTACCGAATTTATGAGTCATATTCATTCCTACCGAATTGTTGATATTATCCTTGTACGTACTATTCTGGTATCTGTTGGTAGACTGTGCGATAAAAGAAAGATTATCTCCGTCTTTACTAAAATAATTCACTTGCCCCTCGAAATCCTTCTTCTGGTTATTCCCGTATCCTACCGTTGCATTTGTCAGCCAGGTTTTATTCAATTCATCCTTAGTCTGCAAGTCGAGTACATATTTCTTTTCTCCTGAACTAATTCCGGTGAACTCCTCTTCTTTCGATTTCTTATCATATACTTTCAACTTACTAATCAGGTCTGCCGGAAGATTTTCGAGTGCCGTCTTTTTATCTCCGGAGAAAAAAGCTTCGCCATTTACATTGATTTCACTGATGGGCTGTCCGTTGTATGTCAACGAATTATCTTTCTTATTATATACCAATCCGGGAACACGCTTCACTAAATCTTCCAGATAAGCTCCTTCACGAGTTTTAAAAGCGGCAGCGTTGATAACCGTAGTATCTCCCTCCATCACTACTTCCTGCAATTTTCCCGTTATCGTCACTTCACTAATCTGAATATCATCATCTTTCAATACCACTGTACCGATATTCACCGATACAGAGTCTTCCAGTGCCCGGTATACAGATTGCATTCCCATAAAAGAGACCTTCAACAGGTATTTCTTTTTCTTCTGCGGTTGATAATTAAGAATGAAACGCCCATTCTTATCACTTGTTATTCCCTTGATAAAGGCAGAATCGCTTTTCGCCAAAATAACAATGCTGGCAGATGGTAATACCCGCTTCTCATTACTGCCGGCTTCCACTGTCTGCACTCTTCCTCGCACAGTTCTCACTTGTTGAGCATACAGAGCAGTATGTCCCCAAAGTAGCAGCAAAAGCAATCCCACTAACTTACAAGCGTTCATATCTAATAGTAGTTAAGTCTGATATTTATGTTGATCTAATACAAATCGGGACAAAGTTAATAACTTTTACGTAAAACGGTTAATCCCAGAGTTATTTTTTATACCTTTGTCCATCCATTATTCAATCAGCAACTTAATGAAAAGGATTATACTAATCACAGGAGGACAACGATCCGGTAAAAGTTCGTTTGCGGAAAAAAGCGCATGAACTTACTACGTCACCGGTTTACTTGGCCACTGCCAAGATATGGGACGAAGAATTCAGAAAAAGGGTGGAACGCCATCAAAAGAACCGCGGTCCTGAATGGACAAATATAGAAGAAGAAAAAGAATTGAGCCGTCACAATGTAGCGGGCAGAGTCGTAGTGATAGATTGTGTAACTCTTTGGTGCACTAACTTCTTTATGGAGTTTGATTCTAACGTTGCCTCCTCATTGGAAGCCGTCAAAAAAGAATTCGACAAATTTACCCAGCAGGATGCCACTTTCATATTTGTAACTAATGAGATTGGCTGGGGGGGAGTTTCCGAGAACAAACTGCAACGTAAATTCACAGACTTGCAAGGTTGGACCAATCAATACATCACATCGCATGCCGACGATGTATATCTCATGGCAAGTGGTATTCCCGTAAAAATAAAATAAACATGAAAACGTTTCATATTCAAAAGCCGGATGAAGCTATTAAAGAAGCTCTGATCGACAAAATCAATAATCTGACCAAGCCTAAAGGATCGCTTGGAAGACTGGAAGAAATTGCTTTGCAAATCGGACTGATCCAACAATCCCTTTCTCCACGATTAACTCATCCTCAAAATATAATCTTTGCCGCAGATCATGGCATCGTAGAAGAAAAAGTCAGCCCATCTCCTAAAGAAGTAACCTGGCAACAAATCAGCAACTTTCTTCATGGGGGAGCAGGGATCAATTTCCTGTGCCGACAGCACGGTTTCACTCTTAAAATTGTAGACGCAGGAGTCGATTATGATTTACCTTATGAAAAAGGTATCATTAACATGAAAGTCGGAAGAGGAACACGCAATTTCCTTCATAAAGCAGCCATGACACCTGAAGAGATGGAACTTTGCCTGGAGCATGGTGCCCAATGTGTGGACACTTCTCACCAGGAAGGCTGCAATATCATTAGCTTCGGTGAAATGGGAATCGGAAATACTTCGTCCTCTTCTCTATGGATGACTTGCTTCACCGGAATCCCATTAGATCAATGTGTAGGTGCAGGAAGCGGACTCAATCACCAGGGAATAAACCACAAATACGAAGTTCTGAAAAGATCTCTCGAACAATATCCGGGAGAGCATTCCGCAGAAGAAATCCTCTGCCGTTTCGGAGGTTACGAAATGGTAATGGCCGTAGGAGCAATGCTCAAAGCTGCAGAACTGGGAATGGTTATTTTAATTGATGGATTTATAATGACCAATTGTATTCTTGCCGCTTCACGCCTTTATCCGGAAGTGATGAGCTACGCCATATTCGGTCATCAGGGAGACGAGAGCGGACATAAGCTATTATTGGATTATCTCGGAGCACGTCCCCTACTCAATCTCGGATTAAGACTTGGAGAAGGAAGCGGTTCCGTTTGTGCCTATCCCATTGTGGATTCCGCTGTGAAAATGCTGAATGAAATGGATTCATTTGCTCATGCTTCCATCACTAAATATTTCTAAAATGAACCAGATACTTGCCGCCCTCATATTCTTTACACGATTGCCTTTCTGGAAAATAAAAGAAGTTCCGCAGGAGTGTTTCAAACACGTTGTCAATTATTGGAGTTTCAGTGGCTGGCTGACCGGGGGAATGATGGCATTGATTTTCTGGGGAGCCAGTACTATTCTACCTCACGGAGTAGCCGTAATCCTGGCACTGACTTCACGTTTACTTATCACAGGAGCATTGCATGAGGATGGATTGGCCGATTTCTTCGATGGATTCGGAGGTGGAACGAACAGGGAAAGCACGTTACGCATCATGAAAGATTCCCATATCGGAAGCTATGGAGTTTTGGGATTAATCATCTATTATTTATTTGCTTACAATCTACTGGTCGCACTTCCCTTAGCAGTTACTCCTTTCTTATTACTAAGCGGAGATACCTGGAGTAAATTCATTTCTTCCAATATCATCAATTACCTGCCCTATGCACGTAAAGAAGAAGATAGCAAATCCGGAACAGTATATACAAGAATGAATTTTGGGGAGATCGTAATGTCTGCGATGGGTGGAATACTGCCTCTCCTATTACTTCCTCCAAGCTACTGGCCCGTATGTATATTTCCCATTCTGGTATTCTTCTTTATCTGCCGGATGATGAAACGACGTCTGAACGGATATACCGGAGATTGTTGCGGTGCATTATTTCTCCTAAGCGAAATGAGTTTCTGGCTGGGAGCAGTGATGTCTATCTATATAAAATAAGTAAACCTATGAATATTTATCTAATCAGACATACCTCTGTCGACGTTCCTAAAGGTCTTTGTTACGGTCAGTCAGACGTTCCTTTACGTCCTACATTTGAGGCAGAAGCAGCTGTAACCAAAGCTAAAATCGAATCCATTCACTTTGATATGGCTTACACCAGTCCTCTATCCAGATGCACCCGTCTGGCACAGTATTGCGGATTCGGAGATGCCATCCGTGACCCAAGAATACTGGAACTTAACTTCGGAGATTGGGAAATGCAGTATTTTCATAAAATCAAAGACCCGAATCTCCAATGCTGGTACGACGACTACTTGAATGTAAAAGCAACCAATGGAGAATCGTTTGCCGATCAATATAAACGGGTAGCCGCGTTTTTAGACGAAGTCAGACAAAAGGAGGGTGAAAATACAGTAGTATTCGCTCATGGCGGCGTATTGATTTGCGCACAGATTTATGCAAAGTTGATTCACCCGGAAGAAGCATTTCAGGCAGTACCTGCCTACGGAGGAGTTTTTCTATATCAAGAGTGCCCGTAAACAAACAGGTGTAGATATCTCTAATAAGTTTGCGATGTCTTTACCCTCACACCCTGTTTAATAATTACTTACTGGAGAATTTTCGGTTGACGGCAGTTCCACTTTATTTCATTACTTGGGACAAAGTGTTTCGCACCGAGAAACGAAATGTTTCAAGTAATGAAACGAAGTGTTTCACACCGAGAAACAAAATGTTTCGCTACTTGAAACTAAGTGTTTACCTATATGAACAAGCCATTATCTGCATAGATTCTGCAAATAACTACATACTTTCGATGGATTTACTATATCCTTATAAACTTCAGGTTTAACCTATCAACCAAATCAAGACGAGACAGGGTGAGAGTGCGAGGATAAAAAGCATCTCCAAATTTTTTCTGAATCTTTAAGGTGCAGAAATTCTCTGAAGTAATCAGCAGACCGATAAACTTAATCCATTCTGCCTGCCTAAGGGGAGGATACATAAATAGGAATGATTTCGGAGAAAATGCAATAAAAAAAGAAAGAATATCTCCAAAGATACTTATCTTTGCCCCGCAATGTCAATCTTCGGACACCGAAAATTATTTATTCATTTAAAAGATACACGAATAAAGATGAAATCTCCTATTTCAATCCTCACATGGCTATGTCTTCTTTTCCTGGCTAGTTGTATATCCAACAAGAAGACTTCTCTCGAGGCTTTCAAACAGGATGTCTATACACCTGAATATGCTACCGGATTCAAGATTCTGGGTGCGGACAATGCCGCCAGCACACTTATTCAGGTATCCAATCCATGGCAGGGAGCCAAGGACGTAAAAATGTCTTATTTCATTTCACGCAACGGTGAACAAGCACCTGCCGGATTCAACGGGCCTACCATCCCTGCCGGAGCGAAACGTATCGTATGTATGGCTTCTTCCTACATCGCCATGTTCGACGCTCTAGGTCAAGTGGACAAAATTGTCGGAGTATCGGGCATCGACTATGTATCCAATCCATATATTCTTGCACACAAAGATTCTATCAAGGACATGGGTCCCGAAATGAATTATGAATTATTATTGGGACTGAAACCGGATGTTGTCCTGTTATACGGTATCGGAGATGCGCAAACTGCCGTAACAGACAAACTGAAAGAACTGTATATACCTTATATGTATGTAGGAGAATATTTGGAGGAATCACCGCTTGGTAAAGCCGAATGGCTGGTAGCTCTTGCCGAATTAACAGACAGCAGGGAAAAAGGCATCGAAATATTCCGTGAAATCCCTAAACGTTATCAAGTTTTGAAAGCGCTCACCGAATCGGTAGAGCAACGTCCTACCGTTATGCTCAATACCCCGTGGAACGACAGTTGGGTGATGCCTTCCACACAAAGTTATATGGCACAATTGGTAACTGATGCAGGTGCGGATTACATCTACAAAGAAAACACTTCTAACAGTTCCACTCCCATCGGACTGGAAACAGCTTACAAACTGATACAAAAGGCCGACTACTGGATTAATGTAGGCATGGCTTCTACGTTGGATGAATTAAAGACGGTCAATCCTAAATTTGTAGACGCCAAAGCTGTACGCGAAAAAACTGTTTACAACAACAATTTACGAACAACACCGACAGGAGGTAATGACTACTGGGAATCTGCAGTGGTACGTCCCGACGTCGTATTGCGTGATCTGATTCATATCTTTCACCCCGAACTCGTATCCGATTCACTTTACTATTACAGACACCTGGAATGAAACAGCCTGATAAACGTACTCCCTTTTTATTCATTACACTGGGTATAGTTACCATACTGTTATTACTGATAGACATGGCAACGGGAGATACATATATTCCTATCACCAAGGTATGGGCTGTACTCACCGGAGGCGAATGTGACGAAATGACACGGAATATTCTCCTTTCTATCCGTTTCATACGGGTAGTGGTAGCGGCTTTGATAGGAATAGCACTCTCCGTTAGCGGTTTACAGATGCAAACAGTATTCCAGAATCCGTTGGCAGATCCTTACCTGCTGGGAGTAAGTTCCGGTGCAGGACTGGGCGTAGCTCTGTTCATACTAGGTGCTCCATTACTTGGATGGGCGGAGTTTCCAATTCTTCAGTCGCTGGGTATCGTAGGTTCGGGCTGGATAGGAACTGCCATAATCTTATTGGGAGTAGCCATTATCAGCCGGAAAGTAAAAAACATTCTCGGTGTATTGATTATGGGAGTTATGATAGGCTACGTAGCAGGTGCTATCATTCAGATACTCCAATACCTAAGTTCTGCCGAACAACTGAAAATGTTCACACTCTGGTCAATGGGATCTCTTAGCCACATCACAGTCACCCAACTGGGAATTATGATACCAATGTTATGTATCGGTTTACTAATTTCCGTAGCCTGTATCAAATCGCTGAACCTGTTACTGCTCGGTGAAAATTATGCACGAACGATGGGAATGAACATTAAACGTTCACGCATGTTCATCTTCGTTTCTACCGCACTGCTGACAGGAACGGTCACCGCTTTCTGTGGTCCGGTAGGATTTATCGGCCTGGCAGTACCGCATGTCACACGACTGCTATTCAACAATGCCGACCACCGGATACTGGTCCCCGGCACCATGCTGACAGGGCTTATCAGCATGCTTCTCTGCGACATCATCGCCAAGAAGTTCCTACTTCCGGTTAACTGCATCACCGCCTTACTAGGTGTTCCGGTTATTTTATGGGTAATTGCTAAAAACTTGCGTAGATTCAAATGATAGAACTTAAAGAACTGACATTAGGATATGGACAGCGCACGCTGTTGGAAACGGTAAATGCCCGAATCACAGGCGGACAACTCGTTGCCCTGTTAGGACGTAACGGAACGGGAAAGAGCACCCTGCTCCGTGCTATGATGGGGCTGGAAAAGCCTCAATCAGGAGAGATTACTCTGCAAGGAAAAAACATAGCATCATTGAAACCGGAAAAATTAGCCCGGAATATAAGCTTTGTCACCACCGATAAAGTACGTATCGCTAATCTCCGCTGTAAAGATGTAGTAGCCTTAGGGCGTGCTCCCTATACCAACTGGATCGGCCAACTGCAACCGGAAGACCAAAAGCGGGTGGATGACGCTATGCAGCTAGTCGGTATGTCCGGTTATGCAGAAAAGACAATGGATAAAATGTCCGATGGCGAATGTCAGCGAATCATGATTGCCCGTGCTCTTGCACAGGATACTCCCGTCATCCTGCTTGATGAACCGACCGCCTTCCTGGACTTACCTAACCGCTACGAGCTCTGTTTGCTTTTAAAGAAACTGGCACAGGAAGAAAAAAAATGTGTCTTATTCTCCACTCATGACCTCGACATCGCCTTATCGCTTTGCGACTCCATCATGCTCATAGATAATCCGCAGATGTACACGCTGCCTACTCCGGAAATGGTGGCCAGCGGACATATAGAAAGACTTTTCCGAAATGAATCCGTCACGTTTGATGTGCAGGAGATGAGAGTACGCATCAAATAAACAAACAGATATCCGACAAGAATCAGACTGTGTATAAAATAAATAGGTAGCATTCATTTGTGTTCCTATATAAATTCGCTATCTTTGCCCCGAATTGGTTTCAGATAGCCATATCAACTATCTGAATTAAAAGGGAATCGGGTGTAAATCCCGGACAGTCCCGCTGCTGTGAAACTCTATTCAACTTCTTGATATTTACTTTTACCACTGACCGGGTATAGATAGTCAAGGTCGGGAAGGAATCAGGAAGGGAGTCAGTCAGAAGACCTGCCATTCATACCTTTATAGCTGTTTTTACTCGTGGGATAGGAAAATGGCAAACTGTAAAAAATAATCGAGTAGTCATGACATCGGAAATGATTGAAGGAGGATAAATTCTCTCTAGCTAAAATATCAAAAGGACGGCATTAGACCGTCATGCTCAATGTGTGCGTATCCCCGCAGAAGTGATTTCTCCGGGGGTACTTTTAGCTAAACTAAATATCATCATATAATAATCACAATGGAAGTTCTAAGAAATTTATTTGAAGGTTACCCCAATCTTTGGGGCGGCGGAGTGGCACACTCCGTACTGATTCTGTCACTAACCATAGCGTTTGGAATCATCCTTGCAAAAATCAAAGTGCGGGGAGTATCTCTGGGAGTTACCTGGATACTCTTTGTCGGAATCGTATTCGGTCATTTCAACATGAATCTGGACGAACACCTGCTCCACTTTCTAAAAGAATTCGGATTGATTCTGTTTGTTTACTCAATTGGTTTGCAGGTAGGACCCGGCTTTTTTTCAGCATTCAAAAAGGGGGGCTTTACCCTGAATATGCTGGCCATGCTGGTAGTAGTATTAGGAGTAACCATTACTGTTATCCTGCACTTCACCACCGGAACTCCGATTACCACAATGGTAGGTATTCTGTCGGGAGCCGTCACCAATACTCCGGGGCTGGGAGCCGCACAACAGGCCAATAGTGATTTGAATGGTATAGATGCTCCCGAAATTGCTTTAGGATATGCTGTCAGTTATCCGCTGGGTGTAGTAGGTATCATCCTTTCACTGCTTGCTTTGAAATATCTCCTTCGCATCAATACTGCTCAAGAAGAAAAAGAAGCGGAAGTCGGTCTGGGACATCTCCAGGAACTTACCGTACGTCCTATCTCCATTGAAGTGAGAAACGAATCGGTAGACGGCATCAGGATTAAAGAACTCCGCCCGTTACTGAACCGTAAGTTTGTCATTTCCCGCATCAAACACCGCGAGGGTGGAGAAACCGAATTGGTCAATTCCGAAACAATTCTACATGTAGGGGATATCATATTAGTGATCTCTACCCCGATTGACGTGGAAGCAATCACTGTATTCTTCGGAAAGGAAATCAAAATGGAATGGGAACAACTGAACAAAGAGCTCATTTCACGCCGTATCCTGATTACTAAACCGGAATTGAACGGGAAAACGCTTTCACAACTCAAAATCAGAAATAACTTCGGAGCAAACATCACCCGCGTCAATCGTTCGGGAGTAGACTTGGTAGCCTCTCCACAATTACAGTTACAAATGGGAGACCGTGTCACCATTGTAGGTTCCGAACTGGCTGTTGCCCATGCAGAGAAAGTACTTGGCAACTCCATGAAACGCTTAAATCATCCGAACCTGATTCCTATCTTTATAGGTATCGCTTTAGGATGTATTCTGGGAAGTCTTCCTTTCGCATTTCCCGGAATTCCGCAACCTGTGAAACTAGGATTGGCAGGCGGTCCGCTCATCGTTTCTATCCTGATTAGCCGTTTCGGTCCGAAATACAAGCTGATTACTTATACCACCATGAGTGCCAACCTGATGCTTCGTGAAATCGGTATTTCCATCTTCCTCGCTTGCGTAGGTTTAGGAGCAGGCGAAGGCTTTGTAGACACAGTCATTCATGGCGGAGGATATATATGGGTAGGCTACGGAGTAATCATAACCATCCTGCCACTTCTGATTACGGGATTGATAGGACGGTATTATTGCAAGCTGAATTATTTCACGCTTATCGGAGTTCTGGCTGGTTCTACCACCAATCCGCCGGCATTGGCTTACTCCAATGACCTGACCTCCTGTGATGCGCCTGCCGTCGGCTACGCTACGGTGTATCCGCTCACCATGTTTCTGCGAGTATTGACGGCACAAATATTGATTCTGTCGTTGGGATAACATATTAATATATCCTTTTTCCATCCAATTGATTATTAACAAATGGGGAAAACAGAATCAGATGCCGGAATATTTGTTATTGGTCAGTGGGATATTTTTTTAGAATAAAACAAACTAATTAATAAAAACTTTCTAACTTTGTGCCATTAAGGTTTCCTTAAACAACTTTTGCGTTGTTAAGGAATGAAAAGGGAATGCCGTGTAAACCGGCAACAGAAGCTGCTGTAAATCTCCGCTCCTTGTAATCAGAGAGCAAAATTGCAACACGAAAGTCACTGGATAGTTTATCTGGGAAGGCGTTGCAAAATGGGATGAGTCAGAAGACCTGCCTTGATGCTCTGATTTACACCTGCGGGATTTCGGGTAGTAGTCAAATAGAAAATAAGCAATTATCTTTTATTTGGTATAATAGCTATATGTCCGTTTGTGTAGATTGAATTCAGATCTGAACAAACGGATTTTTTATACCTATAAAATAAAAGACATGCTTTCTATTCAAGTCCATTCATACAATAAGCATTGTATCCATTTACGGTGGATATTATGTTTGATTCTATCTCTATTTACCACAGTACCAGCCATTTCCCAGTCCAGGGTTCGGCATCAGACTTCTCTGTCTGATACACTTCTCAAACTCAAAGAAGTTACTATCTACAGCAACCGGATGCAAAAAAAGATGTCTCCTGTACAGATTCTGTCCGGCAAAGAACTTGAGAAGCTCAATGTTTACTCCGTTGCCGATGCTTTGCGCTACTTTTCCGGAGTACAGATAAAAGATTACGGAGGTATTGGAGGACTAAAAACCGTCAATATACGAAGTATGGGCAGTCATCATGTCGGAGTATTCTACGATGGTATTGAATTAGGAAATGCGCAAAATGGAGTCGTCGATCTAGGCCGTTTTTCATTAGATAATATGGAAGTCATTTCACTATATAATGGTCAAAAAAGTGCCATCTTCCAACCTGCCAAAGATTATAGTTCCGCAAGTGCCATATATATGCAGACACGAAAACCCCTATTCAAAGGGGAAAAGAAAAACAACCTGAACATCGGGGTGAAAGGCGGTTCATTCTCTACCATCAATCCGTCACTACTTTGGGAACATCGTTTCAACGAACGAATAAGCAGTTCCATCAGTACGGAGTATATGTATACATCAGGACGATATAAATTCACATACGCCAAGAAAGATGGTTACGACACAACAGCTGTTCGTCAAAATGGAGACGTAAGAATGTTACGTTTGGAGAATGCATTCTTCGGAAAAATCCCCAAAGGAGAATGGAAAGCCAAAGCATACCTATACAATTCAGAACGAGGATACCCCGGAGCTGCGGTAAGAGAAGAGCCGGGTAAGTTTCGCCATCAGGACCGGCAGTGGGATACCAATCTGTTTGTGCAAGGCTCTTTTCAAAACTATTTTAAGCCTTGGTACAGTCTGCTAGCCAACGGAAAATATGCTTATGACTATCTCCACTATTTATCCGATCCCAGACTGGATGTCACCACCATGTACGTAGACAATTACTACCGACAGCAAGAAATCTATGCTTCGGCCGCCCATTTATTCACCATCTATCCCTGGTGGAGTATGTCATTATCCAACGATTTCCAATGGAATACATTACGGGCCGATCTCATAGATTTTGTCTATCCAACCCGTAATACAATCCTGACTTCTGCTGCCACGTCCTGACTTACCCGCCTCATGTTGCAGGCGAGCCTGTTATATACTCATGTCGACGACAATACACGTACCAAAGGAGCCAATGCAGGCACCAAAAACAAATACACTCCGTCTGTCATAGCCACCTGGCAACCATTGACCAAGCTCCCTCTGAATGTACGAGCCTTTTATAAGAAAGTCTTTCGCATGCCAACTCTCAATGATTTGTATTATACTTTTATAGGCAATAAGGACTTAAAACCAGAATATACCACCCAATACGATGTGGGTATCACTTTCTCTCACACCTGGAATAACCATTGGCTGAAAAGCCTGGACTTACAAATAGATGGTTACTATAATGAAGTAGATGATAAAATCATTGCCATGCCTACCTCCAACCAGTTCCGTTGGACTATGATAAATCTCGGACATGTGGAAATTCGGGGATTAGACGCAGCCATACGAGGAGAATGGGGTTTCGGAAAGGTGGAACTTAGCACTCTATTCAATTACACCTATCAAAAGGCACAGGATTTTACCGATCCTACCAGTGAATGGTATGGAGGCCAGATTCCTTATATACCTTGGCATGGAGGTTCCATCATCCTCAATGGAAGTTATCAAACATGGTCTTGCAACTATAGTTTCATTTATACAGGTGAACGTTATGAAGCAGTCGCCAATATCCCGGAGAACTACGCACAGCCCTGGTATACCCATGATTTTTCCCTATCCAAAACTTTTCAATGGGGGAAAACGGGAATACGTGTAACGACAGAAATTAATAATATCTTCAATCAGCAATATGAAGTAGTGCAATGCTATCCTATGCCCGGTACAAGTTTTAAAATCAAATTAAACGTCATGTTATGAGAATATCTGTTCTATCCATCATTATCTGTTTTGTTCTTCTGTCGACTTCTTGTCGCGAAGATGAACGCATTATTCCGTCAACTCCCAACCAAGTTACTCCCGGAGTAAACGGTACCTCTGTCAAAGGTTTCTTTCTACTCAATGAAGGATATGGGAAGCAACAAGGCTACCCTTGATTACTTTGATTACGAAACCGGTATCTATCATAAGAATATCTATGCGGAACGGAACCCGGAGTCGTACAAGAATTGGGGGATGTGGGAAATGATATCCAAATCTATGGAAATAAGTTATATGCCATCATCAACTGTTCTCATTTCGTAGAAGTGATGAATGTAGAAACAGCAAAACACATCACGCAAATTTCCATACCTAATTGCCGTTATATCGTCTTTAAAGATAAATATGCATACGTCAGTTCGTATGCAGGCCCTGTCAAAATAGATCCCAACGCCAGACTGGGGTATGTAGCACGTGTTGACACTACCACACTGACTGTCAAGGATACCTGTGTGGTCGGCTACCACCGGAAGAAATGGTGATTGTGGGCAACAAACTCTATGTAGCCAACTCCGGCGGGTATCGCGTACCTAATTATGACCGTACGGTATCCGTCATCGACTTGAACACATTCAAAGTTATCAAAACCATTGATGTGGAATCAATTTGCATAGAATGGAATTAGACCAATACGGAAATATTTATGTCTCATCCCGGGGAGATTATTATGACACTTACTCAAAACATTTGTAATAGATTCCAATACCGATAAAGTCGATCGAATTACCGCTTCTTCCCAATACAGAAATGGCCATTTGCAGAGATTCACTGTATGTATACAGTACAGAATGGAGTTATTACACCAACAGTTGGACAGTCTCTTACGCCATCTATAATACAAAACAAAGAAACTGATACCCGCAATTTTATTACAGATGGTACGGAAAAATCTATCAAGATACCTTATGGAATAGCAATCAATCCGGAAACAGGTGAATTCTTCGTCACCGATGCCAAAGACTATGTGACTCCCGGCACATTATACTGTTTCTCCCGGGATGGAAAAAAGAAATGGTCAGTCATCACGGGGGACATTCCGGCACATATTGCCTTTACAGATAAGAAACTAAAAGAGATTCAATAATTCACTATCAGTAATTAAAAACAAAAGCAATGAAGAAAATTCTATTTTTACTGCTCACTGTCGTTACAGTATGCAGTTGCTACAATGACGATGATCTCTGGGATAAAGTCAATGATCTCGACGGACGAGTAGAAACACTAGAAACAACAGTCAAGAAAATGAACTCTGAAATTACAACTTTACAGAGTTTGGTAGACGCATTAAATCAAGGGAAAGTAATCACCAACACGGAACAGACATCTGATGGCTACACATTAACCTTCAGTGATGGAAGCACCGTATCTATCAAAAATGGAAAGAATGGTACAGATGCTCCTGTGATTGGAGTGAAAGCTGACGAAGACGGAATATATTACTGGACCATTACTACCAACGGTACTACAGAATGGCTGCCGGATGCAACTAACAAGTTAAAAGTGACGGGTACAACTCCAGTTATGGGGTTGATAGTGACGGATACTGGACCGTTGATACAGGCGAAGGAGGAGCCAAACGTAACAACGGAACAGACGGAAAACCTGTGAAGCGGAAGGACAAGACGGAGACTCTTTCTTCAAATCTGTTACAGTTAATGACAATCATGTACTAGTTACTCTTGCAGATGGAACGTCGTTCACATTTTAAAGGGGAAACATATACATTTGACATTGCCAATAGGGATTATACCTTGTTCTCGTCTAATGGGACGTATCTTCTTACAACTGCCAATATAGACGACGCAACATTAATTGCTATTCCGCAAGGATGGACAGCGGTTCTTAATGATAAAGACTTAAGAATCATACAGCTCCGGCAGTTTCAGGTGATGATGTCAAAGATGGTGAACTTAAAATACTTGTCACTCCGTCCAAAGCTTTCGGTAAAGTAATAAAATGCAATTAAGAGCAGTGCGTGAAGCACCTTCTTGACATTCGAGGATGTTGATTATAAAGGTGATGCTAACATGGTGGGAAAGAAACTGGTCATCATTAATTGACAGCCAACAATATGGTGGCCCACTACTTTATCCTAAGAATAACCAACTCTATAACTGGAGTGATGCAAACAACACTTTTCTTGCTTCCGAACTTCCTAACGGATGGGGTGATTACCAATACTGGGGTGGCGGACGCAATTTCAAATTATCTGGATATGGATCTTACTCATGGAGACTTCCAGCACCAACTAGCCGTTTATTATCAGGATGCAAAAACTGGTTTTGGAGGACATAATGGTTCCAAAAACTTCTGCGTACATTACGGCTATGCAGACAATTCCGGATATGCCAACGGTCCATTACCCTATATTTACTTTGGAGACGGGTTGCTCGTGTAGTTGACCACATGTATGTGACTATGACGACCTACCTAGCCAACTGTGTGGCCAACGGTAACGGTTTGACCGCACCCGCAGGCAAAGAGATGATTGGTGAAACTGGTTGCTATCGGTTATGATGAAGATGGAAAGAGAAGTAGCTACACGTCCGGAATTTTATTTGGTTGGACCGAGGGTAATATACTTGAATGGACAAAATGGTTTATCCGCATTAGGCAAAGTGGTCAAAATAGACTTTAATGTCACTGGAAGTAATGATAACGGATATGGTTTCAGCCAACCTGCCTATTTTGCTTATGATGATGTAGCAGTGAGATTCTAATGAAACATATTATACTTTTTTTATTTGTTCTGTTAGCATTAATATCGCGTGAAGAGAAGGAGGACTCTCTCTTCTTTCCGCTCCTATCATACCTTGGAAAGAAGAATCCTCCATCTATAAAACAAAATTGGTCGGGAGATAACCATCGCTCCCATTTATGAAAATACCGATTCGGAAACGACCTTTAACTGGACAATAGATGGAAAGAGTATCTGTACCACTTCCACCCTGACATTTTCAGCCGATGAAGCAGGCAGGTATTTCATTCTGATTTCTGCCACCAATGCCGGAGGGACAACAGAAAAGGAGATACGTATCGATGTCTTTCAACTTGATGTACCTACTATCTCTCTATTGCGGATGCCGACAAAGGTTTCAAAGTGCTTCAAGGCTCTGAACTAACCATTACACCTATAGTAGATTCTTTTCTGGAAACCAGTTACTCCTGGCAAATAAACGGTGAAGATATTTCGAACGAATTAACCACTAGTACTCTCCCCACAATCGAGCTTGGCGAATATCAGAGTTCGTTTTGCTACTCACAATGAAGATGGCGATGACGAAGTAACTTTCAAAGTAGAAGTTTGTTCACCGGATCAAGTAGATTTCAACTGGACATTCCTGCAAACGGAATATAACATGTCAGCCGGCAGAACTATCCGTATCAAACCGGTTGACGTGAATAATGCACTGGATGCAGTCTATACATGGACCGTGGACAATGAACAAGTGCAATCCGGAAGAAAATACTTATCTGTTTTACATCCGAGCAGCAAGGAGAACACGGTAAAGGTCGAAATGAAGAACTCATATATACTCGCTACGCAAACATTAAAAGTCAATGTTTGCCCTCCACGCAGGAACATACCAGCGGAAGATTAGCGCCACAAGTTCTGCGTCAATGAACAAAGTATATGAATACCGGCTCGGTCAATTCATCAATGAGGAATCATAACACAATAACTATGGCAGAAGCCTGCACCTATGCGGAAGAACAGATCAATCAGACGGCTTATGTTTCCCTAGGCGGTTCGGTGGATACATCATCGTTGGATTCGATCATAGTATCGTGAATGATGGAGATTACAACATTGCTATTACAGAGAAGCGATGGTTCGTCAGAATAAGGTGTATGGGTAATGCAGGACGAAAATGGTGATGGGTTACCTAATGACGCTTGGTATGGTGCGCGGATCCGAATATGGGAAAGCCAGAAACCGGCGGGACTATGCCGTCACCTATCATAAACCAACTGGTATTCAGCTTCCCACCCATGGACAGACAATCATGGTCAAAGTGGGTCTATTGATTATCTGGGTGCTTTTCACCGGCAAGATTATTATTATCCCGCTTAGGGTAAAGAAAAATAAATATACTTTGCGAGGTACTCGCCTGAAGAGCATGGAATTACGATCAATCCGGTAATGGTACTTATTGGGTAAATGATATGGTGGGGATATGCTGATAATTTCAGCGCCATTGATCGTCTGACAGATGATGACAACTATAATGCCGGACCGTCTGACAATCATTTCAAGATATCCCATGCTGTAACTTTCGACGGTAAGGATGCAAACCTGAAGTTACGTTGATTTTATCAAAATTACAAGAGTTAGTTAATTAATAGTAAAAGCGGTTGGTTGGGTGAAATATCCACTGAAGTTTTGGAATAAAGGATTTCAATGCTCAAATAATTTGAGAATATACATAAGAGATTCTTTTCCTATTAAATATAGAGATAAAAGTACCAAATGGTAATTTTTATCCCTATAACCACCCTACCTTGTCGCCATTTTCAACGACAAAGGTAGAAATATGAAGATAGTATTTTGGTTGATTCGGTAGAACATCTCCACGTTGTTCCGTAAGTTACTAATTCCTACGGTACTTGGGATGGTATTCTCAGCTCTGTTCGTTATTACGGACGGGATATTTGTAGGGGAAAAGGAATTGGCGTGACGCGCTGGCAGTAAATATCACTGCACCGCTTTTTATGATCGCAGCGGGTATCGGACTGATGTTCGGAGTGGGAGCTTCGGTGGTGGCTTCCATTCATTTTATCTCAGGGAAAACGAAAAGTAGCAAGTATTAATATCACTCAGGCAATTGCTTTTTCCGCATTGCTCATACCACTCCTGTCTGCTCTGTTGCCTTTATTTTATAGAGCCATTAGCCAGATTATTAGGTAGTTCGGACCGATTGTTGCCGTTAGCTGTAGAATATATGGCATGGTACATTCCTTTCTCGTATTCTACGAAGTCTTAAATATAGGTATGTTCTGCATCCGTCTGGACGGTTCACCCACCTATACCATGATGTAATGCGGTTGCAGCCATACTCAATATCATACTGGATTATATATTCATCTTCGAACTTGGTTGGGGAATAATGGGCAACTTTTTGCCACCAGTCTGGGAACTGTCGTGGGAGGGTTGATGACACTGGTTACTTACTCCGTTTCTCTCGTACCCTCCATCTATGGATAAAGTTAAGTATCAAAAGTCTGTTACTGACTCTTCGCAACATCGGTTATATGATTAAACTGGGAAGTTCTGCTTTTATCAGTGACCTCCATTGCCTGCGAATGTTTCTGGGGAACTACGTTTCATCCGCCATCTCGGTGAGAGACGGAACAGCATTCAGTATTGCCTGTTACTTCTTCCCTATCATCTTCATGGTCTATAATGCCATTGCACAATCCGCACAGCCGATTATCAGCTATAACTTCGGAGCCGGACAACCCGAGGCGTGTACGAAAGACACTGCATCTCGCCATTTCGGACCGCTTTAATCTGCGGTATCAGCTTTTCATTTCTTACCGTACTATGCTGCAGAGACATCGTTTCGTTTATTCATTGACCGCAGCTACGCTGCATTTGATATAGCAATGAAACGGGCTTCCGCTTATTTCGGAGTAGGATTCATTTTCTTGCCGTCAACATGATTGGCATTGGTTATTATCAGAGTGTCGAAAGGGTCAGCGAGCAACAATTATCACTCTTCTCCGGGGAGTCGTATTTATATGATGATGGGATTTCGCGCTCCCTCCGGTATTGGTATACCGGGTATCTGGCTAGCCGTACCATTGGCAGAGTTATTAACCACTTTCTATATTTTCAGGTTTATTTGAAAGATCGTTTCACATTGTCTGCCGACGATAGTATCTTTGCAATATGAGAACATTCATTTGAAAACTTTGCGATAGATACAAGGTTATCTGAAACCGATGTACAGTCTCTACTGAACTATATGGAAGGGTACATTTCAAAAGAGATTTAATAGTACGAAGGGACAAAGAACTGTAATCTTTATTTTATCAAGACAGGGAATATGGCGAGCCTATTATCATAAAGACGGAGTGGATACTACCATCTGGTTTTGCTTCAGACGGAGGAAGCTGCTTTCTCCGTCTGGGGCTATATAGATAATGCCTACTCATTAATAAATGTAGGGGTCATGTGTGACAGTGTGGCCTATTGTATTTCCCGAACAGCTCTGAATCAGCTATTCGCCTCATCCATCGGACTCGCTAATTTGGGGCTCCGCCTCATGGATCATCAGTTTCTTCAACAGGAGAACTGGCTTATCAGCTCAGGAAGCCCACGGGCTAAAGAACGCTATCCTCAACCTTATCAAAGAGACTCCGGAATTATTGCAATATGTACCTTTAAAACATATTGCGTCTTACTAATGGATAACTCCGCAGTCGCTAAGGTAGGATTCGGGCGAAGATAGCATCTTCTCCGCAATAATACTAGGCTTTCGCAGTCTTCACCCAAAGGCACAATAAGTCAAATAACACGCACAAAGCTAAAAGTGACAAAACGCCTCCGATAACGCCTACTGTTCAATCGCAAACCCAATAGCTTTGGAGTAACTTCTCCGCCACCGGCAACAACGGTAATCATCAGCCACAAATTTGGTTTGCTTTTTCCGGTCTTACCTGCA
>SCPN01000585.1_pt1 | contig 55995 bp, 77 predicted proteins | sample 6106831 | NCBI WGS metagenome assembly SCPN01 (sample SAMN10720447, study PRJNA508395) | human gut metagenome | isolation source: Participant 1, 0 month | reverse complement strand
TTTCCACGGAACGGCCACCGGATGCCGTAAGAAGGATCTCTTCAATTCATTCTTTCCATGGCTTCCCTGCAGAGACTGAAAATGGCACTGTGTTCACTCGTCCACCGGAAGGATCTTCACACCACATTCCTTTGCAAGCGGCATAATGATATGCCCTGCCGTAACCAGTGTCTCTTTATTTGCAAGGGCAATATCCTTTCCGGCTTTGATCGCTGCAATTGTCGGACGAATGCCGATCATACCCACGATCGCCGTTACAAGGATCTCACTTTCCTCCATCGTGGCAATCTCCAGAAGTCCATCCATTCCGGAAACAACCTTTACATCTAGATCCCGGATCCGGCTTTTCAGTTCCTTTGCCTTCTCTTCTGTCCACATTGCCACAAGTTTTGGCTGGAATTCCCGGATCTGTTTTTCCAGAAGATCCACATTTGTTCCTGCCGCAAGCCCTGTCACTTCGATATCTTTGTTCTCACGGATCACCTCAAGTGTCTGGGTTCCGATCGAACCTGTTGAACCTAATATTGCTATTTTTTTCATTTGAATCCTCCTGTCAGATTACATCAGTGCAACTGCCAGATAATAAATCACCGGAGCCGTAGAAGATCCGCACTGTCAGGAAACGGTCAGGATTCCCTGCGTGTCCCAGGAATCAGTTTTCCGTAATCCTTGATCTCATGATTTCTCTTGATCGCAGATGCTGCAAGATCCCCGATCATGGAAATGATTCCACCAACAAAACAGATCAGCGCATATTCGCCGACTCCTGCCGAAGCACCACCCCATTTATTGATCGCAAGAGCGTAAAGCGCGCCGAGAAGTGCTGCGCCTGCAAGTCCACCGATTCCGCCCTCTATGGATTTCTTCGGGCTGAGCTTCGGTGCCATCTTATGCTTTCCGATCAGTACACCCACACAATACGCACAGGTATCACATCCCCAGGAACATAAAAATACAAGTCCCACGAGGAAAAGTCCGTCTTTCAACAGACGTGTCTGATAAATATAGGATAACATAATCGCCACATAAAATACGCCAAAGTACGCAGTCATTACCTGTTCAGACACATATTTCGGAAAGGCAAATACATAAACTGCCATTACAAGGATCAGCAAAATGATTGCAAACATCATCAGATCTTCTTTTTTCTGTGCACGGATCAAAAAATAATAAGCAACTACACCTATATAGCCTACGATTCCGAGTGGTGCTTTCTCAATCTTTACAACCTTGTAAAGCTCGGAAACTCCGATCAGACTGATGATCAGAAGTGTTGCAAACAATACATCCCCACCAAGGAAGATCGTTGCAAATGCAATGATAACCAGTACAATTCCGCTGAGTAATCTTGTCTTAAACATTTTCTTCGTCCTCCTTGATTCCGCCGTATCTTCTGTCTCTGCTATTATATTGCTCAATTGCTTTTTCTAATTCTTCTTTTGAAAAATCCGGCCACGGAACATCTGTAAAATAAAATTCTGTATAGGCAAGCTGCCATAACAAATAATTGGAAAGTCTGAGTTCTCCGCTGGTACGGATCAGAAGATCCGGATCCGGAATCCCATGTGTATCCAGATATCCTTCAAACAGTTCTTCTGTAATCTCCTCCGGTGCAAATCTGCCATCTGCACAGTCTTTTGTCATTTTCGCATAGCACGGATCATCTCATCTCTGCTTCCATAATTAATCGCGATCTGGAAATTCAGTCCGTCATTATTCTTTTGATGCCTCTTCCAGTTCCTTAATTCTGGTACGGATATCTTCATCCAGACCTGTCTTATCTCCGATCACACGGACACGCATCCGGTTCTTTTCCGCCGTCTTCAGACAGGTTTTCATATAGTTACGAAGAAGCTTCATCAGTGCATCCACTTCACTCTTCGGTCGACTCCAGTTCTCTGTGGAAAACGCATAGACCGTCAGATATTTGACACCCATCTTATAAGCAGCCTCACAGATCTTTTCCACATTCTTGCTGCCCTGCGCATGCCCGTAGTTTCTCGGCATTCCCTTTGCTTTCGCCCATCGTCCGTTACCGTCAAGGATAATGGCTATATGCTGCGGTACATTCATCTTTTAACCCTCTCTTGATTGATACTAAATTTACTGATATAAAAAAGGAAAAGAGGCGCCAAACATCTCGCCGCCCCTTATCTTTCCTTCTTATACTGTCATAACTTCTTTTGACTTTGCATCGACTGCTGCATCAACTTCCTTGATGTATTTGTCAGTCAGCTTCTGGATCTGATCTTCAAGATCCTGAATTTCATCCTCTGAAACGTCTGTGCCTTTCAGCTTCTTGAATGCATCATTTCCATCACGGCGGATGTTACGGACTGCAACCTTGGATGCTTCTCCTTTTTTCTTAACATCTTTCACCAGTTCTTTTCTTCGTTCCTCTGTCAGTTCCGGGAATACCAGACGGATAACAGTACCATCGTTTGTTGGATTGATTCCGATATCAGACATCAGGATTGCTTTCTCAATATCTTTGATGATCTTCTTTTCCCATGGCTGAATCTGAATCATACGTGCTTCCGGTACGGATACGTTTGCTACCTGCTGGATTGGTGTCGGTGTTCCATAATAGTCTACCGTTAATTTGTTCAGAATATTCGGGTTTGCACGTCCTGCACGGATAGAAGCAAGCTCTGTATCCAGTGCATGGATGGTTTTCTGCATCTTTTCATCGTATATTTTTAATTTTTCGTTCATATGTTATCCTCCCTTAATGGGTGCTGCTTATACAGTCACCTTTGTTCCGGTGAAATGTACCGCTCATTGTTTCTACAATACTGTTTTCTTCATTTAGTCCGAATACCAGCATCGGCATCTTATTCTCCAGACACATGATAGAAGCGGTAAGATCTACTGCCATCAGCTTCTTATCGATAATTTCCTGAATAGAAATCTCATCATACTTCTTTTCGCTTCCGGATTTACCTTCGGATCACTGTCATAGATTCCATCAATTGCTTTTGCCAGAAGCATTGCATCTGCTTCGATCTCAATGGCTCTTAAAACTGCACCTGTATCTGTAGAAAAATATGGGTGTCCTGTGCCACCTGCGAAAAAGATTACTTTTCCTTCGTTCAGTGCTTCCACTGCTGCATCTTTTGAAAACAGGGAAGTGAATGCTCCACAGACAAATGGAGTGAAAACCTCTGTCTTCATGCCTACATGTCTGAAAATATCGGATACATAGATGCAGTTCATCACCGTTGCAAGCATTCCGATCTGGTCAGCCTTCACACGGTCGATCGTCTCACTGGTTCTTCCTCTCCAGAAGTTACCTCCACCTGTTACGATTGCAACCTGGATTCCCTGATCTACGATCTTCTTTACCTGCTTTGCAACGCCAATGCATGTTGCCTCATCAAAACCTGTCTTTTTGTCTCCTGCAAGTGCTTCTCCGCTTAATTTTAAAAGAACTCTTTTCATCTGTCTTTGCTCCTGTCTCTTGGTTTTTAAGATACTTTCGCATACCTGGATTTAGTATATCATACCTGGGTTTAAAATGGAAGTTCTAAGTTTATTACATTGAGGGTGGGTAGCGCAAAAATTTTATAGATTGAGGGATTGACGCAGAATGTACAAATGATTTTATTTCACTTCCGTTGTGCAAACCATTCCGAGAAGCCTCTGAAAGCGAAAATCATTTTCAGCAATGGCTTCAATGATTTTTGAGTCTTCTCTCCATTGCACAACAATTGGAATTGAAATAAAATCATTTAATTCTAACTGATTTCCGATTTGAATGTTTTTTGGCGTGTGCTCAATGTGTAATGAACGGAAAGCGGTAGCTTTGGCTCACTGATCGGTTTGCTTTGACACTACAATTTCTACAATTGATTAGAGCTAAGCTTCTTTATTTTCCGGCTTTCCTGGCAACTGGGCGAGGATGATGGCGCTGAACATCAGAATGCATCCTGCTATTTCTCGGATACTTAGTTTCTGACCTAATATCACCCAGCCTCCGAGGACAGAGAATACGGACTCAGACTGAGGATCAGGGATGCCACGGTTGGATCGGCATCTTTTTGTGCCACGATCTGGAGGGTATAGGCTACACCACTTGAGAGAACTCCGGCATAAAGTAGCGGTACTGCTGCTGCGAAAATATCTGACAGCCGTGGTGTTTCAAATAAAAACATTGGAATTGCCGACAAAACTCCGGTTATAAAGAACTGGGTGCAGGCGATCCGCACACCGTCTGCTTTTGGTGAAAAATAATCGATCACCAGAATGTGGATGGTAAATATAACCGCACATAGCAGTACCAGAATGTCTCCTTTTGCAAGTACCAGCTTATCGGTAATACACAGCAAATACAAGCCTGCGACAGAAATTGCCACGCTTATCCAGATTCTCACTCCGGCTTTCTTTTTCAGAAAAATTCCAAAGATCGGCACAAGCACGATATAAAGTGCTGTAATAAATCCGGCTTTTCCCACCGTTGTGTACTGTATTCCGATCTGCTGCAGGTTACTTGCCACACAAAGTGCCAGTCCACAACAGATTCCACCCAGGATGACATTCTTTTTTTCTTCTTTCCTATCTGCTTTTTTCTGTCTTTCTGCTCCGTCATTTTTCGCACGCCATTTGTCCAGAAAACAGATACATGGAATCAGAAAAATCCCACCGATTAAAGAGCGTACACAGGTAAATGTAAAGGGCCCGATATAATCCATCCCCACGCTCTGTGCTACAAAAGCTGTTCCCCAGATAAATGCGGTCAAAAAGAGCATCAGTGTATTCTTTCCTGTCATTTTCTTCATCGAGCCGTCTCCTATTTGCCAAGCTCGTGAAGATATAATTTTGCTTCTGTTTCAATGAAGATCGTTCCGGCTCCGTTTACACTGAAGAATTCGATCAGAAGAACGTGACGGATTCTTCCGTCCAGAATATGTACACGGTTGACACCATTTTTTGATGCCTGAAGACCATAGCCGATGATCTCGTCAAATTCTTTCGGGAAATTACGTTCTTTGCGCAGTTTTTCTACTTCCGGGACGGTAATCTTATAATAAATATCTTTTCTCTCTTCGTCTTTGTAGATTCCAGGATATTTTGACAGATAAACCAGCTTGTCCGCCTGCATCTTCTCTGCAATCTCAAGTGCAGTCTCTCTTGGATCAATATATTCGCTTTCGTTGTCGATATCATTTGGCACGATGACCGGAATATAATCATTGTCCAGCATCAGACCAATCGTCTCTGTATCCACGCCACAGATACCGATTGCCTTAACTCCACAGAGTTCAAGAAGCTTGGCAATCCGCTTATTTTCACGGAATTTGTCCAGTCCCATGGGTATCATGTACCACGATCGGACGCATACCAACGCTCTTTAAAAGAACGATATCCTGCATCAGTCTCTGCTCTTCAACTCCGCTGAGCCACTCGGCACATCCATACTCGATAACTACTGTCTTCGATTGAGGAATTACGGTACATGGTAACGCATCTATCAGGATTGAAGCTTTATGCTCCACAAGTTCTAATTCTTTATCCATGATTACACCTCATTTTTTGTCTTATCTAAAACAGTATAGCATAGAATGCTCTCTATTTGAAGAACCCATTTTTCACAAAAAACAGGAAATGGCAAATGTTCTGTAAAATCACCCTTTTTCGCTGCTACCACCATTTTTTTCACATCCATTATACCCGGAAGAACCGGTTCCTTGCATCAGCAAAGTACCGGTTCCTCTGTCTCATTTATTTGATTCATGATATAGTCTTCCATTCCACTCTCCGGAATCCCAAGTGCTATGGAAAGCTCCGAATACAGGTTGCCTTCTGCCATCCTCAGATAACGCTCGTCAGTCGCCGTGATCTTCTTTCCCTGCTTCAGGCGGGACATCTTCCGCTGATAAAGGGTCTTGATGATCCGCACCCATTCTGCACATTTGCAGCTTTTCATGCATTCCTTGTACTTTTCCTCTCTCTGCTTCTCGCTTCCAATCCAGAGTCCTTCGATCTGTGGAATCTCACGGATCAATTCTTCTGCTTCTTCTTTGGAAATGACTCTTCGCATGACAATTTTTTCATTGTCTACCGGTGTAAATACTTTTCCACGCTTTTCACGTACCGGTCTCAGAATATAATACAGTTTGTCCTTCGGCACTCCATCCATTTTCAGCGTCGTAATTTCAGTCACTTCACAAATTCCTGTCCGGCCATAAACAATCAAATCTCCTACTTCGTACATTTTCTTCCTTCTTTCTTAAACTTGCCGAATCTCTACTTCTTTATTTTATCAGAAAATTAGTTTAAATTCTAATGTTTTTCAGATTTTTGTGAATCTTAGTCAAAGCTAACGCCTGGATTTTTATGCATTTTTACCAAAAAAATAAGCTGATGCAAATTTTACGACATCAACTTATTTATCATTTTATTTTTCTATTTTTCCATAACCTCTATCGCGCATTCATGCTTCTTCTTTTTCCTATTATAATTAATACCAACCAATAAAAGCTTTCCTTGATATTCTTTTAAGGCACTTCCATAATTCTTTTCTTTGATTTGCTCCAAAGCACCAACTGTACTCTTGTCCCATTTCAATTCAATTACTACTGCCGGCTTATCCAAATGCTCTTTTCTCGGAATCATACAAATGTCCGCATATCCTTTTCCCGCTGGCATCTCTCGTACTATCGTATAATATTCACGTGCAAAGTAAAATGCGAGATTAATCGTACAACTAAGTGAATTTTCATCGTTATATTGAAGAATAGAAATTTCTTCATGTGCTTTTTCAATTCCAGCTGCAACGGCATCTTCATCCATTGCCCACAATTCTTCCAACAATTTACGGGAAGCTTCCAGTGACTCCATCACGCCATACCAGTTCATCGTACTGATTGCGTTGACATATTCCTGTGCTACCTCTTTATTCGGAATTCTCACAGTTCTATCTATAACGCTATAAGTCAAATAACCCAGATGCACCAGTAATGTCAATACATCATCTTTTGTTGCAAATGTAGTCATATCATTGCTGAATGTTCCAATATTGATTGAAACAGACTCATTCGCAAGCATTCGAACCACAGAATCTTTTAATCCATCCATATCCATCTGGATGTAAATTTTTAAGGCTTCATATGTTTCCGTCTGATTCCAATAAGTTCCCAATTTGTGACGCAACATAGCTTCTACAACAGACTTCGGGCTGTACATAGAATAGCACTCATCTTTTTCTTTCCGATGAACAACCAACTGATACCCGTCATACCAGATCTTAGCTTCCTCAAAACTCATTTCATACTTTTCACAAAGTTCAAGCACTTCCTGTTCTGTAAACCCAAAATATTCTGCAAAATCACCTGGATCAGTCATAGAATATTCAGTAAACATATTCAAGGCAGAATGTGAACCATATTTTTTAATTGGAAGAATACCAGTCATATAAGCCATTGCAACATAATCTTTATCTTTCAGCCATACGCGTAAAAAATCCAAATACTTTTTTTGTGCTTCTTTATCTTGCTTGTATTCCCGAAACAGGCAATCCCACTCATCAATCAGAATTACAAAAGGGCATCTGGTATAGGAAAACACATCTTTCATCACCTGAATCAGATTCTTTTCATCTCGAAAACGTACCTCTGGATATGTTTCCGCAAAATCTGAAATCAGATAATTTTTAAGCATTCCGAGCATGTCTTCCATCGTTCCTGCCATACTCAAAAATTCCTTAATTTTAGATCCACATCATATTGATTCAAATTTTCTTTGTATGAGACGTCTTTACTAATTACAAGATTCTGAAATAATTCTTCTGTATTTTCACTTCGGGCATAATATGCTGCGAGCATATTTGCCGCCATGGATTTACCAAATCTTCTTGGTCGGCTCACGCAGATATACTTCTGTTCTGTACAAAGAACTTCGTTTGTTTTTGCAATCAATTTGCTTTTATCTACATATATTTTAGAGCGAGACTTCCTTTAAACGAAAAATTTCCCGGATTCAAGATAACTGCCCATGCAAATTCCTCCCATCAAAGTTTTATAGAATATATTATACTTGATTCTCTTAATAATCACAAGCAATTCGCGCATCGAACACAAGAGTCAACATTCAACATTCAATCCCGCAAATTATACTTTAGTCATACTCACACTCTTTCAATAAACATTCAACCGCCATCCGGTATTCCCGGATGGTCTGGCTTTTGCGGATTTGCGTCAGATATTCTTCGCTGTTTTTAAAGTTTTTGCCAAGATACCACCAGAGTTCTTTCATTTTTGACTACTGCGTTTTTTCTTCTGGAGATTTTTCGATATAGGCATCAAGAACATGATCACAGAATGTAGCAATCTTCTTGGTGTCAATAATGGATCCTTTTATAACTGCCGGAAAAAATGGGTTCATCAGAATTCCTCTTCCGAGCATGATGCATTCTGCTTCGGGAAATTTCTCCTGGAAAATTTTGTAGTCTTCCGCTGAAAAAATGTCTCCATTATAGACCAGAGGATTTTTGCTGTTCCGGCAGGCGTAGGCAAAAGTGGTCCAGTCGGGTTTGTTTTTGTAGTAATCCTGCTGGACTCTTGGGTGAAGGATCAGTTCTTCCAGAGGATATTGGTTATAGATATCCAGAAGCTCTTCGAACTCTTCCTGATCATATTTACCGCTTCTTGTTTTGATAGAGATTTTCATATCGAGTTGATCGAAAACTTCGGCAAGGAAATGATTCAGTTCATCGGGATAAAACAAAAAACCGGATCCCCTTTTCCGGTTGACGACTGTTTTGGATGGGCAGCCAAGGTTCAGATTGACTTCTTCATATCCGAATTCTTTCAACTGCCGGGCCAGGCGGATGAAATCCTCGGCGCGGTTGGTCAGGATCTGCGGAACGGTATACATGCCCTCATTATTTTCCGGAAGGATCTCATTCCATTCCTGTCTGCTGAATTTGCCTTTCGGGTTTGGATTTAAAAATGGTGTAAAATATTTATCCATTGGTTCAAAAAAGGTGTGATACGCCCTGCGGCATACCTCACCTGTAATGCCCTCCATTGGCGCCAGATAGATTTTCATAACCTTTCTACCTCCGTCACATAAAGTGTTTTTTTGTCTACCCGGAAATGAATTTCCATTCCCGCGTAAGACATGCCGTAAATCCGGACTTGATCTTTTGATAGAAGGTCTCGGATCCTGCTCCAGGATCTGAATCAATGCTGCTCTTTTTTCAGCCGGAATCTGTTCCAAATACATTTCCGGGAAATTCACATCCAATTTATAATCTTTCTTTTCTTCCGCGAAACCGCCTTTTGCCTCCGGGTGGCTATCCACGTATGGAAGGTAGGGCTTGATATCGTAGATCGGCGTCATATCCAGAAGATCCGCACCTTCCACGATCAGCACCGGACCTTCTTTTTCCCGGAATTCCACCCCAATAAGCTTTACGGAAGAAAGTCCGATCGGATTCGGGCGAAATGGAGAACGGGTGGCAAAAACTCCCACCCGTCTGTTACCACCAAGCCGCGGTGGACGTACCGTCGGGCTCCAGGTATCCCGGATAGATTCCGAAAATTCCCAGATCAGCCACAGATAATCATACGCCTCGATTTCCCGCAGTGCATCCGCATTCTGATATTCCTGCAGAAAATGGATTTCTGCCCGGGTATCCGCAAGATTACTCTGTCGCGGAATCCCGAATTTCTCCACAAAATCAGATCTTATATACGCGATCTGCTTTATTTGCATTGTTCTTTTTCTCCATCAACAAACATCATCACAAAAGCAACTGCCAGAATTGCAGAAGCGATCAGAAGTGCCTTTTCAGCAAACATTTCCACACAGGCATTTCCGATAACTGCACCGATCACAAAGAAGAAGATGATTCCATAGTACAAAAGTCCTTTCTTGATATACTCTTTATCCTTCGTGTTCGCATAACTGCACATATGCTGGGTCGCACTTCGTAAGTTTCCGATGCACATGGTGGTTGCAATTCCGTTTCCATGGATTTTGCGGAAGCTTTCCACCTGAATCCCACACGCAAGGGACGTGAGTGCATTCGCCACCAGATTAAAATCCTGTGGGATAAAGCTGACACTCAGCAGGATCACTGCCTCACAGAATACCGAAATCTGTCTCCAGTGCAGAAGTGTCAGATCTTTCGTCCGTATTTTCACCAGATCCGCAAGGGCGATTCCAATGGCAAATGCCAGCACCGGAACCAGATAGTGGAGTGCCATATGCCAGTTTCTCTCTGAAATATTGATTCCAAGAAGCAGAATATTTCCGGTTTGTGCATTGGCAAATACTTTTCCTCTGCACATATAGGAATAGGCATCCATAAATCCACCGGCAATCGCAAGGATCACACCAAGTTTAATTGATTCTGACATCTGTTTTGAAAATTTCAAGTTACTCATCCTCCCTATCGTATGCTTTGATGTATACAAAATTCTCATTGTTTCGTTCTGTATGATAATCCAAATTCAGTGCCGCGTCAAGAAAATCCTTACCACCGGACTCCACTGCCTTCACCGTCATGCCAAGTGCCGCTTCCACGTCCTGCACCGTCAGATCATCCAGAAAGACCTCTTCTCCGCTTCGCAGCATATTGATTGGAATCTGCAGAGTATCTCCCAGATCCTCTCCTGCTTCTTTTCTCTCTTTTAACTGTGCCACCAGATCCTGTCCGGTAATCAGACCGGATACGGTAATTGTCTCACCAAAGAAATCATTACGGATGCAGGCAACCGTGATCTTTACTTTTGGAAATGCTTCCGTGATCCTGTCCGCAAATTCCTGAATTGTCGGATACGCAAGCTTTGCAGTCGCAATGGTAAATGTCCGTGCGATCCCTTCTTTTAACTTTGGATATTCTTCACTTTCCTGAAGCTCTTCAAAGGCATGGTAAAATTCATCCCGTAGAAGCCGCATCATACCAACACCATTTTCCAGCTGGATATATCCGTCATAACGTCCTTCCTCTGGGAAATCCCGCTCTGCAAGGATATACCACTCGTCACTTGCATGGATAAAATGAAGTCCAAACTCGTCATACGCCTTCTTCTGATAGCTCTCGATCAGATCAATGACCGCTTCCGCTTCTTCTTTATCAAAAAGTTCCAGTGGATAAAGTCCCTCCCTGTATTTGGAAAGTCCTGCCGGAACCACTGACACACTCCGCATAAACGGCAGATACTTCATCAGATCTTCGATAGAACGCTTCAGCTCATCCTTATCATTAACTCCCTTGCACAGTACGATCTGCCCATTCATCTCCACATGTCCGGCATACAGATCATCCAGGAATTTCAGCTTTTCTCCGGCGAAACGATTGTGGAGCATCTTGCAGCGCAGCTCCGGGTTCGTTGTCTGCACAGAAATATTGATCGGCGCAAGCTGCATCTCGATAATACGGTCTACATCTTTCTGCTTCATATTTGTCAGGGTAATATAATTGCCCTGCAGGAAAGACAGACGGGAATCATCATCTTTAAAATACAAGGTCTCACGCATTCCCGGCGGCATCTGGTCGATAAAACAGAAAATACACTTGTTGCTGCAGGAACGGTAGTCGCTCATCAGACCATTTCAAATTCTACGCCAAGGTCATCATCATACTCTTTCTCGATCTCCAGAAGCCATTCTTCCCCGTTCGGCTTGCTGATCAGCACTTCTACATACTCATCCTTGATCATGTAACGATAATCAAAAACGTCCTCTATTTTCTGGTTGTTTATTCGTAGAAGGACATCTCCCGGCTCGATCTCCATCGCCTCGGCAATTGAATCCGGGTAAACCTCACGGATCAAATGTCCCTGATACTCATTTTTCTTACTCAAATTATATTCCTCCCAAAATTCGGAATCGGAAACAAGACCTTTTCCAGGCTAGTTTCCTCTTTCATGTAATCCTCATATTTTTATCATAAACGACTTTTTCTGCAATGATTACATACTTTTTCATCATACCATAAAACTGAAAATTTCGGTAGGGATAAAATTCAGAAGCCTGAAACAGAAGCCTGAAACAAAAATTCACCCATAAATTCAAACGATACCTTTCATTCTCCAACACAAAACACCGGGGAACGAAACCTTTTACGGTTCCATTCCCCGGTGTCCGGTTTGTATATATGGTTATCTATATACAATTTCCATATGCTTCAAAATAAAATATTCTATTTCTGATACCGCATGTCACAAGAAAGGCTTGCGGTCTTTTATTAGAAACGGCTAAATCAAGTTCCTCCTGTTCTTACGCGTATAAGTATTGTCGACTTCTATATAGTAGCATATCTGCGGTGTACTTTCCTAGTGGTAAAAAGGGAGATTCTTTTGCTACTGAAAATACCGGTTTGACAGCTTGCGAAATCCACCGAAATGTATCGAAAAATGTTTTCTTTCTCCGAATTCCTTTTAATTATTCAAAATAAATTTTCTTCTTTGTAATATCTGTTTAAAATCAGAAACAGGATTTTAGTGATTTTTTACAGAAAATCCGTTCGATTCTACACTGCATCCCCACGCTCTGTCACCAGCTCATATCCAACACTTGCTACTCGTCTCCCCATACATCCGCGACATTCTGCTGCCTCTTCACCGGTACAGATCTTGTTGTCATAAAGCTCATACTGCTTCCGGTTCTTCACCGGAGAAAGGTTCGGCATAACGACATTGGCTCCTGCCTGCAGCCCTTTCTCTCTTCCAAGCGGATCCATCGTCCCAAGTGCTGTCGTTGCCGGAAGAAGTACCTTCGGCAGCAGGATTCGGATCACAGCGAGCAAAAACAGTGTCATCTCCACACTTCCTGCCGGTTCTTTTGCAAACTGCGTATCATGATGTGGGATAAACGGTCCGATTCCCACCATCTCCGGCTGCAATTCCTTCAGAAATACCAGATCCTCTGCAAGATCCTCTGTCGTCTGATAAGGTGAACCAACCATCATGCCAGCCCCCACCTGATAACCAAGTTTCTTCAGATCATACAGACAATTCTTACGAACAGCAAGGCTCATTTTCTCCGGATGTAGCTTCCGGTAATGCTCCTCATTCGCCGTTTCATGGCGAAGCAGGTAACGATCCGCTCCGGCTTCCCGGAATCTTTTATAACTCTCATAAGACTTCTCACCAATCGACAGCGTCAGCGCACATTCCGGATATGCCTCCTTGATTTTTTTAATAATCGCTACCATCCGGTCATCCGTATAATAAGCATCTTCTCCGCCCTGTAACACAAACGTCCGGAATCCAAGCTCATACCCATTCTCACAGCATGCCATGATCTCATCCTCTGTCAGACGATAGCGCTTTGCATTCGTATTACTCTTACGGATTCCGCAGTAATAGCAGTCATTCTTACAATAATTGGTATATTCGATCAGCCCTCTGGTAAATACCTTTTTCCCATAATAAATCTCCCGGATACGGACTGCTTCCTCTTTCAGTCTCCGGACTGCCTCCGGATCTTCTGCGCATTTTATCAATTCGACAAAATCCGGTTTCGTAAAATCCGGATTTTCGATGAATCTTTCGTAAACTGGTTTCATTCTTTCCATTCTCCCTGCCTGGTTTTCTGTATCTTTTCTGAATTTATGGGCATTTGTCCATGAAATTATAAAATTTATTCTATCACACTTCGTCAGCCGCGGCAATCACTCCATCAATGTCTACGATTTCGTCAAGCGGAATCCGGTCCCCGCTCTGTAATACGATTTCATTCAGATAGGTGTCAATCCTCCGGATACATCCGGACTTCTTCTGGTAGGAGCCACCTTCCTTTTTCTGATCCGGTACAAAATATTCAAACTCCACTTCCCGTGGTTCCTGACTCTGGCATACTTCCCGTAAATACAGATCCAGTATCTGTCTGTAATCCTCACTGAGTCTGCGTTTCCGCTCGGTCAGTCTTTCGGTCTCCCTGATTGCATCTTTATGTCCGGTCAGCGCTGCAAACGGGGCAAACTGCGCCGCTCTGTCCTGCCTTGACATCTGCGGATGTCTGACCGATACATGATGCGGTAAATGAATGATATCCTCGTATCCTGTCATGCCTTATGTCCTCCGATCTGCTCATTCCGCGCTTTGGTAGTGGCTCCTTCCTGAAAATTAAGTCCCTTCAGAATTGCATTCTTCCCATACTTCTTCTTAATCGAAAGCACTGCCTCCTGCATCTTCTTCTCCCGTTCAAGCTTCTCATCCTGCTGCTTCTTTTCATTGCCTCCGGTAAAATCAGTAAACAGATCCAGTTGCCGAAATTCTGTCTTATCTGCCGCTTTCTTTTCATCCAATACGTGATTCGCTGCCATCGAAATCCGCCGCACCATCAAATGCGGATTCACAATCCGGTCATACAGTTCCATCACTGCATCGGTTATCATTCTCGCAGAAGCTGTATACTCTCGTAGATTCGCTGTTCCATGGGCATGTTTTGGAATCTTTCTTCCATAGCGGTCCACTGTCACCTCCCCTGTATAACCTTTTCCACTTGTCAGATTCTCGATATCATATCCGACAGTCAGCACGATCTGATCCGTAACCAGATGCTTTTCAGCAAGATCAAGTGTCAAAAGGTCCAGCATCTCTTTAACCACAATTTTCGCCTTTTGGGCATCATACGGGCAATGTAGTACCTGTCCTGCACCAACACTGTTATGCTCCGGCTGATACGCTTTTACATCTGCAATCGTACACGGTTCCCACCCCCAGGCATGATCGATCAGAAGTTCTGCATTCACACCGAACATTTTATACAAAAGCTCTTCGTTATAAAATTCATTCTCTTTTCCAACCGAACATCTGGCAATATCTCCCATGGTATACAGTCCACATTGTTCCAGCTTTTCGCATAGCCTCTTCCCACACGCCAAAAATCCGTAAGCGGTCTGTGATTCCACAAAGATCTGCGATAACTCATCTCATCCAGACTTGCAAACCGGAAACCATTCTCATCCGGTTTGCTATGCTTTGCCATGATATCCATCGCAATCTTTGCCAGATACAAATTCGTACCAATTCCAGCTGTCGCCGTAATCCCGGTCTGCTCATAGATTTCCCGCATTATCTTTCCTGCAAGTTCTTCCGGTGTCAGCCGGTAAGTATGCAGATAATCGGTAACATCCATAAAAACCTCATCGATTGAATAGACATGTATGTCTTCCGGTGCAACATACTTCAGGTAAATGTCATAAATCCGGGTGCTGTACTTCATATAGAGTGCCATCCTCGGAACCGCCGTAATATAATCCAGTGCAAAGCTTCGGTCTGCCTTTAATTCCCCGGTGTCACAGGATTGCCCGGTAAATTCATGTCCTCCATTTTTCCGCTTTCGCTCGTCGTTAATCTCCTTCACCTTCCGGACAACCTCAAAAAGTCTTGCCCTTCCCGGAATCCCATATGCTTTCAGCGCAGGAGAAACAGCAAGACAGATCGTCTTCGTTGTCCTCTCCGGATCGGCTACAACCAGATTCGTCGTAAGCGGATCCAAATTCCGTTCCTTGCACTCCACCGAAGCATAGAAAGATTTCAGATCAATTGCTACATAACTGCGTGTCTGCTCCGGCATTCGCCGCACCTCCTAACACTTTTCACGAGAACATATGTTCTTTTTCCAATTATACTATATTTTTTCGCCGACCACAAGATTACAACTATAAATTTTTTATTTTTTAAGCAGTTGGATATTCAGATCCACATTTCCTTCAATCCCCGGCACACTTCCTGTACTGGAATACTGCCACATACTGAACCTATACGGCGTCTGCGGAAGTTCTTCATAATCTGCATACCAGACCGGATAATCCAACAGCTTTTCCAGATCCAGTTCATACGCTTCCCACAGCATATTGCTGTAAATCATGGCATCATATCCCGCTTCTTCTATTTCTTTACAAAATACCTTCGCATTTTGGGTAAATTGTTCTCCCGTTACACCATCCGTCCGTGCTTCGTCTTCCAGAATATGCTCTGGATCGTACACAACCGGCATCTGAAGCTCCTGCCCTTTCAAATGTTCCAGAACAAAATCAGCCTCTTCCTTTGCCTCTTCTTCATTTACCGCCTGCGAGAAAAAATAAACGCCCACATCTATTCCAGCTTTTCTGGCATTTTCCATATTCTGTTCAAACTTCTCGTCTGCATTTAACGTACCTTCTTCACCATAGCCACGATATCCGATCCGCAAAATTGCGAACTCATAGCCTGCTGCTTTCACCTGCTCCCAGTCAATATCTCCCTGAAAAACAGATACATCTACGCCCAGCCTTGAAGTATATTTCTTATCCTCATAGCTGATCTTATTTTCATTTTTTACAAAAAGTGCTTTATCATACGGATTCTTCGCAACTGCTTCATTGATTTCTACCGTATAATGCTCTCCGTGTGCATCTACAAAATCAAGCGTATTTTTCTCATCTGTACTTTCCGCATTTTTGCATCCGCAGAAGTTTCTGCTGTTTTCTTTCCAGAACATCCTGCAAGCAAAGCTACTAACATTCCGAAAATAATCCATTTTCCTCTTCTCATCTGATCTCCATTTTCTTCACTGTATTTTCCGGCACTTTTATCACACCAAACCGCCACAAAAGGCTTTTTCTTTTTTCTTATACTCCTTATAGTTGTTCTTCAAACTTTTCACAGCGCATAATCTCCTTCACCGCATCCGTCAGTGCATAAAACAAATACGCATCTTTCACTCTTGCTTCCGGATGCGAAAATGAGATGACAACAGATTTGCCATCTCTGAAATACCAGCTTCCCCTTGAAGTCATTTTCCAGTCAACTTCTCTGTCCTTATAACATACATCCATAAAAGCATACTCCGTGCCACAGCAAATAATAAAGTCTGCTTTATACAAATCAATCTGCTCCTTGATAATGTCATGATGATCAACTGCTGCCCTGTAAATTTCACCATTATTTGAAGTATGTCCACCAGAAGTTTTCTTCAAATTGACCGCTGCTATTTTCTTCAACTCCCTCAAGCGTCTCTGTTCATTGTCCGTCTCCATCTCAGACCACGGAAATTCTTTTTCCCAGGACAGAATTCCTTCCGTCCAGCGTGCAATATTATCCCATGTCTGTGGTCTTCCACCCTCATAAACAAAATCCCGCAGATCCCAGCTTTTTCCGCCATTTACTTCTTTTAAGATATATACGATCTTATATCTGGCATTTAAAAATACCTGCTCGCAGATCACTCCATCGGCTACAATGTCGGGATCTTTTTCTCTTAATTTTTGAAATAAAAACTCTTCTCGTTCTTTAATCGACATAGCTGTTTATTATTCTCCATAATCTTTAATTATACTGTAATTTATAATCCAAATTACCGTTTTGATAGTTCCAAAATAACTGTGTTTCCTATATTGTAAGGCTTTCTGATGTGTTTGTCACTCTTTTGTTTCTATCAGGTTACTAATGTAAAAGTTCGTTTACCTTTGCTTGAACAGCAGAATAATTTGGCTGCTGTACTTGGGAAGTACACACCTGTCGTGATGAGCAGTTTTCTTATTTTGATTGGATTTAAGTCCAAAGAATGCCCTGGATTCTGGATGCTATTTGCGTAACCACCTCCTCGCAGGCATAAGAAAAGCCCATCTGCACAGAGCAGACAGACTAAAAATGGATATAAAAATACCCTGCCAGCTTTCACCAGCAGGGTTGATTAGAATTTTTACTTGTAAAGGTCTTCCAACGTTATCAGCCGAACTTCACCTCGCTCTTGTGCCTGAAGAAGTCCATCTGTGAATCCGCCTTTCGAGAAGATATAGTAGTGATAGTTGTTGCCCTTTCCAAAAACTGAGGCATAATCCCGAATCAAATCGAGTTCATCCACACCGATTTTCTCATTCCGGTATTTGCATGAACCGATGATATAGTCTTTGCCCTCAACAGGAGTTCCGACGATATCAATCTGTATCTGCTTTCTTCTTCTTCGGGTCTGTCCCCCACCACTGGCCGATTTCACTCACTCAATAGGAAGGCTGCCATCCTTCCAAACTAAGATTCACATCCTCAGTTACGGCACATATTACCGCACACTTCTGTACATAGTAACCTATTTTTTGCGGTTTTTCGGATGACCATCTTCTCCTTCACTTCGTCCGGCATCGATTAGCCCGAGACCGATAGAACATTCCGTATATGTAGGTCACGCCTCGAATATCGCCCAGAGCTTTGGGTCTCTCTACTACTTCTTCTTTAATATTCTTGGCCGGTGCCATTTTGAACTCCACGTAGACTTTTACTCTTCTCCCGGCGGTCGATCCACAGTTCTTTTGTGTACTCGCCGTTCTTGCCCTTTTTAATTTCGTAAAGAATGCAACCCGGGTAGGTCTTAAATTTTACTCCAGTATAGGCCAGAACCACACCCCAGAAGTTTTCTTCTGTTGGCTCATCCCTCCACCGCTTCATTGTCTATATCTCCGCTGCCGCTCTGCTCCGACACTGATCTTCCCTTTTCTGCTGTGCTTTATGATGCACCGATATAGCGGAATTTACAGGTGACGGGGCTTTGGAAAGTTTCAGAGTGTTTGCAGTTGAAGGTATGGAGGTTTTAAGTCTTAACATGTTTCACGGTATTCTTGAAGGTAGCTTGCACTTCTCCGCCACTTCAGATTCAGCATACACACCGGCCGTGATGAGCAGCTTTCTTACTTTGATTGGTTTAATCCCAGTTCTTCGCCGATGTGCCAGGACATCTCAGAATCATAAAGTGCCACAGCACTTTCCATCTGCTCTTTCAGATTTTTCCCGGCATCGTACTCTGGCTTCAGCTTCTTTCCGGCCTCCACCGGGCTGATTTATACGCTCTTTCTTTCCCATGCTTATTCGTTATACGCTCCAGCGGCAGATATCGGGATCATGGAAGAGTCATCTTCTTTCCGGTATAATCGTCAACTTTACAGATCGGCTCCACCCAGTTCAATACCTCCGTCGGTTCATTTATCTGCTCCGAACTTAACGCAGAACGCAAGGTGACGTAACCCACAGGCCTCCGGTCGGTTCACGCTTTGGCGGGTTTTCCTCAGCGAATCTCCAGCTCTGTGTGCTCATTGACACGAAGATCCAGCTTCCAGTCCTTACGCTCTGGACGGTGGTTCTCTGATAACAGAGAATCCCAGCTTGTTCACATAGAAATCCTTAGCTGCTTCATAGGTCAGATACAATGATTGCAATATGATGTATTTTTGATAAATTCATTTTCTCACGCTCCATTTCTTTAAATTTTGTCCTTCTTTTATTTTCGTTATAAACTATACGGAAGCCTTCAAAAAATACCATGTGAACTCCTGGAGTTCAGTTTGTCCACACGGCATTTATTTTTGTTATTGGTTTTCTTGTTTATTTCAGCTTTTCCAGAATCTCGTCCGCGCTCATACTGCTGGCTAATAATCTCTTAACCACTCTCTCGGCTTCAGCCTTCTTTGCTTCTTCAGGCTTTAGCATCTGCCACCTTCTTCGGCGGCGTTGCGCTTCCTTTTTCAGCTTTCTTCAAAGCAGTCTTCTTTTCTTTCAGTGTGTTCTTCTGCTCTTCAATTGCCTTCTGGATGGAAGCGATCTCGAAGCAGTCAGAGAGGCAATAGGTTCCTGCTTCTCTGCGATTTGAAATGCGTAGTCGGTATGGGTAGTTTTGGGACGGTTTTTGCTGCCTTTCGTTCTGGGCATAGGTGATAACCTCTTTCTTTTTTAAACGAATACTAACTATTCGACTCTTGGACATAATCAATTTCTGCAACTGACGGTATTCTAAAGCTGAATGTCGTAGCACTATTAGTATTTGTTATTGAAAAATCTCCATGTCGAATAATATCCATTCCTATTAACACATCAATATCCGTGCCCAAATCTGCGCCCGTAACAAGGAACATCATTAACCGTCACATGATTTGGTATTAAATTAACGAGAATATGTATTTCTACAACTACGCATTAGCAGTTGTATCGTTCCCTTTCCAACAGGAATAAGTCCTAATTCGTCAGCGACTCTCTTATCAATAGATGATTTGGAAGCCCCTGTATCCCATAAGCCACGCCATTTTTTACTTGCATCAATATTTTTGTCTTATCTCTTATGGTAAAATTGATGAAAATAATACATCTGTCTTAGAAGCATATCACCGTACCATTTGACACAAAGTGAATGCCAAAAGTATGTCGCCGTTTGAACATCAGCATCATCAAATGTAAATTACTTGTTCTATATGCAGTTTCATCACCAGTACATTCCTGAATGATATATTCCCCTGGTTCATATTTGTCCCAGAAAGATTGCTTTCTTAGCTGGACACAGGAATTATGGCAACCTCCAGCACTTTTCATCCCTTAGCAACAAAACTTATGACCGTAACGCTTAAATAACTCCTGATAGTTTTTCATAAAGAAATCAAAATCTCTGGTTATATCTTCTTCTCTGTACTCAACCATAATGATACCTCCTTCCGATATGTTCCATAATTATAATACCACACTACCGTTTCAATTACCATAGTATTAACTTATAGTCTCAAAATACACCTTGTATTTCACATCTTCGCCGATTGTAAGATCGTTGCCTGCTGCTCACCACAAGAGGTGTGTGATTCATTCGAGCAGCACAGGGAGCTTCCGCTCCCTGTATATCACAATTTCATTCAGTTTTACAGACGCTTTCTTACCTTCATCGCTACACAGTACAATAACCCGCCTAGCACTCCGCCGACTGTATTATAGAAGATGTCTGATAGCTGAAACGTACCCAAGCGAAGCAATAATTGTAGCATCTCTATGCTTATCGAAAAGATAAATGCTATCTTCCCGCTATACCACAGTATCTTCTTCCAGCCTTTCTCCATCTTTTCTTCGAATGTCCACATCACTACTGCTGAAAACGGCACCATCATAATTACGTTCTCGATGCACTCGGTTGTCAGCTTCTGCTCGCCATTCACTGTCTCCCAGATTCCCCAACCTCCCATAACATCGGATAAAGGATTCATCCACAAATTACGGTTTAACAGGGTTCGGAATAGAATAAGTGATGTCACGAACGCCAATAGAAACAGCTTCCGAAAGAATACACTCTCTTTGAACTTCTGATACCATGTCACTATGGCATTCTTCCAGCCTTTGCCTGCTGCGGAAGGTTCATAAGCATATAGATAGAAGAACATGGCAAAGAATGAAAGCAGAAGTGAAAATCCAAACGGCTCATACAGAGCAGTCAGGATGTTTGTGATGATCTTTCCGAGTAAATCAATCGTTTCTTTCATCGCTGTTTACAGATCACTGAACAGATCAGCCTTGTATACGCCGTTCTCCAGCATCTCCTTGAAACTGCCCTTTACTGCTGCGACATCCTCATGGTAGGTCATGCCGTACCAGGTGTCGTTGGTTTTCAGAACCTTCACAGACATCTTCCCCTGCTCCAGCTGCTCACCGATGAAGATTGGAATCAGATACTCGGCTTTCAAAGGATTACCCTATACTTCTTTCTCGAAGAACTCTTTGAAGCCTTCTTCCAGAACGTCCAGAAAATCAGGAGTCAGGCCCCACATATTCATGGATACCAGAGAATTCACATCAACAACCACACCGTCTGCCTCTGCTCCAACTGCGGTCTTTACGATGTTCTTGGTTTCCACAACCTCTGTCAAGTTTCCATTCTCGTCCATCTTGCAGATACCACGGGTCACACCGCCGTTATCGGACAGAATGTTCTTCAGAATGAAACCAGCCATACAGGATTTGCCACCATTCACCAGATACTCATGGACGGCCTTGAAGCCTTCTTTGCCATAGTAATCATCTGCGTTGATGACAATAAAAGGAGTCTTGATGACCTTCTTCGCTGCAAGGACGGCCTGACCGGTTCCCCACGGTTTTGTCCGGCCTTCTGGCAGAGTTCCCGGGATATCGTTGATATCCTGGAAAGCGTAGTCTACAGTTACATTGTGAGAGGAGCAAATGGAGGCAATGCGATCACCAATAACCTCTTTGAACTCCTTCTCGATATCCTTACGGATGATAAATACCACATGGTTGAATCCAGCTTCGATTACATCATGGATTGAGTAATCCATAATGATATGTCCAGCATCATCCACTGGCTCCAACTGCTTGATTCCTGTTCCAAAACGGCTACCGATACCGGCAGCCATGATAAGTAATGTTGTTTTCATAACTCTCTCCTTACTGTGCTCGTGCTGCTTTTATCGGACATACTTTAATACATTGGTAGCACCGCACGCATTTACTTTCATCAATTTGTGGATATTCAAAGCCTTCTTCGTCCTCGACCATAGAAATAGCCTCTTTCGGACAGATGGCATAACAAGCCGTACATCCACAGCATTCTTCTTTTCTTTTATATAATATTGGAATCTCTCTTTCCACCTTTTACCACCAACTTTTTGATTTTTCTCTTAATCTTTCTCAAAAGCAACTTAGCATCATTTTTTAGTCCGATGCCACCGTATTTCTTGGCAACATACTCAAACGATTTATTTTCAAAGTCACTCCAGAACTGCTCTCTATTATCTGGTTTTGGAAATGGAGCTTTAAGAGGCGGCTGCATACTGTCCTCTAGCTTTGTCTGCTTCCAAATCAGTCTCTTTTTTACTTTTTCAAATATATTTTCTCCAGCCTCATTATTTACTAGCACCAATGAAACGCCCTTGTTATCATCAAACTCTGGTGCGGCTTTCTCGATCCCCCAGTAATCTGCAATTGTAATATCTCCTGGATGTATTACAGACTTATAGGGACATTCATAGCAACTCGGCCGCAGCACGGTATGCCCATAGAAAAGTTCCTTGAATACCCGACTACTCGTAGACTTTCCATTTTCAAAACAAAGCGTTTCTACATGATCATGCCATCCAAAGTCTTTCTTATTTCGGAAGTCCACACTTGCAACTTTTGAATGCATTTTCTGCTCTTGCCAACGCAGATATGCCTCCCATATTTTTTTGCTTGGTACTCCGTGACAGACAATATCCACGCTGAACAAGTTATCATACTCTTTTCCAATGTATTTTTTCAATCCTGCTACCTGACAGGAAGTTCCAGAAAAAAGTACACTTTTCTTAGCATCGAGATCTGTTTTGACACTTTTAAATGTATCACCTAGTTTACTCTGGATATATTTTGAGCCTCGCATTCGATTACGATCTTCCTCATTATCAGTGCGAATATGTACGGCATCAAATTCATCCGTCAAAACACACCCATAGACCACACCACTGTTGGATAAAACCTGATCCGAAAGAGCTGTAAAAATACCACCTGATCTGGAAGCTGCTCTTGTCGTTTCATCCTTATGTTTTACTGCATATACTTTAGGCTGCTTCCAGTTCATTATGCCGTCCTCCTTTCAGAGTAATCAACATAATCGAGGTTACTTAGTTCGTACCCCCCCAAAATTTTGAGGAGTTTATTCTTTACTTTTGTTTTCATTGGAACTGTTCCATATTTCTTTATCACGAAATCAATTCCTTTCTTTTGGTAATCGTTCCAGAATACATCTCTTTGTTCAGACTTTTGGGTCGGCGCTTCAAGATTCGCCTGCCAACATTGTGCTGTATTGCTTAATCTATAATCCAAATTATCTCGAACCTTTTCAAAAAGTTCTTCACCCCGGTCAGTATGAATCAAGAACAGAGAATTACCATTAGGGTCATAAAAATCTGGAATAGTCTCTTCAATATGCCAGAAATCCCCAATGGTCATATCTGTTTTTCGTTCTGTCGTAGCATAAGGGCATTCATAACAAGACGGCCGTAACGCACACTGATTATAAAACACCCTAACATAATCTTTAAGAGGTCTCTCTGACCCGTTGACTTTCACGTAAGCTGTAGGCGATTTCCAGCCATCGCGCTTGTCTTTGAAGGTAAGATAAGTTATCTTTCCATCCTTCTTCTGTATTGATTCTGCATATTCTCTCCACAGTTTTGGACTTGGAGAGCCATGGCAGATAATGTCTACGATATGCACCCGATCACGGATTCCTTTAATTTCACTGAACTTCCGAAATCCATCTGATTGACATCCCATGCCAACAAAGAGCAATTCTTTCTTTGGATTATCCATTAACCAACGATACGCTTCCTGGTAAATATCGCCGGGCTTGCTCTGCATATATTTTGAGCCTTTTGCTCTTTCACGCTGCTTCTCATCCAGAATCATCTGGAATTCCACAGTATGATTCTCATAATTATAGACTGCAGCCACCACAGCATCTCCGCTTTTCAAAAAAGCATCCGAAAGTGCAGTAAATGCGCCACCAGAAGAACTGCTCATCAAGGCAGATTTGTCTTTAACCTTCCTGCATACTATTGTATCTATCAAATCCACCATAGGCTGTTCCTCCTGCGTATTATTTGTTTTTAATTACAGTTTTGACCTTGTGTAAACCAACAAGAAATATAATCGTTGCACAAAGCACATTTGTCGCAATATATCTATAAATCGATTAACCTCGAGCTTATCTACTACTCTCTAAAAGCAGTAATAAGAATCGAATGAAAAATATAAAATCATGTGAAATACTTTCTTAAATCACAGCCAAAACCTATTTCCCAAAGCGACTTTTTACTAATTTCATGCCAGATTTCAACATATCAACATTCGTCAGCACTGCATAGATTGCTGTGATACAAAGTGCGATGAACTGAATCATCTTATTTTCACAATAGTATGTTCCTATCAGCATAGTACCAATTAGAATGCTTCCAATAATAATTGGCTTCCGAATTCGCATATGCACAGTCTTATTAACATCAATATAGCGAATGATAAACATTGAAAAGAATGCAACCAGTGTAGATAAAAAATCTTAATTTTATTTATTAAAATCAAATTCACTGTAATATTGATTATAGCTGCAGAAATAGAAGTATAAGCAATCTTTTTTGCATTTTTCTGAGCTACATATATGCAACTATATAATCCGACGAGCACTCTAAAAAGCATTGCATACATCAAAATCAAGATTTGGTCATATCCAGCAACATACTTCTCATTAATCAAAATCGGGAATACAAACGGCATACACGCAACAATGCCAAAGCATGCAGCTGCAAACAGTTTAAAAAGAGACGTCATTGTTTCCGTTAGGAATTCGTCGCGATCCTCATCGTCAAAATGTAATGATACTGTCTCAGTCCAGGACAAATTCAAGATATTATAAAAGTTGATAAACACATTAGGAAACTTGTTTGCTATAGAATAAACGCCATTAGCAGCAGTTCCTAAAAAATGTGCAATTATAGTTCTATCCGACGCATTTACAACCCACCAAGCCAGATTATTGGGAATTAAAGGAATAGAATAAGCACCAACCCGTTTGAATACCGTCGGCCGAATACTCTTAACAGAAAAATACTCCCACGCTTTGGATGTAAACACCAAATACAACAACGTCAAAAACTGAGCTATCAGAGTAGACAAGAACAATCCTTGCAGCCCCATTTTCAAAATAGCTAACGCAATGACATTTAAAACTGTTGTTGCTGAAGCGGATATAAACGATGCAATTGTATATTTAATGCTATATCCCAATCCTCTAACAAATTGAAGAAACAATGCCGTGTAGACATGCAGCACCACATACAGCAACAAAAAATACGCATTTTGAATTTTCAAAAAAGGTTCTATACAAACAAAAAGAATAATGTAAATAATACTTTGTATCGTACTAGATAGTAACAGCGTAGAAAAGAGTTTTCCTTGTTCTTCTTTGTTTCCACGATAATCGAGCATAAATCGGAACAGTCCCTGATCCAACTGCCAGTTTACGAGTGGAAGTAATAATGTTGAATATGTGACCAATAAATCAAACGTGCCATACTCTTCCGTTGACAGAATTGCCGTATATAAAGGAAGAAGGAAAAAACTAATACATTGCGTGCATAGTTTTCCCACTGTAAGTATAGCCGTATTTTTTGCTAATTCTGTTTTACGACTCATTAATATTATTCCTCATATAATTAATTATTTTTTGACTGTGTAGGATTTTTCAGTTCTCAATATCTCAATGAATGAGCCAGAGCTATAGGCACTTCACTGTGTCAGATACTAAAATGACAACAGAAGGCTACTCGAAATAAACCTTCATTGATGTTCGTTTAACCAGTCCTAGCGTGTCTCCATCTCTCTATTGAAATATCTCTTCCATATCCATCAAGAATATCATTGTCTCCAGAAATCCTAACTACCTTTTCCTATAACTATAGTAGTTATCAAGCAGGTGTCCTCCCCCCATGGATACTATTCCTATCGACTCATTCCTTGGATTGTTGATTACTGACTCGCTTTCCGTTTCAGACTACACATGATTTAAGAGCATCTATATATATCTTTTGTGATTCCTTCCTTTTTTTTTCGATTATAGTCTCGAATAATTCATAGCTATGTTGTTTGGTAATCAGACTCTCAAATTCATCATATGTAGCTGTCAATGACAACATTGCCTCTTCTTTATGTGTCCACTCAAGTAAATCTTTCAATTTTTTTGAGCAACTATAGATAGCGCAATTCTTATGATTCAACAATGTGAAAATCGTCCCATGGAATGTCGTTGTATAAACACACTCAGAAAACTGAATATATGAACTAAACTCCAACGGGTGACAGTTAATATTCAAATCACACCAGGACTGATACAAACATATCGATACAAGTTTTAAATTATTCTTTCTTGCATATCTTTTTAAATATGCCTGATGTTCTTTAGGAACACTATATGAATAAACAATCATATATCTATCTTTAATCTTACGTTCGTGCGGAAAATCCAATTCATTAATAGGCAGTAACATCGTAGGATCACAAACAATTTCTACTTGCTTTGCAACAAGTTTTCCAACAATATTCTTAGTGTTTTCATCTCTAACACCCGCATACGTCATTTTTTCCAAGCACTCCCTAACCCATGGAAAATCATTATAATCCTTGAGTGCTGCCTGTCCTGCACTAGGTGCATATGCTATACAGCTTTTTTGCTCCACACCACCATAAAAAATCGGATTTTGAAATTGTGAAACCTTTATGTTCCAAATTTCATCACTACCTACTACTGTACAATCTAAATCACCAGTATTTTTCTGAATATCAAATTCCTTTAATGCCTGAGTCATGCGCTTATAACGTACACATAAAAAGGGATATCGTTGAATACATCTAATCAATTCCTTTATGGTCTTGGGTTTAGAAAAATATTCCTTTTTTCGCTGCTTTTCATTTCTCCACTGTATAAAACACACATTATAGTTATTCTTTTCTAAAAAACATTTATTAGCATATGCTTGCAAATAAGCACCGCAGTTCGCCGAATCATACGGAGTTACTATTCCTATTTTCATAATTTACTCTAATTCACTCCCATCATCATTATTAGCATAATTAACACTTATTGCGCATGCAATAAAATACGGCACAAACATTTCACGATCATACAAAGGATTTCCTGTGAAGCCATATAATATAAAAAATATTTGCATTGCCAACGAAAAATTCATCAAGCAATAATCTATGTTCGTATAATCTTCTGGATTTACACGCATCTTTGAATACATCGACCATGTCCTTACTAGATGAAACAGAAACCATCCACAATAGATTATAAATCCTATTATACCGGTTTCAACAAGTAACTGAATATATATGTTATGAATATTCCAAAACCAGCCGCCTTGGTTAACATACTGTCCCCAACCTATGCCAACAAGACTATGTTTGCCGAACATAGAAAACGCCTTTAACCATACATCAACTCTACCTACTGACATGTCCCCAGTCTCTGCAGTATCAATAAAGCGAAAAACAACAGTTGCAAGTGCCGGCACGCAATAACTTGCTACAGCAAATACGGTTAATGCCCCCAATAAAACACCTATGCCTTTTACGAGTCGACTTTTTTTAGCATTTGAATTGTATGCAAAATAACAGAGGTACAAAGCAGTAAGTCCAAAAACAGTATGTGCTCTTTTTCCCGATAAAAGCAATGCAGCAACTGATATCAAAAACAATAAATAGTCAGAACGTCTTTTTTCAGTCAATGCATAGCTTCCAAATATCATCGTCCCAACTGCAAGAAGCATTCCATTTGTTGAATAGTGCTTTGTTAATCCTGGGATCCCCGCATTATGATACTGATTAAGAATTGTACTCGCAGCATCCGGGAACAAATTACATACAAAATTTATCGCTGAACTATCTAAAAACATATAAATGGTAAATGCAATATAAATAAAGTAAAGATATCGCCAAGAGCTTACCATTTTTATCATCCAACACCGATTATTGAAACCTCCCAATGCTGAAAATAATATACAGCAGACAAAAAGCAATAAAACCTGGGTATACGTTAGACTATAGAATTTAATATTGGGATTATTTCGTACATAAAAGAATATCATTAATGGTATCCACAATAATCCAATATTTTTTTTAATACCTTTAGTGCCAAATATAAAAACAACTTGTCCCGCCAAAATAACTGCAGCACTGAACTGAACTACGCTTGCAAAGCAAAAGCGGAGTAAAATCAGTTCATGTTTCTTAACTTTTAATTGCATCTATATCCCTCCATCTAGCAAATAGATTTTTCATACAAAATACATTCTCTCTGCAGCACGTTTTTCCAAGATAATCATTTTGAAACACACCTCATAAATTTATACAAAAGAATGCAATATTTTATAGATAAAACACCAAACACTTGTTTTTTGTCCATATATGAAAGCACTGATTTAAAACTAGTAGATTTAATTTTATCAATAACTAGCTGATACTCCTTTTTGTATTGATTTCTGAAAGGATACATCCTACGTAGAACAGTGTAGTATGCAATCAATAATTGATATCTTGCAAAGACTTCCAAATTATTACGGCCTTTAAGTTCTTCATATATTCTATCCGCAAAGTACAGTGAATCGAACCATCTTTCAGAGAAGGATTGATTAGTCACCGAATTTTCCCTGCAATAATAATAATACAATTTTTCAGCACAATAGACTATTTTTTTACTTTTCAGCAGAGATCTAAATACAAAATATTTATCTTCATTTATCTTCTTACCTTCTTCAAAATGAACATCCTCGATCGTAGAAGCTTTAAACAACTTATTCCATGCGCCCGACTCAATTTTTTGGCCCAACAACAGCCATTCTATCGCCTGATCAACAGCAATTTCCTCATAATTGCAATGATACTGTTTCTTCTCCTCTTGCTTTTTTTCAAAAAATCTTATCAACTCCACACACAGATATATCTGAATCAGTTTTCCTTGCTTGAGTATATAAAATCTCAAGCATTCTGCAATCAAGTTCATCGTCAGCATCTATAAAAATAATATAGTCACCTGTTGCATTTTGCTTTCCTACATTACGAGCTTTTGATACGCCTTGATTATCTTGATTTATTATGATAATGCGCTTATCAATCTCTTGTAATCTATAGCATTCAGCAAGAGATTGATCATTAGATCCGTCATTTACGACAATAACTTCTATATCTTTCAATGTTTGTTGCAAAACTGAATTTAAAGTATCAACTATATAATTTCCTGCGTTATAGACAGGGATAATAACACTAATATGTGGCATTGGTGTCCTCCCATAGAATCATTCTATTCAAAAATCTTACACTCTCCATCTTCAAATATGTGTGTGAATAAATCGAAGCAATCCGATTACTTATTCTCAACAACCTCAACTTTTTTTCCTTTTTTTAAATGGCGTGCAACAGTTATTAGACCTGTTTTGAATAGAAATCTTTTAGATTTTTCAATTATTTTATCCTTTAATGTAATTGGATCAATTTTATTCAAGGCCTTATCAATTGGATAATGTTCAGCCAGCTGGTAAAATTCAACCCGTCTAGGATGTGGTTTTGCACTATTGCAAACCATAACGCCATTTCCGTCACAAGCCTATTTACATCTTCTTTTGAATTTCAATATGTGATTTTTCTAAAATCTGTCGACCTTTTCAGTATGTACAAATATGGATGAATACCCTCTATTATCATCTTTTTGCCGGTTATTTTTGAATATTCATAACAATCAAAGACTGTAATATCGCTTGGTCTTTCAATTCCTTTAAAAGCACATGCTGAACAAGATGGTCTCGATGAAATTTCTCTTACATATAATGATTATGGAACTCTATCAGATCCATATGGTTTTCCTTAAAATCAATGGTTATCATATCACTTAAAAGGTTGTCTGGTTTTTTCCTTAAAAAACTAAGCAGCCCTGCCACTTGACAGGGTGTCCCAGAAAACAAAATAGTCGTGCCTTCTTTTAATTCTTTTTTAATATCTTGAAAAACATTCCTAAGATCACTTTGAACAAATTTGGAGCCTCGCATATCCTGCAACTGTTGCTTAGTAGCAGCCCTTTTGCATACTACTCTCATGTCTTTGTCGTATCCAGTTCCGTAAACTACACCATTCTGCTCAAGAATATAATCTGCCAAAGCCGTGAATGCACCACCAGATGTACTCTCATAGAGAATTTTAGTATCCTTAATTCTAATAATGTATCCTTCTGTTTTTTCAGATATTGCCGTTTTTTTATTAAGAATCGGGCATGCTCTTTCGCATGCTCCACATTCAACACAACGTCTCATATCAATTTTAGGATACAGAAAACCTTCTTCGTCAGGAACCATCGCAATTGCGCTTTTAGGACAAGAATTTGTACAGGCAGTGCAGCCACAACAATCCAATTTGCTTTTTATTTGAATCATATATCCTTCCATCCTTTATAGTTTTTCAGCAACATTCAAATACAGTTGTGCAAGTGTATCTGCTGTCTGCTGAATATCATAACCTGCCTGTTCCAATATTTTTCTTTCACTTTTCCTTTGCACATTCATATACTTCAAAACATGTTCCCCCACACATCTGGTTTTTCTTGAAGAGAAAGGAATTCTGTATTTGAAGTTAATCCTACTTCTTTTGTTATTGCATCGGAGAAAACACATGGCAATCCGCTCGCCTGTGCCTCAACCCCCGTGACCGGAAGACCTTCATGTAAAGATGGCATTACAAATACATCCATTGCCTGCCACATTTTATTCATTTCATTTGAAGCCCCATAAAAATTACAGCGTCTTCAATTCCTAATGTCCTAGCCTTATTTTTCATCGCTTCTTGTAATTCACCAACGCCAAACAAAAGTAACACAGTATTTTGATTTTTTCGATGTACTGCTTGAAAGATATCCAGCAAAAAGCTGTGATTTTTTTGATCAGAAAACCTTCCAGCGTGTCCTACAACATACTTACCTTCCAGATTCAGCTTTTTTCGTATTTCTCGACGAGCAGCTTCATCATAATCATATTTCTCCAAATCAATTCCATTCGGAAGTACTGAATACCTACCAGATTCAATAATCGACCTCGGAAATAGAAATTTTGCAGCTAGTTCTGAACAGCCATAAAAGTTATTACAAAAGAGTGGAATTAATGGCTTTAAGATTTTGCTCATAAATCGAATTCCATTACCTGCTGCTCCAAAGCCAGCATTGTGACTATGTATTGTAATATATTGAACCCCACCCAATTTTGCGCCAATAATATTTGTCATATCTGCTGCACAATCCGCATTATAATGTAGGATTTTAATATGATTTCTCTTGCAGACTTTCCGAATTTCATTAATTCTCCAAATTCTTCTAAAAGGTCTAAATTTCACATTATCCGCTGAAGCAACATACTTTTTACTTCCCAATGAAAGGACTTTGTCTTCCATAGGTTCGTGCCTATCATGAAACACAAGATAGTCAAAATTAATTTTAGATTTATCCAGGTGTTCCTGGATATGAATCATCATATTAGTTACACCTCCAACACCAAGCGGAGATGTCACCAATACTCTAACTACTTCATTATTCATATAATATTTATCCTTTCGCGGCGACAATCTCATGCATTATTTCATATTCTTATTTCGGCACGATTACACACGCTTTCTAATTTCTTTCAATACAGTATTTAAATATTGATCTGTTACCATCTTAAGGTTTTTATATTTTTCCCCTACAGCTTTATAATCAATATCGTCTTTTACAACGTCAAATAAGTCCATTCCATTTTTATAACGCCGACTTTCTAGACCAAAATTCACACACAGGGTATCAATACGAGAATTTTTTGAAAAGCTGGAATTTTCAGCATATCTGTTAAATACCACAAACTGCTTTTCATTAAGAATAGAAAATGCTGTTCCATGGAAGGAATCCGTGCAGACATACTCTGCATTTCGCAGTAGATTCAGAAATCTCTCTAGACTCACGTCATATGGAGCAAAATCTCCAAAGTTTTCATCTTCTTCTACATACTGATCCATGTGTCTCAATGCAACGACTTTTAGACCCTTGTCGTGAGCTAAGCTCTTTACTGCATTGCGATATTCCTGTGTGGTGCCAAGGAAGTATGCAAAAATATATGGCTCATTGATTTCTCTCTTATTAGGAATTCTCTCCAGCCATTCATTTTTATTCAATAAGAAAACAGGATCTAAAATCGTAGGAACATCTCGACCAGTCAATTCCTTGACAATCACTTCCTCGATTCTCACGCATACTAATGTATTCGATGCGGTTCAAATACTGTATCGTTCTTTTCTTTTGATACCACGGAATTTCCTTTACTCCAAAACTAGAAGCAATTGAAATTTTTAGCGTGTCATCCGGAACAAACATCAAATTGTAATAATTCGTCGGCAATCCTGCCGGACTCCAAAGCTGATCACTTCCTGTTATAACCGCCGAGTATTTCTTCCCACCCTTGCGTAATGCTGCATAACCGACATACTCATCGGAGAAATCCTTAAACGCCCATTTTTTAAACCCAGCAAATGCTTTCATACGAATTTGATTGTTTTTTGCGTACTCAGGATGTTTTTTTAGACTAAGTTTTCTCTGAATTCCCTCATACCTGCTATTAAACCAAACTGCATTAAAAGACGCGGCACATCTTTCAGTGCTTCTGTCACAGTCTTCTTTCTAGTATATCGAATCAACTCATACTCTATATTCTGATTTTCCAAATAACTAACAGTTGCATATGCTTGCAATATGCCTCCGTAATTTTCATGCATATATTTTATGCATACTCCAACCATTTCAACCTCTCCTCTATGCTGCACATCTTACTTTTTCAGCACTTCCTCATATATTGCCTGATACTTCTTATTTTTTTCCTGCCAAGTATACTTTTCTGCTTTCTTTCGTGCGTTTTTTCCACGTCTTGTTACTTCATCAGGATTAGCAATACATTCAAGAATAGCCTTTTTCAAATTCTCAATGTATTCTTCCTTCGAATTTCCTTCATAAAGCCAACCGGTATTTTCATCAAAAAGAGTTGCTCCACCAAACTTGTTAATCGTAATAACTGGAATACCCTTTGACATTGCCTCCAATAAGACCGTGCCTGTTGTCTCTCGAATGCTTGGCATAATAAATACATCCGCACATGCATATTCCTTTTCCATTTCCATATAGGAATGGACCCCATGCAATACACATGCTCAGACAAGTTCAAGTCATCCTTACAGCGTTTACGCAGATGCTCAAGCTCTGGGCCATCGCCTACAACCCTAACCTGATATCTAGTTTCCTGCGGAATTCTCATCAATGCATCAAAAAGGAAATCTAAGCCCTTTCGATATATCATTCTTCCAGCCATCAGAAAACGCATTCTTTATTTAAGCTTTTTTCTCTGCTAGTATCCTTAATATCGTCTATATCTACCGCTACCTTAGTTACTGGTTCATCACTTACATTGTAGTTCTTCATTCACTTTTCCTTTTCTGTCCAGTTCACTAATTCGTCCGGTCTCAATCCATTGTCAAAGACTAATTCATACGGACAGTTCAGTTCTCTGCCCCCCACGAGGAATTTTTGAGTCTCTTTATTTGCAAACATAATATAATCGCAGCGATTTAGTTTCCCCGTGATTCTCAGCTTAAAACGATACCAGCGATTTATTCCTGAACGGACGACTTCAATAATTTCATGTCCCTTTGCGTAATTTTTTAACCCATTAGGCAAAGACTCTCCTCCACCAAGTGGCCCACAGACAAATTTTATATTTGCTATCTTTCCATAGTCTCCAATTGCACGGAACTCAATTGGCGTAATCTGATGTATAATGTCAATTTTTTGATCCGCACAGATTTTCTTTGCAAGAGGAAGCACCCGTCTATTCCACACATTAAGTCTTCCAGAATACATAAATCCCTTGAAGATTTTCTTGTAAAAATTCGGGATGTCAACATAATAAAACTTTATATTTTCAAGTGGGTGACTCTGCAAATATTTTTCGACTGGCTCACGTTGCTCTTCTTTTGTGATCACATAGACTTTATTTGTTTTTGAACTTTCATAAGGAACGCACCAACCAATTTTATCTTCACTTCCAGCAAAAGGGTTACATGAATAAGCTATATACAGGATATTCATCACTTCGTCTCCATCTGCTGTGCAATATCAGCATCCACGATTTCCTCGCCAGTCTTATGCTTCAGCTGTTCCTTACTTGCTTCACTCAGACCGTTATTGATTACGCAATTCATATCACAGGTGCTGCACTTATCCAGATCCTCTTTGGTAACCTTACCATCACGGTAGTCGCGGCAGATCTTCAGTTCGTACATGCTGTACGGATGCTTGGTGAACAGCGCCTTAAACTTGTGGACCAGAACCCAAGTAGCAGGCTTCCAGATGTACTTGTGCATAGCAGGACTTACACTACCGATCATCCAGCAGTCCCGATCACAGCAGCGAACCTTTGCACGAACCTTCTCGGCCTCCGGGCTGTTCCACAGCTCATCCCAGGTCTGATTGTTCAGGTTGCCCATGACTTCCTTATCCTTGGTACCATTGCAAGGCATGACATCGCCATACGGGTCAATGAAGAAGGTATCAAAACTCATGTCGCAAGGCAGCAGACGCTTCTGGCCGTAGATATAGTTGATCAGGCCGTGGTTAAAGTATGCACGGAACCACTTCTTCGGGCTGTTGCTACGAAGCAGTTCGTTAACCAGATTCTCGAAGTTTTTTGCAACCATCGGACGATCGTGGATGATGTTCTTCGCCTCAACGAAGTAGAAGCTGTTGTGCAGAGATGCTGTTGCAAACTCCATGCCCATCTCGTCGGAGATCTTGTACAGCGGGACCAGATCAGGAGCATTCTTTATCCTGAACAGTCATACCGAAACCAACGTCCTTCATGCCCATCTCACGCAGCTTTTTCAGCGTACCATAACCACGCTGGTAGCCATTCTGCAGGCCTCGGATCTCGTTGTTGGTCTTCTCCAGACCCTCGATGGAGATACGAATACCGATCTGCGGGAACTCTTTGCACAGGTCAACGATACGATCTGTGAAGAAACCGTTCGTGGAAATAACGATACGGTCAGACTTCTTGTACAGCTCACGTACGATATCCTTCAGGTCAGTACGGATGAACGGCTCACCGCCGGTGATATTCGTGAAGTACATCTTTGGCAGCTTCTTGATGGTTTCGAGGCTGATTTCTTCTTCCGGCTTGGAAGGTGCTTTATAGCGGTTACACATAGAGCAACGAGCGTTGCAGCGATAAGTGACGATGACCGTACCATTTAACTTCTTTTCTTCAGACATGATTAACTCTCCTATTGTTTACTCTCTCTTTTAAGAATGTTTCGATTTTATTTAAGAACCACTTGGCACATACCGAGAACACAACTGAACCACAGATGACTGCAACAGCTGTGAAGATATATGCCAACAGACCATTTCCAAATAGATGAACGAGGTGTAGTTTTTCAAGCACACGATAAATTACCATGTGACACAGGTAAATCTCGAAGCAGATGCCACCGAGGAACTTGGCGACTGGATTGACCAGTACTCCCCCTGTTCTACAGCCGAGGGTATAGATCAGCGCTGCTACACAGAAAAACAACATCATGAGCGTATAGCCACCTACGGCAAAATAGGAAACCGTGGCAATCAGCAGAATCGCTCCGGCGATAACCTTGTACTTTGACGCAAACTCAGCCAGTTCCTTCCGATAAAGAAATACCAAACCACCTGCAATAAAGTAAATCGCATCATAGACAATATTGCCTCTTCCTGCGCTGAAATAGGAAGAACACAGCCAGTTAAACATCAGTGCCACAACTGCTACGCCCCACGCTCTCTTCTTATTTCCAATCAGGAAGCAGAAAAACGGGAACAGCATGTAGAACACAAAAATAACCGCCAGTGTCCAACTCACACCAATGACCGTAATATTCGCATTTGGCAGAAGTCCCTGACATAAAGTCAAGTTTGCGAAAACTTCAAACAAGGATTCCTTGCTCGGTGAAATCACAAAGTCCAATGCACAAAGCAGTGCAAAGTACGGCCAGATTTTGATGTACCGTTTCTTGTAAAATCTTCTACGCTGATCTTCTGGTCAATAATTTTCTGGTAATAGCCGCAGCACATTCCAAAACCACTGACCATCATAAAAAGGAAAACGAGGTTTGTGAAAGATGGTATTAGCCGTTCAAACACAAATCCTCCTATACCATATTCTCCATTTGCGAGGACATGCATCAACGCAATGCCAATAATGGCATACGCCTTCAATCCATCTATTCCCTCATATCGATCCGCTTTTGTATCCACAAATTCTCTCCTCACATACCAGTCTTACTGATACACCTTTATCATTTTTTCCTAATGTTCGTCTCAATTGATGACATAAATATAATTTATAGTTGAAATTGAACTCCAAAAAGTTTACCAAGATTCACCGCATATATCATCAAGGCTTGTAAGTTGCATTTCAACGCTAAAAGCGGAATATCTACTTTTTTTCGCCCTGTAAACGGTAAAATTTTTATAGACTCTTTAACGAGCAGATTGCTGATATACTTTTTCGTCTCTCTTCTTGCAGAAAAAGGCATCTTAATTATCAGTTCAAAGCAGGACATAACATTTGATCCTGCATAGTCTTTAACAGAAAAATTAAAGCCTCTTTCATTCAGATCATTCACAATGTTACTACGCGCCTCGAGCAATGCCATTTTATTTCCCACTAGTTCTGCATCTCGTTTTTTCATAAAAGCACCGGATGGACGAATCGTATAGCAATAAAATCCCTTATTCAGTGTTCTAATTTTTTGTGCTCGTGAAAAGCACATTGCATTGAACATACTATCTTCATTCAATCGAATTGAAGGATTAAAACGGATTTGATTTTTGTTCAGAAAATCTCTACGATACACATTTCGCCAAACAGCTCCCCATTCAAGTCTTTTCGATATCGCCTCTTTTGACTTCACCCATTCCAAGATGTCCTCAACTGAATATCCAAGATATTTTGGAAGAACAGTTCTTACTGTTTCTTCGACTGAATTAGAAATGTAATTCTTTTGCGGAAAAACTTCTCTTCCTTCACTACATTTCCATCTTTATCTTCTACAATTTGATGGAATCCCAAAATGGCAACATCTACGCTTGTCGATGTCATAAACGCCTTTATCGTGGAAAAATAATTTTCCTTCACAGTATCATCTGGATCAATAAATACAATGTAATCGCTTGTTGCATTTTCAATCCCTGTATTTCTTGCTGCTGAAACACCACAATTACATGTGTGAATTATTTTAATCCATGCATCCTTGTACTCAAATTCTATATTGTGATCACAATTGTTCTTATTAAAATATTGGCTTAGCCCCCCCCGATATCATCAGAAGAGCCATCGTTCACCAATACAATTTCAATATCACTACAATCATTTTTAAAGATACTATCTAAGTATTTCGGCAAATATTTCATCACATTGTAGCATGGCAAAACAAAACTCAAGCTCATTTTTCACCTCGGAAATATTTCTCATTTTGAAAACCAAGCGCACTATAATGCAATGCTTTAATGTGAGGAAACCTCACACCTACATCACACAACAAATGGTTCCATTAATTTTTTTATCTATAAACCTTCATAATTTTCTCGTAATACTCATCGATGGTATCGAAACTGATGTCCTTGCAGTTCTTGCTATACTGTTCACACAGCTTCTTATCACCCCAGAGCTTCTCGATCTTCTTCTTCAGATCTTCGGCATTACCGCTCTCAAACAGCTCACCGGTCTTGCCAACCTGAATCAGCTCCGGGATACCACCAATATTCGCTCCCAGCACCGGTGTGCCATACATCTGGGATTCCATTACGGAGAACGGGCAGTTCTCATACCACTCAGAAGGATAAATGGAGAACCGTGCCTCACGGATAAGCTTTTCCAGTGCTTCGCCTTTCTGGAAACCAACGTTCTTGATGTTCTTAATACCATTTACTGTCTCTTCCAGAGGACCGGTGCCGGCGAAGATGAACTGAACATCCGGCAGTTCTTTGCAGACCTTGATGAGTGTGCCGATGCCCTTCTCTTCAGAGAAGCGGCCGAAGTAGAGGACGTAGTCTTTCTTCGGTGTCTCTTTCCACTCTACCTTGTCGATGAAGTTGTGCATTGCCACAGTCTTGGTCGCAAACAGCGGATTGCTGTCCATCTTACTCTTCATGAACTCGGAGCAACAGATCATGGTGTCAATGTACTTATAGGTACCTTTCCACTTCCAGAACTCCGCTTCCATCATGCCGATGGCTGACTTCGCCGTTGAGCCGTGGATGCACTTGCCTTTCATGCAGTTCACGAAATGGCCGCCGAGACACTTCTCACAGTTCTGGTGGGTGTTCGGATTGTTCAGCATGTGGTTCGGGCAGACCAGCTGATAGTCGTGTGCCGTAAAGACGATCTTGCAATTCTTCCCAGTCTCCTTACGCCACTTCACGATTTCAAGAATCATAGACGGCGTCAGCTGGTAGTTAAAGTTGTTCAGGTGACAGACATCCGGCTGGAAGTCATCCAGAACTTTTCTCAGCTGCACTCTTGCTTCCTTGCTGTAGATAGTTTTGATTGGGTAGGTCAGCTTGCTCAGTTTGTTGCCGCCGTGGAAGTCCATATCAGATGTATAAGCATTGACACGGTTGCCCACACAGCGACCTTCGTGCTCCATACCGAAGTACTGGACCTCGTGTCCATGCTGCTCCAGTGCCTCGCCCAGCTTGAATATGTACGTCTCTGATCCGCCGTTTGGAAATAAAAATTTATTTATTATTAATACTCTCATCGGCTCTTCTCCCCATACAATGCAAGTGTTTTATCCACTACTTCATCCCAGTTGTATTTTGCACAGATGAAGTCGGCTGCCTGTTCTTTTAACTTTCCTACCTTCCGAATATCATCGCATGCGTCCTGCAGTTTTTCTGTAAGATCCTTGATATTGGATTTTCGGAATATGATTGCTTTATCTTCTACCACCTCGGTACATTCCGGTATATCAGATACCAGACAAGCATTTCCATAACTCATGGCTTCCAGCAAGACTTAATGGCATTCCTTCCAGATCTGACGGCAGCGTGTAGATGTAAGCGTTGCTGTATAATTCATCCAGCATCGCTCCCTTGCACAAATCCGGTAAAGAGAATCCGATCGTCACCCTTCGCCAGTTCTTTCAATTCCTTCATAAAGGAATCTGTATCACTGGAACCGCCTGCGATGACCAGCTTTTTATCTGTTTTGACATCCTTGAACGCTTCAACCAAATACCTGATACCCTTTTTCCGGTACCAATCTACCAAGGAACAATATGTAGGAATCTTTCGTCAGTCCAAATTTTTCTGTTATTAAACCAGCTTCTCGGGTTTCTGGTCTGTTCACTCCATTAGGAATGAAATGTGTCTCTCTGCCATAGGTGTCTTTGAAGTAATCCTGAACACCTTTACTCAAAACAATAATCTCATCTGCATACTTTACAGCATTCTTTTCGCCCTGTCGAATGAATTTAGATCCGAATCCTGATTTCCATTTTTCGCCGTTGCCAGTCAATACCATGAATGGTAACCACAACTCTTTTCCCAAACATCTTTGGAAGCCATGAAAAAAAAGCCGGACCTTCTGCATGGATATGTACCACATCATATTTTCCAAATGCACTGTACAGAGCCGCAAAGAAAGAGGAACTCACGGCTGCAAGACCTTTTCTTTCAATGGTTGGAACAAACTTCTGTCGGATTCCATCATATTCAATTTTATCGTCGTACTCTGCACCGCTCACATGATGGCCAGATCTGTTGTAACAGGTAACCTGACATCCATCTTGTGCCATCCTGGTGCATAGTTCTTTTACAACAATTTCTATCCCGCCCTCACGGGACAGTCGTTTTTTTGTCCGAACATGGACACCGCAAATTTATCTTTCATAATGTTCTCCAACCAATATTGTCCCCTCTGCTCCTTTATATCTATGTACTTTTGTTGAGTAGACATTTCTGCACTCTACATACTTAAAAGAAGTAGCCTTTTCAGCATTTCGTATGCTTTTTATTGATCTTTTACAACAATTCTACTTCGATCCAACCTTCCCCAGCACAACAGCCACGGTCTTAAACAGAATCATAATATCCAACCCCGGACTCCACTTTTTAATATACTCGGTATCCAGTCTTACAACTTCTTCAAAGTCTGTGATATTACTTCTTCCGCTGACTTGCCACATACCGGTAAGTCCCGGCTTGAATGCCAGTCTGGAGCGGTGATGCATCTCGTATTTCTCCCACTCGTCCACTGTTGGCGGTCTGGTTCCTACAAGGCTCATGTCACCTATGAGTACATTCCAGAACTGTGGGAATTCATCCAGAGAGTAATCACGGATAAAATTTCCGATTCCCTTGATGATACGTGGATCGTTATCCATCTTGAACATCATACCATCTTTGATATCGTTCTGCGCCATCAGCTCTTTCTTCCGCTCTTCTGCATCCATATACATGCTTCGGAATTTGTAAATGTTGAATTTTTTGCCATTTTTTCCGATTCGCACCTGCTTAAAGAAGATCGGTCCCGGTGACTTAATATAAATGATTGGTGCTACAAAGATAAAAATGATACCTGTCAGTAGCATTCCAACCAGTCCTCCGCAGATATCCATCGTCCTTTTGAAGATCAGCTGACCGGCGCTTACCATATTGATGCTGGTCGAAAGCACCGTATATCCTTCCAGCTTTTCCACAATCTGGTTGGAAGAATCATCCGCAACTCTTGCCAGCTTGATATGTATGGTAATTCCCATAATACCGAAATTTTTGATCATTTTATCCGGAAGCGCAAGCTCTGTCGGAATGCTGAAAAGTGCTTCATCCACCCAGTTCAACTGTGCAAAATCTTCAATCGCACTCTCTCCACAAAATACCGGGAATCCATGATAATTTGGAATTTCATTTTCTTTTGCATCAATAATTCCAATTCCCATTACATGAAACTCACTGTAGGGATTGCTGGTAAATGCCTCCACAATTTCTCTATAATTCTTTTTTCCACCGATCAGAAGGATCGCTCTTTTCCCTGATGCAGGGCCTCTGTGCTTGGAAAGCCATTTTTTCAACAAAATCCTTCCTATATATAATACGCAGATCGATATGATTGGGAATGCAAATATAACAACTCGTGAGTAATTGCTCGACTCTTTCATTGCAAACAAATAAGCAATCACACACACGGTCACGATGATTGCGTGCTTTGCGACTGCCTTAGTCTCCAACCAGTACCCTCTTCTTAAGATGCCCTTGTAACTTCCCATCATCAGTCCCACAACCAGATCGATCGCCGCTATCGCAAAAAACACATTCCGGTAAAGCGGTGCTTCTCTGTAATATGCAGTCCCATGATATAACCAGTGAGCAAGTAAATAAGATAATTCCAACAATATTAAATCTAACAAAATAAAATCCCAGTGTTTTAACCAACTGGAAGTTTTCTTTCTGTACATAAGTGAACCCAACCCTCTTAAATCATTACATTTGTAATACGTCTCTTTTAATACTTATAACACATTTTACATAAAAGGTAAATGGTTACTCACGCCTAATTACGTTTTAATTGCTTTTTTCGTCATTTTTTACTTTTTTCGCGAAGAAAATCCCTTACTTTTATTTGTTTTTTGACAAACCCGCAGCTTTTTAATGTACAACAAAAACACCAAAAAAGGTACTTTTGTTACTTTTCTACCTGTTTTTAGTCGAAAAACTACCAACCACCGAATATTGATGGTTGGTAGAAAATCCTTGTTTTTTATTTCTTCAGTGCAATAATTGCCTTCACCACATCGTCAATTCCCATCTCAGAGCTGTCGATCAGCGTTGCATCTTCAGCCTGCTTAAGCGGTGCGATCTCTCTTGTCATATCGCGCTCGTCTCTTTCCTGGATATCCTGCCTGATCTGTTCAAAATCACAGGCTTCTCCTTTTCCTTCCAGTTCTTTGAACCGGCGCATTGCGCGGCATTCTACACTTGCAGTCAGATACACTTTAACGTCCGCATTCGGAAGTACATTGGTTCCGATATCTCTTCCGTCCATAACGACATCTTTTTCTTTTGCAAGATTCCTCTGCAGATCCAGAAGCTTTGCACGGACTGCCGGTACTGCCGAGGCTTACAGATGCCATATTTCCAACCGCTTCCTCACGAAGCTGTGAAGTGATGTTTTCTCCATTCAAATAGACCTGCTGCACACCATTTTCATAACCAAGCTCTACCTTTGCATCCTCGCATGCTGCCTCGATCTTCTCTATTTCTCCCGGTACGATCCCTTTTTTAGAAAATGTACGGCAAGTCCACGGTACATTGCCCGGTATCTACATAGATGAATCCCAGTTCCTTTGCAACCAATTTTGCGATTGTGCTCTTTCCGGCACCTGCCGGTCCGTCAATTGCGATATTATATCCCATTTTATATCCTCCCTGTTTCACTCACATTTTCCTGTTTACGCCATCTCTGGATTGCTGTGCGATATCTATAATCCAAAAACTACCAGATATTACTTCCTGCCGCATATGCAGTCGACCACGCGATCTGCAGATTGAATCCACCGGTCAGTGCATCCAAATCCAGCACTTCCCCTGCAAAATACAGTCCCTGTATCAGCTTTGACTCCATCGTAGACGGATTGACTTCTTTGACTTTTACGCCGCCCCGTGTAATAATTGCCTCTTTGAAATCTCGAAGCCCGGTCAATGTCACAGTAAAATGCTTGATCAGATGGACGAAATTCATCCGCTCTTCTTTTGTGATCACATTGACCTTCTTCTCCGGATCAATGCCGCTTAAGTGGATCATGACCGGAAGTAATTTTGCCGGAAACAGTCCGGTAACTGCATTTTTAAACTGTTTATTATGGTTTGCATCAAATTCCCGCAGCACTCTCGCATCCAGCTGCTCTTCGGAAAGTGCCGGCTTCAGGTCGATGACCAGCTTTAACTCATGCTTTTTCTGCAGGATTTTACCTACATAGGCACTCGCACTGATAATCAGTGGTCCGCTTACTCCAAAGTGGGTAAATAACATTTCTCCGAAATCACTGTACAGCTCTTTCTTTCCGTCATAGACCGTTGCCTGGACATTCCGGAGGGAAAGCCCCATCAGTGCCGGAATGTACTCTTCTCTGACATTCATCGGAACCAGGGAAGGTGCAGGTTCGGTGATCTTGTGTCCCATCGCTTCTGCAAAGCGATAGCCATCTCCGGTGGAACCTGTTGTCTGATAGCTGACACCACCGGTTGCGATAATGCAGGCATCCCCTTCTTCTTTGCTTCCATCTGCCATGACAAGATAGGAAAATCTTCCATCCTCTGCCACAACCTTTTCTACATTGGAATAAAGATGGATGTGTACTCCATTTCGCTTCATTTCCAGCTCCAGTGTGCGGATAACATCCGAAGAATGATCCGACTGCGGAAATACACGGTTGCCACGCTCTGTCTTCAGACGCAATCCTGCATTTTCAAAGAAATCCATCACATCCTGGTTGGTAAATCCGTAAAAACTGCTGTACATGAATTTCTCATTGGATACCATATTCTGGAAAAGTTCATCCACGTCACAGGCATTGGTGACATTGCATCTGCCTTTTCCCGTGATGAAAAGCTTCTTTCCAAGTTTTTCATTTTTCTCAAATACGTGGACTTCATTGCCATTTTTCGCCGCAAAAATCGATGCGAACATACCGGCAGCTCCGCCCCCTACGATCAGTACTTTACTCATTTGATCCTTACCTCATCTTCTACAGGCTCCAGCTCATCTCTGGAATAAACCTGATATTCGTCCCAGATGTCCTCCAGTGTCTCCAGCGTCTCGATGACATCATCCTGCTTCTTCATGCAGAGTGCAACCACCAGTGCATTGATCACACTGAGCGGTGCAACCAGCGGAATCTACGATAGATGCCATATCACTCTTGGCAATCAGATTGCAGGAGGAATAGAGATTCATCGGTGAATTCACACTGTCGGTCAAGGTTATTACCTTTGCTTTCCGGTTGCTGGCAAATTCCAGTGCTTTTAAAGTACGCATGGAATATCGCGGAAAACTGATCCCGATGATCACATCTTCTTCCCCGATCCGGATCAACTGCTCGAAAAATCTCGCTGGAACTGTTGGTATCGACCTCTACCACATCCTCACAGATCAGATTCAGATAGAAAGTCAGGAATTTTGCCAGCGGTGCACAGCTTCGGATTCCGATCACATAAACCTTTTTTGCCGCAAGGATCGTATCCACCGCCAGTTCAAATGCATGATTGTCCACGGATTCCAATGTCTGCTTGATCTTCTCGATATCAGACTGCAGAACCGTCGCCAGGATCTCGCTCCGGTCGATCCGTCCGTAGGTCACTTCCATACGCTGGATAGAATTCAGCTTGGTACGCACCAGTTCTCCCAATGCTTTCTGGAATTCGGGATAGCCTTTATATCCAAGCTGTGTTGCGAAACGGACAACCGTTGATTCGCTGACACCGACTGCCTCTCCCATCTTTGCAGCCGTCAGGAAGGCTGCTTTATCATAATTTTCTTTGATGTAATCCGCAAGCCGCTTCTGTCCCTTGCTGAACTTCGGATATCTCTCATCAATTCTAATCAGTAACTCATTTTTTGTGCTCACAATTTGCCTCCAAATAAGAAACGTGCCTTTTTATAAAATCATTTACTTCTATTATAAATAAGGTCACAACCCTTTTTATTATAAGCAAAAGAGCCATAAAATTCAACTCGAATTTTATGGCTCCTGAGGTTACGTTTTGCTCACAAAATACTGTCTGTAACAGCTTTCGTCAGTTCGTCGTTATTATACCGGATAACTTCCGTCTTTTGCAATTGTAGCATCTACTTTCTTCTCCTGTGCCTCGCGGTATTTGAAGAAGTCTGTAGCTACCTGCGGGAAGAGTGCGTAGCTGAGTACGTCTTCATCCTGCTCTTTGTACTGTTCCATCTCTTTTTCAAGAGTAGCAAGTTCATCCGGGATCAGGTCTGCCGGTCGGCATGTGATAACTTCCGGATTGTCTCCGAGTACTTTCTTAACAACATCCGGGTTGAACGGTTTAACAGTTGCACCGTATTTTCCACTCAGGATGTCTTTTGTCTCTTTTGTTGCCATCTTGTAGCGTTCGCCCATCAGGACATTGAATACTGCCTGTGTACCAACGATCTGTGATGACGGAGTAACCAGCGGTGGTTCACCAAGGTCTTTACGAACTCTCGGTACTTCTTCCAGTACATCGTAGAACTTGTCTTCTGCTCCCTGCTCTTTGAGCTGGGAAGTAAGGTTGGAAAGCATTCCGCCCGGTACCTGGTACAGAAGAGTCTTGATGTTAACACCAAGGTTCTTTGGATTGAAGAGTCCGCTGTCAAGAGCTTCGTCACGGATTGGACGGAAATAGTCAGCGATCTCTGCCAGAAGTTTCTGGTCTAATCCTGTATCATAAGGTGTTCCCTTGAATGTCTCAACCATAACTTCTGTTGCAGGCTGAGATGTTCCAAGTGCGAATGGTGAAATAGCGGTATCGATCACGTCTACACCGGCTTCAACTGCTTTTAAGTATGTCATTGAAGCAACACCTGATGTGTAATGTGTATGCAGCTGGATCGGGATATCAACAGCTTCTTTTAATGCTCCGACAAGTTCTGTTGCCTTGTACGGAAGAAGAAGTCCTGCCATATCTTTGATACAGATAGAGTTTGCACCCATCTCTTCGATTCTCTTTGCGATGTCTACCCAGTAATCCAAGGTGTAAGCATCTCCAAGTGTGTAAGAAAGCGCGATCTGTGCTTCTGCTTTCTCAGCGTTAGCTGCTTTTACTGCTGTCTGAAGGTTTCTAAGGTCATTCAGACAGTCAAAAATACGAATGATATCGATTCCGTTTGCAACAGATTTTTTATACGAAGTATTCTACTACATCATCTGCGTATGGACGGTATCCAAGAATGTTCTGTCCACGGAAGAGCATCTGAAGTTTTGTGTTCTTGAATCCGTCACGGAATTTACGAAGTCTTTCCCATGGATCTTCATGCAGGAAACGAAGGGATGCATCAAATGTAGCTCCGCCCCAGCACTCTACGGAATGATATCCGACTTTGTCCATTTTATCTACGATCGGAAGCATCTGTTCTGTGGTAAGTCTTGTTGCGATCAGGGACTGATGAGCATCACGCAGAACTGTTTCCGTAATCTTAATCGGTTTCTTTTCAATTGCTGCCATTATATCTTCCTCCAATTATTATAAGGTTTATTAAGCTCCAGGATTGTTATCTCACTGTCAGATACGCGCTGCTCGCAGCGCTAAGGAAACCTGACGGTTTCCTTCTGTGCCTGATGGCACAGTCTGACATTTCGATAGCAACCGCGATTTGCCCTTGCAAAGCAAATCGCTTTCCCTGTTGCTACATTACTCGAAAATAGCCATAAATGTTCCGGCTGCTACCGCAGTACCGATAACTCGGCTACGTTCGGTCCCATCGCATGCATCTGCAGGAAGTTTGTAGGATCTGCTTCCGCTCCTAACCTTTCTGAGATACACGGGCTGCCATAGGTACGGCAGATACTCCGGCTGAACCAATCAGCGGATTTACCTTGCCATGTGTGGCTACGCACATCAGTTTTCCAAACAGGACACCTGCGGCTGTACCAAATGCGAATGCGATCAGACCAAGTAGTACGATCTTCAATGTGCTGACATTTAAGAATGCCTCTGCACTTGTAGTAGCACCTACAGATGTACCAAGCAGGATAACTACGATGTACATCATTGCGTTGGATGCGGTCTCTGTCAGCTGTCTTACAACACCGGATTCTTTGAACAGGTTACCAAGCATCAGCATACCTACCAGAGGAGCTGTTGTCGGAAGAATCATACATACAACGATGGTTACGATGATCGGGAACAGAATTTTCTCAAGCTGTGTAACCGGACGAAGCTGTCCCATTTTAATCTTTCTTTCCTTCTCTGTTGTGAGAAGCTTCATGATCGGCGGCTGGATGATCGGAACCAGTGACATGTACGGTACGCCGCCACGGCGATCGGTCCCATCAGAGCCGTCTGCTGTAGCTTACCTGCAAGGAAGATGGATGTCGGTCCGTCTGCTCCACCGATGATGGAGATAGCAGCTGCTGCCTTATCAGAGAAACCAAGAGCCATCGCGCCAAGATAAGCTGCGAAAATACCAAACTGTGCTGCCGCACCGAGGAGGAAGCTCGCCGGGTTGGCAATGAGCGGTCCGAAGTCAGTCATCGCACCGACACCCATGAAAATAAGTGACGGGAGAATAGACCACTCATCCAGCTGGAAGAAGTAATACAAAAGTCCGCCCGTTCCGTTAGCCGAATCTTCTGCATGAAGCATGATATCCGGGTAAATATTTACCAGGAGCATACCAAATGCAATCGGTACAAGCAGAAGCGGTTCAAACCCATGCTTGATTGCAAGATAAAGGAAAAAACATGCAACTGCGATCATAAATGTAGTTAAAGTCAGGTTGAGGAACGCAGTCTGCTGCACGAGGTTTCCCAGTGTGTTAGTGATATATTCCATGTTATAACCTCCTGTTTTTCAAAAGGATGTTGCTCCTTAGTTCAATGTAGCCAGTGTCTGTCCTGCTTCTACTGCATCACCTACTGCTACATCGATACTTGCAACTGTTCCGTCTTCCGGAGCTACAACAGGAGATTTCCATCTTCATTGCTTCTACGATAAGAACTGCATCACCGCGGGATACTTTCTGTCCTACGCTTGCTTCGATCTTAAATACTTTTCCGGCTGCACCTGCTTCTACCTTGATACTTCCAGCTCCGGCTGCTGCTTTTGGAGCTGCCTTCGGTGCTGCTTTCGGAGCTGCCTTTGGTGCTGCTACTGGTGCTGCAGCTGCTCCGTTTCCGTTTTCTTCTACTGTAACATCATATACGTTGCCGTTAACTGTGATTGTATAGTTTTTCATCTTTAAATCCTCCTGATTCTATTCGCACTATGCATTCCATTTGTTTGATTTTCTTCTCTTGATAGAACGTACTACAAATCCGTCTGTAGTAGTTCCTTCTGCTGCTGCGATCGCTGCTGCGATAACTGCAACAAGTTCGGTATCATCCATTTCTTCTGCTTCTTCTACAGCTGCTGCCACTGCCGGAGCCGGTGCTGCCTTCGGAGCTTCTTCTTTTTTCTTCTTGGATGTACCGTTAAGTAATGCAGGAACGTATTTGATCAGGGAAATGATAAAGCTCATGAAAATAAGCATTACGAATACAGTTCCCATACCAAGTAATGTGTTAAGTCCCGCTTTTTCAAGGATTTCGCTCATGCCGTAATGAGCATTGACTGTAAATGATTCCAGAGTCATATTCTCATCGAATACGAATTCCAGGTCTGCACTTCTGTCAGAAAATGTTGCCGGTGCAGTTACCGTAACACCTGTAGAAGATGCCTCGAATTCATAGTCTTTATGGCTTTCATAATCGCCGCATTCTTCCAGGGATGCTTTCCATCCTTCCAGTGCAGTTGCAAAGTGTCTGCTTCCATCTGCACACCGGTCTGGTTTTCAAACTGTGCCATCAGATATCCCTGATTCCAGTCTGACATCTCTGTGATCTGGTCGCTTGTGATGGATCCGCTCTCAATGATATCAAAAACAGCATCACAAGACTGGATCAGTGTATCTTTGTCATAGCTGACGGTCTTGGCATTCCCGCAGCCTGCAAGGCCGAGCACAAGTACCAGAACTGCGACTACTAAACTAATCTTTTTCTTCACTTTGCTTCACCTCGCTAAATTGTTCCGTGTTTTTTGGATGGTCTTTCTTCCCTTTTTGTAAATAACATCTCGAATGCGCCGATCACATATTTTCTTGTATCTGCTGCTTCGATGATTGTATCCACATATCCTCTTCCAGCTGCGGAAAGCGGGCTTGACTGAAGTGCTTTGTATTCTTCTGTCTTTGCTTTTAATGTATCTGCATCTGCATCTGTGTACATGATCTTCGCTGCCATGTCTGCTGCCATCATTCCGATCTCAGCTTCCGGCCATGCGTATACCATGTCTGCTCCGACTGCTTTGCTGTTCATTGTCACATAAGCACTTCCGAATGCTTTACCGATCACAACATTGACTTTTGGTACTGTTGCATCTGCAAATGCATAAGTGAGAGCTGCCATCTCTCTTGCAAGGTTCTTTTCTGAGCATGCAGTTGCCTTGAGTCCCTACATTTTGTAGGTTAGTGAGTACGGAATTTGAATGCATCACAGAATTTAACGAAAGCTGCTGCCTTCTTGCATCCCATTGCTGAGAGTGTGCCATCGAATTCTTCTGCTGTGTTGCCTTCTTCATCATATACTTTTGAGCGGTTGGCAACAGCACCTACTGTCATTCCGTTCAGGCGGATGAATCCTGTCACCATATCTTTTGCATATGCTTTCTTTGTCTCAATGAATACACCATTGTCAGAGATCATAGAAAGAGCAAGTGCTGCATCTTCTGCTGCATTCTCAAGATCTGCACATACTCTGTTCAGATCATCTGTGCATTCATCATATGCATCGTTGTCTTCGTTGTTAGCCGGAAGAATTGCTACGAGTGAGCGGATCTCGCCAAGAATTTCTTCTTCGCTTCCTACGCCGTCAACGATTCCGGATTCTTCACTCTGGAATTTTGCGCTTGCTGTATCGCATTTGTCCGCGGTGTTGCCCGGAATGGTGTTCGGAGAGTTTACGAATAATTTTCCGTTCTCTGCCATGAATGTAAAATCAGAAGAAGTGCTGCTGTCGCTGCCAGTCCACCACCGCAATTGCCGAATACTGCTGTGATCTGCGGAATTACGCCAGAAGCCATAGCCTGTTTGTAATAGAAGCTTCCGAATGCGTTCAGTGCGTCAGTTGCTTCCTGAAGACGAAGTCCTGCGCAGTCAATCAGACCGATCACCGGTGCGCCCATCTTCATTGCCATATCATAAATGTTCGCAATCTTCTTTGCGTGCATCTCACCGATGGTTCCGTTCAGTACAGATGCGTCCTGGCTGTATACATATACCAGGTTTCCATCGATCACACCGTAACCTGTGATGACGCCATCTGTCGGAGCTTTTTTCTCCTGCATGTTGAAATCTGTTGCTCTTGCAGTTACCTGTCCACCGATTTCAACAAAGCTTCCCTCATCGAGCAAATTGGCAATTCTTAAGCTCGCCGGGTTTGATGATGTTGTGTTGCTCATAAATCTAGCCCTCCATTTTTATAAATTTAATAATTAAATCAAATTTTCTGCCGTGTATATTATACTTGCTTTCTATGCAATACGCAACTGTTTTTGATAAGTTTTCTCTTATTTTGTTAAATTTTCGACAAGTAATTTTCACGTGCAAAAAAGCCTCTGCAACGCAGAAGCCTTTTCTTACATAAACATATTCCCTGTTCCGACATAACGGATGCCGTCTTCAAAGACTCTTTTTCCGCCAAGTGTAACAAATTTTACATCTTTTAATCTGGTGATATCCCTGCTTAAGTCACCGCCAACTACAGAAGATCTGCATCCAGTCCTTCGGCAACAAGTCCGCGTTCCTTTTCCACACCCAGAACCTTTGCCGGATTGGAAGTTGCCACCTGTACTGCCTGCACCGGTGTAATTCCGTATTCCACCATATATTGCAGTTCTCTCGGAAGCGGTAAGAGCGGAGAATGATACATCACCATATCGGTGCCGGCAAGAACCGTCACACCCGTATCATAAAATTCTTTAAAATGATCCCGGTACGCTTTGTATGCCGGTTCAAAGAATTCATAATTTGCCATCTCTTTTTGCATGACCGGATCACTGACCGGTGCATCGCCATTCTTCTCGATATTTTCCTTGCACAGTTCATAGAGATAAGTATATGCCATGATAGTCGGTGTCCAGGCAATACCTTTTTCTGCCATCTGCTTTGCATGTTCCAGCGTCATAAAGGTTCCATGTTCGATCGTGTCAAATCCGGCATCAATGCACATCTGGATCCCCGGATTGGTTCCGGCATGCACGCCATTGATTCCTCTTCTGTGGCACTCATCCACCGCCGCATCCAGTTCTTCCTGGGTAAGCTCCGGATACGGTTCGCGGTTGGTGGTCAGGATCTTCACCCATTCCGCACCGTCGCGAACCTGCTTACGGATTTCTTTACGGATTGCCCACGGACCGTCCGCTTCCTCGACTTCATCCCAGGCATGTCCGCCTGTCATGCAGATTCCGGTATCCGTATGCACGATTCTCGGGATCACGATAAATCCCTTCTTTTCTGCCAGTTTCAGATTCTTGCATACACCATGTGCTGAAGACATATCCCGCACCGTGGTGATCCCTCTTTCAAATGCAGACTGCGCATGCTGCAACGCATATAACATGATCAGCTGTGCCCCATAATTAAAGCTGTCCGGCTGGGAATAGCCGTATGCAAGATGCGCATGCATATCCATAAGTCCCGGAAGAAGTGTCGCATCACCATATTCCTTAACTTCCTCCTGCGGAAATTCTTTCAGCAGCTCTTCTTTTGGTGCGATTTTTCCGATCTTGCCGTCCTCTCCAATATAGACTGCCTTATCCGTAAGAACGGTCTTTCCATCTCCTGTAATCAGATATTTCGTACTGATAATCATCCCTTGGTCCCTCTTTTATTCCTTTATTTTTCAAATACACGCAGCCCTTTCATGCTGCTCCTCTCTCGTCGCATTCATTCTTTAATATTTTAAAGTGCAACCATTTTAAAGTGTATTATACTTGTTTTTTCAAACCGACGCAACCATTTCAAACAAAATCTGTTAAAATTTTTGCGATTTCCAGGTCTGCGTCCAAAGATTACAGCGGCAGATTTAAAAAAAATATAGGGTGAAGGCACTTATTGTGCAATGGAGATGAGACTCAAAAATTGTGGAAGCCTCTGCTGACACAATTTTCGCTTTCAGAGGCTCATCGGAATGGTTTGCACAATGGACTTCACCCCTATATTTTTTTAATCTGCTCCACTACCTCTCCCTCGCAGACCGTCCCCGCAAAAAAAAGAAAACCCTTATCCGGCAAACCACCAGATAAGGATTTCCTCAATTCTTTATACTTTTTTAGGATGACAACATTTTTATTACAGTGTGATCAGAGCATCTGTAATATTTGTAATTCTGCGGTATCCATCTTCTGTGATCAGGAAATCATCTTCCTGACGGACGCCACCGATTCCCGGAATGTAAATTCCAGGTTCGATCGTATGAACCATTCCCGGCTGAAGGGTCACTTTACTGCCGGTACAGATATACGGCTGTTCATGAATATCCAGTCCGAAGTTGTGTCCCGGACCATGTGGAATATGATAGCCTGCATCTTCTACTACCTTCACGATGATATCTCTGAGCTCGCCCATAACCATTCCCGGTTTCAGGCTGTTCTGACCAGCATCCTTTGCTTTTCTGACTACGTCAAACATCTTGTAAAGCTCCGGATCTTTGGCTTTCCCTACTGCAACAGTACGGGTAATATCCGAGCAGTATCCGTGATAATAAGTCCCGAAATCAATCGTCACAAAATCACCAAACTGGATTTTTCTATCGGATGCTGTCGCATGACAGTTTGCTCCGTTATCCGGACCAGATGCTACGATCGTCTCGAAGCAGAATCCGGAGCCGCCACGGCTTCTGAACTGATATTCCAGTTCATTTGCAATATCGATCTCTGTAACGCCCGGTTTGATCACATCAAGCAGTGCATAGAAAGATCTCTCTGAAATCCGGCATGCCTGTTCGATCGTCTCGATTTCTTCCGGTGTCTTGATCGCACGTAAAGGTTCTACATAAGACCCTTCGGAAACGAATTTGGTATCAGGCGCCTGACTTACCAGATCCTGATAATCATCAAACGTAAGATCTGCTCCACAGATTGCACACTGTTTTACCCTGCTTCTGCCGCCAATTTACCGGTCTGGCTGAAGTAATTCAGTCCTTCACCGTAGACAACAACTTCAAATCCTTCTGTTTCCTGTGCGGCCTGGAATTCAAACCGTCCGTCGGTTACAAAATAGTTTTTCTTTTCTGTCAAAAGCAGGACTGCAACTCCATATTCTCCGGTAAAACCGGTCAGATACTTAATGTCGCTGCCTTTGCTGATCACAATTCCGTCATGACCATTTTTCTTTACAGCATCTACAATTTTCTGTATGCGTGTATTCATTGTTCCATCTCCTACTGAATGAAATCCCAGTTGAATTTCATATTTTCATCATATGATTTGTATGGTTTTCCATCAATATCATAGATGTTTACATTATAATGCCAAGGTTCCGGAAGTGTCTTCTCCGGATAAATGTGCTTCATCAGCTCATATCCTTCCGGATCATAGACCTTCAATTCCTCTCTTGTGTTGACCGGTCCGCGGATACCATCCCATCGTCCGTTAACACCTTCCTGCATGACATTGAACCAGACAGTACTTAAAGTTGCAAAATACTCTTCGTAATTGCTGATCGCATAAGTATCCGGCCACAAACCATTGTCGCTGGCATGCTGATATGCTTTCCGGATCATGTCTGCAAGCGTCTGGTCTTTCAGACCATTCATTCCAACCAGATGGATCGCATGTCCGAATTCATGCACAAGGATCATCTCATTTGGATAACTGGTTGCATATCTTCCGGTTCTGAGACGGATTACATTTGCCTCTGAAATAGAGGATGCCGGATTCGTCATCTCACCGCCGTAACCTGCCACATGGCGGGTTGCAAGCAGATATCCCATTCTGTGTTCCGGGACATCATATGCATTCTCAAGCAGTCGAACACAGATACCTCTGCGCCTCTGCGGACGAGCTCTTCTGCTACTTCCGGGATCTTTTCAAGCATCATATCAATAATTGCAAGTGCTTTATCCACTACAGCCGGTGTTGTTTTTTCTCCGGCTTTTACTACAATGCCGGAGGTTCCTTTTTTGCGGACTACATAGTATGGCTGATACACGGTCTGGTAGACCTTTTCATTGTCTGCCGGTCTGTCTTTTACATCAGTCAGCTTTCCGACAACCTGTACGGTAACCTCTCCTGCACATTCCGGATCAACCGGATGAACCAGGGAAAGTGTGGTACGCATGGATTCTTTCTGGTATACCGTACCATAATCCCATGTCATATCACTGGTCCAGTGTACCAGTTCCTGTACTTCCCCTTTGTATTTTACCAGATAATCGTTTTCATTATCAGCACGGCGCATCTGTTCGCCCCAATAAATCTCAATTCTTCTGTCATCGATCAGAATGACTTTTTCGACCGGTGCATAATTACAATTCTCTGACATTTATTTTTCATCCTCCTGAAACATAAACTTATTTCCTAATCTTTTATGCTTCTGCGTTCTTGTCCAGTCCCATTCCGACTGCAAGCTTTTTACTGAAAATTGCTACAACCGCACCGACTGCACATACACCCAAACCGATTGCTACGAAGAACGGAATTTCGCTTCCTTCTTTATAGAAATTAGGTGAGCAGTTAAGAGCAGCTCCTGTAGACTGTGACATTGACCAGATTGTCATCATCTGTGTCATGAATGCCTTCGGTGCTGCAACAGCCGTGATTGAGTAACCGATCGGGCAGGTAAATCCTTCACCAAGCATCAGGATTGCATAGAATAATACGATCCACCATGCACTGACTTTTGCATCTCCAGGATAGATTACATAGAGGAGTGCAATGATTAAAGCTCCAAGTCCCCAGAAGATTGTTCCGATACCCATCTTCGTGGTTCCGTATGGCTGTTTCTTTCCGAGTTTTGTCCATACTGCTGTCAGGATACTTCCGATGATAACTGCAAATACTGCTGGGATTGTCTGCATAGATGCTGCAGGCACTTCAATTCCGAACAGTACACGGTTTACTTTTTCTTCATAGAAGATAGCAAGGATTGAAATTGTCTGTGTCCAGATCAGAAGTGTAACGGCGTTACAGATGAACGGCGGAACCAGGCAGAGGATTTTCTTCTTCTCATGTGACTCTGTCTTTTTACTTTTGTAAATAACTACCAGGTATACGATCGGGATAATGATCGATACAGTACTGATTACATTTGAGAATACAGAAATACTTAATGTTCCTGTTGCAAAAAGCGTTGCAAGAACAACTGCGCAGATAACAAGTACAACGATCATCTTTGTGATGAAAGAACGTTTCTTATCATCCGGAAGCGGATCATCCGGTTCAATACCGATATTACCGAAGAACGGTTTGTATGTAACTGCATATACAACGATACCCAGGAATGCAAAGGACTGCACACCGCGAATGCTACATGGTATCCGAGTGCCGCTGCGATTGCACCGGAAAGTACCGGAGCTGCTGCACCAATGTTGGAAATTACGTAGGAAATTGTGAAGGCACTGTCACGTCTTCCATCGGATTCATCATAGAATTTTCAAGAAGAGCATCCAGACATCTGCCACCGAACATCGGTCCGATTGCCAGACATCCCATAGCGATTCCATAGCCAGGAACGCCAAGTGGTAATGCAATGCATACATATCCAATAAATGAAAGTGATCTTGCTATAAATAAAGACTTCCGGCATCCTAAGATACGGTCGCAGACATAGCTTCCGACAAATACCTGTCAGTTACGACAACTGTTGAATATAAAGAGATC
>SCPN01000449.1_pt1 | contig 56600 bp, 58 predicted proteins | sample 6106831 | NCBI WGS metagenome assembly SCPN01 (sample SAMN10720447, study PRJNA508395) | human gut metagenome | isolation source: Participant 1, 0 month | reverse complement strand
AAAATCCCGATTCCGCTTCTCCCAGATAGTCATAGCCCGTCCAGGTCATATCGCCTATCACATGCTTATTGTTCTTTACAATGCTCCACAGCCTGACAATGTCCGCCGGGAAGGTTTCTGTTCCCAGCACGATTCTGTTGGGACGATTCCATGCCCATCTCGCTGGCGGCCTGTCAGTATAATTGTAGCCGGTACATCTTATGGCGTCCACGAATTCGTCCGTTTTCTCCGTCATGATGCGGTGGGAGGCCATAGCGTCCGCCATCGGTCCCACCATCATTCCCATCATGCTGTTGAGTCCGTCGCTGCCGCCCTCATTCTGGCCCGCGCCTTCCTTTTCGGCCTCCTGGCCCTCGTTTTGTGCCTGCTGCGCCGCTTTTGCGGCCTCCGCCATCATCTCTTCCGGTGTTTTCCCCAGAATATCCGACATAATCTGTCCCATGGAATCCATGACCGCCAGCATGCCATTAATAGCATTGGTGGTATATCTGGTATTGTCAAGGCTCTTGATTTTCTCATTGATTCTGCGGTTAAGCTCCGCACCCTTGGCGGTTCCTGCCTCCTGAATCTCATTTCCCATACTGTAAAGGATGACGGAAGGATGGTTATAATCCTTTGCCACCAGCAGCTCCACATCCTTTTCCCAGTAATCCTGAAAATTCATGGAATAATCATTATTGTTTTTGGAACGTGTCCACATATCGGACAGCTCGTCCATTACAAGCATTCCCAGCCTGTCACAGGCGTCAAGCATTGCCCTGCTCATAGGGTGATGGGAGCTTCTGATGCAGTTGAAGCCCGCAGCCTTCATGATTTCACATCTGCGCTCCTCCGCCCGTTCCAGCGTGCAGGCGCCGATAATCCCATTATCATGGTGAATGCAGCTTCCCCGCAGCTTAACCTCCTTACCGTTGATTCTCAGGCCGTTAACCGCATCCAGGGAAATCTTTCTGATGCCAAAATGATCCTCCGCCTCATCCCAGACGGTTTCCTCCTGTACCACCCGTACAGCGCAGTGATAAAGATTCGGAGTATCGCAGTCCCATAAAAGAGGATGAACCACCGCCATTCTCTGCCTGACCGTAATTTCCGTACCACCGAACACCGTGGCATGGGCCGTATCCGAAGCCGCGATATTTCCCTGCGCATCCCTGATTTCCGTTATCAGGCAGATTTTCCTGTTGCACTTTTCCTCATTGACCAGTCTGGTTTCCACGGCGACCACTGCGGTATTTTCATCGATTTCCGGCGTTGTTATGCGCAGGCCGTCCGTCTGGATGTGGAGGCGCTTCCCCGTCAGCAGATTCACATTGCGGTAAAGGCCGCTTCCCGAATACCATCTGCTGTTCAGCTCCATTCCGTTATTGACGATAACCTTCAGTTCATTTTCCTGCCCGTATTTGAGAAAATGATCCAGGCATACGTAGAAATTGGAGTATCCGTGCGGATATCCCCCCGCATAGTCCCCGTTCACGTACACCCTGGCATTCATATAGGCGCCTTCCAGCTCCAGGATAACCGTTTCATTTTCCCACTCCTTGGGGGCAAAAAATTTCTTTCCATAGTGGTACAGGCCTCCCGGATAAAATCCCGTCTGGCTGCCGTTTCTGGTATCAGGCGTCCTTTCCTCTTCCACCATGGCGTCATGGGGAAGCGTTACCTTTTTTTCCTCCTTTTTGCCGTTAAGGAAAGCCTCAACCAGGGAACCCCCGGCGTTGCTGCTCACCGTCCAGCCCTCATTAAATTGTTTTCTCAGCATACCTTACCTCCTTCTGCCTTCCGCAGGCGCAGCCGCCAAAAAAAGCCGGACAGCGCTCTTTATAAAAGGAGTATATAATTTTTAAAAGGTTTTCCGCAATAACCGGTCCCGCACATTTACATTTCAGCTGTGACCAAAACCGACTTCATTTACGCCTCTTTTTCACTGCTTCATCAGTTTTTTCTCCGTGGCCATCAGCCCGTTTTCATAGTTTTCTATCTTCTGGTTCAACCGTTCCAGAGAACGCTGCATATCCTCCATCCTGGCCGTCAGCTGATCCCTCTGCTCCATCAGCAGCGCCTTTCTGGCATCAATGGTGGAATCCCCCTGTTGGAACAGCGCAACATATTCTATCAGCGCCTCTATCTGGACCCCTGCGCTTCTCATACACTTCATCAGCTCTATCCATCTGCAGGATTCCTCATCATAGTTCCTGATGCCGCTTTTATTCCTGGGCACCTGGGGAATCAGCCCGATACGTTCATAGTAACGCAGGGTATCCTGCGTCATACCATATTTTCTGCTCACTTCCGCAATTGTCATAATCACTTGCGCTCCTTCTTAACTTATATTTATTCCCGCGAGCAACGAGCCAAGTAGCCATGCTTGCATGGATATTTATGACTGTTAGGGTCAAAGACCCCGTTGCTTGCAGCGGGGTCTTTGATTGCATCAACCTGGTTTCCAAGTCTATCATAACACCTTGTCCCTGCTCCAGGTCAAGATCCAGTGCACACAGCTTATAAAAAATGCATGGTACAGTAGCTATTTACACACGAAATATGCTTGACAGAAAGTGGCCCTGCGCATATAATGAACATTGTTCAGTTGCGAATTTTCCTTTCAAACTAACGATTGATGCAACATCGCAGCCATGTCTGCGATATAAAAGAGGTATAAGCATGAATAAAAATGTCACTTCCAGGCAGGAGCTGATTGACGCTGCCATGGAAATTTCACGCACGGAAGGCGTCCATAAAGTGAACATCCGCAACATAGCCAAAAAATGCTCCATTTCAGTGGGTGTCCTGTATAATTATTTCCCGACAAAAACGGATTTGATTTTTGCTGTGGTGGAAGGCTTCTGGACGGATGTTCTGCGCACCCTTACCGGTATGGAACCAAAAACAGCCGGATTTACCGACTTTGTAGCTTCCTTATATGAAATAATGAATGCCCATCTCAATGATTTTGAACGTGACTGGCTTGCCCAGCTCGAAACCATGGATCCGGAAGATAAAAAAAGAGGACGCAGGCTGGAGGAACAGTGCTTCCAGGTACTCAGAAACCTTCTCCGGGACGCCCTTGACAGAGATCCGTCTGTTTCCCCGGATATCTGGAACGCGGATTATACGAAGGAACAGTTTGTGGAATTTGTTTTCCATCATTTGATGTCCCTGTTGCGCTCCGGCGCTGATAACTGCAGCTTTTTTACCAAAACCCTGCAGCGGATTCTGTATTAAAAAACCGGCAGCGGAATTTGCACTCATTGCGCCATCCGCCGCCGGGATATATTTACACTCAATATGAACATCGTTCACAACAAGGAGGTTCCCCATGAAAGTATCAAAGAAAACTCTGCTTCTTATTGCAGGCACGGTATGGCTGATCGCCGGAATTAATATTCTGCGCATCGGCCTTACCGTCCGCACGGAAAAATGGTCGCTGCCCATGTGCCTGTTAAGCCTGGCCGTCCTTCTTTCCTTCCACTTTTTTGTTTTCCGTAAAATGGTTGGCAAGCACACCTGCCGGATTGTCGGATATGAAGAAGAATTACAGCCCTTTTACCGCTTTTTCAACAGGCAGGCCTACTGCATCATGGCCTTCATGATGACCTTCGGCATCGGCCTGCGCGTCTCGGGGCTTGTTCCTGAGGTTTTCATCGCCGTCTTTTACAGCGGCCTGGGGCTCTCCCTTATTATTGCAGGCCTGGGCTTCTGCCGGCAGTTTATTAAATACCCGTAACGTTTTTTGTTTCTTCTCAGTTTCTGCACTTTACTGCCGGTCAGTTGCAGATATTTTCCTCTTTCTGCATCCTGAACTGTACAGGCGTAATCCCGTAAGACTTTTTAAAAAGCCGGTTAAAATGCTCCACGCTTTCATACCCTACGTCTGCGGCAATGGATTCCACGGTCTGCCCCGACTCCTTTAAAAGGGTCCTGGCCTTTCGCATCCTGGCTTCCCTGACCACATCCTGGAAATTCATGCCTGTTCTGCTTTTGATATATTTTGAAATATAGGGCCTTGAAAGGTTAAAATTCTCAGCCAGATTTTCCAGCGTCACCTCCGAATAATGCCCATTAATATATTTTATAATGTCCACGATTCTTTCCTCCCTGCCTTCCCGAAGATTTTCATTTTCCGCCAGCTTATTGCCCGCCGATACCAGCGCCGCAACGGAGCTTTTGATGATATCCTCATCGATTCCCACACCCCAGTACTCCTTCCCTTTGCAGGTAATTCCCACATAGGCCGCCGCCTTGGAGGAGGAACCCCTGGAAATCGCGTGCTCCTCATAAACCGTCAGCTCATAGCTGATTCCAAAATACATCTTAATGGCGTTACTGACCGCATCCAGCCGCCCGTTACCGGTAGTTTCAATCACTCTTTTTTCTTTTCCCTGTTCAATGGTCACCTGCGCCGTAATCCCGTTCTCCTGCCGGAAATGGCATTCAGGGATATGAAAAATGCTTCTTGGCAAAATATAATTTTCTTCAAAAATCTGATAAATATCCGCCGGTGCCAGCTCCTGGTGCCTTCTGTCAGAAACGCCCTTGACCAGATATCCCACCTCTTCCTTCATGCCGTTCGGTAGGGAAATCCCATAATTCTGCTTCAGTATAAAAGCAATCCCTCCCTTACCCGACTGACTGTTAATCCGGATAACATCGGATTCATACTCCCTGCCCACGTCCCTAGGATCTATCGGCAGGTAAGGCACCGTCCACCGGCTGCCGCTCTTGCCTTCCTTCCGCCAGGCCATGCCCTTGGAAATCGCATCCTGATGGGAGCCTGAAAATGCCGTAAATACCAAGTCACCGGCATAAGGCGTTCTTTCATTCACCTTCATTCCCGTCAAAAGCTCATAGGTCTCCCGGATTTTCATAATATTTCCAAAATCCAGCCCCGGTTCCACGCCATGGCAGACCATATTCATGGCAACCGTAACAAGATCCACGTTCCCGGTCCGCTCCCCGTTCCCGAATAAGGTGCCCTCCACTCTGTCCGCGCCGGCCAGGATTCCGAATTCCGCGTCGCTGATACCGCACCCTCTGTCGTTGTGAGGATGTACGCTGAGCACAACCCCGTCCCTGTATTTCAGATTTTTATGGATATATTCCACCTGACAGGCAAACACATGCGGCATGGCAACCTGAACCGTGGTAGGTATGTTGATAACGGCCTTATGCTCCTTATCCGGCTTCCACACATCCAGCACCGCATTGCATACCTCCACCGCATAATCCACTTCTGTCCCGGGAAAGCTCTCCGGGCTGTATTCAAAGGTAAAGTTCCCTTCTGTTTCTTCCGCCAGCGTCTTAAGCAGCTTCGCGCCGTCCACCGCCAGCTTTTTCACCTCTTCCCTGCTCTTTCCAAACACCTGCTCCCGCTGTGCCACAGAGGTGGAATTATAAAGGTGGACGATGGCATGGGGCGCGCCCTTCACAGCTTCAAAGGTCTTTCTGATAATATGCTCCCTCGCCTGGGTAAGCACCTGAATCGTCACGTCCTCCGGAATCATATCTCTTTCGATTAACGCCCTGATAAACGCATATTCCGTATCAGAGGCCGCCGGGAAGCCCACCTCGATTTCCTTAAAGCCGATTTCCACCAGCATCCTGAAAAATTCCAGCTTTTCTTCCAATCCCATCGGCTCAATGAGCGCCTGGTTCCCGTCTCTGAGGTCCACGCTGCACCAAATCGGCGCTTTTTCAATTGTATCCTTTTTCACCCAGTCATAAGTAACCTCGGGCGGCATAAAATAAGATCTGCCATACTTTTCTGCTGCTTTCATTCCTTTTCCTCCTTACCGGTTCCGGATTTCCGGCTGCGCCTGCAGAAGGCTTTTTCCAGGATGCTTTTAAACAAAAGCCCTGCCAGAAGTGCGCCTTACCGCCGACCATCTGCTTTACGGGACAAAAAAAGTCTCTATAAAAATGACTTCCCGAAAATCCGGTCATTCTTATAGAGACGTAAATTCACCTTTACGCGGTACCACTCTATTTCATGCTGCTTACGCACCATGCACTCAACGGCACTAACATGCCTTTCCCCTTTCTACGGCGGGTATTCCGTCTGCACCTACACAGCCTCTGCGGGCCTTCAGTCAGCTGCTCCAAGGTCAGTTCACAATCCGCTTCTGACTGCCTCGCACCACCCGGCAGTTCTCTGTTTTCCAGCTTCTGGCTACTACTCCTCTTCTCAGCATTTGTTTCATATTCAGTTTTGTAAATAGTAACACAGATTAAAAAATCCTACAAGGTATAATTTTAATCAATATTATTGATTTATTTTAACATTTATATCTGACAGGGGAGTACAGCAGCAGTTCCTTCCCTTCCATTAACCGGTGAAAAGACAGTTTTTACCCTCATTTTACTAAAACCTTCAGGAAAGCGGCCACATTCATCCTGTGAAGCTAAGTTTCCAGGCCAAAGTATTCCACCATACAAGCACATACACGCCTCCGTTTGGAGCATTACCCGCAGTATAAAAAATCCGCATCCCCTTTTTTCAAAGGCAGATGCGGATTTTTATACCGGAATGAATTTCATGGAGTTCTTTCCGGTTAATACTTTACTTACCCATAACTGAAACTATTTCCAGTTAACGATCTTTCCGAAGTCAGGCTTCAGAGCAGCGCCGCCTACCAGGCCGCCGTCAATATCAGGCTGAACGAACAGTTCCGGAGCGGTAGCTGCATTTACAGATCCGCCGTACTGGATGCGGATAGCTTCTGCAGTTGCTTCGTCATAGATTTCACCGATGCATACACGGATTGCGGCACAAACCTCCTGCGCCTGCTCTGTGGTTGCAGTCTTGCCGGTTCCGATTGCCCAGATAGGCTCGTAAGCGATAACGGCTGTCTTAGCCTGCTCCGCTGTTACGCCCAGGAATGCAATCTTAATCTGCTGACGAATCCAGTCGATAGTAATTCCCTGCTCTCTCTGAGTAAGGGACTCGCCGCAGCAGATAATAGGAGTAATGCCATGCTCAAAAGCTTTGAGAACCTTCTTATTAACGGTCTCATTCGTTTCTGCAAAATACTCTCTTCTTTCAGAATGTCCAATGATAACGTATTTAACACCAACATCAGTAAGCATATCAGGAGCGATTTCTCCGGTGTAAGCACCTTTCTCCTCATAATACATATTTTCAGCACCGATTTCGATGTTGCTTCCCTTAGCAGCTTCAATAGCGGGGATGATATCAATTGCAGGCACACAGAATACTACGTCAGCATCTTCTGTTGCTACAAGAGGCTTTAAGGTATTGATTAATTCAACAGCCTGGCTGGGAGTCATGTTCATCTTCCAGTTGCCTGCAATGATTTTCTTTCTTGCCATGATTATGGTCTCCTTAATATAAAAGTGAATTTTATCGTTTGCGGGAGGCAGCTCGCAGGCTGTCTCCCCGCGTCAAATAATATTATTTGTCATTTGCTGCTGCAACTCCGGGAAGCTCTTTGCCTTCCAGGAATTCCAGGGAAGCGCCGCCGCCGGTGGAAATGTGGCTCATCTTGTCAGCGAAGCCGAGCTGGTTGACAGCTGCTGCGGAATCGCCGCCGCCGATGATGGTGGTTGCATCAGTTTCAGCCAGAGCCTTTGCAACTGCAATGGTTCCTTTTGCAAGAACAGGGTTCTCAAATACGCCCATAGGTCCGTTCCAAACAACGGTCTTGGCGGATTTAACAGCGTCTGCATAAGCCTCTGCCGTCTTAGGTCCGATATCCAGTCCCATCATGTCGGCAGGGATTGCATCTGCAGCATAAACCTCAACTTCGATTTCTGCATCGATCGGGCTGGGGAAGGACTTTGCAACAACAGCATCTTCGGGAAGAAGCAGCTTCTTGCCAAGCTTCTCAGCCTTCTTCCAGCATCTCCTTGCAGTATTCAACTTTTTCATCATCCACTAAGGATGCGCCGATTTCATATCCTTTTGCTTTCAGGAAGGTAAATGCCATACCGCCGCCGATGATCAGGGTATCGCATTTTTCAAGCAGATTGGAGATAACATTCAGCTTATCTGCAACCTTTGCGCCGCCCAGAATTGCCACAAACGGTCTTACCGGGTTCTCGACAGCGTTGCCCAGGAAGTCGATTTCTTTCTGCATCAGATAACCAACAACTGCGGTATCAACCAGCTGTGCCACACCAACGTTGGAGCAGTGTGCTCTGTGAGCGGTACCGAAAGCATCGTTTACAAAAACGTCACACAGGGAAGCCAGCTCTTTGGAGAAAGCTTCGCCGTTCTTAGTTTCTTCTGCTCTGTAACGGGTATTCTCAAGAAGGATAACGTCTCCGTCCTTCATAGCTTCTACTGCTGCTTTTGCATTAGGTCCAACCACTTCGGGATCTGCTGCAAATTTTACTTCCTGGCCAAGCAGCTCGGAAAGACGTGCTGCAACAGGTGCCAGAGACAGCTCCGGCTTGGGTTCTCCCTTAGGCTTTCCAAGATGGGAGCAAAGGATAACCTTTCCTCCGTCTGCGATCAGCTTTTTGATAGTGGGAAGCGCTGCAACCAGACGGTTTTCATCTGTGATTTTGCCTTCCTTCAGCGGTACGTTGAAGTCGCATCTGCAAAGGACGCGTTTTCCTTTTACGTTGATATCATCAACGGATTTCTTATTCAATGACATGGTAAAAACCTCCTTAAAAATGAAAGAAGGATCCGGCCCTCATCAGACCGGACCCTTTATGAGCCTATGCCTTTACACCAGCTGGATTAAATTATGCTTCCAGCAGCTTGCCAAAGTGTTTGATTGTACGAACCATCTGGCTTGTGTAAGAATTCTCATTGTCGTACCAGGAAACAACCTGTACTTCAGATGTATTCTCGTCAATAGGAAGAACCATGGTCTGAGTAGCATCAAACAGGGAACCATATCTCATACCGATGATATCGCTGGATACGATATCGTCTGTGTTGTAGCCGAAGGATTCGTTTGCAGCAGCCTTCATAGCTTCGTTGATAGCTTCTTTTGTAGGCTGTCCTTTAACTACTGCTGTCAGGATTGTGGTAGATCCTGTAGGGGTAGGAACACGCTGAGCGGAACCGATCAGCTTGCCGTTCAGTTCAGGGATAACCAGGCCGATAGCCTTAGCAGCACCTGTGCTGTTGGGAACGATATTCACTGCTGCTGCACGGCTTCTTCTCTTGTCGCCCTTTCTCTGAGGACCATCCAGAGTCATCTGATCGCCTGTGTAAGCGTGGATTGTGCACATAATACCGCTCTGGATCGGGAAAGCGTCGTTAAGAGCTTTAGCCATTGGAGCCAGGCAGTTTGTTGTACAGGAAGCTGCGGAGATGATGTGATCTTCTTTTGTAAGGGTTTCATGGTTTACATTGTAAACGATGGTAGGAAGATCGCTTCCGGCAGGTGCGGAAATGATAACGTGCTTAGCGCCGGCATCGATATGAGCCTGTGCTTTTGCTTTGGAGGTGTAGAATCCGGTACATTCCAGAACTACGTCTACTCCGATTTCTCCCCAAGGAAGCTCTGCAGCGTTAGCTTTTGCATAAATCTTGATTTCTTTTCCATCAACAGTGATGGAATCTTCGCTGAAAGATACCTTGTCTGCCAGAGCGTATCTGCCCTGTGTTGAATCATATTTCAGTAAGTGAGCCAGCATTTCGGGAGATGTTAAATCATTGATTGCTACGATTTCAAATCCTTCTGCTCCGAACATCTGTCTGAAAGCAAGACGTCCAATACGTCCAAAACCATTAATTGCTACTTTTACTGCCATGATTTTTAATTCCTCCTAAAAATGTTTTTTTATATTCTTTTATCAAGCACAGCAAATGGACCCACGTCCAGCGTAAGTCCTCACCTTGGACATTGCGGATTGGCATCCGGGCCTGTCCCAAAAGCTTGACAAAATTTTATCAGCACAATCATTTTACCTAATCTGCATAAAAATATCAAGACGTAATTAAAAAATTATTGGAAATCGCCCATTATTTTACAAAAAGTTTATAATTGAGAGCCCTAGTTGCGGGCAGTTTTGGGACCGGTTTGAAGTGAATTGCTGGATGGTGGAACGGGGCCGTAATTAGTCGGAAAATGGGATAGTTCTAACTGTTCCTTTTTCCCCCTTCAGGTCCCGGCATGGCGCAAAACTCCTCCGCAGCGGCCTTTGGCCTTTTGCGTCGTCAGACAGCGCCATTAAGGGCGGGATCTGAAGGGGGAAAAAGGAGCAGTAAGAACTTATCTCCATTTTTCCGAGATTCACATGCAGCCCCTCCCCGTTCCTCACCCCCATCCGGCACAGACGCTCCAAAGCCGGTCCGAAGGCCCACCCCGCAACACCCCGGAGGGCGGGCTATCGTAAAAATAAAAGGGAAGGGGTGGTTTGGGAATAGTTTGAGGGGGGGTAATTTTCTTTGCGTTTTTTTGGGGGATAGGATATACTTTTTAGAAGGATTTCACTTTTTATATATAATAGTGGATTGTTTAATGATGATAAGAAAGGCGGTTTTTGTATGGCGATTCGGGCGGATTTTCATTTGCATTCTTCTTTTTCGGGGGATTCCAAGGCTCCTATGGGGGAGATGGTTGAGAGAGGGATTGCGTTAGGGCTTGGGCAAATGTGTTTTACGGAGCATATGGATTTTGATTTTCCGGTTTCGGAGGGGATTCCGAAGGGATTTTTTGAGGTGAATACGGATGCTTATTCTGTATGAGCTGCGGCGGTGCAGGGCGGTTTATGGGGACAGGATTAAGCTTTGCTTTGGGGTGGAACTGGGGCTGCAGGCTTATCTGGCCGAGGTGCAGGAGGGATATGTGAATTCTTTTCCTTTTGATTTTATTATCGGGTCTTCGCATTTGTGTAATGGGAAGGATCCGTATGGATGCCTTTGCGGGGAGAAGTGAGGAGGCGGCTTACAGGGAATATTTTGAGTCTATTATCGCTAATCTTGAGGTGTTTCATGATTTTGATATTTATGGGCATCTGGATTATGTGGTGCGGTATGGTCCGGATCAGGATAAGTTTTATACATATGAAAAGTATCGGGATTTGTTTGAGAGGATGCTGGAGCTGCTGTTGGAGAATGGGATTGGCGTGGAAGTCAATACCGGGGATCGAAGCCAGGCCGAAGGAGCTTCATCCGTGCCGGGAGTGTTGTAGAAGGTTAATGATTCAAGGGGAAATTGTGACGGTCGGGTCGGATGCTCACAGGCCTGCGGATATTTGCAGGGAGTTTAAGAGGGCTGAGGAGTTTCTCAGGACTGTGGTTTTTCCTTATTATACGGTGTTTGATAAGCGTACTGCTTCTTTTATAAAGCTGTAGGCTGTCTTTTTCCGGCTCCTTATACGGTTTTGCAGGAGGGCTCCTCAGGCGGTCTTTTCCGGGGAGTCTTCTCCGGGGAACTTTTTTCGGGGAGGCTTCCTTTGGAGCCGGACAGACAGTGGTAATTTCCCGGAAGAGGCGGTTACATGCCGCAGAGCACGATGACCCGTTCCGGTGTTGTCTGTGCGGGTATGCTTCTGGTGGTCTGGCTGTATTGTACGGCCAGGGTATGGTTTCCCGGGTTTCCCATGAAGGTCTGGTTATTTGAGGTAACTACCTGGGTGGTGGGAGCCAGGTTGAGCTTGAGGCTCTGGTCGCTGCTCATGAGGAGGTTGTTGAAGTATCCCACAAATACATTCTGGCCTTCCTGGCGGGGCGCGATGACCGCCGCTTCATATTGGGGCGGGTAAATCGCAGGGACTGCTGTGTCGCCGCTGTAGAAAACGGTAACGGGCATGCTTTCATAAAGGGTGGTATAGTCTACCACGAAGGTTGAGGCGTTCATTAAAAAATTTACGGTATTTCCCGCTTCATTTTCTACGGTCACCATCTGGGTGCATCCGTCATATCGTCCCATCATTCCCGGTGCAATTTCCAGGTGGGTGACAACGCCTTCAAATACCATGTAGACAGGTCTCTGTCTCATTCTGTACGAATTAAAATCCATATCCAATTTTCTGTTTTCCTTTATGGCCTTTTTCTTATGTTTATGCGGTAAAGGGAAAGAAGTGCCTGTAGCATCCCATTTCCGGCCAAAACCGCCCTATCGGGCAGGGCGTCTGCTACCGGGACAGGGAAGTTTGCTACATTCGCTTAAAACATTTCTTCAAATTTCCTTCATAATCCAGGCTTCCGTCCAGTCCGAAGGCTTTAAAAGCTGCATTTTTATCCCTTTTATTCGCCGGATGGTTCAGCTTTCTCCGGGCATTGCTGCTGTAATAGGGTTCGTTGGAATGTGCATTGATGCATTCCTGCAGTGCATCCAAATCCAGGGAAAAACCAATGCCTTCATTCCTGTAGTCTTTGTGGCACCAATCCTCATCATCGTACGCTTCATATTCAAAAAGGGACAGTTCCCTGTATATCAGGCCGTATTGAAGGTATACGATGTCTCTGTCCTGGTAGTTTATGCTTTTGCTGGTTGAGATTGGCGCATCATCCAGATCACGGTTCGTTACCTTTCTGTTTCCGATGATTTTATACTCGCCATAATAAATTCGGTTGTCCATGACGGACTGGGGCGGCAGGGAAAGTCCCCGTTCCAATTCATCGATATCTGCATTGATATTATCGCTGATTTTATGGTACACCTTTACAATAAGCGCCGGGCCCATCAGATTAGCCAGGCCGTAATTCTTATTTTGCTTAAATTCTTCTTGTTTTCCTCGTTTTGCGACATCGATTAAGATTTTCCCGAAGCCATACTGTCTTCTTCCGATTTTGAAGGTGAAAATATCGCCCTCTTTATATTTCTGATGTACTCTTTTCTCGTATTTAAAGCGTTCCAAATCCTCAAGGTCATCTTGTGCAGTTTCCTCTATCCAGTTTTTCAGCCAGTTTTCCAAAACCGGGGCAGTGACATCGTTTTTGATATCTTCAAAATAAAAGGTCTTTTGTGTCGTATAATTTGCTATCGTTATATAGCTTCCTTCGCATGCAAAATATACGTTAACAGGCCTGAAGGACTGTGTGGCGGTAAAATTCAATTTCTTAGGCTTTCCTTTTGCAGTTTTGGGCAGGACCAGCTTTTTGTCTTCTGCAGTCTCTACATAGAGTTCACTTTCCCTGTATCTGAAATTTTCCTCCCGGCAGTCTGAAGTTATAATTTCCTTTTTAATAATATTCCCGTCAAAATAATATAGGGTGCCTTTGATATCCATCACTTCCCAATGCGCTTCCACAGGTTCCAGCCCCAGATACCTTCTTTGTTCATTAGTTAACATAAATTTGTTATCCACAAAGGTTCTCCTTCCTTTTTTATGCCACAGCGTGTACTAAGTTAAAATGAACGCTTCTTCGGCCTTTTTATCATTCTACTACAATTCCGGATCCATGGATATAGTGTATTCGCAGCACAAAACCTGACAGAGCCATCAACGGCAAAACGGCATAGTCTGCGCGACTATGCCGTTTTGTCTCTCTGTTTTTTCCGCAGACTGCAGCCTGAACGGACAGCGCCAGGATAAACGCATCAGCGCAGGCGCTGTCCTTCCCGACTTCCGGGTCTGCAGCATCAAGCCGTCTTTCTTTTTACTCTATGGTTCCGCCGCCCAGTACATATTCGCCGTCATAGAAAACAACGGCCTGGCCCGGGGTTACGGCGCGGACCGGCTCTTCAAAGGTGCATTTGATTTGGTCCTCTCCTGTCTTTTCTATGAGGCAGAAGGTGCCGCTGTGGCCATAGCGTATTTTGGCTTTCACACGCATGGGCTGCTCCAGATCCGGGACGGACATAAAATTCAGGCCGCTGCAGGTGAGTGTGCGTGAAAAGACATCTTCATTTTCCCCGATGATAACTTCATTGGTTTCCGGATTGATCCGGGTGACAAAGACCGGATGGCCCATGGAAAGGTTCAGGCCCTTTCTCTGGCCTACGGTATAGTGGGTGATGCCTTTATGTTTCCCAAGGATTTCTCCGGTAACGGATACGAAATTGCCGGGGCCGGGGACAGAGTCTGTGCATTCCCTTTCGATAAAAGCAGCATAATCGTGATCCGGTATAAAACAGATTTCCTGGCTGTCTTTTTTGTGCGCTACCGGCAGCCCCGCTTCCCGGGCTATTCTGCGGATCTCATCCTTAGGGTAGGCGCCTACAGGCATCAGGGTATGGGCAAGCTGCTTCTGGGTCAGGTTGTAAAGTGCGTAAGTCTGATCCTTTGCCGCCGTAACGGAATTGCGTATGGCATATCTTTTGTTGGGAAGCTGTTCAATGCGGGCATAGTGGCCGGTTGCGATATAATCGGCTCCCAGTCCCAGGCTTTTGGTGAGCAGGGATTCCCATTTCACATACCTGTTGCAGGCAATGCATGGGTTGGGGGTTCTGCCCTTCAGGTATTCCGCCGTAAAATAATCCATCACATATTTTCTGAATTCCTTCTTGAAATTCATAACATAGTAAGGAATATCCAGCTTTTCGGCAACCCTCCTGGCATCGTCCACAGCGCTCAGGCCACAGCAGCCTCCGTTTTCTTCCCTGGATTCCTCCGCCTCATCCTGCCAGATTTGCATGGTGACGCCGATGACGTCATACCCCTGTTCTTTCAGCAAAAGGGCAGCCACGGAGGAATCCACGCCTCCGGACATGCCCACAACTACTTTTTTGCTCATATTTTAGTATTCTTCCTCTGCTTCTTCTTCTCCTTCGTGAATATCGGACTTGGGTTTTTCCAGTCCTTCAATGGTAATGCCGTGCTTCTGGGCATAGTCCCAGAGCGCCGCATGGATGGCCTCCTCTGCGAGCAGGGAGCAGTGTACCTTTACCGGCGGAAGTCCGTCCAGGGCCTCCATAACGGCCTTGTTGGTTACTTCCAGGGCTTCCTGAATGGATTTGCCCTTTACCATCTCGGTTGCCATGCTGCTGGTGGCAACAGCCGCGCCGCAGCCAAAGGTTTTGAATTTAACATCGCGGATAATGCCTTTCTCGTCAATATCCAGATAAATTCTCATGATGTCGCCGCATTTGGCGTTTCCTACGGTGCCAACGCCGCTTGCGTTCTCTATTTCCCCCACATTACGGGGATGTTCAAAATGATCCATTACTTTTTCGCTGTACATATCGTTATCCTTTCCGTTTCCTGATTGATTTCCTTATTTCTGTTTTTTTACAAAATCCTCGTACAGAGGAGACATATTTCTGAGTTTGGTTACGATTTCCTTAATTGCGGCCACCGTTGTGTCCATTTCTTCCTTCGTATTTTCTTCATTCAATGTCAGACGCAGGGAACCATGCGCGATTTCATGAGGAAGGCCGATAGCAAGAAGGACATGGGAGGGATCCAGGGAGCCCGAGGTACAGGCAGAACCGCTGGAAGCGCAGATGCCTTTCATATCAAGCATGATAAGAAGGGATTCCCCTTCCACAAAGCGAAAGCTGAAATTCACGTTGTTTGGAAGCCTTCTGTTACGATCTCCGTTCAGGCGGCAGTAAGGGATTTCCTTTTCAATCTGCTCTATCAGATAGTCTCTCAGTTCGGTTTCCTTTGCCCGTTTCTCTTCCAGAATGGAAAACGCCCGTTTGGCAGCGGCGCCCATGCCTACAATGCCCGGAACGTTCTCCGTGCCGGCCCTTCTGCCACGCTCCTGCTGTCCGCCGTGGATAAAGGAACGGATCTTGATTCCTTTCCTGATATAAAGGAAGCCGATTCCCTTCGGTCCGTTCAGCTTGTGCCCGCTGGCGCTGAGCATATCGATATGACATTCATCCACATTGATCGGCAGCTGGCCATAAGCCTGTACTGCGTCCGTATGGAACAGGACATTGTGTCTGGACGCGATTTCACCGATTTCCTTAATGGGCTGGACTGTGCCGATTTCATTATTGGCAAACATGATGGAAATCAGGATAGTGTCCGGCCGGATGGCTTTTTCCAGCTCGTCCAGCTTTACTATACCATTTTCGTCCACATTTACATAAGTAATTTCACAGCCCTTCTTCTCCAGATATTCACAGGTATGGAGAATGGCGTGATGCTCTATTTTGGAGGTGATGATATGCTTTCCTTTGGATGCATAGGCCTCCGCAGCAGCTTTCAGCGCCCAGTTGTCCGCTTCAGAGCCTCCGGCTGTGAAATAAATCTCATTGCTGGCAGCGCCCAGGGAACCGGCTATGATATCCTTCGCCTCGCTCACGGCCTTCTTGCTCTCCGTGCCCAGGGAATAAATGCTGCTGGGGTTCCCGTAGTTCTCCGTGAACCAGGGAAGCATGGCCTGTACCACCTCAGGCGCGGTTTTCGTGGTTGCCGCATTATCCAGATAAATCAGTTTATTCATTATTCTACTCTCCTGTCTGCATGAAATGCATGCTTTTTCTATATGGAGACGGTTTTGGGGGAACATCAATTCCTACTAAACCGCTTCGTTTTCTATGGTTAATATAACACCGCCTCTGCGTTCTGTCAACAGGCTCCTCTGCATATATTTACCAAAAGAGCCATTGCGGTCACTGTTTACAGTCACTGTCCGCGCAAAGATTGGAGCAGTATGCGCATTAAGAAAAACACCCTGATCACCGGAACGATCATTCTTACAGTCACAGGCCTTGCCAGCCGTCTCATCGGTTTCTTTTACCGCATCTTTCTTTCCCGGCTGTTCGGCGAAGAAAATATGGGGATTTATCAGCTGATCGGGCCGGTCATGGCTCTCGTTTTTTCCCTGTCCGCGGCCGGGCTGCAGAACGCCATTTCCAAGTTCGTGGCAGGCGAAACAGCTACCCATGATTATAAAGCATCTTTGCGCATTTTGCTAGTAGGATTTACATTCTCGCTCACTTTATCCACCTGCTGCCTCATTGGCGTTTATAATTTTTCTGATTTTATTGCTTCTTATCTGCTGTTTGAACCCAGATGCGCGCCGCTTCTGCGTATTGCAGCGCTGTCTTTCCCGTTTGCCTCCGTCCATTCCTGCATCAACGGCTATTTTTACGGTGTCAGGAAAACCGGCGTCCCTGCGGCAACGCAGCTTACCGAACAGCTCTTCCGGGTGGGAAGCGTCTTCCTTATTGCTTCCATGTGCATAAAGGAGGGAAAGGAGCCTACCATCGCGGTTGCCGCAGCCGGTCTCGCCATTGGAGAGCTTTCCTCCATGCTTCTTGCCCTTCCCGCAGCATACCTTCATTTTGTAAAAAAAGCATACCCCGGCGGAAGGCCGCCCTCCGGCACGCTGCACCGGAAAACCACAGGCTCCGGCCCGGCCCGGCTCGTTCAGGCTTACGGCAGGCTGAGCCGTCAGATTCTTGGTTTTGCTGCGCCATTAAGCGCCAACCGGCTGTGCCTGAATGTCCTCCAGGCCATTGAAGCCGCCTGTATTCCGGCAAAGCTGCAGGTTTACGGCCATTCAGTCAGTGATTCCCTGAGTGTTTACGGCGTATTGACGGGAATGGCCCTGCCGCTTATTTTTTTCCCGGGCACACTGACCAACTCTGTTTCCGTACTGCTCATGCCCGCCATTTCCGAGGCCGATGCCACAAATAACCAGAAGGTCATCCGCAAAGCCGTCCGCAAATGCCTGGGATACTGCCTTCTGCTGGGCTGTATCTGCCTTGTGTGTTTTCTGACGTTCGGCCCCACGGTGGGAAGGATGCTGTACAACAGTGAAATGGCCGGCCATTTTATTATGATTCTCAGCTTTATGTGCCCTTTTCTGTACCTGAACACCACCCTGACCAGCATTCTCCACGGCCTTGGCAAAACCGGCTATTCCTTTTTCCTCAACCTGACCAGCATTCTGCTGCGTCTGCTTTTTGTTTTCCAGGCCATACCGGTCTATGGAATCAGGGGATATCTGGCCGGTATGCTGCTAAGCCAGCTTTACACCACGCTCTGCTGCCTGATCCCTCTGCGCAAGTATCTGCTGCCGGGCTGAACAGACCGATGCCGGCTGGCGGACACAGAGGCGCGGCCACAGGGCGGCGATGGCAGGAGCCCAAACGGGGGTGAACAGTAACACATCTGCGCAGACCTGCCTGAAAGCTTCCCGGGAAAACTTGCACATTACGTTTTTCTATATTATAATGTACGCGGACAGTTGCATCCGATACCGCCTGCGGCGGAGACTGCCTGTCCGTGAAGGAGGCTGCCCGAAGGCCGGATGGTTTTCGTTTATCCGGACGACGCGTTTTCATTTCCGGCAGCGATATCGTTCTGACGGCGGAGCAATAACTGCCGGCGGACGGTTTTATTTTTACAGAGGAGATTATGTATCATGAGTTTTGAATTTATAAGGAAATTACCCACCCCTGATGAAATCAGGAAAGAATATCCCATGCCGGAAAGGCTGGTCAGGCTGAAGGAAGAACGGGATCAGGAAATAAGGGATGTCATTACCGGAAAAAGCAATAAATTTCTTGTGATTATCGGCCCCTGCTCCGCAGACAATGAAGACGCTGTCTGTGATTACATAGCAAGACTTGCAAAAGTAAATGAAAAGGTAAAGGACAAGCTAATCCTGATTCCCCGGATTTACACCAACAAACCCCGCACCACCGGCGAAGGCTATAAGGGAATCGTGCACCAGCCTGATCCGGAGAAAAAGCCCGACTTCCTGCAGGGACTCATCGCCATGCGGAAAATGCACATTCGCGCCATCGATGAATCCGGCCTTACCGCTGCAGATGAAATGCTTTATCCTGAAAACTGGCGTTATCTTTCCGATATTCTCTCTTATGTGGCTATCGGCGCGCGCTCCGTGGAGGATCAGCAGCACCGCCTTACCGTCAGCGGCTTTGACGTCCCCGCAGGTATGAAAAACCCTACCAGCGGCGATTTCTCCGTGATGCTCAATTCCGTATATGCGGCGCAGCATCCCCATTCCTTCATCTACCGGGGCTGGGAGGTCAACACCACAGGCAATGAGCTTGCGCATACCGTACTGCGTGGCGCCACCAACAAGCACGGCCGTAATATTCCCAACTACCATTATGAGGATCTGAATACGCTTCTCACCCTCTATAATGAACGGGATCTGAAGAATCCCGCCTGCATCATTGATGCCAACCACAGCAATTCCGACAAAAAGCATGAACAGCAGATACGTATCGTCAAGGAGGTCATGCACAGCCGCAAGCTGAACAGAGACATCCATTCTCTTGTAAAAGGCGTTATGGTGGAAAGTTACATCGAGGAGGGCTGCCAGAAGGTCGGCGGCGGGGTATATGGCAAATCCATCACTGATCCCTGCCTGTCCTGGGAGGACTCCGAAAGACTGATTTATGATATTGCCGAATACGAATAGAATAGAAGCAAAAAACAGGAAATAAAAAACAAATCCCGGAGAGCAGCAGTCTCCAGGATTTCAACTGTCAATTGGTGCAGTTATGGTCAGATACTTATCATAAGCATCCGACGCATACAGCAGGCCGAATACATCGGTATTCCTGTCAATATTGTTTTTCCTTGCCACATGGGCGGGGATTTCCAGAACCATATTTACACCGATGATATCTGACAGTTCCCCTTCTGACAGTTCTTTCTGCAGCGCTTCCTGCGATACCCTGATTACTGCGCTGTCCCTGGCCGGGCTGCCCTCCAGCCCGATGGTAAGATATCCTGTCCCGTCTTTCTGCTCATACCCTTCCGCCGTGCAGCCCATGCTCACAAAGGAAGAAAAACCGCTTAAATGATACAGGATAACCGTCATCACAATAACGACCAGGACCGCTGCAGAGAAAATGGCCGCCAGTACTTTTCTATTCATGCTTTTCCTCCTTCTCCTGCTCCTTCGCTTTAAAACCCGGCGCAATCACCAGCTTTGCCGCAATCAAATACCCCGCTGCAAGCAACGGGACAAACTTGCAGCACTGCAGAGCAGCGGGGTATTTGACCCTCGCGGCAGTCGCCAAATATCCATGCAAGCATGGCTACTTGGCTCGTTGCTCGCGGGAATAAAGAAAATAATGCCTTTCTGTTTTCATTTTAACACATATTTCCATTGGATTCATCTTTTTATCCTTCCCAGTCTTCGGAAATTCTCAGTCCTGCCGTATCCACCACCGGCAGGGAAAACAGGATTGATTTTGCCTTGCTTTCCAGCCCTGCTTTTTCCATAATGGCCTTCATGATTTCCTTTTTCTTTTCAGTCCTGGTTACAATGAAAGTCATTTCCTTTTCCGATGCCAGGGAAACGCCGAGAAACTTCTCCGCCCTCTCCATTCCGGTTCCCTTGGCATGAATGACGGTTCCGCCTCCTGCCCCAGCTTCCCTGGCGGCATCTGTCACCAGATTCGTATACCCGAAATCGGAAACCACCACAATCAGTTCATATTCCGTATCCTTCAATGATGTCTCCTCCTCTTTTTCAAATTCCTGTCCTGCCAGCATAAGCTGAAGCGCCTTTTTCCCTCCGATGCTGCTCACGGGAACGAGAAAGGAAATTCCCATTCCCGGAACATCTATGCCCAGCTTGTGTTCCATCCCTCTCTTTACCCGCTTCCACACATCTCCTGTCACCATGGAAAAAAGCACTATTTTTTCACTTCCCTCCAGTCCAAGGCAGTCCAGTATTTCATTACCGGCCGTCCCCTTGCCCAGAGCCACCATCATAACAGGAAGGTTCTCCGTCCGATTCAGCGCGGCGAACTGCTCGCCCTGGCCCCGCCCTGTAATCGTAACCATTAAATATACTTTACTCATATACGTTTCTCCTACAGGTCAATAATGTCATAATCACCCCATCCAGCAGCATCTGCGGCAACGGCGGCAATCCCTGCCTGCCCGATCTCCGCTTTGCCCGCGCGCAGCCGGAAAACAAGGCCCAGTATCTGTATGGTAATCAGCGGCGTCATGGCAACCATGGCGACCACGCCGAACGCATCCGCAATAATATCTCCTCCCACCGCCGAACAGGCTCCCATGGCAAAGGGAAGCAGAAAGGTGGCGGTCATAGGCCCGGAGGCGACTCCGCCGGAGTCAAAAGCGATGGCCGTAAATATTTTCGGTACGAAAAAGGACAGGCCCAGCGCTATAAAATATCCCGGAACAAGGAACCACAGAATCGAAATACCGGTCAGCACCCGTATCATGGCAAGCCCCAGAGACACGGAAACACCGATGGAAAGGCTCATGCTCATGGCCTTTGCCGAAATGGCTCCGTCCGTTATCTCCTCCACCTGCTTGGTCAGCACAAATACAGCAGGCTCTGCCAGTACAATAAAATACCCAATCAGCATACCGATAGGCACAATAATCCAGCGGTATGGAAGTCCGGCAATCACTCTGCCCAGATAATTTCCCGCAGGCATAAAGCCCACATTCACACCCGTAAGAAACAGCACAAGACCCACATAGGTATAGATGAGCCCCACGCTTATTTTAACCAGGCTTTTTCCGGGAACCAGCCTGAAAATCATCTGGAAGAGGAAAAAGAAAACCACAATCGGCAGAAGGGAAACAGCCATCTCCTTCAAATAAGACGGAAAGCCTGCCTGAAAAACTTTCCACAGCTCTACCGTATCCGCTATTTCCGGTATCTCCACAGGCACATAATCCCCGCTTCCCGGGCGGTAAATCATTCCCAGCAGAAGCACCGCCAGAATCGGCCCGATGGAACACAGGGCAACCAACCCAAAGCTGTCATCCGAAGCGTGACGGTCATTTCTTACGGCGGAAATACCGATACCCATTGCCATAATAAAAGGCACCGTCATAGGCCCGGTGGTAACGCCGCCGGAATCAAAGGCCACGGACAGAAAATCCTTCGGTACAAAAAAAGTGAGTAAAAATACGATTCCATAGAAAAAAAGAAGCAACGGAGGAAGGGCCATGCTGAACAGCATACGCAGCAGGGCAACCACAAGAAAAATTCCCACGCCAAAGGCCACTGCCAGAATCAGAATCAGATTGGGTACGGATGGCACCTGTTCCGCCAGAACCTGGAGATCCGGCTCGGATATCGTGATAATGAAGCCCAGAATGAAACTCATGGGCACTGCAACCCACAGCTTTCTTGACTGTGTCATGCACGTTCCCACCCGTTCCCCCATAGGCGTCATAGCCATATCCACGCCCATAGTAAACAGTACCATTCCCGCGGTAAGCAACGCCGCCCCTATGAGAAATGCCATGAGGATTCCCGGTGAAACCGGGGCTATGGATAAACATAAAATCAATACAATTGCGATGACAGGAAACACTGCTTTTCCTGTTTCTTTTAACTTTTCCTGGAGATTTGTGCGAAAAAACTTCAAATATACGCTGCCTTTCTGTTGTGTTATCGGCGCCGACGCCAACATGATTTGAGGTTACACGATAAAAGAATAATGGACTGCCATAACTGTCCGGTAGCGTTACAGTCATGATCTGTTTTCATTATAGCATGAACAGGGAAAAACAGGATAGCAAAAATTTGCCCTCTCCTACTACTTTTAACATTTTTTTAACGCGATACAGCAGAAAGGATGTATCGCGTTAATAGTTTATTTCCTGAATGTTTATTTCCAGGTATTTATTTTCCCGATGTTTATTCCCTTGTGATCATTTTCTTGGATGCGCCTGCTGGTACACGCTTCGGATGCGGGAACCGCCTATGTTGGCATAAACCTGCGTGGAAGAAATGTCGGAATGTCCCATCATTTCCTGCACACTGTGCAGATCCGCCCCGTTTTCCACCAGATGGGCCGCAAAAGAATGCCGGAGCGTATGCGGCGTTATGTCCGCTTCTATCCCGGCCTTAGCGGCATAATATTTGATCAGCTTCCAGAAACCCTGACGGCTCATGGGCTTACCGGAGCAGTTAACAAAAAGAGTCTCAGTCTGCGTCCCTTTTATCAGGATATCCCGGGCTTCCTTCAGATAAAGAAGCAGCGCCTCCTTCGCCTGGTTTCCAAAAGGTATGGCACGTTCCTTCGATGAATCCCTGCATATTATATAGCCCAGCCTGAGATTCAAATCAGTTATCTGCAGAGAAATCAGCTCGGAAACCCGGATACCGGTGGCATACAGCAGCTCCAGCATGGCTCTGTCCCGAATCTCCTTGGGCGTATTCCTGCCCGGCTGCTCCAGAAGCCGGACCACTTCTCCCATTGTCAGAATTTCCGGCATTTTCTTCTCAATCCTGGGAGCCTTCAGATTCTCAGACACATCCTCCGAAACCATACCCTTTTTGACCATAAAATGAAAAAAAGCCTTTACAGCCGCTATATGCCGGGATACGGTAGCCGGTGCGAACTGGTTCTTCTCAAGAAAAAGGATGTAGGAATTCAGGGAAGTCTCCGTTATCCGGCCCGGCTCCTCAATCCCTTGCTCCTTCAAAAAGCTCTGAAGCTTCTGTAGATCTCTTTTATAGGAAGCTCCGTGTTCTCCGACGTCTTCTTCACATCATGAAGATAAATAACAAACTCCCGTATCTCTTTTTCCATGCTCCAATGCCTTCCTGCTTCGTTGTTTATGTAAACCAAAAAAGATTCAAAACACATTATAATCAGTTTTTCGAAGAAAAGCAATGCGCATTTTTGCCGATTTTACGGGGATTTTTACAACAATTTGCTTGAAGCACAAGATATCGGTAATCGAAATTATGTTTGTACCAGATATTGTTCCTGTTTTCAGAAAAAGAAAAATACTTTTTGCAATATAATCGGATTGATATAGCTCTCCACCAGACAGCCTGCCAGCAGCATTCCCAGGATTACAAGCAAAGTGCCTAAACGAAGCGCTCCCCGTTTTCCTCCTGCGCCGCTCCCGTAACGGCCATTGTATACCCTATCCTGAAAACCCTGGCACCACCGGAAAAGGAACAGATAGGCCGGCGCCAGAAGCAGGACCTGCGGGAAAATTCCTCCTGAAAAAAGGAGAATCCCGCGGATGCCGTACCGGATAGAGAGCACTGACAGAATCGTCCCTGCACAAAATCCGGTCCAGACCAGATACAGGCTTACCGCCATACCTCCAATACCCGCCACAGCCAGCACTGCAAGAAGCACCGCAGGCGCCAGTCTCTGCTTGATGCTGTAAAAGAAAAGCATGGAGCTGTCGATATCCAATACCCCCATTCTTCCCACGCTGAAGCTGTCCAGGAAATCCGCATTTACCACCAGGCTTTCCTGCCCTATGTAAATAAGAGCAAGTCCTGCCAGAAAACCGGCTGTAAAGAGCATAAGAATGCGCCCGTTAAGCTTTGCATCTGCCAAACTACCTTTTTCCATATAAAAACCCCTTTGCCTGCTTTTTTTAATATATGCGTCGGTCAACGCACACATGCATGCAAAGGGGTTAACCCTGCCGGTTCATACTCCGGCCAAGCCGCGGGGATAAAATACTTTCGCTCTTATATACATAAATATTTTGCCCTGTAGCTCATAATCGCGGAAATCGTCTTGGAATCTTCTATTTCCCCTGACAGGATTTTCTCACAGAGTTCATCAACTGTGTAAGCTTCCACATTAATGTATTCATCCTCATCCAGATGCTGGCTTCCCGGTGTCAAATCCGTAGCCACATAAATGTCAATTTTTTCATTACAGAAAGCCACGGTGGTCCTTATGGTAATCAGCCACTCCATTTTTCCGGCATGGCAGCCCGTTTCCTCCTCCAATTCCCTGGCAGCGGCCTCCATCGTCGGCTCTTCCGGCCCGTTCAGACCTCCGGCCGGGATTTCCAGAGTATACCTGTCCAATGCATTCCGGTACTGCCTTACCATCAGCAGCTTTCCATCCGCGGTAACTGGCACCACTGCCGCCGCACCCTGGTGCTTGATAAAATCCCATTTTACAATATTTCCATTGGGCACCTGCACCGTATCCTTATAAAAATCAATAATGGAACCCTTATAAACCAGTTCCCTGTCCAACCGTTTGAATTCGTCAGCCATAATATTTCTCCCATCTTAAACTTTTAAAAGCCCTGCAGGGAAAACCCTGCAAGGCTTTTGCAATCGCTATTTTGCATAATCAGAAACACGGCTCTCCCTGATAACATTCACTTTAATCTGTCCCGGATATTCCAGTTCGGCTTCAATCGCCTTGGAAATATCGCGTGCCATCAGAATCATGTCCGCATCTGACACCTGTTCAGGAACTACCATTACCCGAATCTCTCTACCTGCCTGAATAGCAAAAGATTTGTCTACACCTTTGAAATTGTTTGCAATGTCTTCTAACTGTGTTAATCTGCTGGTATAAGTCTCCAGAGTCTCTCTTCTCGCGCCCGGCCTTGCTGCGGAAATTGTATCTGCAGCCTGAATAATACACGCAATCAGCGTAGTGGGCTCCACATCACCATGATGGGACTCCACCGCATTGATAACCGTAGCGGATTCCTTATACTTTTTACAAAGTTCCACGCCAAGCTGAATATGGGAACCTTCCATCTCGTGATCCACTGCCTTGCCGATATCATGCAGCAGGCCGGCACGTTTGGCCATTCTCACATCTAAACCAAGCTCTGATGCCAGAAGCCCTGACAGCTGAGCCACCTCTATTGAATGCTTTAAAGCGTTCTGTCCATAACTTGTCCTGAACTTTAACTTGCCCAGTAACTTTACGAGTTCCGGATGAACACCGTGTACCCCAACTTCAAGTACCGCGGCTTCTCCTTCCTCTTTAATCATTACTTCGACTTCCTTCTGCGCTTTTTCCACCATTTCTTCGATTCTTGCCGGATGGATACGTCCGTCAACAATCAGCTTCTCCAGCGCAATTCTTGCTACTTCCCTTCTGATAGGGTCAAAAGAAGATAAAATTACTGCTTCAGGTGTATCGTCTATAATCAGATCCACACCGGTCAGCGTTTCAAGGGTTCTGATATTTCTTCCCTCACGCCCGATAATTCTCCCCTTCATTTCGTCATTCGGAAGCTGTACTACGGAAATCGTAGCTTCAGCCACATGGTCTGCCGCACATCTCTGAATGGCGGTTACCACATATTCCCTGGCTTTCTTGTCTGCTTCCTCTTTGGCCCTGCTTTCCATATCCTTGATCATCACGGCCGATTCATGTTTTACTTCATCTTCAACAATTTTCAATAAGTAATCTTTTGCCTGTTCGGAGGTTAATCCTGAGATTCGTTCCAGTTCCTGTACTCTCTGCTCGTTCAGCTTCGCGATCTCTGCTTTCTGCTTTGCTAACTCCTCTTCCCTGGCTGCCAGTACGGATTCCTTCTTTTCAATGGCATCCGACTTCTTGTCCACGTTCTCTTCCTTCTGCTGCACTCTTCTTTCAAAGCGCTGCACCTCGGCTCTGCGTTCCTTGATCTCCTTATCCAATTCGTTCTTTGCACGAATGGATTCCTCCTTCACTTCCAGCAGTCCCTCACGCTTTTTGGTTTCAGCAGCTTTCACCGCATCATCAATAATTTCTCTTGCCTTGTCTTCGGCGTTGCCGATTTTGGTCTCAGTTTCTTTCTTCCTATATGCAGAGGTTACTACAAATGTAACCGGGATAGAAATCAACAGAGTGACCGCTACTGCTATTACATAACTAAGCATAGACAGGAGCACCTCCTTATTAAATTTTCATTGTGCGAATATCTGTTATAGAATGTATGTACGCCAAACATTCTTATAAGCGATTTTACAACACTTCAATTTTAATAAATAACAGGTATTATGTCAAGTAGAAAAGCATATTTTGACCAAATTTCATAACTTTTGCACAAGATAACCTGTTATTCCCAGGAGTCCCCTTCTTCCAAATCATCGCAATTCATGGCTTTTCTTATCTTATCCGGCGAGAAACCCTTTCTGTACAGGAAAGCCTGAATCCGTCTTTTTTCTTTTAAATCCGCCTGTTTCGCATCAAAATGCTTCTTTCTGAGGAGCTCTTTAATCATAGCTTCCTCATTCTGAAGGCCATCCGCTTCCTGAACGGTGCAAAACGCCTCCTCAATACAGCTTCTGTCAACGCCTTTGCGTCTCAGATCGTCCTCCATCCGCCTGCGGCTTTTCGTTTCCATGTAGGTTTCCACATATCTTCTTGCATAAGCCTCATCATTTATGTACCCAAAGGATTCCACATAAGCAATAGCCTCTTCAATGACCGGAGGAGGATACTTTCCCTGCCGCAGCTTCTCTTCCATCTGCTGTCTTGTATATTCCCTGGACTTCAGCAGGTTCATGCAGCGCAGCTTCGCCCGTTTGGGGAGTACGTTCTCCATAATCTCCTCATAGACATGAGGGGGCAGTTCTCTATCCTGTGCAATACCGTATTTATGAAGTTCGCCTTTGTATAATACAAAGGCGAATTCTCCATCGATGCTGACTGCATATTTCGTTTTATTTATTGGTTCTGTCCTGGTAACAATCATTTCTGTTCTGCCTGCACGGCTTTAACCGCAGCGCCGGCGGCCGCCTTCACTTCCCTGCTGTCCTTTGCAGCTTTGGCTCCGGCAGCTTCCTTCACAGGTTCTTCCTTCCTGTCTGAAGCATCGGCTTCTTTCTTCTCGTCCAGCTTATAGTATGCGCGTACTTTCTTCTCGATTTCATCGCAGATCTTCGTATTTTCTTTCAGGAAGTTCTTCGCATTCTCCCTTCCCTGTCCGATCTTGTTTCCTTCGTAGGCAAACCACGCGCCGCTCTTATTGACAATATTAATATCCGCTGCCAGATCCAGAATATCCCCGACTTTGGAAATGCCCTCTCCGAACATGATATCAAATTCCGCTTCCTTGAAGGGCGGCGCTATTTTATTCTTTACCACCTTGACACGGGTACGGTTTCCTACCACTTCCCCTGCCTGCTTCAGGGATTCAATCCTTCTTACGTCCAGACGGATGGTAGAGTAGAACTTCAGGGCACGGCCGCCGGTAGTGGTCTCCGGATTGCCGAACATGACGCCCACCTTCTCACGCAGCTGGTTGATGAAGATAACTGTACAGTTGGACTTGCTGATTACTGCAGTAAGCTTACGCAGCGCCTGGGACATCAAACGGGCCTGCAGACCAACGTGGCTGTCACCCATATCGCCGTCTATTTCAGCCTTGGGAACAAGAGCCGCAACGGAGTCAACAACAACGATATCGATGGCGCCTGAACGCACCATGGTCTCCGTAATCTCCAGAGCCTGTTCTCCGTTATCAGGCTGGGAAATATACAGGTTATCAATATCCACACCAATATTCTTCGCATAGGCAGGATCCAGCGCATGCTCCGCATCAATAAAGCCTGCAATGCCGCCCCTGCGCTGAACCTCAGCGATCATATGCAGGGTGACGGTCGTCTTACCACTGGATTCCGGTCCATATATTTCAACAATTCTTCCCTTGGGTATTCCGCCCAGGCCAAGTGCAATATCAAGGCTTAATGAGCCTGTGGGAATCGTCTCCACATTCATCTGCGTAGCCGGATCCCCCGCTTCATGACTGCTCCCTTTCCAAACTGCTTTTCAATCTGTGCCAGTGCGGCGTCAAGCGCTTTGAGTTTGTCTTCTTTTTCCATTATGTTCTCCTTCTTATCCAGAACGGATGTTCTCTTTTTCTATAATAAAACATCTGTTCGTATTTGTCAATTCCCAACTTTAAATATAATATACAATATCAGGTGTCCGATAAAACTCCCTCAACAGGCATCCCTCCTTTATTTTTTATTGCATTGAAACGATTGGCGAAATGCCCGATTAGATGTCCGCTCTATAGATGGAATGGACATGGCTGAATTCCTTCAGACAAAGGTGCACCGGTTTGGAACGCCTCCAGCAAAGATATGCTTTTTTGATTGTAACATAAACTTCATCCAAATGCCACTAAAAAAAGCATGCTTCCATAAAAAAGGAACATGCCGGGATACTGTTCAGACGGGTCTGCGAATTTAGCTGCGCATACTGTACAAATATATAGCGGCAGCAGGCATCCGGCCTGTTGTGAGACAAATTAAATGGCCGGATGTCTGCAACAGTTCAGTTTAACTGAACTGCCGCACATGCCGTAGTGTTGGGGCAGCAATCCATGCCCGCCTTATATTTTCTTCATATAACGTCCATAATCTTTAATAGTGGCTGTAACCCAGCCGCTGCTCGTGCTGGTGGTATAATTAAACCCGATTTCCAGGCCTACAGGGGTATAGAAAATAATATTGGTATCCGAATCCGAAAGGAAATCCTGAAGCTGTTCGTCATCCATCCGATCCACAGCCTCGGCCGTTCCGTTCTGGTAAGCATCCTGATCCCTGAATTCTTTGGCCAGCTGCTCGTTATACTCTATCATTTCCCCGTTGTCCAAAAGTTCGCCGCTTACCAGATCGATATTAATGCAGTAAAGCGAAATGTAGGATTCCTGGTTCATTGCATATTTCTCCTGAAGGACTATGCTGATTTTTTCCTCATCCATATAGGTTACATAACCAATGCTGGAGGTTGCGTAGGAGAGTTGCTCATCTTCACCCTGGGCATCCTTATAGTAGTTGTAAAGCTTGCTGTAATAAGTGGCCTCGTATTCAATCTCCTGGTTCAGCTCGTCCAGATGGGGGATATTCCCACCCTTCAGCTGCGGGTACTTTCCGGTTGCCGTAGCGCCTGTCTCGTCATCCACATAGCTGTAATCTTCCCATTCCACCGTATAACTGAGGTCGTCACGGATGGAATTGGCAATTGTTACATAGTAGTCATCCTCCGGGCTGGGAACATAATCCCCTTCCTCTGTTTCCGGTTCATAGGTCCCACCGCCGCTGAAATCAGGAAGCTGGCTGTCATCGCCGCTGTCATAACCAAAGGGTATCGTTTCCTCAGGAACTGCCCCTCCGTAATTCTTGGAATTGGAAATACCGCTGCTGGCTTCCCTGACCGCACCCTTGACAATAATAAAAATAAGAACCATGACGATACAGAGAAGCACCGCAATTACCGCTACAATAACCGCCGCCACGGTTCTGCTGTTGTTACGCTTCTGAGGGGGCATATTGGGATAGGCTCCATAAGGCTGCCGGCCATATGGAGGCACTCCTCCCGGAGGGATTTGTCCATAGTACCCGCTCTGCTGCGGTCCATACTGCTGCGAAGAACCATACCGGGTATTATTCTGCCCGCCCTGCGCGGCGCCGGGCGCACCCGGGCCTGCCTGGCCTCCTGGCACATTTCCATAGGGCGGAATATTCTGCGCGCCGCAGGGAGGCATTCCCTGGCCGCCGGCCGGAATATTTTCATTTCCACAGGGAGGCACAGGAGCCTGTGAACCGGCATTTCCATAAGGGGGCACCGGCGCCTGCCCGGCAGCGTATCCATAAGGAGGTACCGAAGCTTCACCGCCCGTCCCACAGGGAGGGACCGCAGCCTGTTCAACGGCATTCCCATCAGGAGCTTCCGTCTCCGCTGCTCCTTCTGCTTTTGCATCCTTTTTATTCCGGTCATATCCGCAGCTTATACACACACCGTTTTTCATCAGCGCCCCGCATTCCGGACAAAATCCATATTCTTCATCCTCGTACATACATTATCCTCCATTACTCAGGCCGGTTCTATCTGCCAAAAGCTTTTTCCTTCTTTCCCCTCTTCCCCGCAAGGCCGGAATCATACTTTCTTTCCGAAAGTCTTCTGACTGTAATATTCCAATATACACTGACGCATCATCGTTAATGCGGCCGAAACCGCTGTTTCCCTTATCTTTGCCCGGTTCCCGCTGAAATGGAATTCCTTTACATGCGTGGTGCCGCACACATAACAGCCCATATAAATAAGTCCCACAGGCTTCTCAGCAGTGCCGCCGTCAGGTCCCGCAATTCCCGTAATGGAAAAGGTAACGTCCGCTTTCGTCAGAAGCGCAGTTCCTCTCGCCATTTCCTTGGCCGTCTGCGGGCTTACCGCGCCGAATTTATCCAGCGTGCCTTTTTTTACGCCTGCAATTTTTCTTTTTGCCTTATTGGAATAAGTAATATAACCTGTCTTGAAGACCTCGGAAACCCCAGGTATGTTAATCAGGCGTGCGGCAAGCATGCCTCCCGTGCAGGACTCAATGGTTGATACAGTCAGCTCGTTGGCCAAAAGCAGGTCAACCACCGCCTTTTCCAGCGTCACATCCTCTTCCGTGGTATACACGGCGCTGCCGAACCGGGATTTCAGTTCCTTCACCACCGGCTTTACCAGCTTCTTCGCTTCCTTTTCATCCTCAGCGCGGGCGGTAACACGCAGATGCACCTCTCCGGTCTTGGCATAGGGAGCCACCGTGGGATTGGCAAGGGCCTCCAGATCTGTAATCTGGCTTTCCACCTTGCTTTCGCCCATACCACATATTTTTACGGTTTTGGAAAAAATAATCCCCGGCGCATCAGGGTTCTCCAGGCCCGTCAGAAAAGGCGCGATGCTGTTTTCAAACATCGGCTTCAATTCATTGGGAGGACCGGGAAGCAAAATCATCCGTTTTCCTTCCTTTTCCATGATAATACCCGGAGCAGTGCCGTTGTCATTGTCCACAACAATGGCTCCTTCGGGAACAAGCGCCTGCTTCTTGTTATTTTCCGTCATTTCCAAACCGCGTTCCCGGAAATAAGTTTCAATTCTTTCCAGGGAATGAGGGTCCATGGCAAGCTGCCTGTTCCATACGCCGGCGGCGGTTTCCTTGGTCAGATCATCCTGGGTCGGCCCAAGGCCTCCCGTCAGAATCACAAGATCCGCCCGTTCCAGCGCCGTCCGTATTGTCCCAGCAAGCCTTCCGCTATTGTCGCCCACCACTGTCTGATAATAGCAGGACAATCCCAGCCCCGCACATTTCTCCGCCAGGTATGCTGCGTTGGTGTTGACTATGTTCCCCAGCAGAAGCTCAGTTCCTACCGAAATTAATTCAACTACCATACCGAACCTCTTTTCTCTATTTCTGGTCCTTCAGACAATCCTTGTTTTTCACAAGATAATCTACAAGGGACACTACCGTAAGAATCAGAGCCGCCCACATTACAATCGTCGTAACCAGGGAAAGCACCGGAATATCCGCTATCATGAGCACAATCATCACCATCTGGAAGGTGGTTTTGAATTTTCCCCAGTAGCCTGCCGCAATCACCACGCCTTTATCGGATGCCACCAGACGGAAGCCGCTGATGATAAATTCCCTGCTGACTATAATAATTACAATCCAAGCCGGGATTTTTCCCATTTCCACAAGGCAGATTAAGGCAGAACATACAAGAAGCTTATCCGCCAGGGGATCCATGAATTTTCCAAAGGTGGTTACCAGGTTATATTTTCTGGCAATTTTGCCGTCCAGCAGGTCCGTCAGGCTGGCGATGACAAACAGGGCCAGCGCAATCCACTTCCCGGCACCGCCGATGGGAACCAGCATGAATACCACAAAGGGTATGATCATTATCATTCTCAGTATCGTAAGCTTATTCGGTAAATTCATCTTCCAGCTCTCCTATCAAATCATATTCATAAGATCCGGTAATCCGCACTTTTACGAAATCACCCGTCAACAGTTCTCTTGAGGTATTGACAAACAGCAGTCCGTCCACATTGGGGGCGTCCTTATAGGTTCTTGCCACATAGGCATTCTCCCCGTCCACCCTGCCTTCTATCATGGCAATGAGCGTTTTTCCCTTCATGTTCTCCGCCTTCTCAAAGGCGATTTCCTGCTGCAGCTCCATCAGCTCGGCCTGTCTGTCCTCCTTCACTTCCTGGGGGACCTGATTCTCCATCCGCGCCGCCGGCGTCCCTTCCTCCTGGGAATAGGTAAATACCCCCAGCCGGTCAAATTCCAGCTCATCCACGAAATTATACAGCTCTATATGATCCTCCTGCGTCTCTCCGGGGAATCCGCTGATAAGCGTGGTACGCAGACAGATATCCGGGATTTCCTCCCGCAGCCTGCCGATCCGCTCCCGCAGCTCGGCCTGATCGGTCCGCCTGCCCATCTGCTTCAATATCCGGTCTGAAGCATGCTGGATTGGCATATCCAGATAATGACAGATTTTCGGTTCTGTTTTTATCGTTTCTATTAATTCATCCGTAATTTCCTCCGGATAGCAGTACAAAATCCTTATCCAGTAGATACCGGGGATGGCGCAGAGCCTGTAAAGCAGCTGCGGCAGCTTCTTTTCGCCGTAAATATCCTTCCCGTAAACCGTGGTTTCCTGGGCTACAAGAATCAGCTCCTTAACGCCGCCCTCAGCCAGTTCCCGCGCTTCCTTTTCCAGCACTTCCATGGGGACGCTGCGGTAATTGCCCCGCACCTTTGGGATAATGCAGTAGGTGCAGCGTTTGTCGCAGCCCTCCGCAATTTTCAGGTAGGCAAAATGGCCGCCTGTAGTGACGCTGCGGTGCTTACCGTAAACCAGCGCCGCATCCGGGTCCGTAATATGGTTATGCTTCTCTCCTGCCGAAACCTCGTCAATAGCGGCTGTCACCGCATCAATGGCCATGGTCCCCAGGATTTCATCCACCTCCGGTATCTCCGTCTGAATTTCTTCCTTATAACGCTGCGCCAGGCAGCCGGCCACGATAAGCGCCTTCAGCTGTCCGCTCTTTTTTAATTCGGCCATTTCCAGAATGGTATTTATGCTTTCTTCCTTGGCATCGCCGATAAAGCAGCAGGTGTTGATTACCGCAGCCTCCGCTTCCGCCTCGTCATCCGTAAAGGTATGCCCCTTTTCGGCCAGCATCCCAAGCATCATCTCGGTATCCACAAGATTTTTATCACAGCCCAGGGAAATAAATAGTATTTTCATGCTTTCTTATGAAAAAAGAGAAATGCACACGGCAATTTCTCTTCTCCCTTCCCCCATTTTAATCTTCGGTTTCTTCATCTCCGAGAATTTTGATTTTGCCTTCATTCAGTTCTTCTACAGCAACGGATAAAGGCTTCATGCCTGTCTTCATATTTACTAACGGCTCATCGCCTCCGATGATCTGCCTTGCTCTTTTGGAAGTCGCCATAACGATGGAGTAACGGCTGCTTACAATCTTGGTTTCGCCGGGCTCCACGTCGCTGTTCACGACTTTCATTAAATCGGTATAAGAGGGATGTAACATTTTCATTCTCCTTTCACTAACGCGTCCAGCTCGGAACGCATATCAGCTATCAATTCCTTATTTCTTTTCGGACTTCTGCGGGATGCGGAAATAATGGAATGCATTTCCTTCACGCAGTCGTCCAGTTTATCATTGATTATGATATAATCATAATTTTCAATGCCTTCCGCTTCCTCTGCCGCGCGCGCAATACGCTGGCAGATGACCTCCTCGCTTTCGGTGCCTCTTCCTTCCAGCCTTCTTTTTAATTCTTCCGCGCTGGGCGGCATGATAAATAAAAGAAGGGCTTCCGGGAATTTTTCTTTCACCTTAAGCGCGCCCTGGATTTCAATTTCCAGGATTACGTCCCGTCCGTTGTCCAGACAGGCCTCCACATATTCTCTGGGCGTTCCGTAGTAGTTGCCGCAGTAGCTGGCATACTCGATCAGCCCGTCCTTTGCAATCGTCTCTTCGAAGGTATCCTTATCCACAAAAAAATAGGATTTGCCTTCTTCCTCGCCCGGCCTGGGCTTTCTTGTCGTCATGGAAACCGACAGCGCATAATTATCATAGGTTTTGAGCAGTTCCTTCATCAATGTTCCCTTGCCTGCCCCGGAAAAACCGGATACGACAATCAGAATTCCCCTATGCTTCATCATTATCCTCCCGTTCGGCCTGCGCCCTGTTTGCAATGGTTTCCGGCAGAAGCGCCGAAAGCACAAGCTGACCGTTCTCCATCACCAGCACCGCCTTTGTCTTACGTCCCTGCGTCGCGTCCACGGCCGCCCCCGTCTCTCTGGCTGTCTGCACCATACGCTTGATGGGTGCGGAATCAGGGCTGACCACCGCGATAATCTTTTCCGTATTTACAATATTGCCAAAACCGACATGGATAAACTGACTCATTGACCGCCTCCGCCATTATTCAATATTCTGAATCTGCTCTCTGACCTTCTCAATTTCCGTCTTCAGCTCAATCGCCCGGTCGGAGGTCTCCAGATCATTGGCCTTGGAAAGAATGGTATTGGCTTCCCGGTTCATTTCCTGGGCAATAAAATCAAGCTTCCTTCCAATGCTTCCGCCTTCACCAAGAGTTTTTTTCGTAGTCTCAATATGGCTTCTTAAGCGCACCAGTTCTTCATCCACACACACTTTATCGGCAAAAATAGTAACCTCCATAAGAAGACGGTTCTCATCCACCTGGGCATCCTCAAGAAGCTCTTTTACCTTATCCTTAAGCGTCTGTCTGTATTCCGCTATTATCTGCGGCGACCTTTCCTCAATAAAAGCCACGCTTTCCAGCATGCCGTCCAGCTTGGAAATCAAATCCTCCTTCAGGTTCTCCCCTTCGGTAATCCTGGTCTGTGACAGTCCTTCTGCCGCTCCCCTCAGCGCCTTTTCCAGCGTCTTCCAGATGCCTTCCTCATCAATGGCCTGCTCCTCCATGGAGAAAACCTCCGGGAATCTGGAAAGGGAGGAAACACGGATATCGTTGTCCAGTGAAAAATCCTCTGCCATCTGCTTCAGATACTGCATATATTCCCCGGCAATATCCCTGTTGTACTTGATCGTCACATTGTTCTCTGTAAAATCTTCGTAGGTAATGAACAAATCCACTTTGCCGCGCTGGATATATTCCTTCAGCACGCTTCTTATGGAAGCTTCAAAAAAATTCAGCTTCTTAGGCATCTTTATGCTTACATCCAGATACCTGTGGTTTACGGACTTCATTTCTACGGTAATTTTACGTTCGGCCTCGCTGATTTCGCATCTGCCGAAGCCTGTCATACTTTTTATCATCAGTATTCCTCCAGAAAATACATTCCCATAATTCATTTTATTATAAAGCAATGCATGTGAGTAGTCAAAGGATTTTGAAGGAGGACGGAAAAAGGTATCGGGGGCGTGTTTCGCTTTGGTGGCGGCCGGCGGCTGGTTTCCCCTGGGCGGGGCGGCTGTGATGTTTTTTCGGATCCGGTCTCAAAAAAGGGGTGTTTCTAACTGTTCCTGTCTGTCGGGATTCTGCCAGCGCAGCCAAAACTCCTCTCACAGCGGCCGTTGGCCTGCTGTGTTCGTCAGACAGGCTGCTAAGGGCGGCAGAATTCCGGCAGGCAGGAGCAGTAAGAAACAACACCTTTTTTTCCAATGGATCTGAAAACATCACAGCCGCCAGAAACCTCAGCCGCCCCTCAAGCGCCCACGCTTTTTCCTGGTAGTGCAGGGAGGTCTTTTTATATTTACATTATATAAAACTTTATATGTCCAAACTTTACATTATGGTGGTTGTTCTTGACATTTGGAGGGGTGGTTGGGGATGGCAGGGTGAGGTAGAATTGGGGTATCAAAAGAACAGAAGAAAGGAAATGATAAATATGAATATGAGGAATGGTACATTGGAGAGTGGGGCTTTGCTGGATACGAATCTGGATACTACTTTTTTAAAGGTGGTCGCTGTTATCAGTATGCTTTTGGATCATGTGGGGGGGACTTTTTTTCCTGAATATCCTGTGTTCCGGTGGATCGGGAGGCTGGCGTTTCCTATATTTTGTTACTGTATGACTGTGGGGATGCTTTATACGAGAGATATTAAGAGGTATTTGGGGCGGATTGCGGTGTTTGCGGTTATTTCCCAGCCGTTCTGGATTCTTGCTTTTAATCCGCATGATTTTTGGGGGAATCTGACGAACTGGAATATATTTTTTACTTTGTTTATCAGTCTTTTGGCTGTGTGGGGTTTTAAGGAGAAAAAATGGTGGCTTTTTGCAGTTTCTACCTTTGTTATCTGTTTTTGGAATTTTGATTATTCTTTTACCGGAATTCTCCTTATGCTTATTTTTTATCTTTGCCGTAAAAAACCGGTATTGGGGGCGGTTTTGTATACGTTGAGTTATCTTCCGGCTCTGTTTGGAGGCAGTCTTGAGGATCCTTTGTGTTGGGTGATTGGCGGGCATCCTGTTGGTTTTGAAATTTTCTCGCTGCTTGCGCTGCCTTTCATTTATTTCCATACGAATACTTCCATTAAGCTTCCTAAGTGGTTTTTCTATGTGTTTTATCCGGCTCACCTGGCTCTCATTGCATTGGTGCGGTACTTTATGGGCTTTTAGATTTGGTGGTTTTCATAGTTTTATGGTTCTGTCCCCCTGTCGGCGGTATTATCGGAGTTGTTCTGATAAGGCTGCCGGCAGGGGCTTTTATGATCAGGGGCGGATTTTCATACAATTGCGCGAGACGGGATTTTCTGATATACTGGGGGTTGTATCTTTATTATGGAAACAGAGAGGTAAGGTCATGGCATTTGACGGTATTACGATTGCAAATATAAGGAAAGAACTTGACGAGGCGCTCACCGGGGGACGGGTTTATAAAATCGCGCAGCCTGAGCCTGATGAGCTTCTTCTTACGATTAAGAATAATGGAACACAGCAGAGGGTCACGCTTTCCGCTTCCGCTTCCCTTCCTTTAATTTATCTGACTGATAAGAATAAAACCAGCCCCATGACGGCTCCGAATTTCTGTATGCTGCTGCGTAAGCATATTCAGAACGGGAAAATCATCAGTATCAGTCAGCCGGGTATGGAGCGTATTATTAATTTTGAAATTGAGCATCTGGATGAAATGGGGGATGTGTGCAGGAAGCTGCTGATTGTGGAGCTTATGGGAAAGCACAGCAATATTATTTTCTGTAATGATTCCGGGGTTATCATTGACAGCATCAAGCATATTTCGGGACTTGTCAGCTCTGTGCGGGAGGTGCTTCCCGGGAAGGAATATTTTATTCCGCATACGCAGGATAAACTGAATCCGCTCACGGCTTCGGAGGCGGATTTTATGGACAGGGTATTTGCGGGCAGCATGCCGTGTTTTAAGGCGCTGTATTCCGGTTTTACGGGCCTGTCTCCGGCCATCGCCCATGAGATTTGCTACCGGGCGGGAGGGGATGCGGATCTTTCCACCGCCGCGCTGGACGAGGCGGGACGCAAGGCGCTTTACCGCGCTTTTTCTGAGATGATGGGGGATGTTCGCAGCGGGGACTTTTCTCCCTGCATCGTGTATGAAAACGGAGTTCCTGCTGAGTATGCGGCGCTGCGGCTGACCTCTTATCCTGAGGCGCAGAGAAAGGATTATGCTTCCATCAGTGATCTTCTGGAGGATTATTATGCGGAAAAGAATACGATTACGCGGATTCGTCAGCGTTCCTCCGACCTGCGCCGGATCGTTTCCACAGCGCTTGAAAGGAATATTAAAAAATATGATCTGCAGCTGAAGCAGATGAGGGATACGGAAAAGAAGGACAAATACCGCATTTATGGAGAGCTTCTGAATACCTATGGTTATGGGGTGGAGCCAGGGGCGAAGTCCATGACCGCCCTGAATTATTATACCAATGAGGATATTGTCATACCGCTGGATCCCATGCTGACCGCAGGGGAAAACGCGAAGAAGTATTTTGATAAGTACAACAAGCTGAAAAGAACCTTTGAGGCGCTCTCACAGCTGACGCTGGAGACAAAATCGGAAATCGACCATCTGGAATCGGTGAGCAATGCGCTTGATATTGCCCAGAAGGAAGAGGATTTGGTGCAGATCAAGGAGGAACTGATCGAGAGCGGGTATATCCGAAGAAAAGGCGGTTCGAAAAAAGTAAAAGTTACCAGCCGTCCCTTTCATTATGTAAGCAGCGATGGTTATGACATTTATGTTGGGAAGAACAATTATCAAAATGATGAGCTGACCTTCAGGTTCGCTTCCGGAAATGACTGGTGGTTCCACGCCAAGGGGATGCCCGGTTCCCATGTCGTGGTGAAATCCCGGGGCGACGAGCTTCCTGACAGCACCTTTGAAGATGCGGCCAGGCTGGCCGCCCATTATTCCAGGGGGCGCGGGCAGGAGAAGGTGGAAATCGATTATACGGAAAAAAAGAACGTGAAAAAGCCAGGCGGCGGTAAACCCGGCTTCGTTGTATACTATACCAATTATTCGATGATGATCGATTCGGATATCAGCGCGTTAAAACAAATTGAGTAAAAGGCAGGTCAGGATATTTATGAAGGAATTATGTAAGGCTTTGACACCGGAGGAAATTATGGCAGTTTATGATGCCTGGGGGCCGGAGCATTTCCCGGATTCAGAATTAAAGCCTCTTTCTTCGGTGAAAATGCTGCTGGAGCGTGGGCAATACTCCGGCTACGGCCTTTATGACGGATCCGCCGCAGCGGAGGGCGGCCTGCTCGGTTATGCCCTGCTGATGCATGATAAGGACAGGGAAAAAATGCTGCTGGATTATTATGCTTTTATGGAAGAGTATCGCTGCCGGGGGCTTGGCAGTGTATTTCTTCACGAAATCCAAAAGCAGAGCGATTTCCCGGGATGCTTTATTGAGTGTGAAGCGCCTGAAACTGCAGACTGCGCTGAGCAGAGGGAGCTTCGGGAAAGGCGGATTCGTTTTTATGAGAGAAACGGCGCAGTTTTGACGCAGGTCAGAGCGCAGCTGTTCGGTGTTACCTACCGGATGCTTGTGTTATCTCCCCTGAAGGAAGAGCTGCCCGGAGAAAATTGTGAAAAAACAGCATGTAAAAACGGCGGGGAAACAGGACTCCGGGAAACATTGCAGAAGGAGGCCTTCTGTGAGGGACAGTTTAATCAGGAGGCCTTTCTTGAAGCGCTTCGGGATTTCTATCTTTCTATTTATCCGATCTCCGTATTTGAAAAAAATTTCAGGCTGTGGATTCCGGAAAACTGATAATACAACCGACGGAGCAATATTTAAAAAAGCCATCCTGCACAGGCATCTGCCGCTGCAGGGTGGCTTTTTGGCTGAACCTGCTGCCGTTTTGGAAAGGCAGCCAGGTTTCCGGGGCGGCTTCGGATATCAATCAGCCGCTGTTAACATCTAAAGTATTTTACAGGGTTCCTGAAGTAAACAGGCCTTTAACGTGATCAACCTCTTCCTGGGATGCCTTTTGGGCAGGCACATAATAGGATTTCTCGCGTGCAATTTCATAGAGCTGTTCCTGTGACTGCTCACAGGTTGTGCGCATCTGCTTCAGTGCGCTTTTCAGTTCTTTGTTTTCTGTCTGGGGAATCATCTCCCCGAATCTTACCAGTTCGCCGTTAATGCTTGCCAGTGTATCAGATACCATTATTTTTTCCTGCATCATGGTCAGTTTTCCTCCTTACTGCAAAAATTTCATCAGCTGCTGTTTGTTTTCCATAGCGGACTTTGCGCCCTGTTCAAAGAACTGTTTTACCTTGGGGTCCTCCGCACAGGATGCGTATTCCTTCATCTTGCAGTGAGTAGTGTCATAACCGCCAATCAGATGGCGCAGGTTCTGAAGATCGAGTTCTGATAAATTTGCCATATCCATACCTCCATTCAATTTGCTTCTGCCTTTTTATTGTGCGCCGAACAGTGGTTGAATATGCAGGGAACTTTTTCTTTTTTTACAGTCCCAGCTCTTCAAAAGGAATCGTAACCTCGGTATAGCCGGCCGCATAGGGGGCGATTTCGTAGGGTGTGGCATAAAAAACAACGCCGTCTTCACTGAAATAATAGTTGTCAATAAAATCCTTTTTGTTATTCAGTGTTTCTTCCGCATCCTCAAAGAAGCCTTCCGTATTGCCCTTTACCTGCTCCTGGAACAGGCCGCGTACCTTTTGGTTCAGTTCCTCTTCGGAAATGCTGATAAGGGAAGCCAGCGTGGTTTCCTTACCCGTTGTCTTGTCAAAGAGGTAGTTAGCCCGGCCAGGCATACCATGTGCGCCGCCTTCATAGCTGTAGGATTCCATGAAAACAGAAATCACACTGCCGCGGACCGTTACGCCTCCCACTGAAAAATCTTCTTCACTGGGCGGGACGGGCGGAAGCGTGGAGTCTTCCTGCGTTGAATTCTGTTCGGTTTCCAGCTCTGTCTGGTACTGGAGGGCAATATTTACGATGGAATCCTTATCGTTTTCATAATAGTCCAGTTTATCATCAGCCCATTCTTTAAAAAATGCGTTGATATTCTTTTCTCCTTCGGTATCGCCTTCAAACACAGGGTAGGCCAGCTTAACTGTGCACGCAAGCGTTCCATTGTCCGTCGTCCATTCTTTTTCCAGGGACTCCACATGGTAAGAGTAATCTCCGGCCTTAATGCTGGCTCCATTTGCGGAAGCTGCTTCTGTGCTTTCTGTCTGTGTACCTTCCGTCTGTGTGCCCTCCTGCTCTGTCTGGCCAGTGCTCTCCTGGGCTGTGCTTTCCTGAGCGGCGCTTCCGGTCTCGGTCTGGCTCTGCGCTGCATTATCCCCGTCTGTGCCGCCGCAGCCTGCAAGGAGCAGCGCCGCAGTCAAAGCAAAACATGCAAATTTTTTCATAATTTCTTCCTCTCTTTGAATTATTTTATCTTTAGCCTTCCCTGTGAGGGGAATTTTAAACGTACAAAAACCATCCGGCACAGGATTTTTACTCCTGTGTCAGATGGTCTCCCCCCTGTGTTCTTATCTATGCAGCTTTCATCAGCCGATGAGCCAGTCATACATCTCCTGGTATTTCTTGGCGGATACCTGCCAGGAATAATCGATTGCCATTCCGCGGTCAATGATCTTATTCCATTCTCTCTTTTTGTCGTAATAAATGCGTTCCGCATACCGGACGGTCCCCAGCATTTCATGGGCATTGTAGTTCATGAAACTGAAGCCGGTTCCTGTGCTTTCAAATTCGTTATATGCCTGTACAGTATCCTTCAGGCCGCCGGTTTCCCTGACAATGGGCACGGTGCCGTAGCGCAGGGCAATCAGCTGGCTGAGTCCGCAGGGCTCAAACAGGGAAGGCATCAGGAAGGCATCGCAGGAAGCGTAAACTCTGTGGGATACAGCTTCCGAATAGTAGATCTGGGCGGATACTTTGCCCGGATATTTCCATGCGAAGTGGCGGAACATGTTCTCATACTGTTCTTCCCCGGTACCAAGCACCATAAGCTGAACGTTATCCTGGCACAGCTCATCCATGACATAGGCTACCAGGTCAAAGCCCTTCTGGTCGGTCAGTCTGGATACTACGCCGATCAGCATGGCCTTGTCATCCTGATCCAGTCCGAAGTCTGCCTGGAGCGCCCGTTTATTTTTAATTTTTTCTTTTCTGAAATTCACCGCATTAAAGTGATGGGTGATGAATTTATCTGTTTCCGGATTGTATTCGTCGTAGTCAATGCCGTTGACGATACCTCTGAGATCGCCGCTGCGTGCACGCATCAGGCCATCCAGCCCTTCTCCGTAGAAGGGGGTCTTGATTTCTTCCGCATAGGTATCGCTTACGGTGGTTATCGCGTCCGCATAGACAAGGCCGCCTTTGAGAAGGTTAGCATCCTTGTAGGCCTCCAGCTTATCAGGGGTGAAGAAGGACATGGGTAAGCCAGTTATGTCCTGCACCTCCTTAATGCTCCATTTCCCCTGGAATTTCAGGTTATGGATGGTCATGGCCGTCTTGATTCCACGGTAGAAATCGCTTCCCTGGAAGCGTTCATGCAGATATACGGGAATCAGTCCGGTCTGCCAGTCGTGGCAGTGGATTAAATCCGGGCGGAAGTCGATGACAGGCAGTATGGAAAGCGCAGCCTTGGAAAAGAATGCAAATTTCTCGATTTCAAACAGGGCGTTGTCACCGTAGGGCTTAAAACCGTTAAAATAATATTCATTATCTATAAAGTAATATTTCACGCCGTCCATTTCCGCTTCCAGAATGCCTACATACTGATTCTGCCAGTGGAAATCCATATAGAAATGCGTTCTGTAATTCAGTCTGTCCTTCATTTCCTGGGACATGCATACATATTTGGGCAAGATCACGCGTACGTCATAATACTCTTTATCGATACATTTGGGCAGGGAACCTACTACGTCTGCCAGGCCGCCCGTCTTAATGAACGGTACGCCTTCCGAAGCCACAAATAAAATTTTCTTCATTCCGAATCCTCCCGTAATTTCTTAATACCTTCCCTAGATAGGTTTACAAATATTATACATCATTACGGCATTTAATAAAAGATTAATTTTTATATTGAAGCCTTATTTTGTCTGCAATGAGGGCAATAAACTCGGAATTGGTGGGTTTTCCCTTACCTGTGTTGATTGTGTAGCCGAACAAAGAGTCCAGAGTTTCCATTTTTCCTCTGCTCCATGCAACCTCAATGGCATGTCTGATGGCGCGTTCCACGCGGCTGGGTGTTGTCTGGTATTTCTTGGCGATTGTGGGGTAGAGGATTTTGGTAATGGAATTGAGCATTTCGATGTCCTCCACCGACATCATTATAGCTTCACGCAGGTATTGATAGCCTTTGATATGGGCAGGTACGCCGATTTCATGTATCATGTCCGTTACGTCTTTTTCCAGGTTATGGGTTACGGCCGGTTGGTCTACCGTCTCTTCTTCCCTGGGCATAAAGTCGGATGCTGATGAAGCGCCGGATGCCGGTACGGTTATCATAATCTGGAATTCTTTATTGGTTTTCATAAGATCCGTGAGAATCTGTACCACTCTTTCGTTGTCTTTCCCTGTATTCATGCGTAACTGTTCCATATATGTCCTCCATTCCAACAGAAATCTTTTTCTTTCTGTCTCTTCCTGCATTTATTATATAAGAATGACAATTTATGGCAACCTTCTTTCATCGCAGAAAAGGCGGGGTTTCGTGGGGATTCGGGGTAAATCGCGCGGAGGGAGGGCGAAAGAAGGCGAAAATGGGGGAAAATGGGCGATGGATGGGTGGGGGAGATGGGGAAAATAGGGGAAAGGTTAAAATTTAGGGGATAATTAGGGGGATAGATAGTGGGGGAGGGAGAAGGAGAAGGGATAATAAGCGGGGGGCCGCCGTGGCAGCCTTGGAATTGCGGGCAATTCCAAGGCTGTGGGGCTTCGCCCCATAAAATACAAGGGGAGAGTTCCTTTTTGAGCTAGCTCAAACGGGCCTATCCCCTTGTATTTTGCACGGCTCATTGGATGAGCATGTTTTCAATAAATATCCCAAATCCTCTTGTGGGGTCCTGGACGAGGACGTGGGTTACGGCGCCTATTAGTTTTCCGTCTTGTATGATTGGGCTTCCGCTCATCCCCTGGACGATTCCTCCGGTGGTTTCCAGGAGGGTTTTGTCGGTGATTTGCAGTTCGATTCCTCTGTTTATATTATCATGGTCCAGGTGGACTGATGTAATTTTTACGTCGTAGAGCTGGGGGGCGCCTCCTACGCTGCAGAGGATCTGGGCAGTGGCCCAGGTCTACTTCCTGTTTCAGGCCGATGGGCATGGCCTGTGTGGTGATGTGGGAGGCGGCGGATTCGTTTAGTTCCCCGAATATGCCTTCCACGGTGTTGGCCTCGATTGTTCCCATTTTGTTGCTTTCCTTGTAGTCTATGACTCCGGTAAGCTCTCCCGGGGTGCCGTTCTCTCCTTTGGTTATGGATACAATCTCGGTGGTGTACAGGCTTCCGTTTTTCAGATTCATAAGCGTGGCTGTGTCCATATCGTTGATTCCATGGCCCAGCGCCCCAAAAGAGTTGTTTTCATCCAGGTAGGTGAGCGTCCCCACGCCCTGGGCGTTGTCCCGTATCCATATGCCCAGCTTGTACTCTCCGTCCTGGTTGCGTTCGGGCCTGACCTTTAAGTCAAATTCCTGGTCTTCCCTGAGGATGGTTAATACCAGCTCCTCTCCATTGCTTTCTTCTATCTGCCGCATAAATGCGGCTTTCCCTTCTACCTCCCGTCCGTTTACCTTGAGGATATAGTCTCCTTCCTTTAAAAGGTGGCCCACCGGTTCCTTCGCCTGTCCGTCGTCTCCGGTAAAATCCCCTGTGGCAATCACCAGGATTCCTTCGGTTTTTACATAAATTCCGATGGGGATTCCCGCAGGTATCAGTGTCTTGTCGTTGATTACCTCAACGTTTACCGTTTTAAAAGGAATGAGGCCGAACAGCTTCAGATCCATGGTATAGGTCTCAATGTCCTCCGCATAGAGGGTGAGAGGCTCCGCCAGGTCCACGGAGAGGGTTTTCGTCTCCCTGGCATCGACCGCAGCATTCATGCCTGTAACGGGGATGGCTCCATCCTCTGTTTCAGCCGGAGCTTTGTAAAGTTTTCCGGATACCGGAACGTTAAGGTCAAGATCCTGCCGGATACCCGCCCGGATATGAATAGCGCCGGGTATTTTTTCCCATATGAGAATCATCCAGCATATAAATAAAGCTGTGATTGAGCCGATCAGCAGCACATATAAAAACAGTCGGTATTTTTCTCTTCTTTCCAATTTTCCACATCCTTCCTGCCGTATATTCCCGCAGTAAGCCAGCCGGCCTGATGGATCTTTTCATCATCAGAAGGGCCTGTGCAGATACCAGGCAGCCTGCCGCCAGGTATCAGACTTCGCTTAAAGCAGGTACAGTGTCTTTGCGTCACAGTTTTTTTCATCTGTAATACAAAGAAAAGGACATACACGTTACATGTACGTCCTTTCTAGTATGTGACAAATGGTTCAAGATAATTTAGTATTGTTTTGTATTTGCTGCCATTTCTTTCAATTCCCTGGCATTGGCGAGCGAGCTTTCCGTAATGGTATCTGAGCCAAGCATGCGGGCAAGCTCGTCTAAAATAGCGTCCCCGCGGATTTCGGCAATGGCAGTAACGGTACTTTCTTCCATGGATTTTTTTTCAATTACAAAATGGTTGTCGGCCATGGCGGCAATCTGTGGAAGGTGGGTAATGCAGATAACCTGGCGGGTTTTGCCAAGAAGCGCCAGCTTCTGTGATACCTTCCATGCGGTTTTGCCGCTGATTCCGGTGTCTATTTCATCGAAAATAAAAGTGTCCTTATCTTCCTGGCCTGCCGTAACCGTTTTTAACGCCAGCATAATACGCGACAGCTCACCGCCGCTGGCTACGCTGGCAAGCGGTCTGCGGGGTTCGCCGGGATTTGTGGAGATCATAAAGGCTGCATCGTCCCAGCCGTCGGGGCCAATGCCCTCCTTTTTCTCCAGAGCCACGCTGAAATCCACCTGGTTGAAATTCAGGTCCAAAAGGGCGTCTATCAGCAGGGCAGACAGCTTCTTGCCCGCGTCTTTCCTGATTTTCGTGGCCCTTGCGCACAGCTTTTCCAGTCCGGCACGGGCCAGCTTTAATTCCTTTTCCAGTTTTTCCCGGTAAGCATCGGCATCCAGGAGCCGTTCCATCTCTTCCTGCTTCTGCTGTTGGTATTGAAAGATTTCTTCTATTGTGGATCCATATTTATCCTTCAGCCGGTTGATTATGTTCAGCCGTTCCTCAATCTGTAAAAATAAGTTCTGGTCAAACTCCAAATCGGACAGGTAATCGGATACGGTCCTGTTGAAATCATTGAGCAGGCCGTCGATATCCGTCAGCATGCCTGCCATTTCCTCCAGGGAGGTATCGAAGGCGCTTACACTGTTCAGTTCCCGAAGGGCGCGTCCGGCAGCGCCGCCTGCGCCGCAGTCCGACTCATAGCCGGTGAGGGAATGTACGTTATTCAGCACCTCCGCAATTTTGCGGCTGTTGCTCATTTTCCGGTAGCTGTTTTCCAGCTCCTCATCCTCGCCTTCCTTTAAAGAAGCGCTTTCGATTTCTTCCAGTTCAAAGCGGGCAAGGGAAAGCTCCCGTTCCTTTTCCCTTTCATCCAGATTAGTTTCCTTCAGCTGTTCCTGAAGTTTTCTGTAAATATGATATTTCTCTTTTATTTCTTTTTTTATACCGGTAATTTCTTCCCCGGCAAAATCATCCAGAATTTCCAAATGTTTTTTTGACTGCAGCAGCTGCTGGGAATCATGCTGTCCGTGGATATCGATGAGGACGCCGGAAAGCTCCTTCAAAAGCTTGGCATTCACCGTTTCGCCGTTTACCTTGCTGATACTGCGCTGGGGCATGATACGACGCTGCAGAATGACCAGGCCGTCCTCTTCCACAGGGATGTCCAGCTTCTTCACCCGTTCCAGCTGTCCTTCCTTTTCCAGATGGAAAACCAGCTCAATCAGGGCATAATCAGCTCCGGTCCTGATCAGATCGCGATCGCCCCGGCCTCCCAGCGCGAGCCCCACAGAACCTATAATGATGGATTTTCCTGCGCCGGTTTCACCTGTCAGGATGTTCAGACGGGGCCCGAAATACACCTCGGTCTCCTGAATCAATGCCAGATTTTTAACATGTAGGCTTACTAACATCTTTTCTTCTCCTATTGCTCCTTCCGAACGCTTCCCGGCGGGTTCCCCATTCCTGCCCGGCATTGTCTTGCGGCCGCATTTACTTTTCCAGGATTTCCCTGATTTTATCCATCACGATTCTGGTGTCCTCCACACTGCGCACCGCCATCATGATCGTATCGTCTCCTGCAATGCTTCCCACGATTTCCCTGAATTTCATGGCGTCCACAGCCGCAGCCACCGCCATGGCCATACCGGAAACCGTCTTAATTACGAGAATATTCTGAGCCATATCCATAGAAACGAAGCCGTCCCTGAGCACTCTTACATATTTATCCCAGAGATGGCTGTCGTCCTGACGCAGCACCACGTATTTCTGCCTGCCGTTTCCCGCCGGGACCTTGGATAAATGCAGCTGCCTGATATCCCTGGAAACGGTGGCCTGGGTAACCGTAAGCCGGCTTCCCGCAGCCTGTCCGCCAGTTCTTCCTGGGTCTCTATTTCACTGTTTTCTATTAATTCCACAATTTTTTCATGTCTGCTTTGTTTCATCGGCCTACTCACTCATCTTTCTATGTAAACGCTCCAGGAAACTCAGTTCGCTCAATTTCATAATGGAGGTGGTCTTATCGCTGCGTGTTACCTTAAGCCGGTCCCCGGATTTGAGGATCAGGCAGCGGCTGCCGTCAAAGTTCACCTCCACCTCCTGCTCCTGCCCGGACTGCCTTTCACCGATTTCCACCACAACCTCGTCCTCCGCCCGCAGAATTATGCTTCTGGTATTCAACGTATGAGGACAGATGGGTGTAAGGAGGATCAGACTTGCTCCCGGTTCCACGATGGGGCCGCCTGCCGACATATTGTAGCCGGTGGATCCGGTGGGAGTTGCAATGACAATGCCATCCGCACCGTAGCTGTTTAGCACCTGGCCGTTTACCCAGATACGGAACTGTATGATTTGCAGCGGGCCTCTTCTTGTGATGGTCACATCGTTGAGCGCATGCACCTGCGCCGTTTCCCCGCTGCCGTCCTCACGGAGCACCCGCCCCGACAGCATCATGCGTTCTTCAATGGTATATTCCTCCCGCAGAAGCTTTTCCAGCGCCAGATCAAGCGCTAAAGGCTCCACCTCGGCAAGGTATCCCACAGTGCCCAGGTTTACGCCCAGAAGTGGGATTCCGCTGGCCGCCGTCTCCCGCGCCGCCTTGAGGCATGGTGCCGTCCCCGCCCAGAACGATCATGCAGTCGGAACGGTATGTATCCCCGCCTTCCTTCAGACGGATCTGCTCCTCCGTTTCGTTATCCGCACAAACTATGCAGGCGGCACCTCTTTCCTCCAGATATTTACGGATGTAGTAGGTGACCTTCAGTCCCGGGTCTTTCGGTCTGTTTGTCATGATAATATAATGTTTGCCGCACCCTATACCCATTTCCTGTTACCCCTGTTTTCCATCCTTTTCCAGAGCCTCATGCGCCTGCTCCACGATATTGCGTATGTTTTCCTTCCATTCCTGCTTTGCACACAGATCTGCGCCTTCCGCCTGCACCCCGGCCAGCATGCGTTCCGCTTCATGCTCCGTAAGCGAGATGATTTCTTCCGGCAGCGCCGTCTTTTTTTCCAGAAAAACCAGATACTCGATATTTCCTTCCGGCCCTTTCACCGGAGAATAGGTCAGTCCCTGTACACTGAAGCCGGTAAGGTCTGCAAAATCAATGACCTTGGCAATGACCTCCCGGTGTATCTCAGGTTCCCGTACCACTCCTTTTTTTCCCACCTTATCCCTGCCCGCCTCAAACTGGGGCTTGATAAGACATACCATGCGCCCGCTCTCTTTAAGCAGGTTTCTGGCGGGAATCAGTATTTTGGTCAGGGAAATAAAGGAAACATCCACCGAGGCAAAATCCAGGGCATCCTGAATATCCGAGGGCACCATATAACGGAAATTGGTCTTTTCCATGCATACCACGCGTTCATCATTCCTCAGCTTCCAGGCGAGCTGTCCGTGGCCCACGTCCACGGAGTATACCTTAGCAGCCCCGCTTTGCAGCATGCAGTCGGTAAAGCCGCCGGTGGAAGCGCCGATATCCATGCATACGCTGCCGGCCAGGGTGATGGGAAAGCACTGCATGGCTTTCTCCAGCTTCAGACCGCCTCTGCTCACATATTTCAATGGATTTTCTTTTACCGTTATCACTGCCGCCTCATCAAAAACAGAGCCGGCCTTATCCTCCCGCTGTCCGGCAACAAACACATTGCCGGACATGATGATGGCCTTCGCCTTTTCCCGGGAGGGCGCCAGCCCCTGTTTTACCAGAAGCACATCCAATCGTTCCTTCATCAGTTCTCCCCTAACTCTTCATGAATCCTTTTTAATATGGATTCACTGTCTATTCCTATTTCCTGCTTCAAAAGCTCCACATTGCCGTGCTCTACATACTCATCGGGAATGGCAATGGAGAGGACGCGCACCTTAAGGCCGCACTCGTCAACAAAGGTGCGGACACGCTCGCCGAAGCCGCCGCTTTCCACATTTTCCTCCATAGTAACCAACAGGCTGTGGGTATGGGACAGCTTACGGATCATTTCTTCATCAATGGGCTTTACGAACCTGGCGTTAACAAGGGTACAGAACCGGCCCTGCCTTTTCAGGCTGCCATAGACCTCTTCCCCTGTTTTTACCATGCTCCCCACCGCCAGGAGGGCGATATCCTTTTCTTCATATATCATTTCGCTGCGGCCGTATTCAATGGGCGCCCGGAAACCGGACAGGCCGTCATAGGCCTCTCCTCTGGGATAACGCAGCGCAATCGGCCCCTGGAAGGCCACCGCAAACTTCAGCATATCGGATAGCTCCCATTTATTCTTGGGCGCCATGATATGCATATTGGGAATGGAGGACAGATAGGACAGGTCGAAAATACCCTGATGGGTTTCCCCGTCGCTGCCCACCAGCCCCGCTCTGTCTATGGCAAATACCACCGGCAGATTCTGGATGCAGACGTCGTGGAGAATCTGATCATAGGCCCTTTGCAGGAAAGAGGAATAAACCGCCACCACCGGACGCAGGCCTCCCGCAGCAAGCCCCGCGGCAAAGGTCACCGCATGCTGTTCTGCAATCCCCACATCAAAAAAGCGGTCCGGATAGGCATGGCTGAAGCGTTTCAGCCCGGTCCCGTCCGGCATGGCCGCCGTAATCGCCACTATTTTTTCATTCCGCTGGCCCTGCTTAATCATGACTGTGGAAAAAATATCCGTATAATTGGCCTTCATTTTCTTCTTCAGCGGCACGCCTGTGGCAACGTCAAAGGGCTCCGCTCCATGGAAACGGGCGGGATGGTTCTCCGCCGGCGCATAGCCCTTGCCCTTCTTGGTGAGCACATGGATCATGACCGCATTTTTTCTGCGTTTTGCCTCATTGATTACGCGGATCAGGGAATTGGTGTCATGGCCGTCCACCGGCCCCAGATAGGTAATGCCCATATCCTCAAAAAACATGCCGGGGATTACAAGCTGCTTTAAGCTGTTCTTGGCGCGGCGGATGCCGGCAACCACCGGTTCGCCGTATTTGGTGTTGCGGATGGCGTCGTAGATGCCGTCCTTCACATCCAGATAGGCGTTTGAGGTACGGATATTGTTCAGATATTTGGATACGCCGCCCACATTTTCGGATATGGACATGTTGTTGTCATTTAAAATAATGATAAAATTCGTTTCCAGCCGGGCCGCGTTGTTCAGTGCTTCATAAGCCATGCCCCCCGTGAGGGAGCCGTCGCCGATTACCGAAACAATGGTGTGGTTTTCCCCCTGGAGATCCCTGGCCTTGACAAGTCCCAGGCCCGCAGAGATGGAGGTGGAGCTGTGCCCCGTATCAAAGCTGTCACAGTCGCTTTCCTTCCGCTTGGGGAAGCCGCTCATGCCGCCGTACTTGCGCAGGGTTTCAAAACCCTCCCGCCTTCCGGTGAGCAGCTTGTGGGTGTAGGACTGATGTCCCACATCCCAGATGATTTTATCCTCAGGAAGGTTCAGGGCCAGGTGAAGGGCCATGGTAAGCTCCACCGCGCCCAGGTTGGACCCCAGATGGCCTCCCGTCACACTTATTTTATTGACGAGAAACTCCCGGATTTCCGCCGCCAGCGCCTGATAGTCCCTTGGGTTTATATTTTTGATGTCATTTTCTTTTTGTATCTGATCGAGAAGCATAATAGGATGCCCCCTTCTATTTTTTTCTGGTAATGAGATCTTCCACCAGCTTTTCTAGGAAATCATTACGCCGTGTATCTGCCTGCGGCATTCCCTCCTGTGCTGCAACGCAGGCCAGGCCGGCAATGGCTTCCTCGGAAAGCCTGCGCACCTGTTCTGCGGATTTCTCCATTCCGTTCAGGGATACATAGGTTACCTTATGGTTTTTCAGATCGCTTCCGGTCTGCTTGCCCAAAACCTCCAGGCTGCTCGTCAGATCCAGAATATCATCCTGTATCTGGAAGGCAAGGCCGATATTGGAGCCTATCCGTTCCAGCGCCTCGAGCTGCCCGGCCGCAGCACCGGCCAGGACAGCGCCGATCATCATGGAGCTTTGGATCAGAGCCGCGGTTTTATTTTCATGGATGAAAAGGAGAAGCTCCTGTGTCACCTGCTCCTCCGGCAGCTCTTCCGCTTCCGTATCCGCTGTCTGTCCGCCGATCATGCCATAAATTCCGGCCTTCCCCGCGAGAATGGCCATGGCTTTGGCGCACCGGTTAAGTCCGTCGATGCTCTGCGCGGCCTCCGGCATGGTAAAGGCTTTACAGGCGGTTTCAAAGGCATAATTCAAAAGGGCGTCTCCGGCCAGGACAGCCATGCCTTCCCCATAAACCGCATGGGTGGTCTTCCTGCCTCTCCGGTATTCATCATTATCCATGCAGGGCAGATCGTCATGCACCAGAGAATAAGTATGAATCATTTCAATTGCAGCCATAAAAGGCTCCACCAGGCGGCCTTTTCCGCCAAACAGCCGGAAGACTTCCTGCATCAGCATGGGGCGCAGACGCTTTCCGCCGGCAAGCACACTGTAGTTCATGGCTTCCAGCACTGTTTTCTGGTACCCTTCCTCTGCCGGAAGGTATTGTCTGAGTATCGCTTCAATCCCCGACACTCTTTCCTGCAGCTCGGCTTCAAAATTCATCCAGTCCGCCCTCCTCGTTCAGCATCATTACCTTCTTTTCCACCTTATCTATCTTATCATTGCATATTTTCAGCAAATCCATTCCTTTTTTATATGCCTGAAAGGAATCCTCCAGCGTTATTTCCTCATCCTCAAGGGTTCGGGTAATATCGTCAAGGAGGATAAAAGCCTCTTCCAAAGAAGGGCCGGCTTCCTGTTTTTCATCCTTCAACTCTTCCGGTTTCATGCTTCCAATACTCCTTTCTCCTGCTTCCATTTTTCCTTGTCTACCACCTGGGCCTCTATCCGGCCGTTTTTCACATGAACGGTCAGACGGTCGCCTACCCGGACATGATCCACATCGGATACTGTTTTCCCTTTCTCATCCGACACATAGGAAAAGCCCTGATTCAGCTTATCCAGAGGGGAAAGGCCCTTCAGCTTTTCCGTATACAGGCCGAGCAGGTAGCGTTTTTCCCTGATATGACGCTGCATCAGCGCCGAGAGCTGTTCCTCCATGCGCATGGCAAGAGTCCGTTTTTCCCTGATCTGGCTGGCCGGGCTTAAGTACTGCAGCTTCGTCTGCGCCTGTTTCACCCTGGACCGTTCCCTGTCCAGGCGGGTTAACATCCTGCGGGTTAAGTCCCCTTTGCAGGAATCCAGCACTGCTTCCAGCTGGCGGACATCATATACGGCCAGCTCCGCTGCCGCCGAAGGCGTGGGCGCGCGTAAATCCGATACAAAATCAATAATTGTCGTATCCGTCTCATGTCCCACTGCGGAAATAATGGGAACGCTGCAGTCAAACACGGCCTGGGCCACGGCTTCTTCATTAAAGGCCCACAGGTCTTCAATGGATCCGCCGCCGCGTCCCACAATCATCACATCCACACCCAGCTGCTCCAGCGCATGGATCCCCTGGATGATGCTGGCTGCCGCCTGTTCTCCCTGTACGATTGCAGGGTAGAGGATAATCCGGACATACGGATTCCTCCGGCGTGTGATATTGATAATATCCTGCACAGCTGCCCCGGTAGGCGCTGTTACCACCCCCAGGGTCCTGATGTATTTGGGCACAGGCTGTTCTCGGGGCAAAATACTCCGCTTTAAGATAGCTCTTTTTCAGCCCGTACCAAATTTCTCATATAAATAGCAGCTCCCGTCAGGATAATCTCCCTGGCATAGAGCTGGTATTTTCCATCCCGTTCATAAACCTCGATGCTTCCGCCCACTACCACCTGCTGTCCTTCTTCCATGCGGAATTTAAGGCCGCTACGGTTTCCCGCAAACATGACGCAGGCAATCGTGCCCCTGGCATCCTTGATTGTAAAATAAATATGCCCGGAAGAATGATACTTGCAGTTGCTCACTTCTCCCTTGACATAAATATTCTGCAGCATGAAATCCTGTGAAAACATGTTCTTGATATAAGAATTCACCTGCGCTACAGTATATACATTTCTCACTTGGTTTCCTCTATACAAACCGGGCAAGCACGCCGTTTACAAATCCGGATTCATCCTGCCAGATTTCTTATTGACTCCACGGCTTCGTTAATTGCCACGCTGTCCGGCACCTCTTCGTCAAATTTAATCTCATAAACAGCCAGGCGGATGATGGTAAGATCCACCTTCCCCATTCTGGAGGTCGTCCAGCCCCTGGCCGTCGTATTTATCATTTCATCAATTTCAGGAAGCTTTTCCTGGATTTTATCAAATTTCCCCTGGATATAGGCGATATCCTTCTCGGGGATGCCGTTCTCCTCATCTTCAAAGAAAAGCGCGCACTGCTCCGGCATCTCTTCCTTCTGATTGAATTCCACACGGAACAGGCAGCTTGAATATCTGTTCCCTCTGTTCTCTTCTGCCCATTGTTTCCTCAATTCCGCCGTTATCCGGCTTTCTCTAGTGCGCGGCCATACCTGTCCGTACGTCCGCATATATATGCAGGCCTTCCTGCCGCCCTGCACTTATGCCGGAAGTGCCTTTCGGATTCCGAAAGGCACCTGCCGTTATTCCCTCTCTTTTCTTCTGCCGGAGCCCGGCATGCGATTGTGGGAAGCATTTATCGAATATCCGCAGCAGTTAGGACATCCAGGCCGCCGCGTCCTCCGGTATCAGTTGCCCGGCTCCATATTCACATTGACAATGCGGATATTTACATCGGTCACTGTAAGCCCTGTCATATTCTCAATGGCATTCTTTACCTTTTCCTGTACCTTTGAGCAGGTTTCCGGAATGTTGTAGCCGTATTCCAGAGACAGCGCCAGATCCGCCTTCACCGTATTACCCGTCACCTGTACTTTAACGCCTTTGGTCAGGTTCTTCACGCCGACCTTTCCTATCAGTTCATTGGTAATATTGCCTGCCATGGCGGACACACCTTCCACTTCCGTCGCCGCAAGGGATTAGCGATCGCGATTTTGGCTATCTCAGCTGTCGGGGCCCGGTATCATCTCCGTGCAGAACAAATGTATTTCTATTGGCGTAACCGTCTTTTTCCGCCGAAGCTGCCTCCTTTATTCCTATAACACTGATTATAACAAAATCCTGTATCTTTGCAAAGTCTTTTTATGCGGGGAGCTTGCTTGTAACTGTCCGGTTCCCTCACAGTTACTGTCTAAATCTGTCCCAAATCGTCTTTGGAAATGGATTTTGGCGCTCCTGGATCATTTTCTTACAGTTATTCCAGCCAGAAGCTGAGAGTGTATTGTTCCGGGGTGTCTACGTAGGCGGCGGATGAACCGCCGTTTTCAGGTAGGTAAAAATTCTGGTCATCCAGGGCTTGTTTCATTTGCCGGTGAATCGGCGTCAGCGCATTTCAGGAGTTACCATTCCCTTTTGTTCTTCATAGCCCCGGGCGAAGAGCCGGGCGAGTTTATCTTCGTCCACAGTGTCAAAGTAGGCGTTCTCCCGCACGTAATAGTTATCCTTCATGGCGGTGCAATCGGGCAGCGGGAAAAAGTTGTCTATGGTATGGGTGCGCAGGAGCTGCTGTGTGGTGACGAGGAGGTAGTCGTAGTTGACGCTGGGGCGTTTTTGCCCTATACCGGTGGGGCGTCGCATCTCCCATGAGGTAGAAGGCATCTCCCCAGGTGGGATCCGCATAATACCATTCACCGTCGGATTGGACCAGATCCCAGGCATGGGCTTCCCCGTTCTTCACTTCGCCGGTAACCAGCACTGCCGGAATACCCACGCGGCTGCAGAGGAGCTGGAATGCCTTTGCATAGCCCTGGCAGACGGATTCTCCATAGAGGAAAACGGAGCAGACGGTCTGGTTTTCCGGGGAATCCAGTCTGTAATCCGTATGTTCTATCATGTAATCGTAGATGTACTTGATTTTCTGATAGTCATCCATTCCGCTATGTATGCCGGAAAGCGCGGTTTCTATGTAGGCTTCTATTCCTTTTTTTCTTTGTTCGGCTTCCGCCTGCGTCAGGGTGTAGCGGGCGGTAAATGTAATTTTATGGATTTCCTCTCCCAGGGTGTGTTTGGTATAAGTATATCCATCCACGTAAAAAATTTCGGGATGATCCGCTAAAACACTGTTGAAAACCGGCTCCAGCAGCTCAGGCTTTAATGTGGTAAGCTCCGTTTCCTGAGAGAAGCCTGTGATGGACTGCAGCATCTGGAGATAGAGGGATTTTTCTTCTTCGTCCAGAAGGCTGTAGGCATAGCCGGTTTCAGCGGGCTGCGCAGGCCGCACCCCCTCGGCAGTCCGGTCGGTTCCGTTTTCCTGCGTTCCCTGGAGCTCAGGTTCTGCGGTTTCCTGCATTGTTCCGGCGTTTTGTCCGGCGGATGCGCCGTCCGGCCGGGATTCCTGAAGGGAAAGGGTTTCCCCGTCCTGTCCGGCTATCTGTGTTTCCTGCTGCGCTTTTCTAAGGGACGCAAGGTCCGGAAGCCGGCCCTCCCATGCCCAATAGGCTGTCAGAAGAATCAGAAGAACCAGAATGACTACTACGGTTTTGGAAAATTTCTTCATACTGCATGACTCCTGTCCATTGTGGCCGTTTTGGCTGTTGTCACTTTCCCGTTCCGCCCTTTTTTGGCGTTTTGTCGTGCCGTAGTCCTTTTTATAGCAGAATTGCCCGAAGGCTGTCTTAAGCTGTTGCTTTTTTATCAGTTGCGGCCGAATTCGGTTAAAATCAGGCCTTTATTTCTGTCTAATGTCATCCCTACGCTCCATTCATTTACGAAAAGGAGCAGCGGGTTGCCTCTCATATCCTTAACCTTCTTCATGTCGGAGGTTCCGGTCAGCTTGTCCAAATCGATTTCGTCCTTATTTTCTATCCAGCGGATATATTCATAGGGAAGGGGTTCCAGCCTGATTTCCACATTATATTCATTATTGAGCCGGTATTTAAGCACGTCGAACTGCAGGACGCCTACCACGCCTACAATAATCTCTTCCATACCGGTATTGTATTCCTGAAAATC
>SCPN01000024.1_pt1 | contig 56717 bp, 70 predicted proteins | sample 6106831 | NCBI WGS metagenome assembly SCPN01 (sample SAMN10720447, study PRJNA508395) | human gut metagenome | isolation source: Participant 1, 0 month | reverse complement strand
CCGGATTACAATCTTTGGGTATCTCTCCGGCAGATATTGATATCTGTATCTTACCCATTTCCATGGCGACCATATCGGTGGAATGATGAAGGGAGACAGTGTAGTCTTCCCGAATGCCGAAGTGTACGCATCAAAAGTGGAATATGATGCCTGGATGGCAATGCCTGCCGAAAGGAAGGCGCAGGTCGTAAAGACGATGGATGCCTATAAGGAACGGCTGCATCTGTTTGAGTTTGGCGATACCTTGCGGGCAAATGTGGTTGCCATGGAGGCAGTCGGTCATACCCCGGTCATACGGTTTTCCAGAGTGGCAAGTTACTGGTGATTGGTGACCTCATCCATGGTGCGGCCCTTCAGTTGGAGCATCCGGAATACTGCGCTTCCTATGATATGGATAAGGAAGCTGCCGTGAAAGCACGCAAGTATTTCCTCCAATATGCCAAGGACAACCAATTGACGATGGCAGGTATGCATCTTCCTGCTCCGGCCTTCAAATAGAATGGGAGAGTGTCAAAAGTATATGAGTACTTTCATTATGCTATATTTAGGCGCGGATAGTTCTGAGCCCCTCGTTATTCCTTTTTACTTTTAGAAGCGGCAGTCTTGTTCGATGTATGTCATATATTCGTCGTAACTGATGTGCCTGCCTCCCATTGTTTTGAGGTGAGGGGTTTCGAACTGGCAATCTATTATGACGCCTCCATGTTCCTTGAAGAATTGGGCCAGATGGATGAGGGCCAGCTTCGAGGCGCTGGGAACGAGTGAGAACATGCTCTCTCCAAAGAAACAATGTCCCAGGGTCACTCCGTACAGCCCACCTACCAATTGCTCTTCTTCCCATACTTCCACGCTGGCGGCGAATCCTTGTTCGTGCAGGTGCGTATAGGCTTCCATCATCTTCGTTCCGAGCCAGGCACCTTCTTGTTCCATCCGCAATTCTCCGCAGGTTTGTATGACGTCTTGGAAAGCTTCGTTGAAGGTGATTTCGTACTTTCCTTTGTTGATGAGCGTACGCATGGAGTGGGAGATATGGATTTCGTCCGGAAAGATGACGAAACGGTCCATCGGGCACCACCATTGTATCAGCTCTTTCCGAAATGCGTACCAGGGGAAGATGCCGTTGGAGTACGCCAGGATGAGGCGGTCAATGGATAGGTCACCGCCCACGGCGAGCAACCCGTCGGGATCACCGTAGTGAGGGTCGGGGAAAGCAAGTTTATCCGTCAGTTGAAAGACCATATCGTTATTCGGTTGCGGGTTGTAGTTTCAATGCTCCGTTTTCCACTTGCACGCGGACTTTTCCTCCTGCCTTCAATGTGCCGAACAGAATTTCGCGCATCAGCAAGGGTTTCAAGTGGGCGGCTATCACGCGGTCCATCTCCCGGGCGCCGTATTCGGGAATAAAACCCCGTTGGAGCAGCCATTCGTGTGCTTCCTGGCTCAATACCATTTCCACCTGGCGGGAAGATAGCTTGCTGCCTAGTTCTCCGAGTTTCTTGTCGAGGATAAGTGATGCCATTGGGCGGTCCATGTCATGGAAGACCACCGTGGCAGAGGCGGTTGATGAATTCGGGCTTAAAGGTTTTCTTGACTTGTTTCAGCATGGCTTCTCCGGCGGTGACCTGACTGTTGAAGCCGATGGACGCTTGGCGGGCATATTGTGCTCCGGCATTGGAGGTCATGATGAGGACCACGTGTCGGCAGTCGGCTTTCCGTCCTTTGTTGTCAGTCAGTACGGCATAATCCATTACTTGCAGCAGGATGTTGAATACGTCGGGATGGGCTTTTTCTATCTCATCGAGCAGTAGCACGCAGTTTGGGGTCTTGCGTATGGCGTCGGTCAGCAGGCCGCCGTCCTCGTAACCCACGTAGCCGGCAGGCGAGCCAATCAGTTTGGCTACGGTATGCTTTTCGGTATATTCGCTCATGTCGAAACGTTGCAGGGCGATGCCCAGCTCGGCGGCGAGCACTTTGGCAACTTCGGTCTTTCCTACTCCGGTGGGGCCTACAAAGAGCAGGCTTGCCAGCGGTTTGTTTTCGTCCAGCAGTCCGGCTTTGGACATTTGCACAGCTTCCACCACCTGACGGACGGCTTCTTCCTGCCCGTAGATGCGGGAGCTGATGCGTTCGTGCAGGCTTTCCAAGGCGGTGGTGTCGTCCTCTTTCATGGCGAGGGCATTGACTTTGCAGGTACGTGCCAGTATGTCGGTTATCAGTGCCTTGTCCACGGTCTGTTCCTCGGAGCCTGTGGGGTGTATTTCCCGGTAAGCTCCTGCTTCGTCCACCAGGTCGATGGCTTTGTCGGGCAGGAAACGGTCGCTGATGTAGCGGGCGCTTGCCTTTACGGCATAGGGGATGACGTCGGGCTCGTAGGTGACGCCGTGGTAGGTTTCGTATTTCTCTTTCAGGCCTTCTACGATATGTATGGCTTCTTCAATGTTCGGTTCCAGTATGTCTATCTGCTGGAATCGGCGTACCAGTCCCTTGCTGCGTGCGAAGTAGCGGTTGTACTCGTCGTAGGTGGTAGAGCCGATGAAACGTATTGCCCCGGTTTCCAGATAGGGTTTCAGCATGTTGGAGGCATCCATAGAGCCTTCGCCCGTGCGTCCGGCGCCTATCAGGTTGTGTATCTCGTCGATGTAGACGATGGCATTTCCCTCACGACCGATGCCTTCCATGATACTTTTCAGCCGCTTCTCGAAATCGCCGCGATATTGTGTGCCTGCCAGTAGACTGCCCAAGTCCAGCTCATAGATGCGGAAGCCGGCAAGCCGTTCGGGGACGTTGCCCGCTTCGATACGGGCGGCAAGCCCATAGGCAAGGGCTGTTTTGCCTACACCGGGTTCGCCCACATGCAACGGGTTGTTCTTTTCTTTGCGGCAGAGCACTTGTATGGTTCGCTCCAACTCCATCTCCCTGCCGATAAGCGGGTTGTGGTCTGCCAGATGGTCGTTGAGGCAGGTCACGTAGTTACGCCACGGTTCTGTTTTCTCTTGTTCATCGGGAGATGGCATACCGCCTGCTTCTTCTGCCAGCTCCGCTTCTTCGTAGTGGGTAATGAGCAGACTGAGGAATTCGGGCAGGTCGCCGCCGACTGCTTCCTTCAGGAAATGGCATGCCCAGGAATCTTCCAGTTGCAGCAAGCCTTGTATCAGATGAGGAACATCCAGCTCTTCGGCGCTGGAATACTCTGTCACCGTATAGGCATGTTGCAGGAGTGAGCTGAGCTGGACGGAAAGTCCCAACTCGTATTCCACATTGTCGGGGACAGTGTCCACTTCTTCCGTCAGATAGTTTTCCAGCGAGATGCTGAGCTCCACATAATTGTAGAAGGTATCTTGCAGGGTGTGGATAAAGGGTTCCTGCTCTATAATGGCGCTCAGCAGATGTTCGGGCATGATGAACTCGTGCCGGTAAGACTCGGCCTTTCTTTGTGCGGAAGCGAATGCTTGGTTTACGAATATCGTATTTTTTATATCCATATTGTTTCTTTCTTCTTATTCTTCTTCCTCCGGGGTGACGGTGAGCCGGAGGGGGAAACCTTCATTGCGTGCCATGCGGGTGGCTTTCTGTACTTTGGAGTGGGCGATGTCGTATGAGTAGATGCCCACTACCGCGGAGTTGCTCTTGTGCACCTGCAGCATCAGTGTTTCCGCTTCTACCGATGATTTGTAAAAGACGGTGGTGAGTACTTTTACCACAAACTCCATGGTGGTGAAGTCATCATTGTAGATGGTGACTTTAAAGCGTCGGGGTTCCCGTAATTCTATGCGTTCTTTTTCTTTGAAAGAAGATTGCTGTTGTTCCATTTCTTTGAAAAACTACTGTTAAGACATTGTTCTACCGTTGTGTGGGCAACGAAAACTCCTGCCAGTCATATTCGTCTCCGTACTCGTCGGCTATGGCTATGCGTATGGTGACGTTACCCGTCTTTATCCGTTCTCCGGCACTGATGTTGGCGGTGTATTTCACACCGTTGCGCGGAGTTATTTGCTCTATCATGACCGACGGCGATATGTAAATACGCTTCATGCCCGTGGTTTCCACCACCACCGGCACTACGTTGTAGGCTGTTTTGTTTCCTTCGTTCATGATTTCAAAAATCACTTTACAGTTTTCGCCCGAATTGATGACGTGGTTGCGGCTGTCGTCAATGAAACGTATATTCCGTATCCTCAAGTGGTCGATGGCCGATGCTTGCGGCTGTCTTCCGGATTGCGGGGGATAGGGCTGTGTCCTTTCTATCCGGTAGCTGTACTCCTCCTGCTTTTTGGGGGCTGTGGCTGCATTGGCAATGGCAGCTCCCGCAATGGTTCCTATGATGGTGCCGATGGCGGAACCCCGGTATCCTCCCCGCCAGCCTCCGTTGCTGTCTCCTATCAAGCCGCCGATGGCACCGCCTACATTACTTCCGATGGCAGCTCCTGCGAGCACTGCGTTAGGGTCGCCTACAGCCATCTGGCTTGTGCCGCATCCGCTGAGGATGATGGTTGCTGCCAGGATTCCTATAAAAGACTTTTTCATGTTCATATCCTATAATTATTATATTGGGCAGATTGTTTTATAAAAGGGCTATTCCCAGTAAATCATCTTTTTGGTCATGCCTCCGTCAATGGTGATGTTTTCGCCATTGATGAAGTCGTTTTCGTCTTGACATAGGAATACGCACATACGGGCAATATCTTCCGGTTTACCAACCCGTCCGGAGGGATGTTGCGAATGGTCTTCTGCCCGTAATTGTTCATAATCGTGTGTCTGAATCCAGCCCGGAGAGATGGAGTTGACCGTGATGTGCCACTCTGCAAGCGATAAAGCCAACGCATGCGTCAACGAATAGATGCCTCCTTTGGAAGCTGCATATCCTTCACTGCCCGGTTCACTCATCAGATAGCGCGTAGAACAGAGATTAATGATTCTTCCGTAGGTATTCGTGTTGTTTTGACTTTTGCGGTGTACTGCCAACGCATGTGAAGTAATGAACACCGGACGTAAATTTACAGACAATATTTTATCGAAAGTCTCCACACTCGTTTCTGTGATGGGAGAGAATTCACTGATGCCGGCATTGTTTATAATGATGTCAATATCCCCCCATTCCTTGAAAATATTTTGCAGGCAAAGTTCCAATGCTTCTTTGCTGTTTAGGTCGACGGGATAGAACTGTGCTCCGGTGGCTTGGGCGGTTTGCTGCCCTTTCAGTTCATTCTTGTCACAAAAGGCTACTTGGTAATTAAGCTTGCAGAAAGCTTCTACAATGGCTTTGCCAATACCCCCTGCACCTCCGGTAACGAACACTTTCTTTCCACCTTTTTTGAGGGGAAGTGTCGGCTTATGTAGCGTTTGTGCCTTACCGGATTTTTTCGCTTTCTCCCAAGCTGCTTTGCGTGCCCGGTATTGCTCGTACTGATTTTCAAGATAATTATCGGCCATATATGTTTCCGGTTTTATTGTTTAACTGTCTTTTCTCCGAATAAGTTCACTATATTGATACAAGCCTTCATCTCTCTTCCTCCTTTTTTCTTGAATTCTCTTTACTTGTTCCTCTATTTCCTCAATCGAAGGCAGTTGACTTTTAATATCTTCGGGAATCAGCTTAGACAGCTCATACTCTGATATGCCGATAGGCTGATTTGTTGATTCCAGTGCATATTGCGCCATTACTTGGTTTTGTCTTGCAGATAAGCAAGCCGATGGTGGGGTTATCGCCAGGTTTACATTTTAGATGGTTTACGGCACTGATATAAGTACCGAGTTGACCTATAAATTCAGGTTTGAACTTCTGCACTTTTAGCTCGATTACGCAATAACAACGCAGTTCCAAGTGGTAAAAAAGCAAGTCGGGATAGATTGTTTCATCGCCTACTTCCAAAGGCATTTGACGCCCTACGAATGCAAATCCTTTACCCAATTCAAGCAGAAAACGAGTGATATTTTGTGTCAAAACCTTTTCTAACTCTAATTCTTGAAAATCTTTGGTAATGGTCAGGAAATCGAAGTTATAGGGGTCTTTGAGTGTCTGTAGAGCTAGGTCACTTTGCGGTTTTGGTAGCAGACGACTGAAATTGTTTACCGCTTTGCCTTGCCGCTCATAGAGATTGGTATCAAGAAAGTTGAGCAAAACGGCACGACTCCAGCCGTTTTCTACAGTTTCATTCAGATAGAATAGAGCCTTATCCACTTCCTTGCATTGGGAGATGATATAGAGATGATGCCCCAAGGGATGGAGAAAAATTTCTCTTCACCTAATTTGGAAACAACTTGTTGCCAAATTGTATATGGCTCATTATAAAATAGATACCACTGCTTTATACTGCGTATGTTTCTATATGAGAACCCTTTCATATCAGGAAATTCTGCCATCAGCTCACGACTCAACTCTTCGAGAAATCCGCTTCCCCAAGTCATTTCTTTCTGCCGTTCTATAATTTCTGCCCCCAGTTGCCAGTAAAGGTGAAGCAGTTCGCTGTTCACGCGTACAGCCGCTTTAATCTGTGCACTACGAATGTCTTGTTTTAGGTGGTTTACCCAATCCTTGAACGGTTGATTTATAGATAGTGCTGTTTTCATATTTTTATTTTCTTCATCGTCATATTCGATGTTTCTATTTCACAAAGTTAAGAAAAAGAATTTATTTCAACTGTAATCCTTTCCGTCTTTTCTACCTCTCCACTTTTACCACACAATATACCATCTCCCCCTCTCTTTCCTTTACCTCATCCCGTGTTGCTGCAATATCCTCCCGAACACGTTCACCCGTTTTGCAGAGAATAGGTATCGCACTATGTCACTGTATTTCCTCCTATATTTTCGCAGGCGATAATTATTCCCCTTGTAGGGCTTCAAAAGGGAATCCGTCTGTTTCCCTAAGGAGAACGGTTTGTTTCAATATGGAGAACAGTTTGTTTCATTAGTAGGAAACTGTTTGTTCCGTTAAAGAAAACAGTTTGTTTTATTGAGTGCGAACAGTTTGTTTCATAGTATGTGAACACTTTGTTTCTTACTGTTGTAACAAAGTGTTCACCGTTGTGAACTAAAGTGTTATCTATATTTTCAGTGATAAAATGACATGAAAAGGGGGCTGAAGATTACCTTTCTACCATTTGTATTCTTCGCTGTAGGAGTCGAAAGCCGGTTCTCCCGGAATGTTGTATTGGTGGAAAGTTCTGCGGATATAGTTCTGGTCTTCGGGGGAAAGGTAAGATTCTTCCCGGTAGAAGCGGTAGTATTTTCCGCGGCCGAAATGGGCTATCAACTGGCTTTTCAGAGGTTGGAGATTCTTGTAGGGAACTTCATCGAGCAAGTGGCTGATTCCCCATGCGACATGTATCTTTTGTGTCGATTGGAAATAGGCGCATTGGCTGCTATCCTCTGGAATACACAGTGGATTGATGATGCGGATGGACGGGTACTCGGGGGTATCGCGAAGGGCGGCTAAGCGATGCAGGCAGTTGTCGGCTTTCGGGCATTGGTTGTTGAAACAGCGTGAGTAGTTGGCAGGTGCTAAAGGTTTCTCGGAAGAATGTTTCATGTTTATATATACTTTGATGAAGCGACAAAGATAGCACTAACTTTTTGATATAGCCTTCTGTTCTCTTGTTTGAAATGCCCCTCATTGAAAAAACAGCAGCCGGAACCACTGAATTCAGTAATTCCGGCTGTACCGTTCTTTCTTATAAGTATGGATGGACTATTTCACCTGGATGATGTCATAATTCAAGTCACTCACAGCTTCCTGCAGGCTGTCGTTGACAAGGCGCAGGGTTGTGTCGTTCACTACTACGAAGTACACCGGAGTGTCCCCGTCGTTCGGGGTCAGCTTGATGGCTGTTTTCTTCTTGTTGTCGACGTCTTTCTGGATAACTTCTTTCTTTCCTTTGGAAGTAAAGCTCTTGTTCTTTCCGGGGCCTTCGGCATCCAGATAAGTTGTTACCAGCGTGTAGCCGCTTTCTCCGTCGGGACCTACACTGTCTACGCTCAATACATACTGGATGCCCGGACCGTCGGCGGCGGGAAGGATTCCTTCGTATACGGCTACGGCAGACGAGTCATTGCCGGTAACAGCCATTACACTTTCGTCCATGGCGACGGCGTCATTGTTCTGAGTTCCTTTTGATTGGCAGGATACCAATGCAGCGGCAAGGGCTGCAATCATCATTACTTTTTTCATTGCTTTAATGGTTTAAGTTAATTATAAAGACGCAATAGCGTTTGTTATTCATCTTCTTCTTTCTTGATGACGAGCAGCTTGTCCACCCGTCCGCGGTCCATATCCACCACTTCGAAGTCCAGGTTTTTGTAGCTGAACAAGTCTCCGGCTTTCGGCACCCGTCCTATCAAGAACATGGCAAGACCGCTCAAGGTGGTGAAGTCTTCTTCTTTCAGGTCATCATAGTTCATAATGCCCATCGCCTCCATAAAGTCATCCAGATTCATGGAAGCTTCCACCAGCATGGAACCGTCTTGACGAACAACGATTTCCTCTTCTTCCGTTTCATTCTCTTCGAGGATGTCTCCGAAGATACTTTCCGTCAAATCGTGCAGGGTGATGATACCTTCTGTATTTCCATACTCGTCTACAACAACTCCGAACTTGTTTTTGTTCTTCTTAAACAGCTCTAAAACTTTCTTTGCATACAAACTTTCCGGAATAAACAAAGCAGGGCGTGCAATACTACGTAAGTTGAAGGGTTGTTCGCCGCCCATCATCAAGATGATGTCCTTTACGGAAACCACACCGATAATCTCGTCCTTTCCCCGCTCCACCAGGAGATATTTGCTGAAGTGTTCTTCGTGGATGATACGCAGCACCTCTTCCGGTGTGTCTGTGGGATGGAGCACGACGATGTCGCGGCGATAGGTCATCAGGTCATTCGCTCTTTGTCCGAGAAGCGGAACACGTCACGCAACATTTCCGTTTCGTCTTTGTCGATGACGCCTTGTTCCGAGCTTTGGTGCAGAATCATCTTCAGTTCGTCTTGTGTCATTTGGCGTTCTTCGCCGCTGTTCAGTCCGATGAGTTTGTTCATCAGTTTGGTGGAAGCGCTCAGCAGGCATACAAACGGATAGGAAATCTTGGTCAGCACAATCATGAAGGGGCTGAGCATGGTGGCCCATCGTTCCGGTTGTTCAAGGCGATGGACTTGGGCACCAGTTCGCCTATGATGAGCGACAGATAGGTGATGATGGCTACTACGGTAATCATGGCGAGAGTCTTGGCATAGGCGGCTACTCCCGGAATGAGGGCGAACAGCGGTTCTACGTCATCAGCGATGGTGGCACCACCATAGGCACCGGATACGATACCGATAAGAGTAATACCGATTTGGATGGTGGAGAGGAATTTTTCGGGTTCTTCCAGTTGTTTCAATACTCCTTTGGCTCTTTTGTTCCCTTTTCCGACAAGAGTTTCAAGGCGTGCTTTACTTGAGGAGACTAAAGCGATTTCATACATGGCAAAAATGCCGTTCAGAATAAGTAAAAGTAGAATGATAATAAACTCCATAGTGGATTTTGAATAGTTTGTGAGGCAAAGATAATGATTTTTCAGTATTTATTGTTAATATTGCCATCCGTTAGAAAAAATAAACAATAAATAGATGAAAAAAAGAATTATTGCCTTGGGGCTTTTGTGGTGTCTGTCTGCCGTAATGTTGCAGGCGGCACGTGTAGACACGGTGTTGGTGAGAAGTGCAGCCATGAATAAGGATGTAAAAGTTGTGTATGTATTGCCTGATAAGGCTATCGGCAAGCAGGCTTGTCCGGTGGTTTATCTGTTGCACGGTTATGGCGGCAATGCGCGGAGCTGGGTGCAGCTGAAGCCGGAATTGCCGCAGATGGCGGATGAGAAAGGAATCATATTTGTATGTCCGGACGGCAAGAACAGTTGGTATTGGGACAGTCCGGAGAATCCTGCCTACCGTTATGAGACTTTTGTCACCTCGGAATTGGTGAAGTATACAGACGGGAACTATGCTACCATTCCCGATAGCAAGGCGCGTGCCATCAGTGGATTGAGTATGGGCGGCCACGGTGCTTTGTGGAGTGCTATCCGTCATAAGGATGTGTTCGGTGCGGCGGGCAGTATGAGTGGAGGAGTGGATATACGGCCGTTCCCCCAGAATTGGGAAATGAACAAGCAGTTGGGAGAGTTTGCTGCCAACAAGGCATCTTGGGATGCGCATACGGTGGTCAACCAGCTGGATAAGATTGTAAATGGAGACTTGGCGCTAATCATCGACTGCGGTGAGGCCGATTTCTTTCTTGAAGTGAACAAGGACTTGCACAACCGGCTGCTGGCAAGGAAGATAGACCATGACTTCATCACCCGTCCCGGTGGACATACCGGAACGTATTGGAACAACTCCATAGACTATCACGTCCTTTCTTCGACAAGTTCTTTAAGAAGTAAGTAGTTTATTATTCGATGGTATAGTTCACGGTGCGTGTGTAGTCCTGCTCGTAGCCGTTCCTTATATGCCTGACGACTGCATGGCAGGAAGTGACGATACCCCGGTTATCTAACGTATAAGTATAGGTGGTGGTCTCTTCACTTTCTCCGTTGCTGTCCGGGATGAGTTGGGTAATCAGATAGTTTGCAGGTTCTCCCAATATCTTCCCGTATATGGCAACCGCATGCATGGAAAGCGGATACATGTCCGTAATGAATAGGCTTGGTATTTCGGAGATATTTGCAATTTCATTGCCTGATGGTGTGGTAGCCGTACTGTTGTGCTCAAAAGTGTCAACCTTTTGCTGTATGCGCAATGCCCGGAAGTTGCTGTAGTCTATTGTAATGAATGAGTATTCTTGTTCCGTCGTTCAGCTTTTCTGTGATGTTTTCCAGATAGTATTTGTCTTCGGTGTTGATGAGGTAGGAGAAGGTGTAAGTACGGGTATTTCCTGCCATATCCTGACTGGTACAAGTGGTGGCATAACCTTTGTCATTCAGCGTGTAGGTTGATACTGTACCTGCTTCGTCGGTTATCACGGCTTGATGGTCCTTGTATTCGACAGTAGTGGTATTCTCTATCTCGAAGAGTTCGTCTCCTGCTGTAAAGCTCTGTTTGCCGGTGTAGCTGGTCAGCCTGCCTGCACTGTTGTAAAGGTAGGTGTGGGTGGCAGTAACCGGTTGCGCATCGCTCTCTATCACTTCTTTGAGTTCGATTTTGGAGAAAGGAGTGGTGGGGTAGGTTGACGGCTCCGGTTCTGGCGTATCATTGCCATTGTTATCATCGCTGCAAGCTGCCAGTCCGCCGAGCAACAGCAGGCTGAACATGATTCCCGAAAATCGGGTGATGATTGTAACTCTTCTGTTTAGTTTCATCCTATTGGTCTTTTTATTTGATGCGTACGGCATGGCTTGCCCGACGTTCAATGGAGTTTGCGAGAGTGGTCACTCTTAAAGAACGGGTATCTTCTTGTGCGGGCGGTTGTATGCTTCCGTCGATGGCGCCGAGTGCAGTGCTCAATAAGGCTTCGTTGGTATCTCCAAAGGGCAGGAAACGTGACATGTCGCTCATCTCATTCACTACATATCCCGAGTAGGCCGGTTGGAATCCGGATTCATAATCAGATTTCCCTTCCGAATTGTATATCTTGCAGACGATGGGATTCATCGTTATCATCAGTTCGGGGCTGGAGAAATTCCTGGAACCTACATTCTTGCCTACGGTAGTACCGCCGATGATGACAACATCCATATACGGGTCGAGGCAGTTAATCACCATTTCGGAGGCGGAGGCAGTCTGGCTGCTGGTAAGTACGTAGAGAGTATTCAGGTTTAGGTTTGCTCCGTTTCCGATGAGTCCGGAGTTCAGGGTGAACGGTACTATCTGCGGATTGAAGCGGTTGTTGAATTCCAGGTACCCCAACTCTTGTCCCAAGGCGGAGGAAGGTGCAAGCATGGTACACAGCAATTCTGCGCAACTCAGTAATCCACCGTTGTTGTAGCGCAAGTCAAGGATGAATTCGTTGACTTGCTGTGATGCGAAATATTGGAATGCGCTGCGCAGGTCGTTGTCATATTCATTACTGTTGTCCGTGGGGCCGGAACTGAAGTGGTTGTAGACCAGATAACCTATTTTCTTGCTGCCTGATGTATATACATTCTTATAGTGCACCGGGTTGTCGTTGACGGGACGCGCCGATGCTATCTGTCTGGGTTGTCGTAAGCAACGATGGCATTTTTCTCCACGTCGTAATAACCTACTGTAAGTTCCATGGCACTACTTCCATACAGTTTCTTATAATTCTGTTCAGTAATAAAGTTCCCGTCCATCTTCATAATCCAGTCACCCCGTTTCAGCCCGATTTCCGAGGCCGGGCTTCCGTCGGCAACGTAAAGAATCTGTGCAACAATGGCATTCTCTTCTCCTTCTACTTCTATCTGGTTGGTAGTGAACTGGAATCCGTAGCTGTAATCCGTATAGGGGATGCTGCGGGTAGTGGTGACGCTGACCAGACTGTCGATGGTGGAGAATTTGTCTCTTCGGATTTGAGCGAGGCAAAGAAAGTGAAAGGGGCTTGAAAATAGTTCAGGTCGTTGGTATGGGGGATAGCGTCTACCCAATAGTACCACACACGCATGGTATCGTCAATCCAGCGGTCTGTCTGGGTCTGTCCGGCATACTCTTTCCAGCGGTCCACCCCGCAGGAAGTCAGATAAATGGGAAGAATCAGGGTTCCCAATATGAGTATCAGTATATTTCTTGCTTTCATGGGGGCAAAGATAGTGCAAATTGAGTGCAGAACTTTCATGCTTGCATGAAAAAGTTTTGCCGAAATGCAGTCTATCTTATCTAAAGATAGAAAATTGCTTGCTTATCTACCACAATTGTGGTATAAAATTCCCTAATCTGTGTCATTGTCTGCCCCGGCTTATCGCTCTATCTTTGCAACATCCGAATGAGAAACGGTTTATTCACCTAAAATACAAACGACAATGGAAACAAAGAAATTGCACTTTGAGACTCTACAACTTCACGTTGGACAAGAACAACCCGACCCGGCAACTGATGCCCGCGCCGTACCTATCTATCAGACAACTTCGTATGTATTTCGTAATTCGGCCCATGCGGCAGCCCGCTTTGGCTTGCAGGACCCGGGGAATATTTACGGGCGGTTGACGAATTCCACCCAGGATGTGTTCGAGAAACGTGTGGCGGCTCTGGAAGGCGGTGTTGCCGGATTGGCCGTAGCCTCGGGTGCGGCAGCCATCACTTATGCCTTTGAGAATATCACCCGTGCAGGCGACCATATCGTGGCAGCTAAGACCATCTACGGCGGAACGTATAATCTGCTGGCTCACACATTACCTGCCTACGGGGTTACCACTACTTTGTGGACCCGGGCAATCTGGACAATTTCGAGAAAGCGATTCAGGAGAATACCAAGGCAGTATTCATTGAAACGCTGGGAAATCCGAATTGCAACATCATTGACATTGATGCCGTTGCTGAAATAGCACACCGTCACCGGATTCCTCTGATTATAGATAACACCTTCGGTACTCCTTACTTGATTCGTCCCATAGAGCATGGGGCAGATATTGTAGTCCATTCGGCAACGAAGTTCATCGGAGGGCATGGTACGTCCTTGGGTGGTGTTATTGTAGATAGCGGCAAGTTCGACTGGGTGGCCTCGGGGAAGTTTCCCCAACTGACGGAACCGGACCCGAGTTATCATGGAGTACGTTTCGTCGACGCTGCCGGTCCTGCTGCCTATGCCATCCGTATCCGTGCCGTATTGTTGCGTGATACCGGTGCCACAATCAGTCCTTTCAATGCTTTCATTCTGTTGCAAGGATTGGAGACGTTGTCGCTTCGCGTGGAACGTCATGTGGAGAATGCCTTGAAAGTGGTTGAATTCTTGAAGAAGCATCCCAAAGTGGTTGCCGTGAACCACCCGTCCCTGCCCGAGCATCCTGACCACGCGCTTTACGGGAAATACTTTCCGAATGGAGGCGGTTCTATCTTTACGTTTGAGGTGCGGGGCGGTGTGAAGGAAGCGCAGACGTTTATTGACAGTTTACAGATATTCTCGTTGCTTGCCAATGTGGCTGATGTGAAATCCCTGGTTATCCATCCTGCCACCACTACCCATTCCCAATTGAGTGCACGGGAATTGGAAGAACAAGGCATCAAACCGGGCACGGTCCGCCTCTCCATCGGGACAGAACATATCGATGATTTGCTGGACGACTTGTCCCAGGCATTTGACAGAATTTAAAAGAATAACAGTATACGATAGAATGAATATTGCTGTATTATTGTCGGGAGGTGTAGACAGCTCCGTGGTGGTACATCTCCTTTGCGAACAAGGTTACCGTCCTTCTCTATTTTATATCAAAATAGGGAGGGACGATGCCGATTATATGGACTGCTCTGCGGAAGAGGATATGGAGATGGCTTCTGCCATTGCCCGGCGTTATGGATTATCGTTGGAAGTAGTGGACCTGCACCGGGAGTATTGGGACCAGGTGGCGGCTTATGCCATTGATAAAATAAGACGTGGCTTGACTCCCAATCCGGATGTGATGTGCAACAAGCTGATAAAGTTCGGGTGCTTTGAGCAACGTGTGGGGAAGGATTTCGATATCACGGCAACCGGGCACTACGCCACTACGGTGTTGAGGGATGGAAAGACATGGCTCGGTACCGCTGCCGATTCCGTGAAAGACCAGACCGACTTTCTGGCACAGATAGATTATCTGCAAGTTTCCAAACTGATGTTTCCATTGGGCAGACTGATGAAGAATGAGGTTCGTGACATAGCCCTGCGTGCCGGATTGCCCAGCGCCAGACGTCGTGACAGTCAGGGCATCTGCTTTCTGGGAAAGATTGATTATAATGATTTTGTGCGCCGTTTCCTTGGCGAAAGGGAAGGGGATATTGTGGAGTTGGAAACGGGTAGAAAGTTGGGCAAGCATCGGGGCTATTGGTTTCATACCATCGGCCAGCGTAAAGGATTGGGGTTGGGTGGAGGACCGTGGTTTGTTGCCCGCAAGGATGTGGAGGAGAATGTGATTTACGTGTCCCGCGGATGTGATACGGCATTGCAATACGGCTATGAATTCCGTATGTACGATTTTCATTTCATTACGGATAATCCCTGGAAGGGAGCGCAGGAAGAGGTGGAGGTGACTTTCAAGATACGCCATACGCCGGAGTTTGTCAAAGGCAGGTTGCAAAAGGAGGCGGAGGGTTACCGCATTGTTTCGGAAGAAAAGCTGCAAGGCATTGCTCCGGGCCAGTTCGGAGTGGTGTATGATGCTGATGCCCGGCTGTGTGTCGGGAGCGGGGAGATTTATATATAATATTCCACCAAGTCTACGATGCCTGCCTTCATGGCATATTTGGTGGCTTCGTGCGCATTGTTTACACCCAGTTTCCGGAAGATATTCTTCCGGTGGCTGTTTACCGTATGGAAGCTGAGGTTTCGTTCGGCAGCTATTTCTTTGGTTGTTTTCCCCAGGGCTATCTCTTTTAGGATGCTCCGTTCGGCAGTAGTCAGTAAATCATCTTTGATGGTAGGATGAGTGGGGGAGGAGGAACCGTTGCCTGCGAGCAGCAGGTTACTGACGTGATTACAGATGAATCGCTCCTTGCGTGAGGCGCATTGTAGTGCGGTCAGTATCTCTTCTTTGGAATTATCCTTCAGCGCTACGCCGAATGCCATGCTGCTGAACAATACCTGGCGCAGGAACGGTAGGCTCAATTCGTCGGAAAAGAGTAGCCAATCGGCTTCCTTGAAGCGTTCGTGAAGTACCATTAGCTCTTCGGCTCCCGAAAAATCAAAAAGGGTATAGTCCAGAATGACAACGGCGGTGGGATGCAGGCGTAGTTGCTGTATCAGTTCTGCCTTGTTGTCGGCTTCCAGCAGCAGGGAGGTGTCTTTCTGTCTGCCCAATAGGAACATCATGCCTGCTTTGGTAATATCTTGATTGTCTGCAATGATAAATTCTCTCATGACATTGGTATATAAAACTCCGCTACAAATGTACACTTTTAGTGTGATTTGTGGCGGAGTGGGAATATATATATTTATATAAGGGTTTTACCAGGAACGTCCCTTGAATATGTTGATTGTTCCAGCGGAACCAGGTTCCCGCTCAAAGTCATGGTGTTGGAGTTGAAGTTCGGGCTGATGGTTACGGTTGCGTTATTCCCGCCATTGGTCAGCGTAAGGAATATCTGGGCGGAAATGCCGATACCCTGGATGCTGAAGTTACAATTCACGTTGCCCCGTTTGTCGGTAGTCATTTAGGATGTCCTATACGGTTCCGTCTACTGTTACACCGCCAATGCCGTTAGGACCTGGGTATACGGTGTTGAAGGCTACCTGCACGGTGCCACGTCCTTGGTTGACCAATACGAAGTTGGTGTTGGAGTTTACAAATGCGGTCTGTCCGTTGCGGAACATCACTTGGTCTGCCTCCATTACGAACTGGTGAGCTTTCAAGGCCGCCATTGCGTCATCGTACGAAATGGCATCCTGTGCTTGTTCTTCAGCTTCAGGCGTGCACGTTCTGCGTCTCTTTGGGCTTTACGGTCTGCGCGCTTTTCAGCTCTACTCTCTTGTGCATACATGGTCGTTGTTGCCATGCTTACCAATACTACTGCTGCTAATGCAATAAACTTTTTCATAATCGAATCTTTTTTTGTTTAGGTTTAAATAAATTGTTCGTTATAAGTTTATTGCAAGAACAATGCCTATCCAGGATTGTTCACCGGTTTTTTAATTATTTTATATCCGATAGCAGCAATAAAGATACTCATTACCGGACTGATAAGGTTGAAGAAGCAATAGGGAAGGTAGGTCAGTGTGGGTACACTCAAAATGGTGGCTTGCGTCATGCCGCAGGTGTTCCATGGGATAAGCGGGGAGGTGACGGTAACGGCATCTTCCGTGGTACGGCTAAGTAGCCGGCTTTCGTAGCCTTCTTTGCGTAAACGTTGCTGAACATGTTTCCGGTGAGGATAATGCTGATGTACTGGTCTGCCGTGGCAAGGTTCAGGAACAATCCGGAACATACGGTGGATGCTACCATGCTGGCTGTATTCTTCATGAAGCGGACGAATAGGGAAGTGATGCTTCCTAGCATGCCGCTTGCCGTCATGGCTCCACCGAAACACATGGCGCAGATGATGAGCCAGATAGTATTCATCATTCCTGCCATACCTCGTGTGGCAATCAGTTCTGTCAACATGTCACTGTCAGTTTGTAGACTGGTACTGCCATAGAATGTCATCATTATCCCTTTGAACATATTCCCACCTTCCGCTATCTCATTCAGTAGTCCCGGTTGGAAGATGAAGGCGAATATCCCTGCCAGCAGAGTGGAGAGAAAGAGTGTGATGACGGAAGGCACTCTCCGGGCAATCAGTATTCCCGTAATCACGGGAACAGCCAGTAACCAGGGAGTAATGTTGAATTTGGCGTCCAATGCTGCCGTAAATTCCGCGATCTGTTGTGTATTGTTCGTTTCGTGTGTGAGTCCCATTACTGTAAAGATGACAAGGGTGATGAGGAGAGAGGGGACGGTGGTGATCATCATATAGCGGATATGGCTGAATAACGGTGTTTCCGTTACGGATGAGGCAAGGACTGTGGTATCCGATAACGGTGAAATTTTGTCTCCGAAATAGGCTCCCGAAATGATGGCACCGGCTATCCATCCCTCTTCAAAACCTTGTGCCTTACCTATGCCCAAAAGGGCGATACCGATGGTGGCGATAGTGGTCCATGAACTTCCCGTCATTACTGATACCAATGCACAAATAATGCAGGTAGAAGCAAGGAAAAAATTCGGATGGATAATCTGCATACCATAATATATAGGGTAGGTACCACCCCACTTATCATCCATGTGCCGCTCAAAGCACCGATAATCAATAGAATAATGATAGCTGTGGCAACACCTGAAATGTTGTTGGTGATGGCAAGTTCATAATCTTTCCAAGGGATGCGGTAGAAAGCCATGCCGATAAAGACACACATACCAGTGGTGGCAAGCAGGGAAATCTGGCTTCCACTCAAGGCGTCACTTCCGAAAGTATGGATGGTGGCGAACAGCATTCCTACGAGAAAAGCGATGGGAAATAGAGAAACGAGTGGAGAGGGTATTTTCTTTGCTGAATTCATAGGGTTGTTTTTGACTATGCTTGGTTGACGAATCTATTATTAATCTGTCGTTTATAGTTTGATGCGACAAAGGTATAACAATTCTGTTCAATATCTTCCTTATCCTTTGCATGACAAATAAAAATTATCAAATCTTTGCGTTTGCTTGGAAAAATGATAGTATCCTTGTTATTTCTTGCTGTAAAGGGTGATAGACAACGATATTATTGTTAAAATAACGCCGGTGCCGACCACGCCACTCCATCCCCAAGTCTGCCAACTGCTTCCTGCAAGGAAGGTACCCAAAGAGCCGCCGATGAAGTAAGTGGTCATGAAAATCGTATTTACCCGATTGGAGGCAGACGGGTAGATGTCGAAAATACTGGTCTGGTTGCTGAGTTGGATACATTGCATGCCTATGTCTATAAGAATGACACCGGTAATGATACCTGCATAGTTGTTTCCGCAGAAAAAGAGCGAGGCCCATGCAAGCAGAATCATTCCGCAACCGATAAAGTTGAAATTGCGTATGCCTACCTTTTTTACATATTTTCCTACAAAAGATGCGGTTAAGGCTCCGGCAATGCCGCAGAGCCCTAGTATGCCGATGACATCGCTGGATGCATGGAACGGGGCTTCTCCCATTTTGAATGCAAGGCAGGACCACATGGCAAGGAATGAGCCAAAGGCCAGTCCTGCACGTATCGAGTAGATTCGTAGAGAGGGGTATTCTCTTACTAATGAGAAAAGAGACTTCATCAGCCCGGAATATTTGCCTTGGAAAGTCGGTTGTATGTCCGGTAGTACCTTTAATACAACGATAGCGCATAGTAACATCATTCCAGCGGCGATGAAGTACATTTCACGCCAGCCAAGCACTTCACCCACAAATCCGCTGACAACACGTGATGCAAGTATTCCAGTCAGTAATCCTGAGATGACGACACCTACATTCCGTCCCTTGTTTTCGGGGCGTGAGAATTGCGAGGCAATCGGTACAAATATTTGGGGTATCATGGAGCAGATGCCGGTAATGAGTGATGCTGCCCAGATGATGTAGATGTTCGGTGCCATGGCAATGGCTAGAAGGGAAAATATGAGTAGGAAGAAATTCGTCAGGATGATATTCTTGCGTCGATAGAGGTCTCCTAATGGGACGATGAACAATAATCCCAGCGCATATCCGATTTGTGTAATCATGGCAATGAGGTTCGTTTTGAATTCAGAAACTTCCAATTCATGCCGCATGATATTAAGCAGGGGTTGATTGTAATACAAGTTGGCTACGGACACGCCAGCTACGATAGCAAGTGTCCAGAGTATATGTGCCGGTAATCCTCCGTTTTCTTTCAGTTCTTGTTTCATGCTGCAAAGATAATGTCTTTCTGTTTCATGCGCAAGATATGTGAGTATGATAAGAATATGTGTGAAGTGGTATCATCTTTTTAGCCTTTCCGTTTGTTATACTATTATTTTGTTTGAGAATAATTGATTGGAGCTATCTTGGATAAGCGGAATGTTGTATTGATATTTAAAGATACGTTGGGCATGGGAAATGAATGGTTTAGAGAGTTGCTGGGTATGAAATACAGGTGGACGAAATGCAGGCTCTTCTAGCAAACGAGGGTTGGTAAGGTGAATTCGATGACTCAAGGAACCTACCGTTCCCCCATTAGACCGCCTCCTGATGACATACTTGGGATTATCCTGCTATTGACTGAAAACTCGGGTATATATTAGTATGAATCATTATTACTTAAACTTATAATAGTATGAAACATTTATCGATAATAATAATAGTAGTGTCATTATGCGTTTTCCTGCTATCCATCGGTGTATATCATAAGGTTCCCTGGTCTGTTCTGCCAATAGTGGCTAGTGGAATCTGTATATTATGTTGGCTTTTGTTCCATTTGCTCTGTATCAGTGAAGAAAGAGATTTACTGAAAGAGGGAAATCAGTATTTCATTGATACCTTTCAAAACATACGTAATCCCATTTCTTTGATTAAGACACCGTTAGGGGCAGTTTACGAAGGAGACTGTCCGGAAGACATAAAGAAGGAACTGGCTGTTGCACTTCATCATATAGGCGGGCTGGAGCAGCACTTGATAGCGTTGATGGGGTTGAAACAACTATTTGGCAATTCTGGTAGCCTGGTAGTTGCAGAACATGAAATCGGCGCATTTATGAGGAAGAAAGTGTCTTTTTTACAGTCTCATGTGGATGGGTTGCAGATGAAGCTGGATTTGGTTCCGGATTTTGACTATGCAAGCGCTTGGTTTGATCCGGGAAAGATATCTCCGGTTATCGACCGGTTTGTATTGAGTGCCATCGAGTGTTCTCTGCCGGAAACGCACCTCTCGATGCAGGTTTCGTTGAAGGGAGATTACTGGGCAATCAGGATTAAGGATACAGGCAACAAGCGATTTCTGAAATGTTGCAGATGGTACTCGTCGCGGCTTCCTATTCTGCGACCTCTGCATGGCAAGCAGTATGGCATGGGCGGTGTGTTTTTTGACAAGTTGATGAATATATGTGACGGGAAAATACTGACTTTGGAAAAGGAGGCTCTGCTTCGATTTCCCATAAGATGTTCGTGTGCGGTTTCGGGGGGGTATACATCCTTAAATATTCCGGACACTTTTCAGGTGAATGAGTCGGAAATGGCTTTCCATGGTTTCTCGAAGAAAAAAAATATGGATAGACCTTTAGTGATACTTGCGGATAATGACAAGGGATTCAAGGATTATCTTGAGAAACGTTTATCGGAATGTTTTGTAGTGAGGAGCTTTGATGACGGTCAGGAAGCATTGGAGGTAATATGTGAAGAGTATCCGGATTTGGTGATTTGTGATATCATGTTGAAAGGTATGAGCGGTGAGGAACTTTCTTCTAAACTGAAGACGTCGAGGGACACCTCCTTTATTCCGGTGATATTGATGGGGCGCACATTGATGTGAAACGGCGGGAAAAGCGTTGTTCTTCTCAAGCTGATCTCTTTGTATGTAAGCCCTTTAATCTGGAGGACCTTAAAGTGGAAATATCCATATTGATAAATAATAGCCGTTTTCTTCGGAAGACATTTCTTCAGAAAGTTTTTGGAGAAGATTTTTTAACGAAACCTATGGAGCGGGCTCAGCAGGATGCCAATCTGGCATTTTTGAATGAAGTGAAGCTTTACATTATGGAGAATATGGATAAAGAGGATTTGACAGTAGATGATATTGCCTCCAGGATGTGCATGAGCCGGACAACCTTTTATAATAAGTGGAAGTTGTTGACGGGAGAAGCACCCAAATATTTGATTTCGAGAATCAGGATGGAGAAGGCACGGGAACTTTTGGAAAGCGGAAAATTTTCTGTGACTATGGTTGCTGAAATGGTGGGTATGCGAAATCTGAAAAACTTCAGAGGCAGGTATAAGGAGTATTTTGGAAAAACACCGAAGGAGTTTATGAAAAAAGTATGATATTTATCTGAAGAAAACTTTCATAGAAAGGCTGTCACATATTAGATAATGGACAGCCTTTGTTTTGAAATGGGAGATAGGAGAACTGAACATCCTAAGCTATCTATAAAGGAAAATCTCTCATCGTTTTCGTTTTGGGGATAACTGGGTATATATGATTAGCTTTACTTGCCGATGCAGCATATTTACACTATTGAGTGTTAGCGTTTTGCTCTTTTAAATGGTACAAACCTTGTTTTTACAATTACATTGAAAGTATCGGGAAATTCAATGTGTTGATTTTCAGGTTTTTCGATATACGTGTTGTACCGCATTTTTTCAGCCTGTTTGGGAGTCTCCAATCAATTTTAGAAGATTGATTTGGTGGGTGTTACCGCATTGGGGTTACAAATGGTTTGCAGCGACAAAGATATGAAAAATGGGGTACATGGTTCAAAGAAAGTGCAGAACTTTTGTACAAGCATACTTCATATTTGATTATTTGTAGTGCTTTTGTACAGTAATGAAAGAACCGCAAAGTGAATTCAGTTAAAAAGTTTACTCTATTTTACTTATTCAAAATCTGAATTGTATTCCTCTGCTATTGCATCACTTGTCATTATCTCTCAAATAGTTTAATGACAAAACGTATATCTGTTTTTCCGATTTATCATCAAACGGTTCTTCTTCAAAACCTCCAAACTTGTGAACAATACCAAACCCAGCTTGCTCCAGATATGAATCCAATTCTTGAGGGAAAACAATCGCATATCCAAATTTTGGGTTGAATGAAACTCTTCGTTTATAAAATAGTACCACTCAATTCGGTTGATTTGGTTGCACACTCGTAACGCATGGTTTGTTTTATTAAAACTTCTCGGCCATCCTCCGTTGTGTATTCGGCAATCATGGCTTGGCCTTTTTCGTTCTCGACAATATACTGAATGTTGGGATTAAAGCAATCCAACAGAAATAGCCCTCCTTCTTTGAGATGGTTCCTAACACATGCTAACGCCTTAAACAGATCTTCGTTTCGATATAAATGGTGGATTGAGTTAAACGGAATAAAGATAAAGTCGAATTTCTCTTGCAAGTCCAGTGTTCTAATATCCGCTTCAATGAAATTAATCTCTAATCCTGCTTCGGTAGCTTTCCACTTTGCTTGCTCAAGCATTGACGGAGTGTAATCTACGCCACAAATATTATATCCCTCCTGTAATTGGAATAGTGAGCCTACCCGTACCACAGCAGAGTTCAAGTATTCGAGCCTCTTTGTTGGTAGGAAGCCACTTTTTATAGAATTGCAAATCTGAGAGAAAGGTATTCAATCTATCGTAAATATTTGCGTCGTATATCAACTCGCCGACTTTATAATCTGTTTTCATTTTAGAAATTTATATAGATAGTAAAGTATTGTATCGTGTTGTTCTCTTTTCCTTTGTTATCCATATCCCCATGTTTAATATCATCTAATTGAATAACTGAGATATGATACTTTTGTTGTTCTTCTACTGTCGGAATTACATTTTCGTCTGCTCCGTAGTCTGAACCTCTCAACGTATAAACTTTAGGAGAACTGCATCGTGGCATTACCATTCTTCTGTGATCTAAAGATATAATCTTTTGAGCCATCGTTGGATGTTTGGCTGCAAATAACATTGCCATATCTCCACCGTTGGAATGTCCCATAATAGTAATGTTATTCCAACTCAGTTTGGGCTTGAATTTCTTAAACTCTTTGATGGTAAACAATATATTCTCAACACCTCTTTCCCAGTTGGGCATTCGTGTTTTCATAAAGTTGCCACTCATCGCTAACGGCAGGTCATTTGGCAATTCATGCTGAATACTTATCACGTAATAACCTTTCATAGCTAATGGCTTTGTTAAGCATGAGTATGATATATACGAATCAGGAGCATTTTGTCCATATCCATGATTGAATATAATGACCGGAGTATGTTTGTTTACGTGTTTTGGTTCATATATAGCAATCGGAACAATGCGCTCTTTGTGCATCATATAAATTTACTGTATATTCAGTTTGCGCAAATAGCCGTAAAGTGCAAAACAAGAATCCTATGAGGAGTATGTTCCTATTTTTCATTTTGTTCTTTTAATCTTTATACTGTTCGTTGATTATACTGTTTTAAAAATTCCATTTCACCGGCTTGTTTTAATAGTTTTTGATTGGCAACAAAGTCTTGTCCATATTTCAGCCATCGTTTTGCGAAACTTTTAAATTTTGCACATGGAAAGGCTTTACATTGATAACAATGAGTGATTCCTTTTTCGGTACAACAAAGATGAAATGTTTTACATCTCACACCTTTCTTTGTTTTGCTCAGCGCCTAAACAGGGTTTCTTGTCTCGCGTATAAGTGGGACAACCACCACAAAATACACCGCAGGCAGGAACACGACTGTAATAGGTTTTTATAATGATGCTCTCTGGAATATTCCGTTTAAAATATACCATATCTTTCAGCAACACCCCATCTTCAAACATCTGATGATCGTAGTTGTCAGTGAAGAAGTTTTCTATTCGATGTGAATATTCAAATCCACAACTTTTATAGAAGCTAACAGAACTTGGCACATCACCCGTGCCAACTATCATCTGGGTGTACTTTCCAGCATAGTGCTTAACTAAATAATTTATCAGCCTCTTACCGTATCCCTGTCGTTGTGATTCGGAAGTCACTGCAATATTCTTGAGTTCGCAAATTCCGTTCGTTTCATCTGCGACGACACAAATAGCCTTTACACCATTGTCATTAAGCACAAACATGTCTCCACGCTCTAAGTAACGGTCGATCATAGATTCCTGCTCGTCAGCAAGTAGCAATAGGTCTATGTATTGTTTCTTGTTTTCTGTTAGTAGAATTATATCCATTTTTATTCGCTACATTATAATAGCACTGATATGTTTTCCATCGGGTGCAGTTGTTGCAAATTTTGCAATAACTAGCTTTGTACCCAGTACATCCTTTAAAAATATATTTCAATTGTTTGAGCTTTCGTTGCAACTTCTATGGTTACTCTACAACCTCCCAATGCCCCGATTTATTAGAACCAACACGCTTAATTAAGCCTTTCTCTTTCAATGTAGCCATGATACGTTCACCCTGCCGTAAGGATACCGAGAGCGATTCTGCCACCTCTTTTGCAGTTATCCGATTATTAATTCGAATAAGTTCTAATGTGCGCTGTTCGTTTATACCGACATTTATACCGACATCGACACGAGGCTCTAAACCTTCATCTTCTATGGAAGCCTGATAATTACGAATTGTCTGCTCCAAGTTGCGTATATGTTCATCAAACATAAAGTTGTGAAATAGCTCTATATCATCGTTTTCACGAGTAGTGATAAGAGCCTCAATATATTCGGCTTTACGGTCTTTGTTGATATTGGTGGGGATGAGCCTAAATTCAAACTGCAATTGATTCATAAGCAAACGAGACATTCTGCCGTTACCGTCAGCCCAAGGGTGGATAGTTACTAAATGAAAATGTGCATCGAAGCTCAATTTGTAGCATTCTATAATATTTGCCTTTGAAAGAGCCTTGCGTCTTTGATTTATATTTTTGCAGAGTTCCGATAACTTTATTAGCACCTTAGAGTAGTTCATATAAGAACGTCCTCCGGTGCCTGCCGTGACATTCAGTAAATGTAGATCTCCATTTGCAGACGAAAATTCCCCCAAGGCAGTTTGATAGGTTGTTCCTGTATTCTTCAAAACCACAGAAGATAGCTTCTAAGCATTTCAACAGTAATATCACTATGGCTCTTTGCAAAAGCAATAGATTGCTCGTATGCTGCTTTCAGGTCTAAGTTCATTAACTGTTCGGTCATTGAACGATCTTTTGCGCTGATGCCCTCATCGAATAAAAGTTGGTTTTCTATTTCGGTGACGGTAGAACCCTCAATAGCTGTTGAATGGGTAATAATAGAGTAGAGATAGAATTTATTGTAATCTATCTGTTGATTTATACCCAGTTCTTTGAACTGGTTAATAGAGATAATAACTTTTTCTTTCTGTTCATTATTCCATAAATTATTACTTAATGTTAATTCAAGATAGATTTTCCTCTTCTATATTCAACCCCAACTGCATAGCCGACTCCTTTACTACTTTGTAAACCTGTGCTGACTCATCCAATGGATTTAAACTTGTGGTTTTAGCCTTAAAAGATATTTCTATTTCCAAACCATTATTTTTGAGAGGAACAACAAAGCTGGAGAATAAATCAGTCCAGCGTTCAACTGGTACTTTCCCAGATACTTTGATGGACTTGAATTTCCGTATCTCATCAACAGATTGGGAGGAGTCCGTTTGCTCTGATTTCTCTTCGGCTGCTGAATTCCATCCAACAGGTTGTTCTTCGGTAGAACTTTCTTCAGGCTCTTGTTGATTATTAATAGATTTATCAACTAACCAATATTGCGGATCGGTAACATCTAAGAATGGAACAGATTCATGATGATAAATGCGATTGTAGTTTCCTTGTTCACCACAAGCTACATTAAAATCACCATTCTCGCAATACCTTTGAATACTTTGACTGACAGTTTCCACTCCACAAATCATGGGTTTGTCATCAAAGCGTAGAAAGGCCCCATATAAGTCGTTAACTTGTATGGGTTGCTCTATTGTAGGGTATAAGCCACTGCTGCGTAGAGTTCCTAGGCCAATTGACTTTCAAGTAGCCATTCTTCTTCTTTTATATTGTTAAAAAGATTGCTACTTAGTTGCGTGTTAAAATCTTGCGCAAAATCTTTAATCTCAATTTTCTCTAATCCCTCGCTTACAGAGTATTTACATACAATATTATAAGCTGCAATAAGTAAAGTATTTGCTTGTTTATCGTATTCGGCTTTGCGCTCTAAAATATCTTTCTTCTGTTCTGGTTCTATCTGCCCACTATATTCAGCTTGTATTTTCGCACAAGCCAAATACTCAAGTAGCTTACTATGTAGCATACCTAAACCTATTTCAGAGCATGCCAAATATAATATAGTATTCCTATATATGCGACTACTATTGCCTTTATTTTGAGCTATTTGCTCAATTTGCTTTTTGGTTTTGGTATTTATACTTCCTGGCTGTGTTGCATACTCAGGACCGAGTATCACCAACGTAAGATTTTTCTGTTCAGGAATATCATTGGCTGGATTAACCAGCACCTTTATTTTTGATATGTTACGGGTTTGTGCATTTAGCCGATTGATGATTTCTCCCGAAATATCCGCTTGGCCTATTTCTGCTTTAGCCTGATTTACCAAAATATTGATATTAGGTTTGGATTGAAACCAATAACTGCGTGAGCCAACATTAGTGGAATAGAGATAATGAGCTACTTGTTCCAATTTGTTTAATGCACTATTTACTTCACTATGATTGAATGCACTAGGTTTCAAAATACATAGTTTTAGTTCTTCAATAGTCAATCCTTTGTTTTGTAAATTACCCAATGAAGCCATTAATATGGTGGTGGCTATACCTTGGGTCAAGTTATATTTACCGATATTGTTGTTAGGATCTTCATTATCTATTTTATAAGCATTGCTTGAGGTACCTATGACATCAGCATGAATCACTGTTTCCCACTGACTTCCCATCAGACTGGTTATAGTACCTGTCAATGTTGGCAGATTACTAAGGTTGACGTCTGAGGTATGGATTAATGCCTGGGTACCAGTTAATGATCCCCGTCGTGTCCACAAATCCTTCACGATGGATGCTAATAATCGTAATACTCCACGAGTACGCTGGAAACGAGAATCCTGTCCCCATTTTAAACGAAACATATCAATCAATTCTGGATGGAAGGGATAAGATTTGCGCATCTTGTTAATATATTCCATGCGGTCGGTTTGATTGGGTAAATCGGAACGTCGATTATGATATGTATTCTTGTAACGGTTTAAAACAAGCTCTATCACTTGTGGATTCCCAATATTGTCGAATAAACGACGGCGAACGACTTCAAATATTTCTTCATCTTCGACGGGTTTGATAATTTGTTCCAACCCGGACAATACGATTTTCTAAGGCAGTCAGTATCTGTTGACCGATAGCCGATGAAGCAACTTCCGTTGCGCTAGCGGGTAATGTGGCAATTAATACGCAGCGAGGTACGGAAGATACCACCTCGGTCAGTGTTTGCATAAAACCAATAGTCTGATCGGATAGACTTCCTTTTCCTATCATGACTGCCGATGCTTTATTACAATAGTCTGCTAACTCATCAATTAGTATAAGAGCAGGGGCTGACTTTTCCAAAATGGGTCGAAATAAATTGGCTGCCGGCGAAATCCGTTCTATGTCATTCTTTTTAATTAAGTTGTATCCTTCTAAACCTCCTAATTGATAAGCTAGTTCTCCCATAAGGTATTAATGGTGATTCCATCATCGGTGGTTCTGCCTTGTGATACATCAGTGGTATTATTGGTAAACACTGCTACTTGTGCATTCTCAAACTGAGGAGCTACTTTACTGTCTAAAATATGTTGAGTATAAGCTGAAGAGAGCAGAGATTTTCCAGTTTTTGTAATGTGGTATAAAGAGATCAGCGTATGCGTTTTACCGCCTCCGAATCCAGTCTGTAGAGAGATAACCCGATTATCGGTTTCTTCACCGTTCAACGCGCGGACAACTCGGTTAGCTATATCGCGCAATCCAGCTGTGATATAGGTCTTTTCAAAAAACATGGTCGGATTGCTATACACCTCTTGTCCGATGCCCATAGCCACTTCGCTAAGGTTTGCTGCAAAAACAGATTCATCCAGTGAACCGTTGCGGATGTCATAATGAGGATATACATTCGTATACCAGGCCGGTAGAGGGGAGTCTTCGGAGAACGAAACTGTAGAAGAAGCTTCTGTGGTGACAGGTGTCTCTATTTGAATAGTAGGTTCATTTCCTCTATTTTTTATTGTATCTATTTCTGTCACTAAATCAGGCATCTGAAGTAATTTAGCTACTAGTTTCATAGTGCCAAAAGCTCTATCTATCTCGTCTTCATCCAATGGCTGATAGTGGTTGCATTTATTACGTACTTCTTGTATCTCTTGCAGATAGCTAATAAGTTTATTTGCCTCCTTGCTACTCCCTAATTCATCGGTTAGTTCTTGCTTAAAGGCAATGGCAAAGCTTGAGAGATTGCTATAATCTACCAGTTGCTTACGGTCACTATCTGCGGATAGCGACTGAACAGCTTTATTCCAGGTGTTTTGTTTGTCCGGTTTAAGCCGTGCAAAGAATACGCCTTCCCAAGGTTCATTCTTAAATTTCTCCAGTAAGAACCCCACGACGAATGGACGCATGGCTTCAATAAAAATACTGAGTGCTTTGGATAAATTATCATTCATAATCATTCTGTATTTATTAAAATCCTAAATTCATTTGTGTAGCCTGACCAGTTATATCCTTCTGGCAAGACTGTATTAACTCCTCACTATTGGCAAGCAGCTCATTTACTTGTTTCAGGTCATCTCCATCGGGTAGTAACTCTTTCAGGGAGGCCAATACACGCCAAAAACTATTATTAGCTTCAGAACCAACCAGCTTAATAAGACGCAATAGTTTAGGGCGATTTTCTTTTGACCATAACATCATCGCTTGTTGTACTTGGTCTATTAATGGATCACTGATGTTAGTGCCTTGTACTTCGCCTGTAATTCGTTCTGTGTAGGAGGCCAAATGCTGCTTATTTCCATCTTTAATAAGTAAATGATGATGGAATATGTCGCTAACATCTATATTCATGCCGATGCGTGTGAATTTTGCAGCATCATCAAAATCAGTTTCTCCCATACCGTTCATTTGCAACCAGCCAATGTAGAATTTGGTATATTCATCTCCTTCAAAACCTCTGAGCAAAGCATTGAAAGCTGCTGTTTTTGCCAGTTCTAAAAGTTCCGCTACAGTCACTTCGCTTCCATCAGCTTTCTCTACTTTTTCATATTTGCCGAATTCACTTACTGCTTGTCCAAAGCATGCGGTTAATAGATCGGCACCACGAAAACCTAATCCATAAAGTTTTTCTACTTCTGTATTAACTTTTCTTCAATGGCTCGTTTCACTTGTTTGAAACTGCCATAGCCTAAGCGCTCGGAGGGGCGACAGGAAACGGTAACGGAAGACTCAAGAGCAGCACTTGCCAGTCCCAAACTTCTATTTGCCATTTCTGTATCCATAGGCCAGCTACCTGTAATGTTCATGCGGGCACTTAGAATAGAATTACACAACGTGGTCCATGCTTCTGTTGTTTGGTGGGCAAACATTATACTGACAATATCAGACGTTTGTTGTTCTATTGCATCAAATATATCTGTGAGTTTCTTTTCAAAGTATAATTTAGCTTCTTGTTCGCTATTGTTATGATGATGTTTTAGTGCAGTACACTCCTCTGATTTAGGTGTTTGTGGTGTTGAAAAGTTTAATGAATATGTGTCATTTAATGTTCGCTTTAACCAAACGTAGAAAAAGTCTGATATATCCGCATAGGCAATCGCATCATAATATGGAGGGTCTGTAATCACAGCTGTCAGTTTTTTTTCTCCAAATTGTTTTTTTTCTCCACTGGAAGCATTTTTTAATATAGTCTCAAAAGAAGAATTACTTTCTGATTCTATATATCGCAGTATCCATTCGAGTTGGTTTGTTGCGCTGCCAGAACTACTACAAAAAGGATTGGATTCCGGATAGTCGAAAACCATAGCAATAGCTTGTCTGCTGAATGGATGCTCAATAGTTTCACGCCCGTTATGCCATCTTCCCAATGAAGTATTAGCCACAGCAATTCGATCAATCCAGATTGCTAAGTAAGTGTAAAGAGCTTGAGTATATTGCGTTGGTTCTATTTTCTTTTTTAAAAGAGAGAAGCTTTTTGTGTAATTCTGGAAAACTTCTGTTAGTACCTTATACAAAGGACTTTGGAAGAATTACCCGATTTTGAGGTAATGACTTGGCAACTGTGCCGTATGCTGCGTTCTGCCTTGAATTGCTTTCAAGTAACTCGTTTCTGTGTACAAAAATAATAGAATAGTCCGATGCACACAAGGTACATCAAAGAAAAAGTTCGACTATTTGTTTAGTTTGTTTAATCGCATTACAATCGAAGTTTGACTTCTACCCATTTTGTTTGCAATATATTTGACACTCTTACCTTCATTGTGCAGTTTCAATAAAAATTGGTCTGCACTTCTTGTCCATCTTTTATTGGCGTTAGGGTGCTTTACATAGCTTTCTTCTGACACCTTTTGGGTGCAAGAATTCATCCACAAATACAGACGGGAAACGCTTATCGTATAATACAAGCGTTTTACCTTAGCCCTTGTTATTGCAACATAGAATAATCTTCTTTCTTCTCCGTATGGGAATTGGTCGCTCTTAGTGAGCACATAGTTAAGCACAGGGTCGTCACTCACCTGTGATGGGAAACCGTATGTATCTTTATTGCATTGTAAGAGTATTACATAATCCGCTTCAAGACCTTTGCAAAATGACAGCACACACAAAGCATAGACTGATTGTCTTGCCCTAAAAGATTGATTGAATTTATTCAGGACTGCCTATCACTTAGATAGAAGTCCAAGGTCTGCTGAAATACATAATTCAAAAATTGAAATTGCTTGACTGCAAATTTAGTAACTTTGCTTGACAAATTAACGAGAAAGAAGAGAAAATGAAAGCCGACCGCATAACATCACCTATACGCAGGGGTTCGTGCTTCGTAAGACAGGAAAGTGGTAAATTTAAAGTTCAGTTCATCGTAGGTAGCTTAGTGGTAAAAATCCCTGCCTGCGTATAGCTGCAAACTGTTGTTAGCAATCCGCTGCGTTTCCTTGCTAACAATGGTTTCGGCGACTTACGTCGCTTGCCGTGCCACGCTTCGCGGACTGTTACAACAAGCGACTTATTAAATAGCTCCGCTTTTGTATCTTCGATACAGCTTCGCTACTTCGCCAATTCGCCGAGCCATTGTTATGGGCCATTTTTGAATGACAATGCGAATAGATACAGACAAACAAATGAATTTACTTAGTGATAAGAACGTTGCAATAATTGGTGGTGGACCCGTTGGACTGACTATGGCAAAATTATTACAGCAAAACGGCATAGACGTTTCAGTTTACGAAAGAGACAACGACCGAGAGGCAAGAATTTTTGGTGGAACCCTTGACCTACACAAAGGTTCAGGTCAGGAAGCAATGAAAAAGCGGGATTGTTACAAACTTATTATGACTTAGCCTTACCAATGGGTGTAAATATTGCTGATAAAAAGGCAATATTTTATCCACAAAAAATGTAAAGCCCGAAAATCGATTTGACAATCCTGAAATAAACAGAAATGACTTAAGGGCTATCTTGTTGAATAGTTTAGAAAACGACACGGTTATTTGGGATAGAAAACTTGTTATGCTTGAACCTGGTAAGAAGAAGTGGACACTAACTTTTGAGAATAAACCGAGTGAAACAGCAGATTTGGTTATTCTTGCCAATGGCGGGATGTCCAAGGTAAGAAAATTTGTTACCGACACGGAAGTTGAAGAAACAGGTACTTTCAATATACAAGCCGATATTCATCAACCAGAGATAAACTGTCCTGGATTTTTTCAGCTATGCAATGGAAACCGGCTAATGGCATCTCACCAAGGTAATTTATTATTTGCTAACCCCAATAATAATGGTGCATTGCATTTTGGAATAAGTTTTAAAACACCTGATGAATGGAAAAACCAAACGCAGGTAGATTTTCAAAACAGAAATAGTGTCGTTGATTTTCTTCTGAAAGAATTTTCCGATTGGGACGAACGCTACAAAGAATTGATTCATACGACGTTGTCATTTGTAGGATTGGCTACACGGATATTTCCTTTAGAAAAGCCTTGGAAAAGCAAGCGCCCATTACCCATAACAATGATTGGGGATGCCGCACATTTGATGCCGCCTTTGCAGGGCAGGGAGTAAATAGTGGGTTGGTGGATGCCTTGATATTGTCTGATAATCTAGCCGATGGAAAATTTAATAGCATTGAAGAGGCTGTTAAAAATTATGAACAGCAAATGTTTATCTATGGCAAAGAAGCACAAGAAGAATCAACTCAAAACGAAATTGAAATGTTTAAACCCGACTTTACGTTTCAGCAATTGTTAAATGTATAAAATGGAATAAAACGGCACATAACAAACAAATTGGCAATAGAGCCGGTGAAGTACTTCTATTGAACTTTGTGCAATGTTGAAGATTAGTAATTCTATTCAACATTTGTGCTAAAAGTCGGCTCCATCGCCAATTTGCCAGCCGTTATGCGGCAGCTTAAAAAAAGACGACACCAAACCAAAAAAATCATCTTGACAACCACCCGACTTTGAACTACGAAGGATGAAATTTTTCAGGGACAACTTCCAGCATTTCCAAAAAACAGTTTAACCATTGACTTGGAGACAAACAAACAATTTGAGCATTAAGGTTTAAACCGAATTTTTCCGAATTGACCTGACCTGACTTTTCCTGAAAATCGACTTTAAAGCTGTTTTTACAGATAAATCAGGTTTCTCTAACAGACAGGAAATAAATGCTAAGTATTTGGCTTTAAACTTAAAATCAAAAAATAAGTGTTTTCTTTTAATGTTTAACAGGGCTGATTTGACAGTTGGCGGTGGCAAGAAACTTTCAGGACCTACCTCATAGACAAGTTTCAAATCAAAAAAAGTATGATAGAAAACGGTATATGGATTGTAAAGCTTCCTCGAAAATAACTTTTGTGTAGGTTCTAATTGAAGGACAATGGAACCTCCCAGAAAATTTCCAAGACTCTCAAACATCAGGATTTTGAAAATATCGGAAGTAATGCCATAAGGAATATTTGACACCACTTTGAAAGGAAATTTCGAACTGCAAAATTCCTAAAATCACAACCGACAACTTGAACATTTCGGGCATCAGAAAATAATTTTCGTAAATGTTCAACCAAAGCTGTGTCGTTTTCAATAGCAACAACATTGTTGGCGATTTTTAATAAATGAACAGTAAGAAACCCCTTGCCTGCCCCAATATCTAAAACCGTATCCTGATTACTTATATTTGCTTGTCTTATTGCATCTTTTATTAGCACTTTATCAATAGTAAAGTGCTGACCCGTAAAACGAACGGGCAATTTCTTTTTTGTCATTAGTAACTTCTTACAGGTGAATACTTATGTACGGTTAAAACTCTATTTTTCTCCTCCTATCACATAGTAGAATCTATTACCCTCTTTAATTGATTGGTACATAAAAGAGAGGTAGTAATCATCAAAAGAGTAACGCCCCAATAGGAATATTGATTTATCCGATGGAATAGAAGCCACAAGTTGCCCTATCGTATTGCAGTAATCTCGTCTATCATAAGCATAGAATTCCAACTCGGTTCTCATTTCTGAGCTGAACGAATGGATATTCTTTTGTATTTGGGCTTTATTGCGTTGTATAAAGTTCGACGATAAAGAAACCAAAGGCTCTCCAAACCTGTATGTAGTTTCAATCTTGTTTATCTCCGTTGCTCCAAAATATTCGGGGAATTGATTGAATAGAGCCATATCACTTCCCGAAAAACGATAAATAGACTGCCAATCATCACCCACACAATACAACTTTGCAGGAGGATTACCCTCTCGCAATACTTTCAAGAAGTTGTAACGGTCAACAGAAATATCTTGAAACTCATCCACTATGATATAATCATATTCAACAGGGTGTGAAGTACGACATATCTCAGTGGCTTGAAGAATAGCATCGGTAAAATCAATTTGGTTACTATCGCTTAACGCATTTATGTAGTGTTCATATACAGGTTGAAATATATTCTTGATGATAAACACACTTCGTTCATCATCTGCATTTTTGGCTTGTTTCAAAACCTCTTTAACTGATTTACAACTTGATTTTACCAATGTAACGAAAGTAACAACAAGTCGTATAAACGCCTTTTCCTGCTTGCTACCTTTGGGTAGTACTAAATCGTATAACTCCTCATCGGTCTTTTCTTGAATTGGTACACCTGCTTCAGCTAATAGTTTACGGAGTTTATCCCTAATATCAGAATAATGGAAATCTGCACTTGATGTCACTAAAAGTTGTGTACCAAATTTCTCGTGAGCCGCTTTTTTCCAAGTTATACCATCATTGTATTTCTGATTGGCTTCTTCGTAGGTTATACCCTTGTCTTTTGCAAACCAAGCAGGAACAAGCCCGTGTTCATCAACTCCGAAATGTTCAAGATAGATGCGTTTGGTTACTCCTCCTTGCTTAAAATATATTGAGAAGTCGGGACGATATTGTGAGTGCATCTCATCTGCTAATTGATGTTCGTATGGTTCTTCATATCTGAATTTCACTCCCAGCGAGGACAAAGCAAAACATATTTTTTGTTCTTGTTCACTTCTCATATATATTCTGCCGTCCATATCGGGGAACATCGCCTTTAGCTGCACATTCTTTAGTCCTGATAATTGCTCCTGTCTTTCATTCTTGCGTTGTTCCCAATCAGCTTCATTCGTTTGGTAATCAATAAAGTATTCCACTATACTTTTCTTGAAAGACGATTTATCTAACAATTTGTGATATATATCTACAAACAATGAATCTGTATTGCCGCAAATAGATGGTTTTGTACCTGTCGTTTTGCCTATAATATCAATGGCTAACTTATGGAATGTGTAACCTTTCAATCCATTGGTCGCCATTCTTTCGGTTAGTTCGGCTGCTGCTTTGTTGGTATAACTGATAAGTAAAATTCTTTCAGGTGCTATACCCTTGATTTCGGTGAGATATTTAACCTTACCGACAATTGAAGAGGTTTTACCACTACCTGCACTGCTGACTACTAAACAATTATCCTCTTCTGAAACAATTGAGCGTCTTTGTTGCTTGTCTAATGGGTATTTTAGGCAATGGTCGAAAAGTCCCTGTGCGTGTCAAGTAGAAAGGTTATAACACCATCATTATGTTGTTTTACAAGTTTGTTGATTCTTCCAAAGTCGTTAATGAATTTGGATATGGTTTCTGATGGAGTGATGTTAAAGGCTTCAAGTTTCTTCAGAAGTGAATATGCCTCTTGAAATGTACCTTATAATGATTGATGAAATCTTTTCTTGCGTTGCGGAGATTACCCTGCCATAAAAGCCATTATTTAAGTCTGAGGGAATATCTATAAACGCCCCCTCCTTAAGAGCCGATAATCTCTCTTTTGCTTGCTCATAATTTGATTTCTCGCTATATGCAGATATATGGTTTAGCTTTTCTGCAAGCTCTTTGGATTTGTTTTTTAGGCGTGTTCGTACCATCGCTATTACAATAACCGAAATAGCAATTATACAAATAACCAAAATAAACGCCCATTGCATATAAAAAAAATAGCAGTTGATAATATTTGCTTTGCATAAAAATTAGCGTACTACGGAAATACGGAATTTATAGCAAAAAATTATTTTCTTTAAAATAATCTATTACATCTTCATCCGAAGTTGCTTCATCTACTGCGTTTAAAATTTTTACGAAGTCCTCAAACTTATCTGTTTCATAACCCCCACAAGTTGTAAATTCTTCATCGCAAAAGAAAATCATTTCTCCCGAATGGTCATTGAGCCTGCTCCATTAAGACTCCTAAATCTATGGCTTACTGCCCAACCTGTAAATTCTCCTTTGTGATATTTAGCGACATTTTCTTTTAGAAAAGCAAGTTGTTCTGAAAGTTTCTTGGTGTATTTGTTCAAATCAGATTTGGCTTCTTCCTTTTCTTTTTTTGCTCGTGAATACTCTCCACGAGAGTATTGAGAAGAATAACCATTGGGGGCAAAAATATCCATAGAAGATTCTGCTGATTCAATTTTTCTCTCACAGCGATTTATTTTAGATATCAAATTCTTGATTTCATCGCTAATTTTCATAATAGGCTCGATAGTAGTTACATCAATAAACATACTATCAACTCTTGTTGATATTGGCTCATAAGAATCAGGGTGATAGAGATAGTCTTTAAGTGTCTCTTTAACCAATTTCTCAGCTTTTTCCTCGTTAGAGAGTGTACAAGAAGTTATAACTAAAGCGGATAATACTAAAACTTTTCATAATCTGTCGTATTATTGGTTATTTCTCAGGGAATAAACTTGTTAAGGCTCTTCTAATGGCTTGACGGATATCATCAGCTTCTGTTTCGCCTTGTCCTTCTGCTGTACAAGAACATATCATTTCATTAGTTTTGCAGAGCTAAACTGTATAGTTACTTCTATTGTGTAACCTAAACCTCTATTACGCCTGCCACTCTCACCATAATTGACGATTAGAGTTTCATTAGATAATTCGGGTTTAAGTTCGGGTAATATGATATATCCTTCTTTTATTAGTATCCTGCTATTACATCACTTGGATTAACACTTTTGGTGGTTGAAGAACCATAGATACCGTATTGCCCACCATATGTACCTCCTGTGCTTGATGTCAATTCCTTTGTTGGGGAAATGTATGCGTATTTATACATTTCAATAGGAGCATTCCTCACTATTACAGGCATTCGAAGTGGTGCACATCCATTCATTAATATAATGGCACAAATAGCTAATAACCATTTTTTTATTACGCTCATACACTACATTTTTAATCTCCAGTTCCCAAAGGAATTTAACCTATTAAAGAAGCGTGGAACTGTATGCCACATTCTTTACTTGAAGGTCGTAGGAAACCATAGATGCAGATGTAACAATAGCAGCCCACGCTATATGCGTGAGAACCACTATGCTATCCTTGCATCTAATTGAAAATTTCCTACGTTTTCAAGTACAAGATAAGCATAACGCTTCTTCTTTTTCGTATGTCTTGAAAGAGTTGCCTCAAGCCAATACAGTATGAAAAATCCGTGATATACCATTCTACTATCACGGATTTTTTTGATTTACAGTTTCATACTTCTATTCTGTCTTGGCTTCGGTATTCCGATGGCTTCTCTGAACTCATTCATTTTCTTTCTAAACCAGCTCACGTGTGAAACCCCGTCTATATTGAAATCGAATTTACCGCTTTCATCCTGTTTGATGGAGCAGACAGAGTGTCGAGTATCAAAGCTTCGGTTAAATTCGGAAGAATAGAGTTCACCTTTTATCCCGACCTCCTTGAATTCGCACAGTCTTCTGATTATTCCGTCATTAAACTTCAATCGGTCACGCAGGAAATTTATTATAGGCATCAGCTTCTCCACATATGGAAAGTAGCGTCTGACAAAATCCGCAACTCCGACAGCTTGCGGTGCTGTTGCTCGTAAGCGTTTCTTATCTCCTGTATCTGTTTGGCTTGTTGCCGTTCCTGGTGGCGGGCTTCGTTTTCAAGTTCAAGGATGCGGTCTTGCAAATCCTCGTTCCTGCGTTCCAACGATTTCATTCTTCCACTTCCGAAAAGAGAACCCACACTGCTTGCAAGGGCGGTTGCCGTATCGGTGGCTACGCTTTTGAGCTTATCGGTGCGGATTTCCGCTTTACCTGTTTCAGTTCCTCCTGCGCCTCGGCTTTCTTCTCCTGTAATAGTCTGGTTTCGGTTTCAAGGGTTTCATTTTTCTTTTTCAAGTCCCGATAATACTGCATGGTGGTAGTGTGCCGTGCTTCCGAGCCCCGTATCCCACGTTGCAATCCGTATTTCGTCATCACCCTTGCGTAATTGTCGTGGTAGGCAATCAGGGTCTGGCGGTTGAACAGGTCATCGGCACACAAACGGACGGAATTTGTTTTCTTGCGGTACTTGCGCTTACCGTCCGTCTCTTCTTTCTTGGCTTTGCGCCTTTCACCCGTCACGATAGGAACAACGGCTGCGTGGATGTGCGGAGTCTTCTCGTCCATGTGCAGATGGGCGGCAACCACATTGTCTTTGCCGAATGTGGCTTGCAGCCATTGGATACTGTCGTTGCACCATTCGTCGAGTTCGCCTTTTTCCTGTATGTTCATCATGTCCTCGTGCGTACCCGACAAAACCACCCGAACGACACGGACTTGGTCGTGCGTGATTTTCCGTCTGATGCCTGCCGTGTTCAGCCTGTGGGCAATCGCTTCATCCCTGCCGTGAACGCCATCAGGGTATTCGACAAGCACCCTGTTCAGATGTGTTCTTGTCGGGTCTGCGTTTTTAGGTATTATCTTTCTCTCTATATGGTCGGACTGCGTGGTGTCCGATGTACCCTTTGCCTTCTTAATGTCCAATGAAAAATATCCCATATCATTACTGTTTTTGCGGTTATCGTTATGTTTCTTCTCTCTGCCTGTGGCATCGGCTCACAGGGTTTATTATGCAAATGAACCCTTACTGCACTCGGCATAATCCAAACGGGTTTGGCTTCTGCCTCGTTTGCACAGGGTTTCCAAAGGGATTTTTTGGCTCAATATAGGTGTTTTAGCGTTACGGAGTAATGCGTGAAGAAAACGCCCTATTGAGCTATGGTATTTCTGTCTAAATACCTTGGGAGAGCGGACGTGCATATTACAGATGAAATCCCCCTTTCTTTTTCGGTGGCTGCATCATCCGCCTTGCGGATTGACTTGCTTTTTCTCCTTTATCGGCTTTGCCGATTGGGACAAGGGCTTACCGCACAGGTAGTCGTTCAAGTCCTTATACTCTCGATAGTACATTGACTTGTCAAGCAGCCGTTCCCCAAACTTCTCTTTCAGCTTCTTGCAGGTGTTCCGTCCTGCCGTGTCGTTGTCAAGGAAACAGCCGACTTGGGTGTAGGTCTCCAATATGGTCGCCGCTTTGAAAGAATGGAAACGGAATTCAATATGATATAGTCCTGTGTGTTCAATCGCGGGTGTTGCGGATTGTTTTCTACTCGGATGGTAAGGAATGAAAGGTAATCCATGAACCCCTCGAACAGGTAACACATACATCGTTGTCCGCCCTGCTGTCGGATATGGGTGATGTCTTTCGGGGCGACACATCCCTTGAAGTATCTGTTGCGCACTTCATATCCTCCTGCCATGTTCGGAAAGCCGATGGCAAAATAGGGTTTGTCGGCATTCATAAACCGAAGCTCCCTGCATTCTCTTTTGGCAAGTCCGATGTTTATTCCCCTTCTTGCAGATAGGCTATAAGAGCAGGAGAGGACAACTCACCAACCCTTAATCCCTGATAAGGCTGATTGTCGGAATGCTGTCTGCCAAAAGAGAACGATGCAGGGCGGATGTATGCTGTCCGCTCCTCTATGCGTTTCAGCAGATAGGCTACATCTTCCGAATGGTAGAGTTCCGCTGCCAATGCGAGGATGTTTCCGCCTTTGCCGATGCCGAAGTCGTACCATTTTCAAGCTCGGTGTTTACCTTGAACGATGCGTCCGTTTCTTCCCGTAACGGTGATTTGTACCACAGGTTCCTGCCTTGTTGCTTTACAGGCGTATAGCCCAGACTTTGCAGATAGTCTGCCAGTTTGATTTGCTTTTACATCTTGGATTGTCATATTACATACGGTTTTGAAGTTGATGAAAATTTGTTGATTTGATGAATTGTCAATGTAATATATTTATATACAGCCTCGTAACCTCTCAACATCTTCTCAACAAACCACTCGCCAAAAGAGAAATTAACAAACGGGGTCGGTGGTCTCTCAACTCTCTTTGGCTTGTTGAGATTTTGTTGAGAATGTATATCGTTTATTGTCAGTGTATTTATACCCATATTCAACAATTCAACAGAAAAATGATAATATTACAAGGATTCAAGTTGCTCCCTTGTGACGGTGTAGAAGCGTCCCACTCTCCTTATCGGCTCATACCGACACTCCCGATTGCAGTTGAACTGGTAGGTGGTATAAGTCAGTCCGTTTGGCGCAGGGTCAGTTTCCAACATTCCTGCAACACTTTTCGGACTTGGTGTTTCTCCACCTTTACCTGTGAGTGTACCAGCAAAAGAAGAATGTCGCTGTAACAGAAAGAGAATGTATCCGTGCCGACACTGTCCATGATGTCAAGGACAAGTTCGTGCATTTCTATCTCCAACCGGTTGCGGTTGCTGCGGATAATCTTCTGCAAGGCTTCTGTATGCAGCAATGTGGGGTTGAACCACATCCGGCTTTCCTTATCGGTGGATAGCTGTCTGTATTGCAGGAAATGGAGAAAGGCGGGTATCTCCGCTTTCAGCTTTTGCAGGAAGTCGGTGTCATCGGACTGCAAGCGGTCTATCTTGCGCACCCAATAGCGTGTTTCCTGCATCTATGATTACGGGCAGATACTCGTTGTTGGAGCACAGCACGAATTTGGCGAAGAATGCAATCTCGTCACGGTCTTTGCCTTTGGCTTCCACCTTGTAGGATAAGGTAGTGCTGAGGTTTTCAACCGTTCGCTGTCCTCCTGCGGTTGAGCAGCACCTCATCTACCACGATAAGCAACTTGCCAGCCCAGTCGGAATTGAACTGGCTGCGGAAATCCTCGTTGGTGTTGAAAGTCACATTGTTCTGAAAAAGGGCTTTCAGAAAGTTCAGGAAGGTGCTTTTGCCCGTGTTGCGTTCTTCCGACACCAACAGCAGGATAGGCAACTTCTGAATCGGTTGCAGGTAGAGCAGTTGCAGATAGTCCATCCCCAACTCGTATTGTTCCCCGAAGATGTGATGCAGCAATGAACGGATAGAGGGGAAATCCCCTTGTCGGGGTACATGGTCTATCGGTTCGTAGAGGTTAAGGAATTTGCCGACCACGGAACGGTAGCCGATGTGTTCGGGTACGGTGCAGAAGCCGTCATACTTGGGAACGCTGCCGATGTAATCCTTGCCGTAATCCTGTCGCAGGGTCTCGTTGTTCCATGCGATACGTTTCACGTACCTCCGTTCAGTCTCGGTTGCTCCACAATCTTGTAGAGCGTTGTCCCGACACGGATAAATTCTTCCTTTGCCATGCCGCCATCCGATGGCGGTCTGTGGCTGTCTTGTTGTTCGATAGCTGACATAATCAAATGGTTTTAAGTTTGAAAATTACCAGCTGCAAAAATATAATCAATTATCGGATAGGTTGTTATGCAAAACACAGCAGAATGGTGACAAATAGCCCCCGAAACAAAAACTTTCAATGGTCTGGGACAGGAAACGGGTTGTACAAATGGAAAAACTCCCGAAAAGCGAATGTCGTATTACGCTTTTCGGGAGAAAAAATCGGAGTGTCTGTCGTGCTGACTTAATGAATTACTGACTTACCGAGTGAATAATGTCAGGCATTCAGCTACGAGAAGTATTCGGATTTGGATATACCGTTGGTATTCAGCGAGAAGAATATGCTTGTTTTCTCTTCGCAGGTACAGTCTTTCAAGAACGGCATTACGTACCCGTTCCGTCTGAATGTGCTGATATGGAAAGCAAGGGCAACTATCGCTTCAAGGTTGTAAACCTCCATACTGCAATTATCGGATATCCGTATGCTTCGCCTTATCTCGTATTCCCTTAAAACTCCGCTCTTGCAAAGAGCCTTCAGCCCTGCACGGAATGTCGGGGCGGTTACTCCAAACAGGGCGCAAAGTTCCCATTCGCTCATGGCGGTTGCGCTAATGTCGGTCGGCATGATGATGTTGCCGTTACCATCTGTTGTGATGATGCTTCGTTTCATGGCTATGCTTGATTATGGGGTTACACTTCCGAACGATGCGTTCAGCTTGTTGCCGAACATCGTCAGGTCATTGTCAAGTTTCTGTGTGGTTATCTTCGCATAGATTTGAGTCGTGACAATGTTCGTGTGTCCCAACACACGGCTCACGCTTTCAATGGGCATCCCCTTGCTAAGAGCCAGTGTTCCAAATGTATGACGTGCGCAATGGTAGGAGATTTGCTTCTCTATTCCGCATTCCGCCATTACCTTTTTCAGTTGTTTGCACATCGTCCAATAGTTGATTTTCCCGAAAACCAGCCTGTCTTCCGACAGATACTTGTACCGTTCGATTATCTGCAAGGGAATATCCAGCAGCTTCACTTGGAACGGGACATTTGTCTTATGCCGTTTCGACAATATCCATTTCTCACCGTTCACCTCCACTATTTCGTCCGTTGTGAGTTCTTTCATATCCACGAAAGACAAGGCGGTGAAGCAGGCGAAAGTGAACAGATCCCGCACCAATGCGAGGGTGGGGTTGTCAAACTCGTGCGCCATGATTCTTTGATTTCGTCCTCTGTCAGATACTCCCGTTCCTTAACATTCGGGCTGATATGGAACTGCGCAAACGGATTTCTCGGTATCAGTCCGTTATAGTGCGCACGCATGACCACGCCTTTCAGCCACATGCAGTTCAGCCAGATGGTGGCGTTTTTCAGTCCCCGTTCAGCCGTAAGATAAGCCGCAAACTCCTTGATGAAGTCGGGTGTAAGTTCCAGCATGGACATGTCTGTCCGTCTGTAGAATGACTTGATAAAGGCTGCGACATAGTTCCTTGCCCTTACCATGACCTTGTACGTACCGATGCTGCGGTCTTTACCGACACGTTTCAGAAAGTTGGCGCAATCCTTGTCAAAAGCCTTTATCAGTGTCTCATACTCGCTTCCTACCCCTTGGTAGGCATTGCGCACCATTTCAGCCGTTACGTATGCCTCTCGGTCGGATATGCGCTGATAGTGCTTGATGATTTGCGCCTTGATGTTGTCCAATGCCAGATTGATGTTCCGTGCTTCGGCACTCTTGCCTTTGGCTCGGTTGCCTTCGCATCCCAAAGGGTTTTCGGATGGTCTGCTTGCAACTGAACTGCGCCACAGTACCGTTGATTGTCACTCGTCCCATGATGGGGACAATACCGTCTTTCTCCTTGCTGCCGTTCACGTAGAACAGCACTTTGAATGTACTTCTTGCCATACTCGTTTTTTGTTTGCAAAGTTAAATATCAACGAGTTAGACCTTGATACGCAAATCGGTGACAAACGGTGCAATAGCATCTCTCATATGTTAAATCTTACTCTTTCACGGGTAATGATTTGCAAACCATTCTTCTTCTTAAATCCGCTTTTCTTTGCGTTTTCCGATTTTTCGGCTTGTCATCATTTGACACCGTAACGACTCTGACATTAAGTCATTTAGCGTCATTTCTCCCGTTTTTCGAGGTTATTCCAGAGATTTTGTAAATGCCTGGAGCATGAATAGTTGACGGTCAGAGAACATGTCGCCATAAATTTCTATTCCCCATCCTGGAGTGTTGAAATTTCTATTATTTTCAACAGCCATTCTATCTGTAGGCTTATCTATATTTTTAGATTGTGGCTTAATGTATTCATTTTTGGTTGGCGATCTGTATAGCTTTCCTCTATTTGTTTCAGAAATGATTGCTAATAATACTTCTTTAGATGTTTTTGCCTTAAACTGTAGTTTTACCTGATTTACAGTTGTAATGCTTCCACAACAAGGACAAGTCATATTTCCCCGATTATTCCATCCACTTTTTATAGGACACATCCCTTCCTTAATTTCGAATTGAATATCTGTCCCATTAATGACAGGATTCAAATACACCTTCTTTGATGAAGTATTCGCCAAATAGAATTGCTTTAATAAAGGAACTTCCGCTTTACAGCTTGGATTAGAGCAAGTAGCAGTTCTTGCCCAATAGTAAGCGATTGGTTTGTTCCCATTTTCATCGGCAGGATATAAATACCCTACTTCCTTCTCTGTCATAGCCAACAGTTGTTTGGCATAGTATTCCACATCAAAAGAAAGTCTGTTGGGAATATCTATAATGCCGTTGCAGATAGAAATACCTTTGGTAATGAGTATATCTATACCTTCTTTTCCGTAAATACGACGAAACTCCTCTTCTGTATATCGTATGGGCTTCCCATATTTCTGTGGAAACTCTACACTTCCTTTTCAATGATATGGGCAACCGGATTAATATCATTGCCATAACTACGACATCCCAAACGCGCTGTCTCTAAGGGTATAGCACCTCCACCTGCAAATGGATCGAACACACTTGGCATCTGCTTTGAAAACAATCAATTGCAGTTTTCAGTGCAGCCTCCTTTTCTTTTATAATATCAGTTTCCAAATGACGGTCTATGCAAGTATAGAGATTGTTTTCTGCTTCTTCAATAGCTTGATAGGCTGCATCAAATGACTGACTTAATGAAATAAAAGAAGCATCAGGATTCTGTTCTGCATTGTATGCAACCCAAATTAACTTTCTTGCTTTTGCTAGAACAGCTTTATCGTTCTTACTTTCCCATTTTATTAGGCAACCTTCACTTAACTGTTCTTTCGAAGCTGTACTTTTGCCTTTCAACATATTAGCCTGACAGACTGGAGAAAACTTTCCTATAAACATCAGCAAACGATTGCGCAGATTGTCCGGCATTGATCATATATCGCCGTATATGGAATATCCGGATAAGGTACATAAAGTGGATCGTTACTTAACAACTCCTGTATAGCATCTTTAAAAGCCAGCGGACATTGCTCATCCAATGGGTCTGGTACTAGACTGGCAAAGATTACAGCCCTGCACACAGGAAGTGGACGGCGTGCCCACCATAAATGTAAAGTAGAAATATGGCCGTGACGAATAGATTTATCACGTACACTCTCAGCCGATATTTCCTTAATCGGCATAGCTACTTCTATCAGTTTTTTTGCTTTTGTCATATTTATGTTTTCCTTATTTTTCAGTTTTATTTCTCCATTCATCCAGTGGCAGATAGTATTGTACTCCTTTGTCTTTCCGCTCAAAGATGAGCTTCTTGGCTGGTTTTGAATACGGTGCAATTGTGGTTTAGATTTGCAATTCACTACAATATAAAGCCATGCACTGTTTCCCAGTTGTGCCAACCGGTTCATTTCATTCTCCGACAGCATAACCCCATCAATCCCTGAACGACCTTTGACCTCAATATATCGTTTAATATCTAACTTGTTAACGCTTCGGATATCATATCCTAAGTTTTGGCTGGAAACATCTTCCGCTTGCCATTCATTGGCAGCCCCATATTCGATAGCTATATTCATGGCTATGGCTTCTACTTCATCGTCTCTTTCATGCCGTAATGTTGCTCATACTCCATTTGGCTGAGGGGGACGACATAGGCACATCCCAATATTTCCGGAGCTTTGGGATTTATTTGAACCATTTGCTCCATTTCGCGGATGCGTTCATCTTTTTTGCGGAGTAGTTCTGCTTTTCGTTCCATCTTATGCAATAACTTTTCCTGTATTTTACATCTCCCAATAAACCTTACCTTGCAATTCATTAATTTCTATGTCTAAATCCATGATAATCTGACTGAATGCAGTCTGCAAATATTCTTTTCGCTTTGCGGCATCTGCTTCTACAATCTCCTGTGTAGAGGTGAATAGAGGTAAGGTGATATTCTCGAATGCCCATTCGGTGACTTCTTCGTTACCTATAACAGCAGGAGGAGTGATTTGCTTGGCAAATTGAAGGGGTGCATGCAGATCCAGAAACTTGGCCGGTGAAGTTGCATGAAATACTCCATTATTAGTTTGATAAACAAAACTAAGCTGTTCATTTGCTATACTGTCGTCTCCTTTATTGGGACGATTGTCTGTGATTTGATTTTTAACATAAAAAGCAAAATAGTCTTCAGTATCTTCCGGTGAAACGAGAATCGTACCTTTCAGCATTTCGTCTCTGAAAGAATCGCGCACACAATCAATGAGTGCATCAAACAAAGCGTTACCCGGATTGATATAGTGTACCTTACCCAATATGGCATTGGTATTCTGATAGTCGAGAAATATATGTTTATCGAAACAGAACAATAATTTATTGATATTCTCAGCGTAGATGTTATAATCATCTTTTAGACGTTTGGAAAGTACATCCGGAATGTTTTCCATTTGATAAATTCCGTCTTGTATCATCCTGTATTTTCCTCCTAAATAGCTGAAAGTTCTTTCAAAAAAGAAACGAATATAAATCGGTTGCAATCGTTTCTCGTCAGAATGTTCTTTGAGAATACGGGCATCTTTATAATCGACTTCACTATGGGCGATTACTTTTTGTTGTTCTTCTATCTTATTCCGGAATACTTTCTCAATGATGATTTCATCCTGTTCTATAAACTGATCAAAAGAAGATTCTTTTCCATCAAAAACGGAAGTTATAATAGCATCCAGACTAACATCCTTCAGTACATCTTGAATAACATCATAAACGCGGTCATCACCCATGCTTTGACGAATAATATCCAGCTTTATCAGTAAACGAGACAATACTTGCCCTTCCCGTGTGTTGTCCGCCACCATATTGAAGACCAGTACATCATTTTTCTGTCCATAGCGGTGGATACGTCCCATGCGTTGCTCTAAGCGATTAGGGTTCCAGGGGATATCCCAATTTATTAGTAATCTACAAAATTGAAGATTGATACCTTCGCCGGCAGCATCGGTTGCAATGAGTATTTGGTTTCGGAGACATGAAATCCCATTGTGCCTGACGGCGTTCATCAACAGATAAGCCTCCATGAATGACTGCTACTTTATAGCCGTTATTGCTTAGGCGTTCTCTCAAATAGAGCAATGTGTCCTTGTGCTCTGTGAAAATAACGAGTTTTTCGCCATTGATAACTCCTTGGCTTTTCAAGAGTTCTTTTAGCTCAATGTATTTCTTTTCTTCTTGATTTTGATTGTATAGGCTGTTTGCCATCTCATACAGACGTTTCACTTCTTGAGCTTCGGTCTGTATCTCTGCTAAACTTTTTGAAGTGGTGAACAATTTAAATTTTCGAGGGTCAGATAGGATACCATCCAATGCATCTCGTTCATCGTCCTCCAGGTCATCGTATTGGTCGATGCTATCCACATCAAGTTCTTCTAACTTCTGGCGTTGTTTCCATATATTAGGATTCTTGCCTACTTCATCTACTATGCCTTGTAACGCAATCCAACGTTTGTATAATGTGTTTTTGATGGCAAAAATAGAACTGACTAACCGTCGTTGCATTACAGCCAAAGCCAAAGATACATGGATGTTCCTTGTTTCGGCTGCTTCTTCTTTCTGCTTGGTCAAATAGTTGGTAACATTGTCATAAAGTCGCTTTTCTTCAGGTGTCAATTGAAAAGATACTGTTCTGGTATACCGATTTTGTATAGATTGTTACCATTCCAGTCTTTCATGTCCTCTTTAATCGGCGTATGAAAAACTTATTCAGCCCATCTTTACTTAATTCTTTCACTCTGTCGGCAGCAATATCCTCTGTTGCAAAAATATCTTCGTCTAATAATTGGAGAAGTTTCTTGAACGTATCAGTTCTTCCTCTATGTGGGGTAGCTGTCAACAACAAGATGTGCTCACATTGTTGCGAAAGTAAGTGAGCAGCTTCATATCGTTTTGATTTATATGTTTTTTGTCCGTATTCATAAGCCGATAGTTTATGAGCCTCATCAAAGATAACCATATCCCAATTCGTGTTGCTGACAATGTTCAACACATCCTCTCGGCAAATGAAATCAATAGAGGCTACCACTTTATTTGCTGAGCGAAAAATGGTAGGGTCAGCATTAAAAATACTTCTATTGACAAGCGTAAACGGAATATTAAATTTTACTCCCATTTCATCTTCTTGCCATTGTTTGGTCAAGCCGCCTGGTGTGATAATAAGTATGCGCTCAATGATCTTTCGCATCAATAGCTCCTTCAATAATAAGCCTGCCATAATTGTTTTTCCTGCACCTGTATCATCTGCCAGCAAAAAACGTATTTTAGGTTGGGGAAGCAAAAATTTGTATACAGCTTCTACTTGGTGGGGTAGTGGATCTACAACACTACAATTGATGGCAAATAGAGGATCAAATTGATAAGCGGAGTTTATTCGTTCTGCTTCTGCAAATAATACAAATTTACCGGGATCGCCCTTGAAATTGAACTCTCCATCAGATGTCAATACTTCTAAAGAACTGAACTGTTCTTCTGTAATTACCTTGGAACTGCTTTTGTTCGTATTTACTCCTGTAAATTTGAGCGAATACATAGTTCCTAATTTCTGTATTTTGTTAACAACAACAGCTTCTGTTGGTATTAGATTCTTTATTATATTTCCGACTTCAATCATTGTTAGAGGATTTTATAAGATCTTTTACGTCCATTTGAAGGACTTCTGCTATCTGAAATAAAACTTCCAAACTGGGCTGTCTTCTATTGCAAACATAAGAATTGACAATACAGAAACTTTTCCAAGTTTTTCTGCCAGCCAGGTTTGTTTGATACCTTTTTCTTCAAGCACTTCTTTTATCCGATTCATGGGTTTGTCCATCACAAAATTCTTAATTGTTAAACAAAGATATAAAACAATCTGCTATAAAAAGAGAAAAGAGGATGATTATTTCTCTCAAGATGCTAAAAATAGGTAGTGAAGTATCTTGTTTTGTTTTTTCCGGCATCACAGGTTTGCTGCTATCTGTTAGGTTAGAACGTTTTTATACAAAGATGGAGAATGACAAAAATCTCCATCTTTGCAATGTGTTGATACTCTATTTCTTCTGCTTTATACTTTCAGCTTCTTTGCGAAGTTGTTCGGCTTGTGCCTCTTTGAGGCGGGCTTGTTCGAGGTCACGGGCTCACTGCTCTACACATTGTTCGTGATCCTCAATCATTCGACGTATGGAGCGTTGCTTCTGTTTGTCGGGCTCATACTCAAAGATGGTTTCAAGTTTCAGTAGGTTTTCGGATGTGATCTCCGAATGCTTTGATGTAGCGGAACTTGATGTCGTTATTACGCAAGCGGCTGTTTGCTGAGAATTGATAGACATTGTAGCATACTGAGCTGAATAGTGCCACACCAAGCGAGATCAGTGCGATGACCACCTTTGAGGATTTTAACTCTATGGTGTGCAGATGCTTTTGAACAGGTAGGGGTTTATTCTGCTGTTTTTCTAACTTCTGCCCAAGTTCATCCAATTGCTCTTGGTGCTTTTGAAACCCTCTTGGATAAGCTCTTTGTATGAGACGCATGGTTCTCTAACTCTGACAGATCCACTTGTTGTGGTATAATCGGTAGCGCAGGTTGATCGGATTTGGCATTAGCCAGAGATTCAAACGAAAGGTTACTAAACTGTTCTGATATTAACTTTTTCAAGTCCTCGAACATGGAGATGATAATTTTTATATCCATAATTTTTTGTTTTAATTTGTTATCTTCTTATTCCTTTTTCTTTTCTTTGCATCTGGCGACGGAAAGCTTCTTCTTCAGGATCGTAGGCCGGGCAGGGAGTGAGCAATCCATCGAATAATCCACCGATGCTGCTTGATAAACTATTCGTATCAGGAGAGGTAAATTCCTGTTGAACTTTCTGGGGCGATGGCTGGATGATTGCTTCTTGCTTCTGATCAGCATGGGCATTCTGCTGCAATGCAAAATTAATCTTTGAGAAGCTGAACTGCTGGTCTACCTTTGAACCATTGAAGTGATAGCCGTTTTTGCTGAACTTGATGCCTTGCGGCTCATTGGTTCCGCTCTTCATCTTAAATTCAACGGCGATGCCTTCTTTATTCAATCGATTTAATAGTTCACGCCAGCTACTGCATTCTGGAAGAGCTGTCTTTAGGGCATTGTAAATCTCATCTTGGTTTTATCAGGCTCTTTCAACCGGTGCTGTTTTACTTGCTCTTTGCCACTTGCGAAGTACAGACCGTATTGGGCCGTCAGCTCCTTTTTTCGCTGCGGATGCGGTCATTCTTATCTGAGATGGTGCGTCCGTTGTTATCCACCCGATTGAATGCGATATGCAAATGTGGGTGTTCCTTGTCATGGTGTCGACCAATGATGTACTGCGTGTTGACTATTCCCATCCGGTCCATATAATCGTGTGCGATGCGAGCCACTTCATTAGAGTTTGTCTCGGTCTTGTGCCGAAAAATCCAAAGAGATATGCCCGACAGGTTTACTTACTCGTGAGTTTAGTTCTCGTTGTGCCTCGAAACTGGGCTATAGAGTCCAAATTCTTTAGCCGTACACCATCTGCTGCCAATAGATTGGTTTGCTTTTCGGGATCGAGAATGTATTTTACCACACCACTAAACGAGGTGCCTTTTACTATTTTCGCTATCATTGTTGTATCTGGTTTAACAGGTTGTCAATCTTGTCGGCTAAGAATAGATATTCCATGCGTGCATCCGGATAACCTGCAGCATTTGCCTTGTGTGCGATCTGATTCAGGTTGTTTGCCATACCGGATAGCTTACGGATATGATCCATCCATTCGGGTGAGAGGCGTTGCCTGATTTCTGCCTTCAGAATGATGGCTCGGATAAAATCACAGGGTGAGACTTCGGCTTCCGAAGCTCGTTCCTTGAGGGTGTAATACTCTTCGGTGTTCATCTTTAGATTCACCCGATAAGTTCGTTTTTCGACTAACGATTTGGTGGGTCTTCCACCTTTATTATATGCTTTCATGCGTCTTCATTTTTAGTTCAATTTGCAGACCATCGGGATTAAAGCAAGGTTTTGGGACGTCCAAAACATAAACTTGCTACCCCAAAATCTACGATTTTTTTTTAAAGCTTGAAGCCTCTTCTTTTTACTGTACTAACAGGGTGAACAGGTTCTTCTATAAGCACTAATCCCAGCTCTTTTATCAGCAGATTAAGAGATGGATTCTTAGCGATCATACCTTGCAAAATGGTTTGCGGTCGTTTCACCTCCAATATGAAGTCGGCAATGTCGAATCCATTTTCCCGTTGTTCTGGAGTGGCATTCTTTCCAAATAATCGAAGAGCTTCACGGTAATTCCCATTCGCTGCATTGTGGCAATTCGGGCCGACCAGTCGTCGGTGGCTCCCAGGTCTGGAAAGAGCACGACGTTTCTACCTTTGAGCACGCTGAGATTCTCCTCCTCGGAAACAGCCGTTCTTGCCACCCGACGCGATCCACAAATATTGTGGCAGATAGGAGCTGGCGATCAGGGCACTCTTTCGCTTTCGACAATGGCCACAGACTTTGTGCTATCTTTGGTCAATAGGTGTTCGCCAAAGAAGCATTGCTTGAGGGTAAAGTCATCCTTATGAATAAGGGAGTGTACCCACGTAATATGATTGTGCGGCTCTTTGATGCGTCTGCCGTTGGCTGGATTATAAAGCATGATTTTGCCGGTGCGGACTTTGCCTTGTATGTCCGTTTGCCAAAATACTGTTGAACCTTGCCAATGGTTGGCTGTTCCTATCCGATAGAGTTTCATCAGTCGCAATGATTCATCCTCTCCAAACTGAGATAATAAGAACTGGAATAGTTTATTTTCCTTGTAATGACTCATCGACTGTTTTACCAAAGCTTCGTCTACATAGCTTGTTGGTGATGGCGGTAGAGCAGGGCGAAACGGACGCTCACGCACTTGTGTCTGTTCGCATTGTTCGGGATTCTGTTCAAAGTATGTTTTGGGTGTGAGGTGGTAACCGCACTTTTGTTCACGGTCGCACCGCCCGACGTATTCGAAAGGAGATGGCCCTCCGTATCGATATATCGGGAAAAACATCTTTGTGCTTACACCCGGACAGGTGTGTCGAGAGGCTATACTTTGTAGGGTTCTAATATAAATCTGTGTGTCATCGATTCTTTTTGTTAGTGCATTTTCGACATTTTCTGCATTTTGGTTTTTCAAAATGTGGATAGTGTGGATAATGCGGTTATACTTTTCTGTATTCTCCATGCCGATCTTTTTGAAAAAGGGTTCCGTGTTTACTCAGGAACTCTTTGAAAGCCCGCTCTTTCATTCCTTGGCTTGGCTGCTATCTCTACACCTTGTGCAGTGGTGAAGAGTTCGGGAAGTTGAAATAGAACGGATTGTTGCTGTACTGTAAGAGCCGTTTCTGTTCATTAGATTTTGCACTCTGGTAGCGGTTTGTTTGAAATACTCCGTCAGCAGAATTGCTCGTTGAACGGTTTCCGTGTCTACTTGATCTTTGCCGCACTCCCCGCAAAGCCAACGGGTTATCTGTATCACCAAGCAAAAGCGGATGATATAGATTTCCAGTTTGCAATATATTCCCAAAGGCATTTCATTACTAAGGTTATCGCACAGGTCTGCATGTTCATGTTGCCATTTATACAGGAGCTTGCGAGCCTCGTCGCCGAAGGTTACGATTGAAGGCTGAATCTCATTGTTTTCATCAAATGAACACTCGATGTTGATAAGCCATTTAGTAGTGTATGCCATTGAGATTCTAAGTCGGGAGAAATATCTTTCTCGTTCCATCGAGCTTTGCTGGATGGTAGGCATGATAAACAGAATACGGTCGATAAATCCATTGCTCGAACGGTCGCCATGAGCTAAATCACTGAGAATCTTTTCTGGATGGTGCCAATCACAGGAATGAACGGACGAGTGATGAAGACGGAGCTTTTAGTATTCTTTCGGTCCGAAATAACAGTCTTAGCGCTGAATACCGACAACCAGAACTGCTCTTCGGAACCGTTGTTGTAGCGATTAAAGTTCTTGAACCATGCCGAAAGTTCATCCGACCAGAGGCAAAGCCCACGTTTATTCTGTGCATGGATATAACTTAATCCTTCAGGCGTAATGTCCGAAACCAGAAAGCGTTTGCGGATAGGCTCTTGTGGAAACTCCTCTACGCCAGCATCCATACGCCCTTTTGCTCATGGATATATCTTGCTCATATTTAGCATACAACTTCCAAACTCAAGATTCTGCTGATAATCGAAGTTGATAAAGGGCTTCATGGCAAAACTGAGGGGATGGCTTTTGTTAGCACCCGGTCGGCCAACCAATGCAACAAACAGAATGGCACTCTTCACCCAGCCTTGTTTCATTTGAACAAGGTGGGTATTACCTATTCCTGCGGCAATGGCTGTCAGGATAGAGGCAGCCGTGTAATCGATCGGGTAACTTTGACATTCGTACACTTCGTGTATAATCCGTTGAATTTTGATGGAAATATCTCAACCGGGAATTCTGCTCCTGTAAAGGACATATTCATTCCCATTGCCTGATTGATAATTCCTTCGGGAGTTATTGATTTCTCTTTCATAACTCTGACGGATTAAAGGTTAAAGCCTGATTTCGGTTTGCGACGTACTCCGTTTTGCATCGAGGCCAGCATCTGGTCATAGTTCTGCTCAGCCGTGTTCTTTCGTCCGTTTTCGATCCATGCCAGTAGTTCATCCTCATAGAAATAAAGCTTCTTTCCTTTCTTATAAGAGGGAAGTATCCCTTTACGAACAAGGGCATAAATGGTCGGCTTTGCTTTTGATAATGCGACAAGCATCGTCAATACCAACCAGCAAATGCTTTTCGGACTGCGGTGGCTGGAAGTTCCGATACCAACTGTTTTAACTCTGCGACCTGTTTGGTCAGATAAGTTATCGCCTGCGGTAACTTATCAAAAGTGATTTCCTGTTTACACATAAACTCTTGATTTTAATAGTTCGTGTGCAAAGAAAACGAGTGATTATACGGTGAAATTAGTCACCAAGATATAACTGGGTAATAACTTATCAGTGGTGATTATTACCATATGCCAGTAGTTTACGGTATAAAAAGCGACCACGTAAAAGTGATCGCTTGATATAGACTAAGAAATATAATTTATAACTCTTCTTTGATTTTAATAACGCAAGTTCCTTCGACTCTGAGCTTCCGCTTGATGGTGGAAATTACGCTATCATGTAGATCTTTAGCGAAAACGTGCTTGATGAAAGTTGCTGTCTCAATACCCGATTTTTTAAATTGGTTACCGATATTCCAACCAAAGTGCATCAGGTCAATGGATTTTAGTTTGCTATCAACGGCCACAGGGTTACTTATCTGTTCGCATTCCTGTTCTGTAGCGGATTGGAAAAAGCGGATATGCTTGTAAAGTTGTTGCAAATCCTTCTCGCTCATATACAATGCCATCTCTTGCCCAGTATAAGAGAGCACCCGTTCCAAAGTTTGTACCTGCTCTTGCACAAATTTATGTTGCGCGGCTTGTTTATATTCCCCGTAGTTAAGCACGGTAGGCTCCTTCTGCTCCTGTTCTTGTGGAGCTTCTACAAGCGTTTCCACTACAATTTCAGGCTCTAATTGTGGATGTTTCTTTCTGAAAATTCGCTCTACGACAGGCAAAAGACAATCATTCAATATGGATTGGAAACTAAAATAGAAGCCACCAAGCAAAAGGCAAGTCACGAAAAAGACCATAAGAGCTGAGAACTCATCCATTTTGAGTTCTGTTACTGCAAACATACGGGCCAGTACAGCAATACTCAATATTGATGCACATAAGAAAGAATATATAATAATGTAGTCGGTTTTAGTTGTCATATTAATCAATAGTTATCATTTGTGCGCAAATATATACTAATAACTTATTGATTCCAAAATGTTTGTGCAATTGTCCGCATTTGGCGTTGATATGGCTGTGTTTGTCTCCTTATAAGGTAAATGGCTATCTGTTTTGCCAGAGAATTAGATGTATTCTTTGATTCTGCTTTCAAAGGTATTTCCGAATAAATCCATTTCGCTGTTCGCTATTCCTAATTTAGTTGCCAATGCTTTCCACCCTTTTACGGCTGCTACTACCTCTGAGATAATCTTTGTGGCTACGTCTTGAGGTAACATATAGTCTTCACAAGCATCTGAAAGAATTGCTAAGTCGGCTTTGCTGGAAGAGTTGGAAATAAGTAGGCTCTGATATTCATTCAGCGTTGGATTCATATCGTAAGCAGGCGATAGCGTCCAACCTTTAGCTGTGAGCAGAAACCCGTGGTTGCGGAAGTGATCGTCCGAGTTGCCGATGCAAATGTTAAAAGCTACACGTCGATATAATTCTTGAAGGTTCTTGTTTACCTCCGTACAATTTTGAAGTATGAAGTCTACAATATCCAAGTACCCGTTTCCGGTGCTTGCGTTGGTTCCATCCGAAAGTCCAAGTAAAGTCATCGCAGAAGCAAAATGTATTCGTCTGCCGTCGTCGGTTCTATCAAAGCGACGTGATAAGAGCGTGGTAACTTGTCGCTTGTAGAAATTACTTGCGTAGAGGCCGCATTGATTCCTGCTTTCTTAGCCAAAAGGTGGCAGAAGTGTTCCCAAAGCCCTGCGTTGTAATCATCTTTGCGAGAGGGGAATTTGGCAACATACAACACTTTGTCCGTATCGACTACACTGGCTTTCGGCCTGGCTCCACCCAATGAAGAGCCGGGTTGTACTAATTGAGTGAGCCACCTTTTTATCGGGTAGCTTGTTTCCTTCTTCGCTTTTTTCAATTTCCCTACTGGCATGAATCAATTCACGAATGCTGGTTAATGGTGGGATGCGTAGGGTGTTGCTTGAGTTGATAAAGTCTCCATCGGGTGTCTTTTTGAAGCGAAATCCACCCATGCGCGATGAATCATCAATCCCCAGCAGATAATCAAACGAGGATAAGCGGCGGACAGGTCGTTTCTCTTCGGTAGCCAAAATCTGCTCCCTACGGTTGAGCAACGTGCGACCCCAACGATCGGGCAAGGCATCGGAGAAGCATCCGAAATATCTTTTCCAGTTGTGTGTACTGTAATCCCTTTATAGTTATTCAGGTCTGCGCTAATAAATAGGTTGCCATATCGCTTCAGCCATTCATCATTAAACTGAAGAGGCGTAACTATCCGAACCACGAAGGGATCTCATAACTTAACTCCAATGAGTTCAATCTCTTTTAGCCAATCAAAATCGGCATATACCAATAGTTTTTTCATTGTTTATTCCTTTTTAGATGCACGTTCACGATTCTTTAAAGTCAAATCTTGCAATGATTTTCCCAATTTATCCTCTTTGGCAAGCCAGAGAATATCTTCATCCAGTTGCAGAGCATAAAGCACACGAAGATAGATACCTATGGCAACGGTAGGCACTCCCTTTTCGATGCGTGATACCGTGAGGGGTGAGCAGGTTGCTCGTTCAGCCACCTGTGCCACACTCAGATTGCGACGTAGACGTGCTAATTTGATTTGCTCACCTACAATCTCCATTTTTGCTCTAGTTTTCGAGGCAACTTAGTGCCCATTGTATTCTTTTGCCATAGTTGTAACATATCATATAATATGCAAATATAATGCTATTTGTTTATTATATGATATGTTGATGAAATATATTTTATTTCAGAGAAATCTTATTTGCCGACTCATCTTTTCGCTCACCAGCTCCGCATATATTTGTGTTGTTGACACATTGCGGTGCAGAGCATCTTGC
>SCPN01000071.1_pt1 | contig 56741 bp, 60 predicted proteins | sample 6106831 | NCBI WGS metagenome assembly SCPN01 (sample SAMN10720447, study PRJNA508395) | human gut metagenome | isolation source: Participant 1, 0 month | reverse complement strand
GTTTTCCTGTAATAGCCGCAGCCGCAGAAGTTATCGGAATATCCTTCAAAACCTTCTCACTCACTGAAGAAATCGCACCGGTCAAATCTCCGCGGCGTGAGGTTCCGTACCCTACCACTACCACTTCGTCCAAAGTCTGATTGTTCTTCCAACACAACTTTCAGATGTTTGCCCGGTTTCACAGTCGCAACAACTGATTTCATTCCTACAAAACTAATTTCCAACTTTGTTGCATCTTCGGGAACAGACAAAGTGAAATTTCCATCCAAGTCGGTAATTGTACCGACGGAAGACTTTTTCAACACCTTCACACTAGCACCAATAATAGCATCGCCGTTGGTATCCACCACTGTTCCTTTCACAGATACCTTCTGTGCATATACTGTTGTCGCCGTTATAAAGCACAAGAGCAAGCAACATATATACGCAAAGCATCTTCTCAAAAATAAATGTCTTTGTACATCCATAGTATTATCTTGATTAATTTGTTTCATTTTTGATGTTACAAAAGTCACACTTTTACAGCTGTTTTCCACTCATTATTTATGCAAAAGCGTGGACTTTTTATATAGAATGCCTTATTTTACTGTAATAATTATCACTTCTCCTTCGCGTGTATCCACATCATACAAATAAGTATCACGTAATGCCACTCCTTTTAAAGGCGCTTTCTTCACTAATCATCGGACGTGAGATTTGCTGTACTTTAAATAATGCGTTCGGATTCGCTTCTTCTTCCTTCTTCTGTTTCAACGATGCTCCTTCAGCAGCCAATTTCCAGTAAGAGCGCAGACGCAGATTGCCTCCAATTTCCGAACGTAACACAGCTTTTACCAGCTTACCGTCCTTCCAGGTCAATTCATCAATCAAAAAACCTCCTCGGGCACGCAACCCTTTCACTGTCCCGCTCTTCCATTCCGAAGGCAACGAAGGCAACAGATGAATCGCACCGTCATGACTTTGCACCAACATTTCGGCAATACCAGCCGTGCAACCAAAGTTCCCATCTATTTGGAAAGGTGGATGCGCGTCGAACAAATTAGGATACGTTCCGCCTCCCTGTCCTTTCTGTATTTCAGGACTGACATAAGTCAACTGATTCTTTATCAACTGATAAGCATGATCCCCGTCAAGCATACGAGACCAAAAACAAACTTTCCATCCCATTGACCAACCGGTAGAAGGATCCCCCCGTTGTATCAATGTATTTTTTGCAGCTTCAAAGAGTACCGGAGAGCGATAAGGAGAAATCTGATAACCGGGATATAGCCCCCAAAGATGAGAGATGTGCCGGTGACGATCATTAGGATGATCCCAGTCTTCAAACCATTCCTGCAATTGTCCGTACTGCCCTACCTGCATCGGAGGCAACTGCCGGCGCATATTCTTCAATGTATCACAAAAATCGGTATCTGCGTTCAGCACTTTGGCAGCTTCGCATGTATTTGAAAATAAATCAAAAACCAACTGATTATCCATCGTAATTCCTGCAAAAAGATTACTTTTTTTCTTTATCCAGCGCGGAGAATTTTCGGGTGAATTGGAAGGAGTAACAACCAAATAACCTGTATTCGGGTCGCGTACCAAAAAGTCGACAAAGAACTCCGAAGCGCTTTTCATCATCGGATATGCTTCCTCCAAATATTTTATCACCGGAAAACAAATAACGGTCCCATAAATGCTGGCAGCATGCGTTAGCCACAGGCCATGTCCCACAATAAGGACGGTCCACCGCACCCGTCATACGCCACAAATCCGTATTATGATGCAATACCCAGCCACGACAACCATACATCCGGCTCGCAGCTTCACGCCCATTCTCGCTTAATTCACGTACCATCTGGATGAATGGTTTATGAAGTTCGGCCAAGTTGGTGATTTCCGCCGGCCAGTAATTCATTTCAGCATTAATATTCGTTGTATAATTGCAGCTCCAGGGAGGTCCCGGGTTATGATTCCATTTGCCCTGCAAGTTGGCGGGCTGGCATCCGGGCTGTGAAGATGAAATCAATAAGTAACGTCCATACTGGAAATACAACGCTATCAATGCCGGATCATAGGATGAAGAAAACTCCTTGATACGTACATCCATCGGTTTATTAACCTGGGAAGTTTCACCCAAATCCAAAGTCACACGGTTGAATTGCTCCTGATAAGCAGCTATATGGGCAGCTTTCGCCTTATCATACTCCTTCTCCGCATTTTTCAGATAGGTTTTATTCCGCTGATACGGATCACCCGATATATCTTTATAATTGACGAAGTTTGTTGCCATCGAGATGTACAATGTAAGTTCGCTGGCGCCCTGAACACTAAGCAGCGTATCATTAGCCATTGTCACTTCTCCGCCTTTGTTTTTCACATCCAAATCGGCACAATAGTGCACTTTACCCGGAAAATAACGGCTGCCATGCGTGTAATACCTTCCAGCCGCAAACCCTTTCTTTCCATAGATACTACGCTTCGGATCTCTCATCGGTGTATTAAAAAACAGTTCGCAATTGATTGCTCCCGGTTTAGATGATTTGATATGCCTGATAACCAGCTGATCGGTAAATGATGCAAATGTTTCTTCGGTAAATTCCACTCCGTCTACTTCGTAGCGAGCCACAGCTACTGCATTGCTTATATCCAGGTCACGGTAGTAATTACTTACCTTTTTGTGGTCTTGATAACGGATATTCAGACGACCTACCGTCTGATAAGGCATTTCATTCCCCACTTGTGAAAGAATCTTCGTTGCCGCCATGTTCTGCGCTTCTTCGTACTTTCCTTCAAAAATCAACCGGCGCATTTCCGGCAAAGCCGCTTTCGCTTCTTCATTATAGTTTTGGTAGGGAGAGCCTGCCGACACTGTTTCTTCGTTCAACTGTATTTGTTCCAGTTGGGGATCACCGAACACCATTGCTGCAATCCGTCCATTACCAATCGGAAGCGCTTCTTCCCAATAAGAAGCGGGTTTATCATACCATATTTTATACCTGTTTTGCCCTTCCACACTCCCCAACAGAGAAGAAAAAGCCAATATACAACTGAATACTTTGCTTATCGTTTTCATATTTTAAAGTTTTTAATTGTCATCATTCCTGCGAAGGTTCACTCAAAGACCCGTACTCGCTGACAGCCTTCACCTGATACGTCTTTCCTGTCTCAATATTACAAGACGTTTCTTTGGTTATTTGTACTGTTTCATCATTTGCAATCACCAAATAACAAATCGCATATTTCGAAGCATCCCAACTTAATACTCCGTTTTCTCTTTTCAGATTTTCCGGTGCGGAAACTTGTTCCATATATTTCTTCGGGTCCCAATTATCGCCCTCGCGAACAACGTTTTCGTATGTATACCGCGCCGCCTCACCTGCCGAAAGAACAGCCTGACAAATGCCTGTCACCGGATTCTCTTGTTCATCCTGGTAAGTATATTGCGTTTTACGCTGGCTTAAATCGACTGTATTCCCTTCTTTATCTTTACTGTTATATTCAGCAAACATCTGAGGAATAGCTCCCATATCCGTCCATCCTTCCGGAGCTATCTTTTATATTAAAAATCGTATTGAGATATACAGCTATCGGAGAATTATGCCAGGGACGCCCCAACTTGACACTTTCTGTATCAGCCAATTCATTTCCATCCACAATGCAATTATTCAACACATATCCCCAGCGTGTTCCTACTTTATGAGAAGGAGCAACAATAATTGCGCCATCCCTCATATTATAAAAGGTGCAATGTTCGAGGAAGCAATTCCCGTTTCCATAGAAGTAATCAACGGCTCCTTCAATCCAGCAATTCTGTGCATACAGTCTGCCGTTATCCGATTTAGGCCCGGTCTGCCGTGTCTTGGTACGAGAGGAATTTGCAATTATTGAATGAGTTGCGGTCATTCTGGGTATACATTGCCAATGCCATAGGACCTTTCTGTAATTCTTTGCCATATCCGTTTACAAAAGATATATTCTCTACGTAAAAATCCGTAGCTTTCACTGATACCATAGCGGCTTCCGTTTTCCTAAGTTCTTATAAGAGTACTTCCACACATCCGGATCAGTCGCACTGGCTTCGGTTGAGCTGTTAATTCGTAACTTGACAATTGTCTTATCCACATCCTGTCCGATGAGATGAATATACGGTTTGTCTTCAGGAATAATAATTTGTTCTTCATACGTTCCGTTCGTCACGAAAATGAGCCAGGGTTCCGTTCTTTCGAGGGGACATTATCTACTGCTTTCTGTATACTGGTATAATTTCCCTTCCGTCAGGACTGACCACCGCATCAAATATGCGTGCTTCCGGTTGAGGACGTTCTCTGATTGTAAACTGAATACTGACACCTTCGAATACATTTCCCTGAAAGTCTATGACTGCACCTTTGGGGAGGCTGAACTGACAGGCCTGATTATAGTCCAAAGCAGTATAAGCGTAAGACGCTGTTTTACCTTTGAAAGTCAACTCCACTTCCTCGCCATTAAAATTCGCTTCCCTTCTCCCGCTTCACATACTCGTTAAAAGTAAGCAGAATCGTATTGTTTTCTTCTGCCGTTTCACCATTTGCAGGAGTAACAGACACCAAAGAAGGGGCTTCATGGTCGGGAACAAAAAAGTTATTGCTACTTTCCTTGCAACTTGTTGCCAGCAAAGCTGATAACAACAATAGTCCTTGGGACATCTTTGAAAATAAATGTGCTTTCATAAATTATTTGTTATATTCTTAATGATAGATTCTTATTCCATTATTATTTGGTCGTCCTGCCTTGAGCAGTTACTATTTCACGTTACAAAAGTATACGGAACAACATGAATACTTTCTCACTATTTGTTTGTTTGCGTGGACTTTTTTAATATCATTCAAAAGTTGCGGACTTTTTGTGCAATCTGGTGCACTATCTATGCAACCAGTTGTCTATCAAATTCTATCCACTTACATTTGTATCAGTATCACTATCATCACATTTTATAAAAAATCAGGTAAGATATGAAAAACAACAAGGTAAAATTCATTTTCGTGGCACTACTGTTTGCCACACAAGTAGAATCGTTCTCCTCCTGTTCCACATCTTCAGTCAATGAAGATAATAAAGAACAGGAGACTCCACCGGATTCTCCCTCCGTATCTCCACCAGTAGAAGAAACAGCATATGCCTTTCCCGGAGCTGAAGGAGGAGGAATGAACACTACAGGAGGAAGAGGCGGAAAGGTATATATTGTCAGATCCTCGAAGACTAAAGCAACGGGTACCCTCCGGTATGCCATCGAACAAAAGGAGCCTCGTATAATTATCTTCTGTATATCCGGCACCATTTATCTAAAATCAACACTGGACATTCGGAACGGTGATGTCACGATAGCCGGCCAGACAGCTCCCGGAGACGGTATCTGCCTGGCTCACTTTCCAGTAAATGTATCGGCCGATAATGTAATTCTACGATACCTGCGTTTCCGAATGGGAGATACGGATTTACTGGGCTCTTCGGCTTCCGACGGTGCAGATGCTCTGGGAGGACGCCAGAAAACAATATCATGATTGACCATTGTTCCATCAGTTGGAGCACTGACGAATGTGCTTCATTCTATGATAATACTAACTTTACTATGCAATGGTGTATTATTTCAGAAAGTCTCCGCTTATCGGGACATACCAAAGGCCCTCATGGATATGGCGGTATTTGGGGAGGAGTCAACGCTTCCTATCATCATAATCTGATGGCACACCATGACAGTCGCACACCACGTTTCGGTTCCGGAGTAAAATATCAAGGTCAGGAACGTACTGATATGCGTAATAATGTTATTTATAACTGGAGCGGTAACGGATGTTATGGCGGGCAGCAATGGGTATTAACATTGTGGACAACTACAAACCCGGACCCGCTACGGATGCCAAAGTGGCCAACCGTGTGATGGCTATCGACATCAGCTCTTCTGATGGAGATTTTGCACCGATCAAAGGGGTATTGGGACAGTATCATATCAGCCGGAATTACTTCGAGGCAGGAAACCAACTGACAGAAGCATCCGCCGCAAAAGTGAACAAAGACAACTGGACTGGTATCCGTAACAACACCGGTCACTCTCTCGATGAACTGAAACGGGATACTCCGGTAGAAGTAGATGCGGTAACTACCCACACAGCACAAAAAGCTTACGAGCTGGTGTTGAAATATGCGGGTTGCAGTCTCAAACGAGATGATATAGATACTCGTATCGTTGAAGAGACACGCACAGGAACGGCACAATTCATCGGAAAGAACGAACACAACGGATTAGGAGATGCCCCCTGCCCGAACGGTCCTTGTGAACATTGCGACAAAGGTATCATCCATTGGAAAAAGTCAGAATTATCCTAAGGGCGGACTTATCGATAGTCAGAAAGACCTAAAGCCTTCCGGAGCTGGTAGCGACTGGAGCGCATGGCCAACATTAAAATCATTGCCACAAATTACTGATTCTGACAATGACGGCATGCCTGACGAATGGGAAACCGCCAACGGATTGAACCCAAACAAATATGATGCAAACGGAAGAAATCTAAGTACTGCCTATGATAATATAGAGGTTTATATCAATAGCCTTGTAGAAACAATAACAAATACGCAAAATAAGAAATGAATGATGTGAGAGAAAACAACTCTTATTAACGCAAAAAACTGGTCAATTAATAAATCCTGATTCAATGAATCATTTGTATACTATATATGAAACAATATTGCACCTCTATGTTGCTTTCTCTCTTATCTTTGTCGCAGTAAAAACAAAAACACACTATAAAGATCATGATTACAAGTAGAAAGATTTCTCAAGTCAAAGTTTTTGCTGGTAGTCCTTGGGAGGTAGCCAGCGTAAAGAGTTTATTGAATGCAGCTTATATTCAGGTTTCAACGAAAGACAATGGTTTAAACAGTATTTTGATTTCTGTTCCTTGCGAATACTATACTGCGGCCATGCGTGTAATTAATAACAGAAAAGTTTCATAGGTTTTAGGTTTACATATAAATTGGAGGGTTCTTATTGTCAGCAGGAGTTTTAGCTGGATAATACAGTGACTAGCAACTCATTGCACCCTGACAATAAGCCATGACAATAGGCTGACAATAAAAAGATCGTACTTTTATTGTCAGCCTGTTATTTAATAGATTAAATTCACAGCAGAATTATAGAATTCGTTTCAATCTCCTGCATATCTTTCTGATCCAGCAGTTGCTACAAATAGCGTTGTCCGACATAGAATTCTTCTCGAAGGATCGCAGTCTTTCGTATTGTTCCTCCACCATTTTCCATAAACCGTCCAGTCGCGAACTTTTCCTCTAATTGCCATTAATTCCTGATCCCGCATATTCAAGAGTGAAGCATACAATCTGCTGGTTTTGTTTTTTTCCATGCAAAGTTGCTCTAATTCATCGATATATTCAGACGTAATTCCCAGCTTAGTCCGTTTTATGAATTGCTGGATACTATCATCATCTATGGAAACTGTATCGTTCTCATAAGACACTGTGATTTTTTTCATTTCCACCCAGAGCCAGATATACTCTTTTTCGAGTCGGTATTTCTCGGCTGCCGCTTCTATGCTAATCCATTGTGACATAGTGTTTGTTTTTAATTTGTTATACAACAAGGAATAAATAGTGCTCTGTTGATGTTGATTCAACAAACATTCGCGCTTTTTGTATTCCGGGCGGACAGGAGATTGGGGTTGGGGATTTTTAAGGGTTATGAAACCAACCGGGTACAATAAAAGCGTGAATGCTGTTGAATCATTATCCGTATTTGAGGCCTAGCAAACCCGTCCGAAAAGATAATGATAACAACAGACATCCACGCTAATCGTTTATATATAACACATCTTTCATCGATATGTTGACATACGACCGTTCACGTGGAATATCTGTTGAATCACCCCTCTTTGGAAAAGAAACTTGCTAGATTTCAGAGACGAGGGGGATAATGCAATAATATTCCTATTTCAAAATAAATAACGCTTCTTACCTGTTTCACCACGCTGGTGAACAGAAGCGTATGACAAAGATATGCTTTTTTTTCGAAACAAAGTGGAAATACGGAAATAAATACAGGAAGTTTTGTATTGAAAGAGAGGAAGTTCAATATTAGCAAAGAGCGTATAAAAAATATAAACTCGCTACGAAGCGAATGTCGCCCCCGTTAAATGAATGCTGCGCATCTGGTATCTTTCACTAAAGAAGCAGGTATTGTCCTGCTAAAGTAAAAGTATTGTTCTGCTAAAGCAGCAGTATTGTTCTGCTAAAGTGCCGGTATCTTCACCTTCCCACGGCCGTGGTGACTTCTTTCCACAGCCGTGACGAATTCTACCACGGCCGTGGAAGATCTCGTCACGGCCGTGGCGAACTACCAATACCGGTAAGTTAACGTAAGAATAACGGTGTCTTTATGCAACAATACACAGTGGCGAGCATATCTTTACTTACTTGTTAATGTTTCAAGTCCGCCTTCTTGAATAGAGTATAACAAGAAAACACATTCTTTATCGCGATAAAGCGCAAATAGTTTGTTTTACAAGTACCTTATCCGTACCTTTGAAACCAATAACAAACACTTACTCTCATTAAATATCAAGAGAAGAAAATGAAGATTACACAAATCAGGGAAAACGGAGATACGGAGGCACTAAGCGTAACAGACATCGACCTGCTGATAGAAAAAATGAAAAAAGAAACTAAGCTCCGCCCGGTAACCGGATTACGTCAGGCCCTGCATTTTGTTCTACCCGATGAGCCTTGTTCCCTCGCCAGCAAACTACCACGAGTGATTCCCGCAGCAGCCTTCGGGCGAGTGAACGGAGTGAAGCGAATGAAAACCTACAATGGCATTGTAGAACTGACCATCGGTCCGCTAGCCGGAAAGACAGAAGTGGAAATCGTGAAGCAAAAGGCTGCCGAACTTCCCCAAACAATGCTGGCTTTTATGGGAGCAAGTGGTAAAAGCGTCAAGATATGGACTTGCTTCACCCGTCCGGACGGCACTTTACCGCAAACAACGGAAGAAGCCGAAGTGTTTCAGGCACATGCTTACCGGCTTGCCATTAAATGTTATCAGCCTCAACTTCCCTTCAACATTCTATTAAAAGAGCCGAAACTGGAACAATTCTCACGTCTTAGTTATGATCCGGACTTGATTTATCGTCCCGCTCCCGTACCTTTCTATCTTTCACAGCCCATCGGTATGCCCGGCGAGATGACTTATCATGAGAAATCGAGCACTGAAGCATCTCCGCTGAATCGAGCACTGCCGGGGTATGACACGGAAGATACGGTAGCATTGCTTTATGAAGCGGCATTGCGGAAAACATTCGAAGAAATGGAAACGGACTGGCATCGAAACGATCATGATTTGCAAACATTAGTAGTCCCGCTTGCCGAAAATTGTTACTACTCTGGCATCCCGGAAGAGGAGGTAACCCGACGAACCATCACGCGTTATTACAAAAGAAAAAATCCGATGCTGGTACGCGAAATGATAAGAAACGTATATAAGGAATGTAAGGGAGTGCCCAAAAGCAGCTGCCTGACTAAAGAGCAACGTCTTAGCCTGCAAATGGATGAATTTATGAACCGTCGTTATGAGTTCCGTTATAATACGCAGATCGGGGAAGTGGAATATCGGGAGCGTTTCTCGTTTCAGTTTTATTTTCATCCTATTGACAAACGGGCACAAAACAGTATCATGCTTGATGCCCAATCCGAAGGTATTGGCGTATGGGACAGGGACATAGACCGATACTTACATTCCAACCGTGTGCCAATCTACAATCCGTTGGAAGAGTTCCTGTTTCATCTGCCTCATTGGGACGGCAAAGACCGTATTCATGCTTTGGCAAACAGGGTTCCTTGCAAAAATCCGCATTGGGAATTACTTTTCCACCGTTGGTTCCTGAATATGGTTTCACATTGGAGAGGGGTAGATAAAATGCACGCGAACAATACGTCACCCATATTAGTGGGCCGCCAGGGAACTCATAAATCAACTTTCTGTCGTGAAATGATTCCACCTGCACTTCGCGCTTACTATACAGACAGTATTGATTTCAGCCAAAAACGGGACGCAGAACTGTATCTGAATCGATTTGCGCTCATCAACATCGATGAGTTTGACCAGATTACCCTGCCACAACAGGGATTTCTGAAACATATTCTTCAAAAGCCTGTGGTCAATCTACGGAAACCGCACGGTCGCTCGGTACTTGAATTGCAGCGGTATGCTTCATTTATCGGTACAAGCAATCAGAAGGATTTGTTGACTGATCCTTCGGGAAGCCGCCGTTTCATTTGTATTGAAGTGACAGGAAACATCGACACTACACAGCCGATAGATTATGAACAGCTTTATGCACAAGCCATACACGAGATTTATCATGGTGAACGATACTGGTTTGACAGTGAAGATGAGCAGATTATGACTGAAAATAACCGTGAGTTTGAGCAAACACCAGCTATGTTGCAATTGTTTTATCAGTATTTCAAGACTGCGCAAACGAAAGAGGAAGGGGAATTTCTTACTCCAGTCGAAATCTTGAATTTTCTGAAGAAAAAAAGCGGTATTTCATTGTCCGATAACAAAGTATATCACTTCGGGAGATTGCTGCAAAAATGCGGCATTCCTTCGAAGCATACTTATAAAGGTACTGTTTATCAGGTTATAAAGGTATTATAAGAGATAAAAGTAAGGCTGACAATAAAAGTCGGGATATTTTATTATCAGCCTATTATCAATGGTTATTGTCAGGTGACAGAGTGCTGATATTCATCTACTTGAGTGTATCCCTGACAGTATGACAATAAAACAGGTACAAATCATTATGAGATTCAAATTTCCAGGATACTTGTCTTCCACCTTTCTGTTGAGCTATTAAGTTTTTCTAAATAGTTGTATTTGCATCCAACTCTCCATGTAACCAATAGAGCAACCAACGAATAGCCAACGGAACAACCGGACCGCCTATTTACTCTTTCTTCTTGGGAGTAACGAAGCCGATAGGATTACGCGGCTTATCTGCTAAAGCCTTTTGCGCCTGCAATTCGGCTAACGTCTGATTTATTAATTCTAACTGCGTCCGAGTGTCGTCATTGATGTCGTTATAGTCTGCAAATACTTCCTCTATGTACTCCTTTAGTTCCTTGACTTCGTTTTGAAGTTCATATACTGGATCGGTCGGCGGGTTTAACAGTAACTGACGAACCGCAACGAAAGCACGCATTATACCCCTGTTTATTCCAATAGCAGTATCAGAGTTTAGAACACTACTAAGCATTGCTACGCCTAGTTCCGTAAAAGCAAAAGGCATATATTTAAAATTGCTGCCTCTTCCTTTGTTCAAGGTCACAATTTGTGATCTTGAAAGTTCGTCCCTCGTGAGTTCAAACATAAAGTCCTCACCTTCGAACCTTTTTAAATTACGTCTAACAGCTTGTTTTAGCACCCTGTTTTCTATTCCGTACATTTCCGCCAAATCAAAGTCTAACATCACCTTTTACCCGCGTATGTCGTAAATCTTACTTTGTATTACTTCGAGTTGTATTCAACTTGTCGAAATCAGACTGAAACACACGGTCCTGAAAGATACGGTATTTCTCAAATTCGGTTTCTGCATAATCTTTCGCTTGTTCGGCAGACATCTTTCCTGAATCATTTAATATGGGGCGGTCATCGCTATCCAAGAATTTATCTATACGTTTTGCCCAATCTTCCATTGTCATAGGAATATGCCGCTTTGCCCGGTCTTCTGCCAAATCCAGAAAAGCATTGACCAACCGTCCCATTGACTCCAGTTCTTCTTCTTTCAAATAATTCTTTGCTATCGACACATCTGTTTTTACAATCTTTCCGTTAGGAGCTTTCTCCCAGGTAGTTAGTCCCATGTGTTCCTTCTCTGCATCGGCACGCTCTACAATAAGTTCTGCCGCCGTGTGTCCATGAACTGCATAGTGCATTTTGTTCTGGACTTTTTTGAAAAACAAACGTGTGGTCGGGGCATTGAGGTTATAGTCTATGCTGGTAGCATAAATATCTGTTAGCTTTTGGTAGAAACGTCGCTCACTCAATCGTATTTCCCGGATTTCAGCAAGCAAATGTTCAAAGTAATCTTCATTGATGAATGATCCGTTCTCCATTCGCTTTTTATCAATGACATATCCACGAATGGCAAACTGCCGAAGTATAAATGTACACCATTGCCGAAATTGAGTGGCGCGCACGGAGTTGACGCGATAGCCGACTGAAATGATGGCATCAAGACTATAAATAAAAACTTCACGAGAAATATTCCGATTACCTTCTTTTTGAACTATCCGGTTTTTCCGGATAGTTGTATTCTTATCTACTTCTCCTTGCGAATATATATTTTTCAAATGTTCATTAATTGTGCGTATATCAACATCGAACAATATCGACATCGTCTTCTGCGTCAGCCACAAAGTTTCGTCCTGATAAAGCACTTCAATGCCTTCTTCTTTATTCTCTATCTGAAAAATAAGAAATTCAGCCGTACTATTGCGTATTTGCAGTTTCTTGCTTCCGTTATTACTTTCTTCCATATTCATCTTGAACATTCATTTCTTTTATCAGAAACAAATGTACTTAGAACATATCGAACTGCCAAAGATAATATCTCCTATTTTATCTCCACCTTCGTCTGTAATCTTATGTCATTGGAAGCAGCGCCAATCATTATCTGAAAAGTTCCCTAAAAAGATCATAATTACAGTAGAAAGCTTTCTCCGTAATATCTTCGCTTTATGGATTCAACAGATTTTATTCGTATTTTTCCGGTTTACATATTGGTTTACATGAACCGCATAAATTATATGTATAAAGGTACTGGCAAAAACATTTAGATGGAAAAGATATAAACAGGGGAAATAGTAACTTCTTCATAAAACAAACATAAATAAAAGAAACCTGCTTACCCAAAGAATATTATCTTTTCAGTAAGCAGGCTTTCACTCATATTCAAAAATGCAAAGAGCAAAATCTCTCACAAATTTGTGTGTTCCATTAATTGATAGCTATCGGAGCATCCAACGTCTTAATAGTAATTCCATTTGTAGTACCGTTTATACGCCCTGTGGCATCTTTGATAACTCCACCTTCCTGAGTCTCCGATCCGTCTAGTTTATAATAAAGTGCCAAGCCTTCTGAAGCAGGGTCAACACCCAGCATATTCTGCTTAAGTTGATTTTCCGTACGGGCTACACTCCAAACACGGACTTCACTCATTTTACCATGGAATGGACGTTCACCCCATTTGAAACCATAGATTCTACCAATATAAAAACCCATATCCGAATTCGGATCAAAACCGTCAATCCCCCAATCTGAACCAGCCCATTTCTCACCATTTACATAAATGCCTGTTTTTCCTGTCGGTTGATCATAAGTCAACGCTACATGATACCAACGATTTGTTAACAACGGTTTCGTTACACGGTAGTTCTGTCCTCCGGCTACTTCCAAATAATCTTTAGGAGTAATTCCTCCTCCCGCATCACCGATACGGAGGATCATCACACCTTCGGTTCCCATAATCGTATTATTATCGAGGAAATAATCCACATTAATCAATGCTTCGTAAGTGAATGACGAGAAGAAAGTACCGACAGGGAACTTCACAGAAATATAGTGATTACTGAAGTTACCAGCTTTGGTAATTTTCAACGGTTTGGAGAAAAAGAAATATGCAATGTTTGTTCCGGAAAGAGTCGACACCGAAGACGAATGCACCCGCATAGGCAAAACATACGAGTTCCCGGCTTTCAAAGCTTCTAACCCGGAAAGTTCGACTTCTACATTATCCGCATACAATTTTCCACTCGAAATAGAAGATGTCGTACTGCTTAGCTTTACCTGCGAAACATCAAGCATCTCATAATTTGTGCCATACTTTGCATTGTATTCGTCTACTACACTTGGTTCGGCTACACTATATGATACGTCTACCTGAGAGGAAGTTGCTGACGAGAGTCTTGAAACCAGATCAAATGTCATTACATCCATTTCATCTTCCACCGAGAAATTATATTCCTTGCTTTCGAAATAAACCTTAGGCTCCAGCAGGTCATTCATGCTGTCGTTGCAAGCGCCCAACAATAACGCCATACTACCTACCATCAAATAATAGAATATATGTTTATTCATCATCTTTTTACTGTTTTAGAATTTTATAAGTCCACTTATTCCTGCGGTTTATTTGCCGCTTCGTTTTGTTTCGCTTTCCATTCATTGAAAACCCGCTGATTGATTTGAATAGCCTGACGCATCCATTTATAATTTGGCGTATTGTCATAATCATTATCGAAGCGATAATCTCCTACTCCACCTTTATAACCTTCGCGGCGTAGCAGCTGCCTGCTTCAGCAATTGACCTCCATTAGTGGCATACTTTTCAAAGTTCTCTGTGCAGATTATTTTTAGGATCAACGCCATAACCATCAAAACCGGGATTGGAACTACCATAACTTTGTATAATCCAATAATCGACATACTCATCCAATTCATGGGTAAGCCCATAAATATTTCCATCAATACAGATCATTTTATGTCCTTTACCTTCCGGATCGCTTTTCGGGCCAATGTAATTGTTCATCTCTTTAACCAAATGAATCAAATGCTTATTCTGACTCAATGTGCCATCCATATCAAACACACCACTACCGATTTCCCAGTCTACATCATAACCGTCCCATTCGTTTGCATACAAAGAATCGCACAGAGCTTTGGCAAACTTCGCCAGACATGCATAATGGTTTTCACTTTCAAACTGACCTTCAAATCCCCAATATTTCCAACGGGCTTGTTTCTTCGCCGTTTCCAATTGAGCCGCCGACCAGCCTTCTTCCTCCGCTTGTTTTTCCACTTCGAGGTATACCGAATTTGGTGTCGCACCCTTACCAAGATAAGAAAGCAGACTTACCTGCAACAGTTTCGTTCCTTTCACCTTTTGCACAAACTCTTTATCTGCCTTCTGCTCCGGAGTGATTTCATAACGTCCTGGAGCGCCACTCCACATTGAAACAAAATCCATACTATCGGGCATAGCAGAGATATCCTCTTCGATAAGCTCCAGCAGGCCCAATTGGAATACCATCCGAAAGCTACGGGACGATTGTAATTCCAAGCAGTCGCCTTATAGGCGCGCAGATTGGCATAATATGCCTCACTCTCCGCATTGTTCATTGTGGCATACCCGCCTATATGGTCTATCTCAATATTCTCCACATCCATGCAAGAAGTTACCATCATGCCTGTCAATGGAATAATATATAACAATTTTCTTAATGATTTCATATTCTTCATCTGTATTAAAATGATACATGTAGGTTATCTCTTACAATCCCACCACAAACGGGTAGAAGACTTATCTTCGCCACCTGCACCGTTATTGAACAACTTCAAGGCTGCTTCATAAATAGCCTTTCCCTCGTTAGTCTGAGAAAAACTGGTGGGATAAATCATACGGCGAATACCGCCCTCAAGAGTTGCGCCTTGCACTGCTCCTTTCAAAGTCTTAATGACATTCAACTTCGGATAACCGGTTCTTCTCCATTCCGTCCACGCTTCCTGTCCGTTAGGAAACAAAGCAATCCACTTCTGAATCATAATTTTTTCCAACTTCTGCTCTGTTGTTCCTTCAAACTTGGCAGTAGTCTCACACGGAGCAGAAAGTGTTTGCCCATACTGATAATGGGAAAAAACATATGCCCGAGGTGACAAATTGGAATTCATATAATCGTCTACAGGATCGGTCACACCATTCTCCTGAAAAGACATATCAATGCCCTGTTTATACCATGAATCCGCACTGCCGAAACCTTCCCACACTAAAGCTGCTTCCGCACGCAAAAAATAAACTTCCGATGCACGCAGCCAATATGTAGGAGTTCCACTTTGAATATTGGGCTTTGAGCAAGATTTGTAGATGTCATTCTGCGCATTGGCATGCCCTGCCGGCACCGCTTGATACGTTTTTCCGTCGAAAGCCTCAACACCATAAGAGGCATTACCATCCATCGGCAAAAAATAAACGCTCAAACGCGGGTCTTCATATCCCATCAGATAAGAAAAGATGGAAGAACCCATACGAGCTTCATTATAGTTGCCTGCCAACCATTCAATGTTGTTGCGGAAAGTCATACCCGCTCCTTGACTCATTTGAGCCGCATCATCCTTAGCCGTCATCACGCCAATAGAATGATTCACTGCTTGAGTAGCATACTTTTTCGCCAGTTCCGCATCAGCGAAGCGGACACGCATAGCCAAACGAAGCATCAGCGAATTGCCGTATTTCACCCATTTGGTAGCATCTCCGGCATATACCGCATCATAAGCGCCCATTACATTCACCCCATTTTCCGCCTTTTCCGTTAATTCTTCAATGGCTGCGGTCAATTCTTCAAACATCGCCGTATACACCTCTTTCTCCGAATCGAACGGAATGTTCATTGTAGCGTCCGCCGCATGAGAATAAGGCATCGGACCGAAACTTTCAAGTGTCTTGTGCCAAGCGGAAATCTTCAGAATTTGAGCCAAAGCAAAGACTTCGGGCGTACCATTTTTCTCGGACGCTATTTTCAATTTCTTCCAAGGATCAAGAGCATTGGTATAAGACTGTGTATAGGTCGCTTTTATCCAATTGTCCAACAAATAATAAGTAGTATTGTTACTACCTGCGTTCCAACCGTTACTGTTGTTCTCGCCAAAAAATCCACTCCAATTATCGGCCGACAGATGATAAGCTATTTGATATTCATTGATAACATCTGTATCATCAGCCTGTGTGCCTACGGGAATCACTGTCCGTTGCATAGCTGTAATCAGCCCTCCGACTTCAAAACCATCCATCGCACCTTCTCCGTCGCTCATCTCAAATTGGTTGGTATTGATTTCTTCAAAATTGCATGAGGCAAATAGCGCCATTGCGCATATCACCGCTAATAGTTTAAAATGATTCATTTTTCTCATAATAAAGAAGGTGTATTATAATTTAAATTTAATACCGAAGCCAAAGCTACGAACACTCGGTTGCATAAAATAATCATTACCTTGTCCGTAAGTACTAGTGGAAGGAGTCAGTTCCGGATCGAACGGAGCTTCGCAATACAACATCCAAGGATTGTTGGCTATAAACGAAACTGTAACATCTTTCAACACGTTACCAAACCACTTATTAGGCATAGTATAGCTAAAGGTAAGTTCTTGCAAACGAATATTGGTGGCACTGTATACATAGTAACCGGAAGTTTCATAATTTCCCGTACCTGTCATCTGATAATAAGACTTCGCATCTACCAGACCTTGTCCCTTCAACAATACGCCTCCCGCTTCACGAGCCTCAGCCGAACGTTTGGACACACCGTAACGATCAAGCAATGCCTCTGTAGAAGAGGTCACCACACCACCAAAACGCCCGTTGATTTGGAATCCGAGTCCAAAGCCTTTGTATGTCAACATATTACTCCATCCCAGATTAAAGTCAGGAGAAGTTTTTCCCAAATAAACAGGTTCCCCCTTTTCCATTCCAAAGGTTCCGTCGCTCTTTACCTCAACATATCCCAGGTGGTCTTTCTTCAAGAAGGTGTTGGCATAAATATCGTGGATACTTCCGCCTTCTTTCAAGATGACACGACCACCATCCTTCAAAACCTCCGGAATATTAATCGGTTCATCCATCAAATCCGTATGATAGTTTTCAACCATCTCCTTAATCTCGTTTATATTTCGAGAGAATGTCAATGTTGAAGAGATTCCTAATCCGAACTTAAACTGATCGGAATAGCTTAATGAAGCCTCCCAACCACGATTTTCCACATTACCGGCCTGCAAATAAATCTGCTTGTATCCGGTATATTCCGGAAGATCACCCAAGAAGGTCTGATTGTATGTATTAGAATGATAGTAGGTTACCTCCGCACTTAATTTATTCCACAACTTCAGACTTAATCCAAATTCGTATGACTTTGTACGCTCTGCCTTGAAATCAGTAAACGGATAGATACCGGTAGGATCTAATGCACCACCCACAATAGGGGTAGTTACCGTACCCGGAGTCAGTCCCGAACGGGATACAGGCGCACCGACTTCCGTATACGAACCACGAACTTTCAGGTAAGAGATAAATTCGGGCAATTTGACCATCTCGGAAATAATCCCGGACAGACCGATTGAGGGATAGAAGAAAGATTCTTCATCGGTATTCACCAAACGTGAATTCCAGTCATTACGTCCGGTCAGCGTCAAATAAAGCATACTCTTCCAACCAAGTTCCAAATTGGCAAAAACAGCATGATTACGTACACGACTATCACCACCCTTTTCTGAGATACGACCATTAGCCGGATCGATATTAGAAGCCGCAAATTTATTGGGCACTCCCAATAATGTCCCTTTGTATCCCTCTCCAATGCCCAATAGTTAGAATAGTTCCAACCCGCATTGGCAGAAATACTGAAATCAGCTATATGTTTATTTACGTTCAACATAAAGTCGGCATATTCCTGACGGTCTTCATAGTTATTGTATCCATACAGTCCTTTCTTTCCTTCCGCAAATTTATCGTCGGATGAAGCGTAAATCTTGCGTTCAAACAATACATGTGTGTCATCCATTCTGAAACGGGCTGTCGCATTCAACCAATCGGTAATATTATAAGTCAACCCTACGTTGAACATATAACGACTCTTTTCATTCGTAGCTACATTGCGATAAGCAGTCCAGTAAGGGTTCTGTGAAGCATATACCGGATCTGCCACCGGCCAATACTGAACCGGAAGTTGGCGACTTTCATCGAAATGTTCGAATGACTTAATTCCATCAAAGTCTTCACCACGAGGGAACAAATAGGCGGCCATCACCGGATTCCAATATTGTCCTTGCGATACCATATTCTTGTCTTTCTGTTTCACATACGACGCACCTAAATCGAGTTGTAATTTATCATTAAGGAAAGTTGCCGTATTACGGATTGTGAAATTCAAACGATCATATTCATTATTAGGTACAATACCTTTGGAATTGGTAGAAGAAACAGAAGCAAAGTCTGATTCGATTTCGTACCGGTGGTCAACGTAACCGAATTAATAAAGTTTGTTCCGGTATTAAAGAAATCCTTCTTAGGATCATAACTTGTAGGAGTCAACAGTTCTCACCCCAGCTTTCATACATATCTTTTGTTACCATACGTATTTTGAAACTCAGGAGTCATATAAGCTTTGCTGAACTCTGAAGAAGAAGAGAACTGCACTGAAAGTTTTCCTTCTTTTCCTTTTTTAGTGGTAATCAAAATTACACCGTTAGCGGCACTACTACCATACAACGCAGCAGCCGAAGGACCACTCAAAACAGAAAGACTTTCAATATGTTCGGATTGAAGTCGGCGATTCCTTCTGTTCCGGCCTTACCTTCACCCATAATACCACTGTCGGTATTTCCCATATTGGTATTGAACAAAGGAATACCGTCCACCACATACAAAGCATTATTATCACCTTCAATAGATTTTGCACCACGCATTACAACACGTGTCGCACCACCAACTCCACTAGCACTTTTGTTTATACTCACTCCGGCTATCTTACCGTTCAGCGAGTTTACGAAGTTAGCATCTTTTACCGTAGTCAGAGCATCTCCCTTGACTTGTTGTACATTGTAAGACAACGCCTTTTCTGCACGTTTGATACCCAATGCCGTCACAACAACTTCATCGAGCACTTCTGTATCCTGCTTCATTACAACCGGATAGAAATCTTTCTTGGAAACAGGAATTATCTGTGCAGCATATCCGATATAAGATACTTTGAGAATAGATTTCTCTGCCGCCTTGATCGTAAAGTTACCATCGAAATCGGTAATCGTACCTGTAGAACTACCATCCACAGATATATTTACTCAATCAACGGTTCACCGCTTTCATCAGTAACCTTTCCTTTGATATTTTTAAGGGTTTGTGCAACTACAGGCTTCTTTTCAGCTATTATGATGTAGTTACCTTGAATCTGGAATGAAAAGCCCGTCCCTTTAAGATGGTATCAAGTGCGGTTTCGAGGGATGCGTTCCGCAAGTTTAACTGGGCTATTACTTTTCCTTTTAATTCGGAATCACTATAATTTATAGACTTTTTAGACTGTTTTTCCACAGTTTTTAAGGCATCAATGACAGTGATGTTCTTTTGCTGGATAGTTATTTTACTATCATTTTGAGCCAAAGCGAAAGTCTGTATAAGAATAAGACTTAAAAAAGTGAGAAAGACCCGCTTATGAGCTATTTTTCTGCTATTTTTCGTAGATTTGTAGCATCTTTAGTATTAGTTAATTGGTTATTATTCTAGGATCATTCAGAATAGCGTCAATATTACGCTAATATTAAAAGAGATTGATTTCATATCCGGGAGGAACGGCCATTCCTTCCGGGTATTTTTTTGCATTACGTATTAAATTTAAAAGGTTCTACAATATATTTATTCTTTACTAGTTACATAGCACTTATTTCCCTTGATAACATAGTTTACATTTCCTACAACTTGCGATATAATCTTCATAACTTCCTCCAGATTCGCCTGTTTGGAGAAGCGGAAACTATATGTATTCTTTTTCAAGCTATGAAGGCTATATACAAAAGCATAAGGAAATTTGCGTTCAAGACTTGTAAAAATATCCTCCAGATACATATTACTAAAAACCAATTCCCCACGTTGCCATGCCGTCACATCATCTATCTCCGGCATCCGCAGGTTGTGCGCTTTCGTATGTTTGTCATATACCAACTGTTCATTAGGCTTTAAAATAATATTGGACAGCAAGTTATTGAATTCAACTTTCACACTACCTTCCAGCAAAGTAGCCATCAGTTCGCTATTTTCCGGATAAGCATTTACATTAAATTCAGTACCTAAAGCAGTAACTTGATAATCATTGGCCTTTACAATGAAAGGATGCTTCTTATCCGGTTTCACTTTAAAGTTGGCCTCACCAATCAAATATACACTTCTAGTCTCTCCTGTAAATTTTTCCGGATATAGTAGTATACTCTTCGAATTCAGCATGACATTTGTACCATCCGGTAATGTAAGTTCACGAATTTCCGCTGTCGGTATATAGCATTCAACTAAATCTGTTTCCGGCCGTTCCTTTTCCAACATCAAATAAATAGAAACGGATGAGACTGCTAACAAGAAAATAGCTGCAGCTCTCCATATAAGCAACTGGTAATTTCTACGTGAAGTGATAGACTGCATTCCCAGATTCTGCCGCATTCGTTGTATTGATTGTTGTATGCCATCAGGCACTTTCTGTTCTCCTGCTTGTTTCCAAAGCTCACGAAGAGCCCCCACTCTTTTCATCAACATGCTCCTCATCAGCCAACCACTGTTGCACTTTCTTCTGTGTTCCGGCTGAATAGGTATTATGGCCGAATAATTCTACGACATGTTGAATATAATTTTCATGAATCTTTTCTTTCTTTTGGGCTTTATACACTAAATACAACTACTACATACATACTACTTAAAATATTAGAAAAAAAAAAAAAAGAGGAGTACTTTCTTTAATTCGATCAATGCTAAATAAACCTGATGCTCTATTGTTCGGATAGAAACATCGAGTTTATCAGCTATTTCTTTATGACTTAATCCCCTGAAACGACTAAGTTCGAATATCAACCTCCGACGCTTCGGCATTTTCTCCAGGGTGAGTTGAATAATCATCAACATCTCCTTATAATATACGTTATTCAAGATCTCTTCCTTTTCTGTTAATTCATAAAGAAGAGTCTTCTCTATAACTTCCGACTGATATTCCTGTTCTACCTGTTGATGTTTAAAGATATTCAGAACTATATTTCTAGTCATTATAAAAATATAATTGTCTAGTTCTTTATCATTATCCAGCCACAACTCAGGCTGCAACCAGAGCTTACAGAAAACATCTTGAGCCACATCTTCTGCATCCGCTTCCGATTTTAGCAGCATTTGAGCAAAGTTCTTTACCTTTGGAAAATTCACAGTGAAAAACCTCTGAAACTTTAATTCAATCTGCCTGTCATTATTCTCCATCTCTCTAGTATTTTTCAGTGTTAGCGGTTAAATCAAATATTACATATATTTAGGTCTAAGGAATGATTCAATATAATATTATACATTAAATCATAATCTAAAAGCAAAATAAAAGATTAATAACACAATAAAAAAATATTATAACTCTTTTTGGTTTATTTCTTCCAAGCAGCTATCATATAGAACTTTCCAGAAAATAAATAAAATGTATATTATACACATAAAAAAAAAGGCTTCATGAATCAATGATTCATGAAGCCTTATAAAGAATACTCGTACTCGAAGCGGGACTTGAACCCGCACAGCCGCAATGGCCAAAGGATTTTAAGTCCTTCGTGTCTACCATTCCACCATTCGAGCATCCTTTCAAAGAAAGAGCGGAAAACGAGACTCGAACTCGCGACCCTAACCTTGGCAAGGTTATGCTCTACCAACTGAGCTATTTCCGCGTTTTTCAACGGGTGCAAAGATAAGTAGTTTACTTGTTTCTGCCAAATCTTTTCGGAGGAAAGTTTAAAAAACTATCCTCCGAAAGTCTATTTTATCTTCCAAGCAGTGCTTTCTCCGCTCTCTCCATTCCACAAAAGTTGAATCCATCGATTACTTGCTGCATCAGTGCAGAGATTTCTGCATTACAAAGGTTACCAATGCTACCTTCATGTGTATGATGTACTTCTTTAGTATGCGAGAATTTACCTGCTTCAATATCCAAACCAACCTTCTTTATATGCATCACGGAAAGGCATACCTTCACGTGCCAAACGATTCACTTCTTCCACGCTAAAAATAAGGAGGTATTTATCATCGTCAAGGATATGCTCGTTGACCTTTATTTCATTCATGATGTAAGTTGTCATCTGCAAACAGTCTTTCAATTCCTGAAAAGCAGGCAGGAAAACTTCTTTTATAATCTGTAAATCACGGAAATAGCCAGAAGGCAAATTATTCGCAATCATCATGATCTGTTGGGGAAGCGATTGCAGTTTATTACATTTAGCACGTGTCAGTTCAAAGACATCGGGATTCTTCTTATGAGGCATAATGCTGGACCCCGTGGTACAGTCATCAGGCAACTTGACGAAACCGAAGTTTTGACTGTTAAACATACAGGCGTCAAAAGCTAATTTGGAAATCGTCCCGGCAATCGTAGCCAATGCAAAAGCAACATTGCGTTCCATCTTTCCACGCCCCATTTGAGCATATACAACATTGTAATTCATTGAATCAAAACCCAATAAGTCAGTCGTCATGGTACGGTTCAAAGGAAAAGACGAACCATATCCGGCTGCTGAACCTAATGGATTACGATTGCACATTTTAAATGCTGCCTGCAAAAACAGCATATCGTCCATAAGACTCTCGGCGTAGGCACCAAACCACAATCCAAAAGAAGAAGGCATTGCAATCTGCAGGTGTGTATATCCCGGCATCAAAACGTTTTTATACCGTTCGCTCTGACGGATCAAGACATGAAATAGTTGTTCTACCGCTTCGGCAACCTCTTTTATTTGCGTACGGGTAAAAAGTTTCAAGTCCAACAGAACCTGATCATTTCTGGAACGGCCACTATGTATTTTCTTTCCGATATCTCCCAAACGACGGGTCAACATCAATTCTACCTGTGAATGTACATCTTCCACCCCGTCTTCTATCACAAATTCGCCTTTTTCGGCCGAGGCATAAATACTCTTCAATTCCACCAGCAACTGGTCCAGTTCTTTTGTCAACAACCCAATGCTTTCAAGCATCGTAATATGAGCCATAGAACCAAGCACATCATGCTTGGCCAAATAAAGATCCATCTCACGATCACGACCTACCGTGAAACGTTCGATATCCTTATTTACCTGTACGGACTTCTCCCAAAGTTTCTGTGCCATAAAAAAAAGTTTAATATCCAATAACTGCCAGCATATCAACCATCTTCTCCAAACCTTCCTGGAGAGGTTTCTGTACCATTGCTTTCATAAATGGATTAAGATCCATTCCGATAGTTACCTTCACTTTGCACTCTTCTTCTGCAGTTTCAACCAATTGAATCCACATATTAAAAGGAAGAGGAGAGTTAGTTGTTGCCAACTTTATACATTTACAAGGATCACGCTCTACAATTTGCAAAGTCAACTTTCCGATAGGAGAGACACTAAAACTCAACGTGTCCGAATCAAAACTCAAATCCTGCACCTTATCTTTTGGCAAACGGTCTTTGACTGCTTCCAGATTACTTAAATCCGAAAGTTTATTATATACGCGCTCCTGGCTGTAAGGTATTACCTTGACACTACTCTCAAAATTACTCATAATTTTCTATTAGTATAAAACAAAAAAAGAACAATCCGGCCAAATATTGCCCGAACAGTTCTTTTTACCAAATATGTTTGATCAAAAAATGAATCTTATTTTCCAGCATCCCAATGAGCAGGGTCTTTACGCCATTCGTTCAATGTCTGTATGTCTTCTTCTTTCGATATAACCTGTACGAAGAGCAACATCAAGCACGGCTTCATAATTGGTCAACGTTACCAAAGTCACCTTCGCATTTTTGAACGCCTCTTCAGCTACCGGGAATCCGTATGTATACGCTGCAACCATACCGATCACTTCACAACCATCGCGACGAATTGCTTCAACAGCCTTCAAACTACTACCACCAGTAGAAATCAAGTCCTCTACGACTACGACTTTCATACCCGGACGAAGTTCACCTTCAATCAGGTTTTCTAATCCATGATCTTTGGGGGTAGAACGAACATACACGAACGGCAAATTCAATGCATCAGCCACCAAAGCTCCCTGCGGAATAGCGCCTGTAGCCACACCAGCAATCGCATCCACCTGTCCGAATCGTTCTAATATCAGACGTGTAATTTCAATCTTCACAAAATTACGAAGAGAAGGATAGGACAGAGTTTTACGGTTGTCACAGTAAAAGGGGGATTTCCATCCAGAAGCCCATGTAAAGGGTTAGCGGGTTGAAGTTTAATAGCTTTAATCTTCAACAGTTTCTCCGCAAATAGTCTCTCTAAGTTTTCATAACTAAACTAACTATTAATTATTTGCCGCAAAAGTACAGAAATTGAACGAGAATAAAAGAAGAATCCGTTTATTTTTCAGTCAATTTGTTCCTCTTCATCGGGAATGTCGATACAACGCTTAATATCTTTCAGTTCAAATCCACGACTCATGGCAAATCGCATCAGCTTTCCATTCAATTCATAATCGTCTGCCGCATGAATACTTTTCCGTTTGGAAGCCAGCAGGTCACGCAGAATAGAAAGGTATTCTTCTTCATCAATTTCATTCAGATAACGCCATGCCACATCAGAAGGGATCTTCTTCATGTAAAGCCCCTGGGCTATTTTCATTTTCCCCCACTTGGCAAAGCGGAACTTGTCATTCACAAAAGCCCTGCAGAAACGTTCATCATCAATGAACTTCTCTGATTCCAGTCGGTCAAGAATACGCGCAATGGTATCATAGGCAATTCCCCAACGTTGTAACTTCTCATTTATTTCTGCCCGGCAATGCTCGGCAGTGGAGCAGTAAGAGGCTACGCGATTTAAAGCCTCTTCATCAGTTAATTGTGCACTCATCGGTTAGCTGTAACTATTCTATCTATTTCCAAATATGTCTTTTATAACACGAGCATCACGATATTGGTTCATTTCAAGTATGTGTGCTGTTTCCCGGCCATAGGCCTGGTTGATTTCAAAATAAAGTTTCCCACCCGGCAAGAGTAATTCACTTCCCAGACGGGCTATACGATTATAAAACCGTAAAGGGTCCTCGTCAGGAACGAACAGGGCCAGTCCCCGGTTCCCAATCAAGGACATTGGCGTCCATTTCGTTCTTTTCCGTTTCGGTCACATAAGGCGGATTACTGACGATCACATCAAAAGACGGCACCTTTTCCCAGTCATCGGACAATACATCTCTTTGCAGAAATCTCACCCGAGCTTCCAAGGCGTCATTGTTTTTACGGGCAATAGCTAACGCTTCTTCCGAAATATCCCAAGCTTCTACTTCTATATCCGGAAGTTCTTTTATCCAGAGAGATCGCAATGCATCCGCTTCCCGTACCTATATCTAATAGACGACGGGCATTCGGATTCTCCTTTACTATTAATTCCACGAGTTCCGCGGTCTCCGGTCGAGGGATTAATACGCCGGAAGCAACCTTAAAATTCCTTCCACAAAACTCTGCAAAACCGCGAATGTACTGTATAGGTTCATTTTTCTGTAAACGGAATATAATGTTTTCTAATTCACGCTGTTTGCATTCGGATAAAATTATATCTTTGCCCATGTAAATATCGAGCGCATCTAAGCCTAACATGTCGCAACAAATCAGCATCGAAAGGGCTTTTACCTCCTCCGGTGGATAGATTTCCTGCAAAGATTGGCGAATGTAAGCGGTGATACGATTCATATTTTCACAATTTCGGAGTGCAAAAGTAAGAATAATATGGCGAAGAGCACCAAAATGGAAGAAGAAAAATACATGAGACGTTGCATTGAGCTTGCAAAGAATGGGTTATGCAACGTATCTCCAAACCCGATGGTAGGGGCCGTTATCGTATGTGACGGGCGTATTATCGGCGAAGGTTATCACATTCGCTGCGGAGAGGCGCATGCGGAGGTTAATGCGATCCGTTCTGTCAAAGATGAGTCATTATTGAAACGTTCCACGATTTATGTCAGTCTGGAGCCTTGTTCCCACTATGGGAAAACGCCTCCTTGTGCCGATCTTATTATAGAGAAGCAGATTCCACGCATTGTTATCGGTTGTCAAGACCCCTTTTTCAGAAGTGGCCGGACGGGGGATTCAGAAATTACGGGATGCCGGACGAGAAGTGACAGTCGGTGTATTAGAGGAAGAATGTAAATCGCTGATTCGCCGTTTTATCACTTTTAATACGCTTCACCGTCCTTTCATTACACTGAAATGGGCAGAATCAGCCGACCACTTTATTGATATAGAACGTACAGACGGAAAACCGGTAGTCCTCTCCTCTCCTCTTACTTCCATGCTAGTGCATAAAAAAAGAGCGGAGGCGGATGCGATTATGGTAGGCAGGCGAACTGCTTTATTGGATAATCCGTCACTTACGGTACGCAACTGGTATGGGCACAACCCGATACGCGTTGTGTTAGATCGCACGCTATCCCTACCTAATGATTCACAAATATTCGATGGCAACGTGCCTACATTAATCTTTACCGAAAAGCAACAGCCAGAAAAAAAGAACATCACATATATCACCATCAACTTTAACCATAACCCACTGAAACAGATCATGGAAGCATTGTATCAACGGAAAAATACAATCCTTATTGGTAGAAGGAGGCAGCCAATTGCTGCAATCGTTCATTAATGACGAGCTATGGGATGAGGCGTATATCGAGAAGTGCCCCAGCCGATTACATTCCGGTGTTAAAGCACCTCAAATGGACGATAATTTTAGTTATTCGATAGAAGAACACTTCGAAAGACAAATTTGGCATTATGTTCATCGGATATAGCTAAAATAGTTCTATTCAGGGGGTTTTACGTCGATAAAACAGTGTTATTATCTATAATTTTATATAAAACTTACCTGTAATGTTCATTATCGGAAAAATGTTTCTATTTTTGCAACTTGTAAATAAACACAATCTTTCAAATGAGAATAAAGTTTTTATCATTCATAGCGAGTTTTTCATGGTGTCATTTGTTATAACGTCATGTCTTGATGACGATAATAACATCGAATATAGCCGGATGCAACTATACATGCGTTTGCACTTGACACCGCAGGCCTTGGGAGTTATAAATTCACTATTGACCAATTATCACGTGAAATCTATAACGAAGACTCTCTTCCTGTTCATGCCGATACCATCATTGACAAGATTTTAATCAAAACATTAACAACGGCATCAGGCGTCGTTACAATGAAGGACAAAAGCGGAAACGATTCCGTCTTAAACATCAATGATTCAATCGATCTTCGGAAAGAACTTATTATAAAAGTATGGTCAACAGAAGCATTAGCGGGTATATCTCCTAATCAAACTAAGGAATACAAGATCAAAGTAAATGTGCATGACTATGATCCGGATTCGTTAAGGTGGAAATATATGAATAAAATAGATGACCAAATTGTAGGAGAACAAAATCTATTATTTTTGGAAGTGAAGTTCTCACATACTCTGTAGTTGGCACAAAGTTATATGCATACAAAAACTCTTTAACAAACTTTGGCAGTTGGGAGTATAAAGAAATAGAGGGATTACCAAAAGGCAAACTTCCGACTTCTATCATTGCCTTCCAATTCAACAGAAGCAGAACCATGTTATATGCCACCTCCAATGGTGATGGTAAAGTATATGAATCGGCAGATGGAGAAAAATGGAATGAATCAACGATGTTTGGTGAGGGAGTGGAATTGCTACTAGCCACATTGACTAATAACGATGTCAGCAGAATTTGTTATATAAAGAAAGGAGCAGATAACCAACGCTATTTCTATTATCAAACAAATGATGTACCAAAAGAGACTTTGGATAAAGCTGAAAATGGAGGAAAAGTGCCATCTAAATTTCCAACTAAAAATATATCCTATACAGTATATAAGTCTTCGACAAATATTAATTCAGTCCTTCTAGTAGGAGATACAGAAACTGCGACTTTGGCTGATGACAGTAAATTAGAAACGACCATTGTATGGGCATATGACGGAAACAAATGGGTTGAGTTCTCAACTACTTCCTCTGTTGCATACTGCCCTAAATACACTCAACCATCTATTATATATTATAATGACTTAGTATACATATTTGGTCAAGACTTCAGTTCTATTTATGTTTCCAATCAAGGATTATTCTGGAAAAAGGCGAATCCTAAGTTCTCTTTCCCCCATAGAGATTGGAGCAAAGGAGGAACTCCAGATCCCGATGTAGATCCTGAATTCAGAGGCAAAACCAACTATTCAATGGTACTAGATCCTGACACTCAAAATCTATGGATTATCTTTAGTAAAGGAAGTGCAAGTTTTGAAGAAGAGGTAGAGAAAGAAGAAAGTACAAAGGCAACCACAACTGAACCACGCACATATGAGCATGATTCAGAGGTATGGCGTGGTCGTCTTAATCAGCTATGGTTTGATTTGGCAAATGCCAAGAAATAAAAACGTATACGTTTAAAATAAAAAGATGTCCTATATAGAACAAATAGACAAAACTCGGATACCACAACACGTAGCCATCATTATGGATGGAAACGGACGATGGGCAAAACAACGAGGGGAAGAACGTACTTACGGTCACCGTGCTGGCGCAGAAACGGTACAGAATATTACTGAAGATGCTGCCAGACTGGGGATTAAGTACCTGACACTTTATACCTTCTCAACCGAGAACTGGAATCGGCCGCAAGACGAGATAGCGGCTTTGATGAATCTATTGCTAGAATCTATTGAAGAAGAGACACTGATGAAGAACAATATTCGCTTCAACGTAATCGGTGATTTCAAGAAGTTACCGGTTGAAGTTCAGAAAAGTTTGACGTCATGTATAGAACGCACATCCAAGAATAGTGGAATGTATATGGTACTAGCTCTTAGTTACTCATCCCGTTGGGAAATAACAGAAGCGGTACGGCAAATAGCAACGCAGGTAAAAACGGGAGAAATATCTCCCGAGCAAATAACCGATGAGTGTATCTCATCTCATCTGGATACTAATTTTATGCCCGACCCGGATTTACTGATCCGCACGGGAGGAGAAATCCGGTTAAGCAATTATCTCTTATGGCAATGTGCTTATTCGGAGCTTTATTTTTGTGATACCTTCTGGCCGGACTTCGACAAAGAAGAACTCTACAAAGCCATTTGGGAATACCAACAAAGGGAACGCCGATTCGGCAAAACCAGTGAACAGATCAGCTAATATAACTCGAAACATCAAATTATAACATAAATGCATTATCGTATTTCCTTTATATTCATAACGTTTGTCTGCCTGTGCTGCTTTGCGACAACAGGCGTTGCGCAAAATGCTAACACTGATGAAGACTCAAAACCTGTCATCTTATACTCCGGAACACCCAAAAAGTATGAGATAGCAGATATTAAAGTCGAAGGCGTAAAGAATTATGAAGACTATGTATTGATTGGACTATCCGGACTATCGGTAGGACAAACAATTACTGTGCCGGGTGACGAAATCACTGGAGCAATCAAACGTTATTGGCGTCATGGTTTGTTCTCAAATGTACAAATCACAGCCGAGAAAATAGAAGGCAACAAAATCTGGTTAAAAATCAGTCTGACACAACGCCCACGTATCGCAGATGTACGCTACCACGGTGTGAAAAAGTCAGAACGTACCGACCTTGAGGCCAAGCTAGGAATGGTAAAAGGTATGCAGATTACTCCGAATACCGTAGACCGTGCCAAAACATTGATCAAACGTTATTTTGATGACAAGGGATTCAAAAATGCCGAAGTAATCATCGCACAGAAAGACGATCCTTCCAGCGAGAATCAGGTGATTGTGGATATTGATATAGACAAAAAGGAGAAAATCAAAGTACACAAAATCACCATTGCAGGAAACACTGCAATCAAAGCTTCCAAGCTGAAAAAAGTAATGAAGAAAACCAATGAGAAAGGTAAACTTCTAAACTTGTTCCGCACCAAGAAATTCGTGCCGGAAAACTTTGAAGCAGATAAACAACTTATCATCGACAAGTATAATGAGCTGGGATATCGTGATGCAATGATCGTTAAAGACAGCGTTTCACAATATGATGAAAAGACAGTAGATGTATATTTGGATATAGACGAAGGTCAGAAATACTATCTTCGTAACGTGACATGGGTAGGTAATACTCTTTATCCGTCGGAACAGTTGAACTTCCTGCTTCGTATGAAGAAAGGCGATGTATACAACCAGAAGTTGTTGAATGAGCGTGTTTCTACAGACGACGATGCTATCGGTAACTTATATTACAATAACGGTTACCTCTTCTACAACCTTGATCCGGTAGAAGTAAATATCGTAGGCGACTCTATCGACCTCGAAATGAGAATCTATGAAGGCCGTCAGGCTACTATCAATAAGATTAAGATCAGTGGTAACGACCGTTTGTATGAAAACGTCGTTCGCCGTGAACTTCGTATCCGCCCGGGACAGCTGTTCAGCAAAGAAGACTTGATGCGTTCTTTGCGTGAAATCCAGCAAATGGGCCACTTTGACCCGGAAAAACTGCAACCGGATATTCAACCGGATCCGATGAACGGAACTGTTGACATAGGCTTGCCTTTGACTTCCAAAGCCAACGACCAGGTAGAGTTCTCTGCCGGTTGGGGACAAACGGGTATCATTGGTAAGTTGAGTTTGAAGTTTACCAACTTCTCCGTAGCCAACCTGTTACACCCGGGTGAAAACTACCGTGGTATCCTGCCGCAAGGTGACGGACAGACATTGACCATCAGCGGACAGACGAATGCTAAATACTACCAATCATACAGTATTTCATTCTTCGATCCATGGTTTGGCGGTAAACGTCCGAACTCATTCTCTGTATCGGCTTTCTTCTCTGTACAAACAGACATCAGTAGCCGTTACTACAATTCCAGCTATTTCAACAACTACTACAACAGCATGTATAGTGGTTACGGTGGTTATGGTATGTACAATTACGGTAACTATAACAACTACGAAAACTATTATGACCCGGACAAGTCTATCAAGATGTGGGGACTTTCCGTAGGTTGGGGTAAACGTCTGAAATGGCCGGATGACTATTTCACTCTTTCTGCCGAATTAGCTTACCAACGCTACAACTTGAGCGACTGGCAATACTTCCCGGTAACCAATGGAAAATGTAATGACCTTAGCATTTCATTGACTTTGGCACGTAACTCTATTGACAACCCGATCTTCCCCCGTTCAGGTTCAGATTTCTCATTGTCAGTTCAGCTTACACCGCCTTACTCATTGATGGACGGTAAAGACTATAAGGGATATTATAGTAACCCTGAAACAGGTAGCATTACCCAGGACAACATGAATAAACTTCATAAATGGATAGAATACCACAAATGGAAATTCAAAGGCAAAACGTATACTCCGTTGATGGACCCGATTGCACATCCGAAATGTCTGGTGTTAATGACACGTACTGAATTCGGTTTGTTAGGTCACTACAACCAATACAAAAAATCTCCGTTCGGAACATTCGACGTGGGTGGTGACGGTATGACCGGTTATTCAACTTATGCAACTGAAAGTATCGCTTTGCGCGGTTACGAAAACAGCTCATTAACTCCATACGGATCTGAAGGTTATGCTTACGCACGCCTCGGTATTGAATTAAGATATCCGTTGATGCTGGAAACAAGTACTAACATTTATGTGTTAGGTTTCCTTGAAGCTGGTAACGCATGGCACGATATCAAGAAATTCAATCCATTCGAGTTGAAACGTTCTGCCGGTGTCGGTGTTCGTATCTTCCTGCCGATGATTGGTATGATGGGTATTGACTGGGGTTACGGTTTCGATAAAGTATTTGGTTCTAAACAATACGGAGGAAGTCAATTCCACTTTATCTTAGGACAAGAATTCTAATGTATCATCAAAAACTAAACGTTATGAGAAAGTCTGTTCTATTAATCATGGTGCTGTTTGCTGTCAGCATGGCGGCAAATGCACAGAAGTTTGCACTGATCGATACGGAATATATCATGAAGAATATTCCGGCAGCTCAAAGCGCTAATGAGCAAATGCAAGAAGCTACGAAGAAATACCAGAGCGAAGTAGAAGCCCTGGCAAAAGAAGCACAGAAGATGTTCCAGGATTACCAGGCAAAATCTTCCACTCTTTCTGCCGCACAAAAAACAAAGACAGAAGATGCAATCGTAGCTAAAGAAAAAGCAGCAGCCGAGTTGAAGCGTAACTACTTCGGTCCGGAAGGCGAATTAGCCAAGATGAGAGACAAGTTGATTACTCCAATTCAGGACGATATTTATGAAGCTGTGAAAGCTATATCACAACAACATGGATATGATTTGATTATCGACAGAGCCTCTGCTACAGGTATAATATTTGCAAATCCACGCATAGATATTAGTGATGAAATCCTAAGAAAATTAGGATATTCAAATTAATTTCATACATTTGCAGCTGGAAATAACTAAAAATCATTCAAATAAATTATAGAACTATGCTAAAAAAAATTGCACTTGTAATGTTGCTTGCACTCCCAATGGGTGTATTTGCACAGAACCTGAAATTCGGCCACATTAATGCACAGGAAATCATCACTGTGATGCCGGAATTCACCAAAGCTCAAAATGATATTCAGACTTTAGAAAAACAACTTACTGCTGAACTTCAGAGAACGCAGGAAGAATTCAACAAGAAATATCAGGAATTCCAACAAGCTATCGCTAAGGATTCTCTTCCTCCCAACATCGCTGAAAGAAGACAAAAAGAATTGCAAGATATGATGCAAAGACAAGAGCAATTCCAACAAGATGCTCAACAGCAAATGGCGAAAGCACAAAATGATGCCATGGCTCCTATCTATCAGAAGTTGGACAATGCTATCAAAGCCGTAGGCGCTGCTGAAGGTGTAATCTACATCTTCGACCTGGCAAGAACTTCGATTCCATACGTAAACGAATCACAGAGTATCAACTTGACTAGCAAGGTAAAAGCAAATCTTGGTATCAAATAAGAACTGACCAAGAATAAAGAAATACCAAAGGGAAAGAGAAAGAAGGATCAACTTCTTTCTCTTTCCCTTTTTTTGGCGTACATTTGCGTATATAAATCAAGTGTGTCATGAAGCAACATCTATCCCATACGCCCGGACCGATCGGAGTATTTGACTCCGGTTACGGAGGTCTGACCATCTTAGACAAAATAAGAGAAGTATTACCGGAATATGATTATATCTATTTGGGAGATAATGCACGTGCTCCTTACGGAACACGTTCTTTTGAAGTCGTATACGAATTTACCCGGCAAGCGGTCAACAAACTATTTGATATGGGCTGCCACCTGGTTATATTAGCTTGCAATACAGCTTCCGCAAAAGCTTTGCGCAGTATTCAGATGAATGATTTACCAGGCATCGATCCGGCTCGCCGTGTGCTCGGCGTCATCCGCCCTACCGTAGAGTGTGTCGGAGAGATAAGCAAAAACCAGCATATCGGTGTACTGGCAACAGCAGGCACCATCAAATCCGAATCGTATCCGTTGGAAATACACAAGCTATTTCCTGAAATCCAGGTCAGCGGCACAGCCTGTCCGATGTGGGTATCACTAGTTGAAAACAATGAATCACAGGACGAAGGAGCAGACTATTTTATCCGGAAGTACATCGACCAATTGCTATCAAAGGATCCTCAAATAGATACTGTCATTCTCGGATGTACTCATTTCCCCATACTTCTACCCAAAATCCGGCAATATATTCCAGAGCATGTCAGTGTAATTGCGCAAGGCGAGTATGTTGCGGAAAGTCTGAAAGACTATCTGAAAAGACATCCCGAGATGGATGCAAAATGCACGAAGAATGGGAACTGTCAGTTTTACACGACCGAAGCGGAAGAAAAGTTTTCAGAATCGGCCTCTACTTTCCTGAAACAGCAGATTAGTGTAAAACACATCACGCTCGAATAAAATTTAAGAAAAAAAGTAACCGTTTCTCTCTCTTTTTTGTTATATTTGTAGATAACCCCTAATAAGCAAGATCATGAAAGAAGAAGATTATAGCAAAGCAATAGAAGTATTCTCCGGATCCCCATGGGAAGCCGAGATCATCAAAGGGCTATTAGAAAGCAATGACATCCGTTGCGTAATCAAAGATGGGATTATGGGTACACTGGCACCCTATATCGCTCCTTCCGTATCCGTTCTTGTCACCGAGGATCAATACGAAGCGGCCACTGCACTTATCAGGAGCCGGGCCGAGAAAGATAACGACTGATACGGTCGAGTCCTTCACGGATATTCTCCAATGAGTTTGCATAGGAGAAACGTACATATCCTTCGCCTCCCGTACCAAAATCTACCCCGGGAGTAATACCGACGTGTGCATGTTCGAGTACATCGAATGCAAAACGATAAGAGTCGGTAGTAAATTTGTGTGCGTCAGCAAAAATATAAAATGCCCCTTGAGGTTCTACTTTTATTTCAAAACCCATTTCCCGGAGACGGGCAATCATATACCGGCGACGCTCATCATAAACCAGCTTCATCCGTTCCACGTCCGGTTCAGCCTGCCGCAATGCGGCAATCCCTGCCTGCTGGGCAACACTGGACGCACAGATAAACAGATTTTGCTGTAACTTCTGCAAAGATCGCATACAAGATTTAGGTGCGATCAAATAACCCAACCGAAGCCCCGTCATCGCAAAGCGTTTAGAGAATCCGTTCAGGACAAAAGCCTGATCGGTATATTCAAGGATGCTGTGCGCACGCCCTTCATACACAAGGCCGTGATAAATTTCATCTGAAATGACAGGAACTCCCAACGCTGCCACTTCTTTCAGGAACTTTTCATCCAACAACATTCCGGTCGGATTCATCGGAGAATTGATAAAGATAGCCGCAGTATGCGGATTCACACACTTACGGATAGCCTCTATATCGTATTGCAGATATTCTTTAGACAAAGGAACCAAAACAGGTTTGGCTTGCGTTGCCAACACAAAATTGCGATAGCAAGCGTACCCCGGATTGGAAAGAATCACTTCACTATCCGGATTGCAGAGCAACATCAATGCAAGAAGAATAGACGGAGAAGACCCGGAAGTCACGACAATACAATCCGGATCTACCGTTACCCCATATTCGCGCGCAGATAAAAGCGGCAATTTCCGTCGCAGTTCCGGATCACCCAAAGAATGTGTATAATGAGTCAGATGACGATCATAAGCCGCTTTTGCCGCTTCCGCCACACAGGCCGGCACATCAAAATCGGGTTCGCCAACTTCCAGATGAATAATATCAATGCCTTGTTTTTGCAATTCGTTCGCCCTCTCCAACACATCCATTACGATGAAAGAGGTCATCTGTTCTACTTGTGGGTTTGTATGTTTCATTGTTTTTCTTTTCTCTATCTGACTGCAAAGATAATTCTTTTTAGCCTGTTTTGGTAACATATCGGCAAAAAGCTCTATATTTGTGCTTTCAAATCGTTAGTAGGAATGAAACAGGAATTTACACGAATCGCAGTAAAAGTAGGAAGCAATGTATTGACACGCCGCGACGGAACGCTGGACGTTACCCGTATGTCGGCACTTGTTGACCAGATAGCGGAATTACATAAATCCGGGGTGGAAATCATTCTGATTTCTTCGGGAGCTGTTGCTTCCGGGCGCAGTGAAGTGCATCCACAGAAAAAACTCGATAGTGTAGACCAACGCCAGTTGTTTTCTGCCGTAGGTCAGGCTAAGCTCATCAACCGTTACTACGAACTTTTCCGCGAGCATAGTATTCCTGTTGGTCAGGTGTTAACCACGAAAGAAAGTTTCGGTACCCGCCGTCATTATCTGAATCAGAAAAACTGTATGACGGTAATGCTTGAAAATAATGTTATTCCTATTGTCAACGAGAATGATACAATTTCTGTCAGCGAGCTTATGTTCACTGATAATGATGAATTGTCCGGACTCATCGCTTCCATGATGGATGCACAGGCTCTCATTATCTTAAGTAATATCGACGGAATCTATAATGGTTCTCCTGCCGATCCGGGTTCTTCTGTTATCCGGGAGATCGATCACGGAAAAGATTTATCCAATTATATTCAGGCAACGAAGTCCAGTTTCGGACGGGGAGGAATGTTGACGAAAACAAATATTGCCCGCAAAGTAGCTGATGAAGGAATTACAGTGATTATTGCCAACGGGAAACGGGATAATATTCTGGTAGATTTGCTTCAGCATCCGAAAGAAACGCTTTGTACACGTTTTATCCCTTCAAACGAACCGGTATCCAGTGTAAAAAAATGGATTGCTCATAGCGAGGGGTTTGCTAAAGGAGAAATTCACATCAACGAATGTGCGACAGAAGTTCTAAACTCTGAAAAGGCTGTCAGCATCCTCCCCATCGGAATTACTCACGTTGAAGGTGAATTTGAAAAAGATGACATTGTGCGTATCATGGACTTTCAAGGAAATCAAGTGGGCGTTGGAAAGGTGAACTGCGATTCCAAACAGGTGCAAGAAGCAATCGGTAAGCATGGAAAGAAACCGGTAGTACATTATGACTATCTATACATTGAATAATTAATAATAAGAATTTCTGTTTTATCCGATTTTAGACTAAAATTAGCTTGTTTCTGAAACAGCAATGAACTGTTTCAGCCTATTCTAACAAGGGTATATTCTCACTGCAATGAGAAAAAGTTCTCATTATAATGAGTATTTCTTCTCATACCTATGAGTATTTTTTCTCATAGGGATAAGTATACTTGAGAATGTTTACGGAAGTTTTTTTGAATTATAATTGTATGAGTTTACCTCATTTCTATACCGAAATGAATTTTCAACTAATCAGAAAAAGAGATACGAAATTAGAACTATATGTCTCTACAATCTATATACCATCACAAAAGCAACATTTATTTCTGTTTTCAACAAGTTTTATTCACATCATTCACTATATTTGCATAGTTTATCTTTCCATTTAATGCAAAAAAGGAGCAAATGACTACAAATTTAAACGAGACCTTTGCTGCCGTACAGGTGGCAAGTCGGGAATTAGCCTTGCTGAATGATGACATCATCAATCAGATTTTAAATGCAGTAGCTGACGCAGCAATTGCAGAAACACCTTTCATTCTTGCAGAGAATGAAAAAGACCTCGCACGGATGGACAAAAATGATCCGAAGTACGACCGGTTGAAATTGACGGAAGAACGTTTAAAAGGCATTGCTGCCGACACACGCAATGTAGCGACACTCCCCTCTCCTTTGGGTAAAGTGTTGAAAGAAAGTGTTCGCCCCAATGGGATGAGATTGACAAAAGTCAGCGTTCCTTTCGGAGTGATAGGAATTATTTATGAAGCCCGTCCGAATGTCAGTTTTGATGTTTTCTCCCTTTGTCTAAAGAGTGGAAATGCCTGCATATTGAAAGGAGGAAGTGATGCCGATTGTTCCAACCGGGCTATCATCAGTGTGATTCACGAAGTATTGAAGAAATTCAATATCAATCCACACATTGTAGAACTACTTCCGGCTGATAGAGAAGCTACGGCAGCATTGCTGAATGCTGTGGGTTACGTAGACCTGATTATCCCCAGAGGCAGCAGCAGCCTGATTCATTTCGTACGCGAGAATGCAAAAATTCCCGTTATTGAAACAGGGGCAGGTATCTGTCACACTTACTTTGATGAATTTGGAGATGTAAACAAGGGGGCAGCTATTATTCACAATGCGAAGACACGCAGGGTTAGCGTATGTAATGCGCTGGACTGCACCATTATACATGAGAAAAGACTGACCGATCTCCCTATGCTTTGCGAGAAACTAAAAGACAGCCATGTCATTATCTATGCTGACGCACAGGCTTATCAAGCATTAGAAGGCCGCTATCCTGCCGAACTTCTGGAACACGCCAAAGCAGAAAGTTTCGGCACAGAGTTTCTGGATTATAAAATGGCTGTCAAGACCGTAAAAAGCTTCGAAGATGCCTTAGGCCATATTCAGGAAAACAGCTCCAAACATAGCGAGTGTATTGTTACCGAAAACAAGGAACGTGCAGCCTTATTCACAAAGATTGTGGATGCAGCTTGCGTATACACCAATGTATCTACTGCCTTCACTGACGGAGCGCAATTCGGATTAGGAGCAGAAATCGGAATCAGTACGCAAAAACTACATGCGCGCGGTCCGATGGGACTGGAAGAGATCACCTCTTACAAATGGGTCATCGAAGGAGACGGGCAAACGAGAAGAAATTGAGACGATACCGTTATCGTTAAAAATCAAACAAGGTATTGAACGAAACTAATTGAAAATTAAGAATTAAAAGATAAATGATATGAAGAAATTTACTTGCGTACAGGACATCGGCGATTTAAAATCAGCCCTTGCAGAAGCATTCGAAATTAAAAAAGATCGTTTCAAATATGTAGAACTGGGACGAAACAAGACTTTGATGATGATCTTCTTCAACTCCAGTCTGCGCACCCGCCTTAGCACACAGAAAGCTGCAATCAACTTGGGAATGAATGTAATGGTACTAGATATCAATCAAGGTGCATGGAAACTGGAAACCGAACGTGGCGTAATTATGGATGGCGATAAACCGGAACATATCTTAGAAGCCATTCCGGTGATGGGCTGTTATTGTGATCTCATCGGAGTACGTTCTTTCGCCCGTTTCGAAAACCGCGACTTTGACTATCAGGAAACGATTATCAATCAATTTATCCAATACTCCGGACGTCCCGTCTTTTCGATGGAAGCGGCAACACGCCACCCATTGCAGAGCTTTGCCGACTTGATTACCATTGAAGAATACAAGAAAACAGCACGTCCTAAAGTGGTCATGACCTGGGCTCCACATCCACGTCCATTGCCACAAGCTGTTCCCAATTCTTTTGCCGAATGGATGAACGCAACGGATTACGAATTTGTCATCACCCACCCCGAAGGTTATGAACTCGCCCCGCAATTTGTAGGCAACGCAAAAGTAGAATACGACCAGATGAAGGCTTTCGAAGGAGCCGACTTTATATATGCCAAGAACTGGGCAGCTTATTCTGGCGACAATTACGGACAGATATTAAGTAAAGATCGTGATTGGACAGTCAGCGACCGTCAAATGGCAGTTACCAACAACGCTTATTTCATGCATTGTCTTCCGGTTCGCAGAAATATGATTGTGACAGACGATGTGATCGAAAGCCCGCAATCAATCGTTATTCCGGAAGCTGCTAATCGTGAAATCTCGGCAACTGTCGTTCTGAAGAGACTATTGGAAGGACTAAAATAACCGAAAAATAAAGAGGCCGAAAAGCTTTTCCATCAACGAGAACAAAAGAACATCTCCTTAAAATCCTACTTATAAAATATAAAACAGGATTTGAAAATTGAGATGTTCTTTTGTTCTTATTGTATTTAAAATAAAAGCAGGCTATTACTTACCGCCCGCTCTTTACTTTACCTTATTTCTCTATTTCTTTGCCAGCCTCCTGCCAGGAATTAAATCCTTTATCAAGCTCAAAGACCTTATAGCCCTTCTCACTCAAAATTGCCGCAGCCTTCTTGCTCCGATTACCACTACGGCAATACACAGCCACCGGTTTATCCTTCTGTAATAATGAATCAGCCATTGAAGCAAAAGAATCATCCATCACATTGATGTTGATTGTCTTCGTGATGTGCCCCTCCGAATATTCCGCAAGTGTGCGGACATCCAGACGTTGTATATCCTCATTCTGAATAAGAGAATCAAATTCCTCTACATTCATGGATTGAAAATCTCCTTTCTGCTGACAAGAGAAAAGGGAAGAGAGAAATAAAAATATCCCCACGATTAATTGATTCAATTTAAACATATATACTCTATTATTCAATTCTGCCCGTATAGTCAAACCCGGGATCACAATACTTTTCAGATACTACCGCAGATCCATCCTTATCGTACGTACAATATTTAAACTTAATATTCATAGTCCGGCCAGGATGCTCTTCATCAATATATTGCGCCAAAGGAACAGAGATGTAAGCACGCCGATTATAGTATTCTTCATCACTGTTCGCATCATGGTATAATAACATATTCACAATACCATTTGTTTTAAGTTCAGACACATCTTCCACTATGCCGAAAGTATGTCCTTTGCCTGTACTGACTTTTAGATTCAGAATCATATTCAGATAATCCCTCCCCAGCCAGATACTGACCACCTCTACCGGGTCTTGCTTTATACCGTCTTTATACACAGGATCATCTTCCGGCTTAGGCACCGGCACAATGAGCGATTGCAAAGAATATATAGTAGCCGCACTTCCATCCGGAAGCACTTCATAGTTACTCATTACACGTCTGGAGGTATTTGCGGCAATAGTAGAACCCGTACGGTCTTCCGCCACAGGCAAAGCCTCTCCCTTATCAGGAATAAGCGTTTGTATACGACCGTCTTCCCCGGCCTCTACAGTCACAAATTCCAGTTTCACCGAAGGATAATAATAATCATCATCTCCACAGGCAGTCATCAGGAAAAGCAATCCCCACAACCAAATAACATGTAATTTTCTTCTTTTCATCGGCAAGCTGCTAAATAATTAACTAACGGATTGGAATACATTAATAACAACTTCTCACGCAAAAAGTCCTCATCCTTATTCGGAATCTTGATCTTTGCCAATTGTTGTTCAATATAGTTCATAAACTGTTGTTTCTCTTCTTCCGTGTAATTGGACCCGAATTCCGTCGTGCCATTCAGCCAATCGTACGCCACATAATTTCCCGGATATATCCGGTAATTACGATGAATGCGGCGGTCAATACAAGCAGAGATACGGGCAAACAAATCCGGTTTCGGCAACGAACGGTCCAACTCTTTCAGATCATCATTCAGACAAGGGGCAACCTGAAAATGTACCCTGCCTTTATATCCGAAAAGACCGGTTTGCATATTAATCAAATCGTCCTGCGTCGTCTTCTTATACCCTTCGATGTCTCTCTTCAACTGAAACTCCTGCGCTTTCAGAAAATCACACGGGTCATATTCGTATGAAATAGCAAGCGGAGCAATATTCATTTCCATCAAACGGTCTATCAAATCACCTTCACCGCCCATTGCCAGCATTTTCAACACACTGTCTTGTGTACGGTCATTCGAATCTTTTGCATCGTCCTTCACGCTGCGCAATCCAAATAGACTGTTTTTTCTCCGAAATGGTGTAATGCATATAACGGGACATACGTGCTGAAGATTCCAACATCTGCCGCATTGTCAATGCCCGCTGCACAATGAATGATTTATTGACACGTACCAGTTTCTTAATCCAGGGATAAATCAGCAAATTATCTCCAATCGCTATTTCTACCGTATCCATTCCCTGGTCAATCAACAAAATAGAGAGAAAGCCCGAATCGAGAATAATGTCTCTATGATTCGATATATACGTATAAGCTTTACTTTTATCCGGTATGGCGGTATGATCCAGTGTCAGCCCGGCGGTATGATCTGCCGCTATCTTCCACAAAATACCATAGCAAAATGCCTCCTGAAAATCAAGTTTAGTCTTACAGGCACGCATTTTCTGCGCCAGAAGTTCAAATGGAACGTTCGGTATAGCCCCGGTAGCAGCTTTCTGAAAAGCCGGATCGGCAATCAGTTCCTCAAAGATTTGAGGAAGTTCCTCATCATTGTAAGGACGAATTTCATTAAACTCTGTCAGATCCATCACGTGATTAAAATTTGTTTTCAATAATATCGGTCATCACATCCTTTATATCCAGTCCGGCTGCACGCACCTGCTGGGGAATAAAGCTGGTAGTAGTCATTCCCGGAGTAGTGTTTACTTCGAGAAGATTCAGTTTTTCACCGGCAGTCACAATATAATCTACACGGATAATGCCGGAGCAACCTAATATATCATAGATAGCCGAAGTCAACATCTGCACACGCTTGGTCAGTTCGTCCGAGATACGCGCAGGAGTGATTTCATCTACCTGTCCATTATATTTAGCATCATAATCAAAGAACTCATTGTGCGTCACCACTTCCGTAGGCGGGAAGATAACTGTCTTCTCTTTGGTCTTATAGCAGCCGCAAGTCAGTTCCGTTCCATCCATAAACGCTTCTACAAGCACTTCTTGCGCCTCTCCGAAAGCTTTAACAATGGCCGGCTGTATTTGTTCTTTTGTCTTTACTTTCGTAACTCCGAAGCTCGAACCTCCCAGACTAGGCTTGATAAAACAAGGCAGACCGATCTTTTCCACTACTTCCTCGTCAGAAATCGATTGTCCCTGGCGCAGCAACAATGATTCGGCAATGCGCACTCCAAAAGCTTTCAGATATTGATTGCAGGTAAACTTGTCGTATGTAATGGCAGCTGCCAATACTCCACAACAGGAATACGGTATACGCATCATATCAAAATAGCCTTGCAGGCGACCATCCTCACCAGGCGTACCGTGGATGGTAATATAAGCAAAGTCGAACACAACCTTTTCCGTTCCGTTCGTAAAACTAAAGTCATTTCTATCTACCGGCACTTTATTTCCGTCCGGCAATTGTACTTCCCAGCGACGGCCTTCCATCTCCACGATATACAAATTATACTTTTCCTTATCAATAAAGGAATAAATGCCCTGTGCACTACGCAGGGAAACTACGATTTCAGAGGTATCCCCTCCTGCTACGATAGCGATGTTGCGTTTCATTCTAATTCTCTATTACTTATATAGCCTCTCCACTTCTCGATAAGCCGGGTCATGTCATCCGGAAGTTCGGAAGTAAAGTACATCTCCTCACCTGTGACGGGATGCACAAACCCCAACGTCATAGCATGCAAAGCCTGTCGGGGACAAGTGTCAAAGCAATTATTTACAAACTGTTTGTATTTACTAAAATGAGTTCCTTTCAGTATCTCATGCCCGCCATAGCGTTCGTCATTGAACAATACATGACCGATATGCTTCATGTGGACACGGATCTGATGGGTACGTCCTGTTTCAAGTATACATTCCACAAGGGTTACGTATCCCAGTCTTTCCAATACACGGTAGTGCGTAACGGCATGCTTGCCCACCGTCGGGTCGGACATCACCGCCATCTGCATCCGGTCTTTCGGATTGCGGGCGATATTACCGACAATCGTTCCTTCATCCTGTTCCACAACGCCCCACACCAGAGCACGATATCTGCGTTTGGTAGTCTTATTAAAAAATTGGAGTCCCAGATTTGTTTTGGCATCCGGTGTCTTGGCAATCACCAGCAAGCCCGAAGTATCTTTGTCGATGCGATGAACAAGTCCCACGTGCGGGTCATTGGCATCGTAATCCGGTATATCCTTCATGTGCCAAGCCAGCGCATTGACCAGCGTGCCGTGATAGTTTCCGTGTCCCGGATGCACTACCAACCCTGCCGGTTTATTCACCACCATTACGTATGGATCTTCATAAACAATAGTAAGGGGAATATCTTCAGGAATAATTTCGTTTTCATAACGGGGGCGATCCATCATCACCGTTATGACATCCAGCGGTTTCACTTTGTAGCTACTCTTCACCGGCTTGCCATTGGCCATAACGAATCCGCCTTCGGCAGCCTTCTGAATACGGTTGCGCGAAGCATTGACAATACGTTCGAACAGATATTTGTCGACTCTGACCATCGCCTGTCCCTTATCTACAACCACGCGGAAGTGTTCGTAAAGCTGGAATTCGTCACCGACAGGTTCTATATCGTCCAAATCATTCTCCAGTTCATCCGGAAGTTCTTCCTCTATCATGCGAGTCCGTTTCTGTTATTTATCTATTAAAACCAACTATCATCTTGAGCAGATGATGATTCCGACGTAATCGGCTGGTCCGTATCTACGGAAACATCGGCTGAATCTTCTTCCGACGTATCACCGGAGCCGTTTCCGACCATCAATGTTAACGAAGATCCCACAGGTATTTTCTCACCCGCAGCCAACTGGCGTCCCTGGTACTTCACGCCGTATACCCAGTCTTTCTCACCATTTACCAATTGAACCTGATTCAGTTTGAAACCGGCATTTAGCAATTTAGCCTGCGCCTGGCGGAGCGAGCTGTTGTCCGCCACATCAGGAATAGCACGCAAAGGGACATCCAACGTATTGACAGTCAGATATACCGTACGTCCTTCTTTCACTTTCTCACCGACTCCCGGCTTCAGTTCGAGAATGATACCTGCTGCTTTATCCTTTACATATTTGGTATCGGAAATCACATATACCAAACCGTGATTCCGGAACATTTTCGCAGCTTCGTCCACCGTCATCCCTTTCACATCGGGAACGGCAACAGTTTCACCATGATGAGTATGTATATCAAGCCATTTCAATACACCGAATATCATCACTACCACCACTACAATCATGGCGATAATGTTCACCCAGAAAAATTTATTTGTTTTAAAAGAAAAGAATTCTTTAATAGTCATACGCATTGCTGTTAATATGCGCCAAAGATACGACAAAATAGTTGAACTTTTAAAAAGTAGGCGATGAAAAATGTCCCCATCTACTATGCAAGGACGCTTATCATCGCCAGAATTGCTGCAACTATAATCCCCACTCCTATAGATTTCAACAACCTTATTATATTTATGCGGGTTTTCAGGTCCCGGATCTGCTCTTCCATTGCGTATGTTTGTTTATGAGTTTTATTCTATACCACAAAGAAAAATAAAAAGTCACAAACAAGCACAAACAACATTGCTTTTTAACAGACTATTCTTTTGAAAATCAGGGAACAAAAAAGGCGAAGATTAAACTCCCCGCCTTTTTTGTTTCCTGATGACAAGTGATTATCACTTTTGTCCGTTGTACTCATCAGAAACAGTCAGTTTCTTTCTGCCTTTCGCACGACGAGCAGCTAATACTCTACGACCATTAGCCGATGCCATTCTCTCACGGAAACCGTGTTTGTCTCTTCTCTTCTGTTAGAGGGTTGAAATGTTCTTTTCATTACTGTATCTTGTTTTTATGTTATTATTCTACGTAATCGGGCTGCAAAAATAGGCACTTTTTTTAAATTAACCAAGAGATAACTCATTTTTGCTCAAAAGTTTTTGTGTTTTTTACTGATTTAGATTACTTTTGCAGTCGAATTCCTGCGAAAACAATTAAATAACAATAATATATTAAGAAAAATAGCAGTATGATTAATGCTCAAGACATCAAAAACGGAACTTGTATCCGTATGGACGGAAAGCTCTATTTCTGTATCGAATTCCTGCATGTAAAACCAGGTAAAGGTAATACTTTCATGCGTACTAAACTGAAAGATGTAGTCAGCGGTTACGTTCTTGAACGCCGTTTCAACATCGGTGAAAAGTTGGAAGATGTACGCGTAGAACGTCGTCCGTACCAATTTTTGTATAAAGAAGGAGAAGATTATATCTTCATGAACCAAGAAACATTCGACCAACACCCTATCGCTCACGATTTGATTAACGGGGTTGACTTCCTGCTCGAAGGTGCAGTATTGGAAGTTGTTTCTGACGCTTCTACTGAAACTGTTCTTTATGCAGATATGCCGATCAAGGTTCAAATGAAAGTGACTTATACAGAACCGGGCGTGAAAGGTGATACAGCTACCAACACGCTGAAACCTGCCACTGTAGAATCAGGAGCAACCGTACGTGTTCCATTGTTCATCAACGAAGGTGAAACAATTGAAATCGACACTCGCGATGGTTCTTATGTAGGACGTGTAAAAGCATAATTGACAAGAACATATATAAAAAAACCGGAAGTTTTTGGACTCCCGGTTTTTTTATGTCTTTATCGATATTTATTTGTATCCGGCTGCTTTCGCAATTCTTTTAGGAATCTCCGTGTTATCAATCTTTTCTCCAAACAGTTGAGAACCTGCGCCGATAGCGAATACAGGTACATAACCGGCAGAGTGACCGCCACTTACCCAACCTACCATAGCAATCTCATCCATCACTTCCTTAGCACGTGCAGCCATCGGTTCACTCTTAGAGTACATACTTTCAGCAAATACGACTTTATTCTTCACAAATGATTTTTCAAACTCATCACGTAATTTCTTTTCCTGTTCCCAAGAAATAGGGAATTGTTTCCAGAAACCCATTTCTTCGCCCAAGAATGTTTTCATATCTTCCCAAGTCACTTTATTGCCTTTTGATTTTCTCAATTCGCTGATACGTTGTGAAAGTCCGTCAGCAGAATGTTTCTGATGCTGCAATGCTTTCAGGTTCAATTCATATTTTCCTGTACCCAGCACGATACCACCTGTTTCATGGTCGGCAGTAACGACAATAAGGGTTTCTTTCGGATGCTTTTTATAAAACTCATAAGCTACCTTGATAGCATTATCCATATCCTTTACTTCGTTGAACACTGTAGCAGCATCATTCGCATGACACGCCCAGTCTATTTTGCCACCTTCTACCATCAAGAAAAACCCTTTCTTATTATCTTTAGTAAGAAAATCAATGGCACTTTCTGTAATCTGCGCTAAAGTCAAATCACCTTCTTTACGATCGATAGCATAAGGTAAACAAGATGGATTAGCACCTTCTTCCTGAATCAGGATCATCTTTTCTGCTTTTGCAGCTTTTGCCTTATAGTCATTGTAGCCACGTGCTACTGTATATCCGGCTTCTTCAAAAATAGGGAAAATACTTGGAGCTTCTTTCTTGTCATAAGTGGTGGTAGGTTTCAGGAAACCACCGCCTGCATAGAAATCGAAATTTGCTTTTGGCAAATCCAAAGCTATTTCATAATATCTATTACGATCGGGTTGATGTGCATAGAATGCGGCAGGAGTAGCATGATCTACACTAACAGAAGTAGTTACACCAACTTTCTTACCAGCTTTCTTTGCCTTTTCAGCTACAGTCTGAATAGCATTCTTGTCCTCTCCCACAGAAATTGCATGATTATAGGTCTTCTTGCCTGTTGCTAATGCAGTACCTGCAGCAGCAGAGTCGGTTACTGAATTTTTAGCAGAGAAAGTAGTTGCCATAGTAGCAACCGGGAATTGAGTAAACAACAAAGGCTCGACGCCAATGCGTCCATTTTGAATTTCCGCCTGATACATCTCCGTACCATTTACCTGATTGACTCCCATTCCATCCCCGATGAAATAGAATACGTACTTTGCCTGCCCGTTGGCTACAACGGAGATAAGGACAAAGAACAACGTGTAGATTAACTTTTTCATTCTCTAGTATATTTATTTTAGATTAGTTGTCTACAAAATTATATAGAAAAATCGAGTTTTTCTACACCGGCACAATAAAAACCGAGGCCAACCCTCAAACTCTGCTTCATACTTCGTTTAATTGTTACGAATGTCCTATATTTAAGGAGTGTAACTAAAAAATCTCAAATATGGACAAAGACAGAATCGTGGCCGGCCTTGATGTCCACAAAGATACAATTTATCTCTGTGTGATGGATAATACAGAGGCCGTTATTTTTGCAAAAGTTTATGGTACATTGACTCCTGATTTAGAACTTATGTGTTCCGAGATGGTTTCTCATGGGGTGACAGAGGCAGCAATGGAAAGCACTTCGACCTATTGGGTCCCTGTGTGGAATGCCTTGTGCGAGAGCATGTCTCTCAAATTGGTAAATCCTTATTTTATAAAGCAGCTTCCCGGTCGCAAGAGTGATGTGAAGGATGCCCAATGGATAGCGGAATGCTTGTTGAAGAATCTGATTCGTGGAAGTTTTGTGCCAGATAAGAGAGTGCAGGACATGCGCAAGTATAACCGTCGCATCTTCGACCTGAATGAAGACCTGACGTATAACAGCAATAAACAGGACGCTGCTTTACAGCGATGTGGTTTTCGGTTAAGTAACTATGTATCCCGAGTCAATGGAAAAAGCTATCAGAAGTGCGTCCGTGCAATAATAACGGGATAACAGACCCTGAGGAGCTGGTGAAACTCATTCATGGAAAAACTCTACGGAAATACGGACGCAACATCATAAAGGATGCCGTAACGGGTGACTTTCACCAGGCAGACATCTGTTTGTTAAAGCAATACGCAGAGCTTATAGAGGTAATCGAGCGACAAATCGAAGAATGCAGGAATGCTCTCATTGCCATGTGCCAGGAACACTTCCCGAAACAATTCAAACGTCTACAGAGTATCCCCGGTGTTAAAGAACGCGCCGCTTCGGCTATAATTGCGGAGACCGGGGCTGACATGAAACCGTTTGAAAAGCAACAAACCTAGTGGGATGGTGTGGATTGAAACCACGCAATGATATAAGCAACAATAAAGTCAAAGCAACAGGACGACGCATGGGAACCGATTCCTGCGTCAGATATTGATTGAAATATCCTGGGTCGCATCAAGAACCCGAAACTGCTTTTTCTCAAATTTCAGCTACGTGCAATGCACCCAACGCCATAAGAACAAGATGAAGATACAAGTAGCCATCGCCCGAAAACTATTGGTCGCAGTATGGCATATGCTGACAAAAGACGAGGATTTTATAGATGTTTACCTCAAGCGGCTTGAAAAGCAGGCGGAATGGCAAAATGATATTCAAGCATTAGAATCGTTATTGGTCGGATAGACCTTTCCGATATACCTCTATCGACAACATAATTACCTTTGTGCTGCCACATGAGCGCGTTTACAAAATTATTGTATCTATAGAGGGATTGGACACCAGCGTAGTCCTTTTAGGCTGAAGAGGAAAGTAACAAACTTTACTAGTTCAGACGACAAAATACTTGTCGTCTTAGGCGTTTTGTGGGAAAACTTACGGACTATAAGTATAATTAATTAGATACAAGTAAGTTACATGCGAATATAAGAGCAGGAGATTTTTCTTTTTAGAGGAAAGGTAGAAAAAAAAGAGAGATGCACAGTGGATTATTGAACACTAAAAGTAGATATTTGCTTTATACACAAGCATTATTGGCTCGTATATTACGAAGTAATAACATATTGCTATCTGTGAATAACATTATAGGTTCATTACATTCTGCTCGAACATATCTTTATCTCCGGCAGCTTTATTACGCATCCGGCTACGATAATTATAGATAGTTGCCAAAGAATAACCGAGAAAATGAGCAATCTTGTTACTGTCTACTACTCCCAGACGGATAAGGGCAAAGATACGAAGTTCTGTTGTCAGAAGTTCATCGGATTTAGGATACACTCTTCCTTCTTCTACCAGCAAATTATTGAAAGCTGAAATAAAGTTCGGGAAAAGTTTCAGAAAAGACCTGTCGAACTCATTATAGAATTCATCCCGCTCATCCCGGATAAACTGTTCGGACTTGATAGCTTTAAACAAATCTTCGATACGCGATGCCATTGCCAATTTTGCCAATGAACGACGATAAGTTTCCAGTTTGTCGAGATAGTTGACACATCTGTCCAGATAGCGGGCGATATAGACTTCTTTTATTTTTCCGGTTTGCTCCAGTTCCGCGTTGACCGCAGACATTTGTTTGTTAGCCAGACTAAGATTCCGCCGCATAACAGACAACTTCTTCATCCAACGATATAGATAGAAAATAGCAATCAGAAGAAACAAAGACAACAAACTGACACTAATCAACATAGCGCGGGAAACGGCACGTTCTTTTCTTCTTTAATTTATACGCCTTGTCGATAATCGGAAAAAACTCCGTCACCTCAATAAACCGCAAACGGGCATTACACGCCACAGCATCTTCCATCGAGCAACTCAAGTATTTGTAGGCACGGTCAATATCTCCTGATTCATACATCAGATGCGCGAGTTTCTGCAATGAAGCATACTCCCTCACCGGAGTTTCCAGATCCGCAATGGCAGTCAGAATCAGATAGTAAACTTCTTTTTCGATATCTTTCTTCATACTATAAGCTTCGGAAAGAGTATAATAAATATATACTTTCTGACGTTCATCCTGAATTTCTTTCAAAGCATTGTTCAGCATATCCACAGCGACATCGGCTTTCCGTTCATTATGCATTTTTCGGCTAAAACAATCGTTTTGTTTGCCTCTGGAGGCATCGCAGCAATAATGGAATCTCTATATAAATCGGTTTTCTTCAAATACTTTTCTTTTTCATTCTTATTGGTCGTATAATCTGCTAACCACCCGTAGCAGGCACGATACGTCTGATAATAAGATAACCGAGTCCACTCATTCAATTTTTTAGGATCAATCCTCTCCAACTGTTCAATGGCTTCTATATACATTCCCATTACTCCCATTACCGTAGCACGATTAATGATGATCTCATACTCCAATTCCGGGCGGTTCAACAATGGAAGGATTTCCATCTCACGGTTAATATAATATAAGGACGAGTCTGCCTGATAATGCAAATAAGCACCAAAAAGAGAGGCATATAATTCATATTTTCGAACAGGATCAGTAGAATGGGCAAGTTCTAATTTCAAGTTATTAATCTCTTTCTCTTTCCGAATCTGGAAAGTCTCTTTCTTGCTTATAACTTCATCCAGCTTTTTAAGAGCAGCCGCATTATCCGTATGCATTGCACACAACGAAAAAGGAAAGAGCAAAAGAAGAAATAGCATATAAAGGGTTAGATTTTTCATAAGGTTCCTTTTTAAAGATGTTACAAATATAAGAAATATAGTAATGAAAACGAAAAATATGGGTATAACTATTTTCATTTTCACTTGTATTTTTCGGCATAAGGTATTAGAATATCCAACTAATTATCAGCAACATAGTCAGATAACAGGTTTATATTTCCATTCTAATCTCACAAAGGTGCACAGCATCCCCCTACATTTGCATCATCGGTTCTCCGAGCAAACAGTTAAAAATCTAGCTACCATGAAACGAAATTTGTTATTTGCTATTTTACTATTACTTCTATCGGGTTATCATCAAGCATTCGCCGCAACCAATATAAAGAAAGTGGCTCCTACCTTTTGGTGGGCAGGAATGAAGAATCCCGAACTACAAATACTTCTATACGGCGATGGCATATCATCCGCAGAGGTAAGTATTTCTTCTAATGACATCACCCTGCAGGACGTGGTGAAACAGGAAAATCCTAATTATCTGATCTTATATTTAGATCTTTCAAAAGCTATCCCTCAGCACTTCGACATTCTCCTGAAACAAGGTAAAAAACAGACTAAAATACCATACGAACTTAAACAGCGCAAAGAGAATGCTTCAGCAGTAGAAGGCTTCAACTCCAGTGATGTACTTTATCTCATTATGCCGGACCGCTTTGCCAACGGCAACCCCTCCAATGATATAATTCCCGGAATGTTGGAAGCAAACATAGACCGCAACGAACCTTTCGCCCGTCATGGCGGTGATTTAAAAGGAATAGAGAAACATTTGGATTATATTGCAGACCTCGGAGTTACGAGTATATGGCTTAACCCGATTCAGGAAAATGACATGAAGGAAGGCTCTTATCATGGATATGCCATCACCGATTACTATCAAGTAGACCGTCGCCTCGGAAGCAATGAAGAGTTTCGCAATCTCGTAAAAGAAGCCAATGCTAAAGGGCTAAAGGTAGTCATGGACATGATCTTCAACCATTGCGGTTCGAACAATTATCTATTCAAAGACATGCCTGCCAAAGATTGGTTCAACTTTGAGGGAAACTACATGCAGACCAGTTTCAAAACTGCCACCCAAATGGACCCTATACCCGATTATGATAAAAAGCTGGCCATTGACGGTTGGTTCACACTGACTATGCCGGACTTCAACCAACGAAACCGTCACGTAGCCACTTACCTGATACAGAGTAGTATCTGGTGGATAGAATATGCGGGTATCAACGGAATCCGCCAGGATACACATCCTTACGCCGACTTTGAAATGATGGCGCATTGGTGCAAAGCGGTCAATGATGAATATCCTTCATTCAACATTGTCGGTGAGACATGGCTGGGCAGCAATGTACTGATCTCCTACTGGCAGAAAGACAGTAAACTTGCTTATCCGAAAAACAGTTATCTTCCTACTGTCATGGATTTCCACTGATGGAAGAAATAAATAAAGCTTTCGACGAAGAAACCACCGAATGGAACGGAGGACTTTTCAGACTCTACGAATACCTCTCACAGGATATTGTCTACGCCGATCCAATGAGTCTGCTGACCTTCCTCGATAATCACGATACTTCCCGTTTCTACCGTTCGGAGGAAGATACCAAGAACCTGAACCGATATAAACAAGCCTTGACATTCTTACTGACTACCCGTGGAATTCCACAAATATATTATGGAACTGAAATCCTGATGGCAGCCGACAAAGCAAATGGAGACGGATTACTCCGATGTGACTTTCCGGGAGGTTGGCAGAATGACGCCAAAAACTGTTTTGAAGCAACCAACCGTACTCCGCAACAAAATGAAGCCTTCTCTTTTATGCAAAAACTGCTCCAATGGAGAAAAGGAAATGAAGTCATCGCCAAAGGCAAACTAAAACATTTCGCACCCAATAAAGGCATTTATGTTTATGAACGCAAATACGGTAACCAATCAGTCGTTGTCTTTCTGAATGGAAACGACCGGGAACAGACTATTGACTTACATCCTTATCAGGAAATACTCTCCACCTCGTCTGCTCATGATTTGCTCACAGACAAAAAGATTGAATTAAGAAATGAATTAACACTTCCAAGCCGTGGGATATACCTTTTAGCCTTCTAAGCAAGTTCACTACGACTTATATTTATCCAATGAAATCAGATAGATAAACAATTATAAAACAAGATACTAGCATTTATACAAACTTGTATTTTTATTCTAATCAAGCAGCAAAAGTGAAGGTTGCTACATTTGCAATATCCGAAACAAACAGGAATAGAAATATCGGTTAGCTTACAATTTAATACCATAAATAGAATGAAAAGAAAAGTTTTTCGATCATCGCATTCCTTTGCATCTCATTCATTGCGAATGCACAACAGAAACTGACCTCACCGGATGGCAATCTGGTTCTGACCTTTCAGGTTAACAAAGAAGGCGCACCAACCTACGACTTGACTTACAAAGGCAAGGTGGTAATTGCCGAGCACTCTCGGACTGGAATTGAAAAGAAGATAATACCAGAACCGACTTTGACTGGGTAGACCGCAGAGACCTCACCAAGCTCGATTCTAAATCCAATCTTTATAATGGCTTCAAGCTGAAAGATGCGCAAACGACTACCTTTGACGAAACACGGCAACCAGTCTCTGGAGAAGAAAAGGAAATCCGCAATCAGTATAACGAACTGGCAGTCATTCTGTTTCAGCCAATGAACGACCGTTCCATCGTTGTTCGCTTCCGCCTGTTCAATGATGGTTTGGGATTCCGTTATGAATTTCCGCAACAGAAATCACTGAACTACTTCGTTATCAAGGAAGAACATTCCCAATTTGCCATGGCAGGCAACCATATCGCATACTGGATACCGGGCGATTACGACACTCAAGAGTACGACTACACCATCTCCCGTCTATCGGAAATCAGAGGTTTGATGCAACAGGCGATCACTCCAAATTCTTCTCAAACCCCATTTTCACCGACAGGTGTACGAAAACTGGTTTATACATCAATCTGCACGAAGCCGCTTTGATTGATTATTCTTGTATGCACCTCAATCTGGACGACAAAAACATGATATTCTAATCCTGGCTGACACCGGATGCAAAAGGGGATAAAGGTTACATGCAGACTCCGTGCAACTCTCCGTGGCGTACGATCATCGTCAGTGATGATGCACGTAACATTCTCGCCTCCCGCATCACCCTCAACCTGAACGAACCTTGTAAGATTGCAGACGCCGCCTCCTGGATTAAACCGGTGAAATATATAGGCGTATGGTGGGACATGATTACCGGAAAAGGTTCCTGGGCTTATACAGATGAACTGACCAGCGTGAAACTTGGCGTTACAGACTACTCCAAAACCAAACCGAACGGCAAACATTCTGCCAATACAGCTAACGTGAAACGTTACATCGACTTTGCCGCAGCCAACGGATTTGATGCAGTGCTGGTAGAAGGTTGGAATGAAGGATGGGAAGACTGGTTCGGCAACAGCAAAGACTATGTATTTGACTTCCTGACTGCATATCCTGATTTCGACGTACAGGAAATCCATCGTTATGCTGCAAGCAAAGGAATTAAAATGATGATGCACCATGAGACTTCTGCATCTGTTCGCAACTACGAACGTCACCTGGATAAAGCTTACCAATTCATGGTAGACAATGGATATAACTCGGTTAAAAGCGGTTATGTGGGTAATATCATTCCACGCGGAGAACATCATTACGGTCAATGGATGAATAATCATTACCTGTATGCCGTGAAAAAAGCCGCCGATTATAAAATCATGGTCAATGCACACGAAGCAACCCGTCCAACCGGTATCTGCCGTACATATCCCAATCTGATCGGTAATGAATCCGCACGTGGAACAGAATATGAATCATTTGGAGGAAATAAAGTATACCACACGACGATTCTGCCTTTCACACGCCTGGTCGGTGGTCCGATGGATTACACTCCCGGCATCTTCGAGACTCACTGTAACCAGATGAATCCGGCAAACAACTCCCAGGTACGTTCAACCATTGCACGCCAACTGGCATTGTATGTCACCATGTATAGCCCTTTGCAGATGGCTGCCGATATTCCGGAAAACTACGAACGCTTTATGGATGCTTTCCAGTTTATCAAAGACGTCGCTCTCGACTGGGACAAAACAATCTATCTGGAAGCAGAACCGGGAGAATACATCACAATTGCCCGCAAAGCAAAGGAACGGACGACTGGTACATAGGCTGCACAGCCGGTGAAAACGGCCACGACTCCCAATTAACGTTCGATTTCCTGGAACCGGGAAAACAATACGTCGCTACCGTATACGCAGATGCCAAAGATGCCGACTGGAAAGATAACCCGCAGGCATACACCATCAAAAAAGGTATCTTGAATAATAAAGCAAACTGAATATGCACGCTGCTAATGGCGGTGGATACGCAATCAGTATCAAAGAGGTGAAAAACAAATCAGAGGTTAGGGATTGAAAAGACTATAAATAAAGGATAGTCTTAAAAAAAGTGTTTTCAATAGGTATTTTTAAAGAAACTTTTAAGAGAGAGAAATAATATTACTATATTGTTAACTTTAATTTTTTAAATGCATGAAGCAAGTTAAATTTAGAATCGTTCAAACGATTCTCCCCTTGTTAATAGGGATGTTTTTATCATTGGGCGCTTATGCACAGCAAATCACAGTCAAAGGACATGTGAAAGATGCTATGGGCGAACCGTGATTGGCGCCAATGTCATTGCCAAAACCACAACGGGTACCATCACTGACTTTGACGGTAACTTCACATTGAATGTTCCTCAAAATTCTATTCTGTCCATTACATTCGTCGGTTACAAAGCAGCAGAAATTAAAGCAGCTCCTTCGGTAATGGTCACACTGGAAGATGACTCTCAAGTATTGGACGCCGTAGTCGTTGTAGGTTACGGAACAGTAAAGAAAAACGACTTGACGGGATCAGTTACTGCCATCAAGCCGGATAAAATCAGCAAAGGAGTAACCACCAGCGCACAGGATATGATAACAGGTAAAATAGCCGGTGTGAATGTAATTTCCAGCGGTACTCCGGGTGGAGGAGCTACGATTCGTATTCGCGGTGGTTCATCATTGAACGCCAAAAACGATCCGTTGATCGTTATCGACGGACTGGCAATGGATAATAGCGGTGTGCAAGGTTTGACTAATCCTTTGGCAATGGTAAACCCGAATGACATCGAAACTTTCACTGTTTTGAAAGATGCTTCGGCCACCGCCATCTATGGTTCACGTGCTTCTAATGGTGTGATTATCATCACTACAAAGAGGAAAGCAGGCAGCAAACCACAGGTGAACTATGAAGGTAACGTTTCCGCCGGTATACTGCAAAAGACAATAGACGTAATGGATGCCAATGAATTCAAAGGATACGTATCCAA
>SCPN01000598.1_pt1 | contig 56763 bp, 61 predicted proteins | sample 6106831 | NCBI WGS metagenome assembly SCPN01 (sample SAMN10720447, study PRJNA508395) | human gut metagenome | isolation source: Participant 1, 0 month | reverse complement strand
CCCAGCCTGTGTCCCTGATGCGAGTTGGCCTGATGAGCCCTGACGGTGAGTACCGTATTCAAAAGTAAAACACCCTGGTCAGCCCATTTCTTCAGGTATCCGTTATTGGGGATATCACACCCCAGATCATCGTTAAGCTCCTTGTAGATATTCTGCAGTGATGGTGGAATATCCTTCTGAGACGGAAGCACTGAAAATACAATCCATGCGCCTGATTGACATTGTGGTACGGATCCTGTCCGAGGATGAGCACCTTTACCTTGTCAAGTGGCGTAAAATGCATGGCATTAAATATGTCATCTGCCGGAGGATATACCACATGTGTGGCATATTCATCTCTCACAAAATTATACAAATCCCTGTAATACGGTTTTTTAAACTCGGCTCCCACAGCCTTTGCCCACTCGCCGTCAAGCATACTCATAATCTTTATCTCCCGCCTATCTTCTGACCGACACACCTTTATCTGCCAGATAATTCTTTAAATCCATAATTTCAAGCTCCTTGTAGTGGAAAAGTGAAGCTGCAAGCGCTGCGTCCGCTTTTCCTTCTGTCAGAGCCTCGTAAAAATGCTCCTTTGTGCCTGCACCGCCCGATGCGATAACCGGAACAGAAACATTATCGGCAATAAGCCTTGTAAGCTCGATATCGTAGCCATCCTTTGTGCCGTCACAATCCATGCTTGTAAGAAGGATTTCTCCCGCTCCAAGCTCATTTGCCTTAACAGCCCACATGGCATCAAGACCTGTATCTATGCGTCCTCCGTTCTTGTATACATTCCAGCCGCTTCCATCAGCACGACGTCTTGCATCGATTGCCACAACCACACACTGGCTGCCAAACTTATCCGCAGCGTCACTGATAAGCCGCGGTGTGTTTATAGCACTTGAATTTATTGAAATCTTGTCCGCACCCTCTCTAAGCAGCGCCTTAAAATCATCGACTGTTCTGATGCCACCGCCCACCGTGAACGGTATAAACACCTTTTCAGCGACCTTTCTGACCATATCCACAACAGTATTTCTGTTGTCGCTTGACGCCGTAATATCCAGAAAAACCACCTCATCTGCACCTGCCTTATCATAAGCAGCCGCAATCTCAACCGGGTCACCTGCATCTCTTAAATTGACAAAGTTTATGCCCTTCACAACACGTCCGTTATTCACATCCAGACATGGGATTATTCTCTTCGTAAACATATTATGCCTCCCCTATCCCTGCAAAATTTTTAAGTATCGAAAGTCCGACTGTGCTGCTCTTTTCCGGATGGAACTGGCAGGCGAACACATTGTTTTTCTCTACAGACGCATGAATGTGTGTGCTGTACTCTGTCGTTGCTGTGACAATTGCTTCATCAGCGGCTTTCAGATAGTACGAATGCACAAAATATACATACGGATGCTCTGAAAGACCTTTAAACAGCCTTCCATTGTTCTGTAAATCAAGTGAATTCCAGCCTATGTGAGGTATTTTAAGTCCTTCCTTATCTGGTATGCGAAGTATCTGTCCGTCAAGCACATGAAGCCCCTCAACGCCCTGACTCTCATCGCTTCCCTCAAATAATAGCTGAAGTCCCAGGCATATGCCAAGAAATGGCTTGTCCATGTCACAAACCTCGTGAATCACCTTGTCCAGCTCTGTATTTTTTAAGCGAATTCATTGCATCTCAAAAGCTCCGACTCGAAGTATTACCTTATCGGCATTTTAAAATCTCATGCCTGTCTCTGGTCACAATACTCTCCTCGCCTATAGCTGTAAGAGCCTTTTCCACACTCGCAGGTTGCCTGCTCCATAATCGATGATTGCAATCATATCATTTTGTCTCCTCTTTAATGCCTAATTCATTTAATTTCTGTGTCAGTGCCAGTGTATAGTCATCTCTATCATCTATATTATATAGAGCAATGGCATCAACAACTATCGACATATGCCATTTTATATTTCTTCCCGTCATTGCAATAAACCCGTTCTTATTCTATGACTTTTATCCTAATAATACATATATGGTAACACATTTATTGATTGTTTGCAATAAATAACTCAAGTTCAAACCAGAATTCTACACCATCCTTGTGATTTATGACACCATACCCTCTGTGATGCAGTTCCATAATGGCCTTTACTATAGACAGTCCTATGCCGCTTCCGCCATATTCCCTTGTTCTGGCCTTGTCCACCTTATAGAACTTATTCCATATATTTTCTATATCCTTATCAGGTATCGGCTCTCCCGTGTTAAACACACTGACCCTCACACGGTCACTGTACATGCTGTATGATACAGCGATAGTGCCACCTCTTGTGCAGTGATTTATCGCATTGCTGATATAGTTTGTCACAACCTCTTCAATCTTGTATATATCACCGCTCACATATACGGAATCGGTGCGGTCAAACTCAATTGCAGCCTCATTTTTCTGTGCCAGAAGCTTAGATGAGTCTATAACCCCTCTGACAAGCGGTGTCAAATCAAACCTCGTCATCTCAAGCACATCACTGCCATCCTCCAGATGATTGAGAGATAAAAGCTTCATAACCATGCGGTTCATCTTGTCAGTCTCGTCCATGATGACATCACAGTAGAAGTTACGGCTCTCATCATCGTCATTTACGACCTCTTTGAGCCCCTCAGCATAGCCCGAGATCAGAGCAAGCGGAGTTTTTAACTCATGTGACACATTTGACAAAAACTCCTTTCTCATCTCATCAATCTCTTCTTTTTTCTTTATATCACGCTGTAATTCATTGTTTGCCACCTTTAGTCTTGTGATGGTCTGCTCAAGTGTCTGCGACAGCTCATTCATATGCTCACCAAGCACATAAAGCTCCTTTGCACTGTTTTCCGTATCAATGTACTTCGCATCAAAATCGAGCTTCGCCATCCTTGTCGACAGCTCAGTCATATTTCTTATCGGCCTGGTCATGTTGCGAGCAACAATATATGCCATAAACACTCCCACAACAATAGCAGCCACTGTGCCTATTGCAAAAAAGCGGTTCGATATGGACACACTCTCCTTAATGCTCTCAAGCGGTGTCTTCATGTATACAAAGTTACCGTCAATCAGTCTGTTATTTATGATAATATACTCTGTCCCCAGCCTTTTATCCTTCTGCCTTGTCATATTCAGGTTGTTGTAGTCTGCCGAATACGACGACATGCTCGCCTCCAAAAGCAGCTGAAATATTTCCTGATTGTCAGTGGTTCCCTCAATTATGACCTTACCGTATTTGTTGAACACAACCGCATCTATATTGGCGCCAACACATTTCTTTTCAAATGCTACAGCAAACGTATCATCTGAAAGTTTGTCATTTTTTGCAGCCAGGTCCACCATTTTGTATACCGCAAGCATCTCTTTTTCCTTGTTATATACATAATACTTTTCCAGCAGTGTGTTATTAGCCATCCAGAACACGCCTACTATCAGAAGTACAATGAATGAAATCACAAACGTAAGCTGCTGGATAGCGTTTTTTTCTTTTTCATGGTGACACCTCTTATCCCGAATCCATTAGTCCTAAGCTTAACACTTACTGTATCTCGAACTTATATCCCACACCCCAGACAGTCTTTATATAGTCGCCTTTAGCGCCCATCTTGCTTCTTAATTTCTTCACATGTGTATCAATAGTCCTCGCATCGCCAAAATAATCATAGCTCCACACACTATCAAGTATGCGCTCCCTGGTAAGAGCAATTCCCCCCTGATTGCTCATAAAGTAATCCAAAAGCTCAAATTCCTTTACCGAAAGTTCAATATTCTTGCCATCAATAGCTACAGTGTGTGCCGTCTTGTCCATAACAATACCACCGGCCTCGCTTATTACTGCCTCCTTGCCCAGTTTATTCGCCCTGCGAAGGAGAGCATTTACCCTGGCCACCAGTATCTTTGGAGAAAATGGCTTTGAAATGTACTCATCAGCACCAATGTCAAAGCCGTTTAATTCATCACGCTCATCGCCCTTAGCTGTAAGCATAATAATCGGCACCTTTGAAGTCTGTCTGATTTCACGGCATACCTCAAAGCCATTTATCCTTGGCATCATTATATCGAGCACCAGCAGTGCTATGTCCTTCTGCTGATAAAATATATCAAGTGCCTCCTCGCCGTCTCCGGCCTCAAGTACCTCGTACCCTTCCCTTGCAAGGAAATCATGCACGAGCTTTCTCATCCTGCTCTCGTCATCTACCACCAGTATCTTTATTTTGTCCACTCTGTTGCATCCTGCCTTTCATCCAGTGCTTTTTCCCTCTCTTCTACTGCCTTGCCTCTTCCTTTGTCTGAAACTCAAACCCATCAACTACATACATCATATTCCCTCTTTCTAATCATCGCGCTCTGCAATCTCACCCGAACGATATGCCGCAATGAGATGCTTTAGATCAGCTATCTTTTCCTTCATCTTTATTCCAGCATCCGTATCTCCGACAAGTATTCTCTTATCAAGTACCTCTACAGCCTCACGCCTTGATACGATATCCCTCTCATCCCTTACTGCCGTCTCCGGTGATTCAAACGGCTCATGCGCTGTCAATGTCAGCCCATATGAATTGTAAATCAAGGTATATCCCGCGATGCCTGTCCGCCTGCGGTACGCCTTTGAAAAACCACCATCTATGACTATCACTCTGCCGTCGCACTTCACAGGGCTTTCACCTCTTAATCTGTGTACAGGAACATGTCCGTTTATGATATGGTCTCTTTTATCATGCAAACCAAACTCCTCGAGTATACGCTGCGCACACTCAGGCTTGTTTATATACTCATAATAAAAGTTTTTCTTTTCTATTTTCATATCATCGTCATCTATAAAATATCTCTCAAACGTAGCCATCTTATTTCTGCCATAAAGCGGAGAATATGGTGCTGTCCATATGTACCACATGATATCGCTGCCCTTTTGTCTTTCCAGCCTGTCATCCGAGAAAAAAGCCTTTCTGACGTAAGTCTCCAGTATATCAAACAAAGCCTTGCCACTATACTCTTTACCGTAGATATTTACCTTTGCGAAGCTTCCATCCTCCTCCATGGGGATGCATCCGTGGAAAAGCAGATTGCCATTATATACCTTGTACATGCTGCCTCTTTTAAGCAGCAGCCCAACGTGGTTTTTAAGCTTCTCGCAATGAATAAACGAGCTCCTGAGCCTCTGTATGACTTCCTCTTCCCCCTCTGTCAGCCTGTAAGGATCAGCCGGGTCAATTGTTGGAAAGCTTGTATCAAGAAGCAGCTTATAAGTTCTGCCCTCAAGATCTATAGTGCCCTGTTCATAATCAATATGTTCCAAAAGCAATCGTTCCTTCATGCCATACTCAGGCCACTTCTTAATGAGCTGTCCCTCCAGCTTGAAACGTATGATGGCAATGGCCTTGTGCATCTTCTTTATCAGATCACTCTCCATATTATCTGCGCCACTTGGAGCCACCTTAAACACAAATCTGGTGCATGGGTCATCCTTGTAAGCTTTCAGCGCAAACGTAGCAAGCGGAAGCATATTTATGCCATAGCCCTCCTCGACCACGTCCAGATTACCATATCTGATACTGTTTCTGACAACAGTTGCAATACATGCAGGATTTCCTGCGGCTGCCCCCATCCAGATAATATCGTGATTGCCCCACTGTATATCCAGCGAGTGATATCTGCACAGCCTGTCCATTATCAGATGTGGTCCCGCTCCCCTGTCATATATATCACCAAGCACATGCAGATGGTCAACAGCAAGTCTCTGAATAAGCTCGGAAAGCACCACTATAAACTCCTCCGCAGTGCCCAGTTCCACTGTTGTATTGATGATTGACTCGTAGTAAGCCTCCTTGTTTAACACCTCCGGCTTTTCTGTGATGAGCTCCTCTATAACATATGCATACTCCTCCGGCAAAGCTTTTCTCACCTTGGAGCGCGTATACTTTGACGAAACGGTCTTGCACACCTCTATCAGCTTATAAAGAGTCGTCTTATACCACGAGTCCATATCCGGCTCGTCCTGCTTAATAAGCTCCATCTTTTCCCTTGGGTAAGTAGATGAGTGTGGCAAGCGCAGCCTTGTCAGCCTTGTCCATCGCCAGACCAAATACATCATCTATCTTCTTTCTTACAGCCCCAGAACCATTTTTCAGCACATGGGAAAAGGCTTCATACTCGCCATGCACATCAGATACAAAGTGCTCTGTGCCCTTTGGCAGGTTTAAAATAGCCTGCAGATTGATAATCTCAGATGATGCCTTGCCTATTGTAGGATACATCTCCGACAGCTGTTCCAAATAATGTAAGTGTTCTTTATCAATTGCTATATCATTCATTTATATCTAGACCTCGTAATACTGATTCATCACCTTATTTATTTCCTTTTCAAGCTTACAGCCCGTGTATACACACTTCATAATGCACTTTCTGAAATTTAGCGACATATGTTCACCTTCTCTTTTGTATATAATAAAACATTGTACCAATTAGCGGTGCTCTAATCAATGCCTCAGACACATTTATTTCAAAAAATTTTTTTGATATTTATTATAAATAAAGCTGCATTTGTTTAAATAAAAAAAGTGTAAGCTGCATTCAGCTTACACTAATTAAGTTTCAGGACACCTCCCTTTTTATATAACAAACATTCTAATTTGACAGTAATTGACGTTTCTTATATATTTATTTATGTTTCAACAATAACCATTATAGTGTATTGCGCATGTCAATACTTGACCAAATTTGGAGTTTATTTTTTTAAAAAGAAGGGAGATTAGCTCATAAAATGAACCGACTTGAAATAGTAAATAACATATCGACAAATATTGAGCGCGAACGCATAAAGCTTGGTATGTCCCAGGCACAGTTTGCAAAAGCACTTGATATGTCACTCTCCACCTACAAGCGGATAGCAAACGGAGAATCCTCTCGTATAGACGTCTACACCGCTTACCTGATATACAAGCTGACAGGACGGTTTTCCTGCGAACTAACAGGCTTCAATGATGATGTAATAAACCTTGTAAAGCGCATCAAAAAGCTTTCCAAAAGCCAGCGCATACTTATAAACTCGATTATAGACACTGAGCTTGCGCTATCTGCCTACAAGGATGAAAGCTGTCATACGGAGGATCTGATTTCCGTCCTCATCCCGACAGGCAATATGACCGACGGCATGATTTTGGACTCCTACAATGTCGAAAAGCTTGATGTTTCAAATTACAGAAAGCCTTCGGTGATGCCCTTCATCGGAATCCGCATCACAAGCAATCATCTACATCCTATATAATAAAGGCGATATACTCTAATCAGTCGAAAAATCCGCGACGGCGATACCGGTATCTTTATCAACGCACAGAACAAGCGTGCATACATCAGAAAACTGCATCAGAAAAACCCATGTGAGCTCACACCAATCAACAATTACGGTGAGACCTTTTATGTCGACAGCGATAATGTTGATGATATGAGCAAATGGATAAAATTCGGACACGTGCTCTGCAAGGTGCGCTAGCAGATTACTCTGTTATTTTAATATCATCAAAGCAGTCAAAGGTTGCAAAGTAGTCTGCCGGAGTTTCTGCTCTTCTGATGAGTTTTGCCTCTCCATTGCTTTCGAGCAATATCTCTGCTGAGCGAAGTCGTCCGTTGTAATTGTAGCCCATTGAGAAGCCGTGTGCTCCTGTATCATGGATTACCAGATAGTCTCCCATATCAATCTTCGGAAGCTGTCTGTCAATTGCAAACTTGTCACAGTTCTCACAGAGTGAGCCTACCACATCATATGTATGGTCACAAGGTGCATCCTCCTTGCCGAGCACTGTGATATGATGGTATGAGCCGTAAATAGCCGGTCTCATAAGGTTTGCCGCACACGCATCTACTCCTATATACTCCTTGTAGATATGCTTCTCATGGATAGCCTTTGTCACAAGACAGCCATACGGAGCCATCATAAAACGTCCCATCTCTGTATAAATAGCCACATCGCCCATTCCTGCCGGTACCAAAACCTCATCGTACACCTTATGTACACCGGCGCCGATAACTGATATATCGTTTGTGTGGTAAAACATAAGCCACGCCAACTCCACCTGAAAGATTTACAAATCTAATATCGCAGCCGGTCTCATTTTTAAGCTCAACAACCAGCTCAAAAAGCTCCTTTGCAAGCTGTGGATAATACTCGTTGGTTACTGTATTGCTTGCCAGAATGCATGCACGCCAAAGTATTTAGCGCCTTTTGACTTAAGAATTTTGAATGCCTCAAAAAGCTGTTCCTTTGTCATTCCATACTTGGAGTCTCCCGGATTGTCCATGATACCGTTTGACAGTGTGAACACTCCGCCCGGATTATATCTGCAGCTTATTGTCTCCGGAATATGTCCGATTGTTTCCTCCAAAAAATCAATATGTGTGAAATCATCGAGATTGATGATAGCACCAAGCTTGTCTGCATATGCAAATTCCTCTGCCGGTGTATCATTTGATGAAAACATGATATGCTCTCCGTCGAAGCCGCATGACTTTGCAAGCATAAGCTCTGTGTATGATGAGCAGTCACAGCCCATGTCATAATCCTTTAAAATCTTGAGCAGATATGGGTTTGGGGTAGCCTTTACAGCAAAATACTCTCTAAAACCCGGATTCCATGCAAATGCATCCTTTACAGCCTGCGCGTTGGCACGGATGCCAGCCTCGTCATATAAATGAAATGGTGTAGGAAATTGTTTAACAATCTCCTCTACCTGTTGTTTTGTCACAAATGGTGTCTTTTTCATGTTTATCTCCTAACTTTTACATAGTAAAGTGTACTAAAACATATGCTACAACAAAATGGGTATATTTTCAAGAATTTTTATGGTATAATTTCTTATTAGGTAAATGTCTTTACTTTTTTAAGTATAAAAGTTATGGTATACTATAATTCATAATAAATTATATTTTAATTCAAAGTGGCTTGACAAATGCTGATGTATATAGTAAACTTAGCAAGTTGATAGTTGCTGATGTGGCTCAGAGGTAGAGCACTTCCTTGGTAAGGAAGGGGTCACGGGTTCAATTCCCGTCATCAGCTTATAAAAAAATCCCCGAAGCTCAAGATTTTCCAGTAAAATCAAAGGCTTCGGGGTTTTTTGTACTTCATTTTTTCAAATCAGATTTGTGTTTTGAAAGGTAGTTTTCCCAAAAATTTCCCAAGAATTTCCCAATTTAGTTATTTTATATATTGAATGCCACAGACATAAAGCCTGTGGCATTCAATGTATATGAGGAAAAGCATATGCGACGTCAATTCTGTGCACATGAATAATTTTTAGTCGGAACTGAGTGTACCCCAACACATAGTTGAAATACAACAGCTCCTTTTGATGATATTATAGTAACACTTAATTGTGTCCTAAATATAGCCATGTGATAAATATTTTCTTAAATTTGGTAAATATCTACAAACAAACTCTTAATCCGGCAGAAATATTCTATATTTCAACAATATATTTCTCGTACGCATTGATAACAGTAGTTTCTCCCACCTTGTCAAGCCTGACAAACTGCCTGCCGTAACTCATATGAACATGTCCATGCACAAAATACCTTGGCTTATACTGCTCAATAAGCCTGTTAAACACATCAAAGCCGGTATGACATGTATCCTCACCATCATGCAGTCCCTTTGCCGGCGAATGGGTGACAAGCACATCAAAGCCTTTTTTACGTTTAAGCTTCCACCACAGCTTCTTAACACGCTTTGTCATCTCCTTCTGAGTATACTGATTTTCTCCCGGTTTATAGCGGTTTGAGCCTCCCAGGCCAAGAAACCGTACACCCTCATATTCGTAAATCTCATCCTCAATGCATATGCAGCCTTCCGGCGGCTTTACATTGTATTTGTCATCGTGATTGCCATGCACATACAAAAGAGGGACTCCAACCATCGTTGTCAGAAAGGATAGATAGCTCGGGTTTAAGTCTCCACATGATACAATAATATCAATTCCTTTAAAATCCTCTTTCTTAAAGTATTCCCAGTACATTTTCGACTCTTCATCAGCTAAGAATAGTATCTTCATTACAGTTTATTTTCCTCTACACCCTTTAGTTCAACCACCATCTTTGCATTGTCAACAAACTCACTCATAGGCGGAATACTACCTACAACATTATCTACAAGCCAGTCCATTTTCATGATATCAGACGGTTTCATCTCGTGCTCACCTTTGTTTTTAAGCTCTCCCTTCTGGTCATATATCTGTCCAAAGAAAGGTACAACCTCGCCCTTTGTGATATCGCTCTTTAAATGATCCGCAAGCCTCTTTACTCCATAAGGTACATGCTTTGAACAAATCAGGTCAATAACACCTGCAGACATGCCCCACCAGTAATTAAGTGCCTTAACCTGCTCCTGTCCTTCAGCCTTGTAGGAGCCTGCCAGTACGCTCTGCAAAAGTTTCTCATAAAACACTCCCCAGTTCCATATAGGCATGGCAAGGTTTAATGCCTGTCCATCCTGCAGCTTGTACAGACCAAAATATCTGGACGCGTCATTCGGAGTGATAATATCCTGATCCGACACATAATGCAGGTCATTTTCTGTAAGGAATTTATTCCTGTCATAATCCTTTGTCTTTGACCATGCCAGATATACCTTTGCCCTTGGATTCACACTTGCAACTCCCAGAGCAAACGCGTTGATATTGGCAATCATGCCATATATCGGGTAGTCTGCAATATATGCAACCCTTTCATTGTCTGTGACAGCTCCTGCTATCATTCCTGCGAGAAACTTTGCCTCATACATACGTCCATAGTATGTTCTGATATAAGGATGAGGCGCATTCAGCGAACAGTTGAGTATATAAACCTCCGGATGCTCAACAGCCACCTTTAAGCTGTTTGGCATCATCTGCGGTCCCACACAAAAAATTATATCGGCACCTGCCTTTATAATATCCTCAAGCACCTGCTCCACATTGTTCTCATCCACACCTGCCACATATTCTGTCTCCAGCTTGTCAGAAAAGGTTTCATCAAGATACATACGCCCAAGCTCATGCGAATACAGCCATGCAGATGTCTTTGGCTCTCTCGGATACAAAAATACCACCTTAAGCTTCTTCGGTGTCTGAGGAATCAGATAATTGAGCAGACTCTTTTTTGGTCTGCACCTTTGTCGGATCCAGCACGAGGTTTATCTTGTGCTTTTCCCCTTCTGCTGCAAACTCCTTCCATGTATTGATGACGTTTTTGTTGTAATCATTCTCAGACATCTCAAGCATGGCATCCATGCCAAAGACCTCCATAAATACTGTAATAGCATCACCCAGCTTAATGTCCAGCCTGTCACCACCGCGGAAATTATAGACCTTTGAAAAATCAAACATTACCTTGGCAAATTTTTCCTTGGTCTCATCATCCCATCTGCCCTCTTTTCCAACAAGCGAAAGAAGCTTATCAGCATTGCCCAGCTTCGTAAACTCCACCGAGCAAAGCCCCGTGATTTCATTGAACTTCATATACTCATAATAAAGCCTCACATCATAATCATCCGACAGCTTTGGAATCTTTCTGGTCACAATTGCAGGAATCGAAACGGCGTTGAAGTACTTGAGTACACTGACCCTCTTATTGCCCTCAAGCACATAATACCTGTTCATGTACTCAAATGCCTTGATTGGATCTCTGATTCCCTCATTCATCTGTGCATCTGACAGATTAGACCACTTCACTGCAAATTCGGTTTCCCAGTCCAATATCGGCATAAAATTTGCCGCAAATGAATATGTCCTTCCCATGGTGCTTGTTCCTACAACGAAATCCAAAGGCACATGAACCAGCCCCATATTCTGCTCTGTCTGAATATCTGCCTCTGATAAGATTTCATCAAGTACACTGGCAGATAAGGAAACTGTCCTTTAGCTATCCTTGCCCTGTATTCTTTTTTCCCAGCTTTAATGCTTCTGAATATTCTGTTTCACCCATATTGTAATCTCCTTTTGAAACTATTTTAACATAAATTCAAAAAAATTAAACATTTCCTTTGATATTTTTAAAAACCCTGATATACCGGATGAGTTGTGTAACGGAACAGATATTGTCAAGGTGACATTCAGACTGACTGTTGGAGATTTAATAGACAGTGAGGCAGTTGCAAAGTACAATGAGCTCAAGCTAGATAATATTTACATACAAAACAAGGTCTGTCAGTATAGCTGACAGACCTTGTTTTTATTATATTTTTGTAACTGTTCAGTACATTCACAGCTGCGCAAGACTCTCAATAGCCTTGTCATCAAGAATAACCTTTTGCATGCTCCATAAGAAAAGCCCTTTTGTCAGCCCCTGCAATGATATCATCTGCATACTCATCTGCTATGACAGACATCTTTTCAAGCTCATGCTCATCATAGCCCGATAAATCCATGCTCATAAAGTACTCTCCCTCAAACTTAAAAAGCTGTGAGAATGGCATTGGCAGTCCTTTAATCATCTTTGCAAATCTGACAGCCACATCAAATTTTTCAAAAATGAACATTACAACAGACACCATATCCTGCTTTTTTGCAGTTGTCCTGCCTTTTTTATTTTTCTCATTCTCTGCAGCCTCAGCCGGCAGCGAATTAAGCAGTCCATTAACGATATCTTTAAGATGCTCCATCATTCCCTCAGTAGCAGGGTGTTCAGAAAATGTCAGAGAAAGTGTGTGATCCGCCAAAAAATCTGCTCTCACAGTCTTGATTCCCGAATTAAAATCAGTTCCAAACTCTTCTGAAGCCATGTCAAATATCTGGTTCATGAATTCCTGGGTGCGCTCGCCATTGCTCATAATTTCATCCATTGTATATCCCAGATCATATATTTCTTCTTCTGAAATAACACATTTTATAGTGTGTTCACCTATTCTTGAAAACTCCATAACAAGCTTCACCTACTTTCTTTTTAGCTTTTGTCTGATACGGGATAGTGCATTGTCAATTGATTTGTCTGATTTTCCAAGCATATGCGCTATCGATGTATAATTATTTCCTTCCAGATACAATTGTAGCACTTTTTTCTCCATATTACTCAGTTTATTCCACAATTGTTCCTTAAATTCCTTAAATTTTTCCTTCTCTATGAGAAGCTGCTCAGGACTTGCAATATCATCTTGCAACATTTCCTCAAACTCTGTACCATCACTGTCACTCTGCGAAAAGGATATATATGTGTTAAGCGGCATATGTTTCTTTCGGTTTGAAGCCTCAAGCGCCGAGCTAAGCTGCCTTGTGATGCATAGCTGTGCAAAGTGTAGAAAGATGCTTCCTTGTCGCTCTTATAGTCTCTGACCGCTTTAAACAGGCCAATCATGCCCTCCTGAATAAGGTCATCATTCTCACCGCCTATCAGGTAGAGTGCATTCGTCTTTTTACGCACAAGCGGCTTATACTTTTCCAATATATAGTCCATGATTTCATTGTTGTCACCATGGTCATTTTTGTCATTATGAATCCTCATAATAAGCTCTTCATCCGTATATGCGCTGTAATCTTCCACTATATGCTTCCTATTCTATAAATATACAATTCATAATACACACCACTCATCCCGCGACATGCAATCTACTTTCCACTCTTAAGTCTCTGTCTGACTATCTCATATGCAAGCACGCCTGTCGCAACCGATGCATTCAGTGAGTCAATATCGCCCACCATAGGAATAGAAGCTGTCATATCACAATTTTCCTTTACAAGCTTGCTGACTCCGTCACCCTCATTGCCTATTACAAGACCTATAGGACCTGTGAGGTTTAAGTCATACATGGTAGTGCCACCCATATCAGCACATACAAACCACATACCCTTTTCCTTAAGCTCCTTTATGGTATTTGAGATATTGGTAACCTTGGCAACAGGTGTATAGTTTATCGCACCTGCAGACGTCTTTGCCACTGTAGGGGTAAGTCCCACTGCACGCCTTTTTGGTATGATGATGCCATGTGCACCCGCCTGATTTGCGGTACGGATTATTGCGCCAAGATTGTGTGGATCCTCTATACCGTCAAGTATGATGATAAAAGGCGGCTCGCCCTTTCTTTCGGCATTTTCCAGTATGTCCGAAACCTCGGCATACTCATATGCTGCTGAAACTGCAATGACACCCTGATGCTTGCCTGTCTCAGACATCTGATCAAGTCTTTCCTTTGCAACATAGTTTATGATTGCATCATGCTTTCTGGCCTCTCTTGTGATTGACTTTATTGGTCCGTCCTGACAGCCGTCAAGCACAAAAAGCTTGTCTATTGTCTTTCCCGAACGGAAAGCCTCCAGCACAGCATTTCTGCCCTCTATATAATTCTCATGAAATTTTTCTTTATTGTTGTTATCCATATTTTCCTCTTATTTTGTGCTATATTTCAATTCCTAAAAGTTCCACTCCAAGCTTAGTGAGTGAAACAACCCTCTCAAAATCATCCTTCAGATAAAGATAGCCCATGACCGCCTCAAGCCCTGTAGCTTTCCTGTAATCAGCCATTGTAGCGTTTTTTGCCATGGAAGGCGACTTGGCATTGCGGCCCCTGTGATACACATCACTCTCCTCCTCTGTCAGATGAGGTAAAAGTGCCTCTATCATGAGAGCCTGTGTATGTGCCTTTACTATATTACTTGTGTGCTTATGAAGCAGATTTGCCTTTGTATTGCCCTTTCCCACCACAACTGAGCGGATGACAATATCAAATATGCCATCACCGATATATGCAAGTGTAAGCGGCGAGTATGTCCTTATATCAACATCCTTTATTCCAAACTGTTCCTTAATATATGAGTCTATCTTCATACTATACAAGCTCCCATTTTACTCCCTCTCTGGTATCCTTTATGGCAACCCCCTTTGCCAGAAGCTCATCTCTTATGGCATCGGCTGTCGCAAAATCCTTTTTGGCATCGCAATTTTATCATTGATAAATGCCTCAAGCTCACTGTCTACCGATGACGATGCCTCAAGTAAGGCCTTTCCTGATTCCCTAAGTCCCAGATCAAGTACCTGCTCAAAGTCATCGATAAGTGCAAGCTTTGTCCTGTCTGAGATATCAGCCTTAAGCACATCATACACTATGGTTATAGCCATTGATGTATTCAGATCATTTGAAACTGCATCAGTAAATTTCTTCTTAAAGTCAGCAAAAGCTGTCTCATCAATATCACCCTCATCCTTAAGCTCTGCCACACGCTTTGCAATCTTATTGTATGCCGCAACTGCATTGTCGAGCGCATCAAACGAAAACTCAAGAGGCTTTCTGTAGTGTGACTGTAAGCAGAAGAATCTGTAGGCAAGCGGATTAGCCCTTCTCCTGAACGCACCGAACTGTGAGGGATTGCACCCTTCGACTTGCTCTCGCGCCGTATCGAAATTGATTGACATGGAACCAGTACTTGCACCAGTCGTGTCCCAGATAGCTCTCTGACTGTGCAATCTCATTGGTGTGATGTGGGAAAATATTGTCCACACCGCCACAGTGGATGAATCCACGTACTGAGATGCTTCATGCTGATGCATGAGCACTCTATATGCCAGCCCGGATATCCGACGCCCCATGGGCTGTCCCATTTAAGAGCCTGGTCCTCAAACTTTAGACTGTAACCAGAGTACGAAATCATTTTATTCTTCGCTTTGTTTATCCTCCCTCGACATCATCTCGCACTCCAACCTGAAGCTGTTCCTTCTCTACTGCTGAAGAGAAACACAAAATAATCATCAAGCTTTGATGTATCGAAATATACATTGCCTCCTGCAAAATAGGCATAGCCCTTCTCGATAAGCACCTCCACCATATGGATAAACTCCGGAATACAGTTGGTTGCAGGCTCTACGACATCAGGCATCCTGTTGTGTACAGCCGTGAAATCCTTGAAAAAAGCGTCCGTGTACTCTTTGCCACCTCCATGACGCTCTTATGCTCGCTTTGCGCCCTTTCCTCTCCGGTATCTCCGTCGCGAGAGATGTCCCACATCAGTGATATTCATGACGCTTTACATCATAGCCCACATAGCGAAGTGCCTTCTCAAGCATCCTCCATGATGTATGAGCGGATATTCCGATATGTAAATGGTAAACTGTAGGTCCACATGTATACATGCCGATTTTGCCGTCAACACGCGGAACAACAGTATCAATCTGTCTTGTGAGTGTATTGTAAAACTTGAAATTGTTCTCCATTATTTATATCTCCTTTTGGATGATTTATAACTATCTTTTTATTTTAGCATGTTTTCCCTATATATTCAAATCAATCGGCCTGACAGCCTCCGCAGCCGCTGCATCCGCCTCCGACCTGCATACTTGCTTCAATTAGAGACCTGTAAGTGAGCAGATTGCCTGTGATGCAATCCCCTCCTCGCGGCCTGTAAAACCAAGCCACTCCTCGGTCGTCGCCTTTATATTTACCTGCTCCTTTGCGATTTGCAGCGTATCAGCCACATTCTGCTCCATCTGCTCAATATACGGACGAAGCTTCGGCTTTTGTGCAATTACTGTCGCATCTATGTTTTCTATCACATAGCCTTTTTTTGCAATGAGGTCTCTCACATGCTCTAAAAGCTTAAGACTCGAAATACCCTCATATGCCGGGTCTGTATCCGGGAAATGCTTTCCGATATCTCCAAGTGCCGCTGCACCCAAGAGTGCATCCATTATCGCGTACAGCATCCATCCTCAACAGCCCAAATCCTCTGCCCTCAACAAGCTTGTGCACATCATAGCCCATTCCTACTCTCATATATCGTCTCTCTTTCTATCAGATACAATACCTCATGTTATTGTCAACTGTCATTGCTCTGTATTTTAGTTTTTTAAATATAGTATACCTTATTTCTCCTGTTGCGCCAAGATATTATTTTAAGCTATTTTTTCAAATAAAAGACCGCCCCGGACAAACCGGAGCGGTCTTTATTAAAATGGAAATAGTCCATTAAATGCTTATGCAAGTGCTGCAGTGATGATAGCCATTGAGTAAACCTCTCCTGCATTACATCCACGAGAAAGGTCATTGATTGGAGCATTGAGTCCAAGAAGGATTGGGCCGTATGCTTCGAAATTACCAAGTCTCTGTGCAATCTTGTATCCGATATTTCCTGCGTTGATGTCAGGGAAGATAAATGTATTTGCATGACCCGCAACCTCAGACTGTGGGCACTTTGTGCGGGCTACACGTGGTGCAACTGCTGCGTCAAACTGGATTTCTCCCTCGATTGGAAGATTTGGATATTTCTTCTTTTGCCTTGTGAGCTGCGTTTCTCATCTTGTCAACGTCCTCGCCCTTTCCTGAGCCAAGTGTTGAGTAGCTTAAGAATGCAACCTTTGGATCGATACCGAAGATCTTAGCACACTCTGCTGATTCTCCTGCGATTTCAACAAGCTCGTCCTCTGTAGGATGGATGTTTATAGCACAGTCGCTCATTGCAAGCACCTCATTCTCACCTGTTGCAGATGGACGAACAAGGATAAAGCATGAAGATACGATTGTGTTGCCAGGCTTTGTCTTGATAAGCTGCAATGCCGGACGAACTGTATCTGCTGTTGAGTATGTAGCTCCTCCGAGAAGTGCGTCTGCGATACCCATCTTTACAAGCATTGTTCCAAAGTAGTTAGCTGATGAAAGAATTCCCTTAGCCTGCTCCGGTGTAACACCCTTGCTCTTACGAAGCTCGCAGAATAATTCAACCATCTCATCCATACGGTCAAAGTTCATAGGATCTATAATCTCTGCTCCACGGATATTGAAACCACTCTTCTCAGCGCTTGCACTAATCTTCTCTGGATCTCCGACAAGGATAGGATGTAAGAAGTTGCTTGCAAGTAAACGCGAAGCTGCCTCAAGGATACGTGGATCCTCTCCCTCTGTGAATACGATTTTCTTTGGGTCTTTCTTTAATATTTCGATTAACTGACCAAATCCAAACATGATAATGTCTCCTTTATGTATATTATTTATTATTTAAAACTATATCTGGTTTCACACCACTGACTATAATATACTTATTTTTCTCGAATATCAATAATTGTTAAAAGGTTGTCAAGATGTTCGCGAAAAAATCCAATCCATGATATTTCATGGCACAATAAAAGGAACCGGATTAATATTTTCCGATTCCTTTTATAATGATCACTATTTATTCGTTTAAGGAGTATTTATCATACAAAACTGTTTACTCTGCAAGTGCCTTAAATGCCTCATCAAGATCCTCAATTATATCATCCACATTCTCAGTTCCGATTGAAAGACGGATTGTGTTTGGCTTGATGCCCTGATCTAAGAGTTCTGCCTCATTGCACTCTGAGTGTGTGGTAGAAGCCGGATGTATAGCAAGTGACTTAACATCAGCTACGTTTGCAAGCAGTGAGAAAAGCTCAAGGTTGTCAATAAATTTCTGCGCTTCCTTTGCTCCACCCTTAATCTCGAATGTAAATATAGAGCCGCCTCCGTTAGGGAAGTATTTCTTGTAAAGCTCCTGCTGCTCTTTATCCTCTGAAATAGATGGATGATTAACCTTCTCTACGAGTGGCTGATCCTTTAAGTACTGAACCACCTTGAGTGCATTCTCAACATGACGCTCCACACGAAGCGAAAGTGTCTCAAGTCCCTGAAGGAAGATAAATGAATGAACAGGCGAAATTGTTGCTCCTGTATCACGAAGTAAAATTGCCCTGATATATGTCGCAAATGCTGCCGGTGCGCAATCCTTTGCAAAGCTTACTCCGTGGTATGATACGTTTGGCTCTACAAGCCATGGCCATTTATCATTCTGTGTCCAGTCGAATTTACCGCTGTCAATTATAACTCCACCAATTGTTGTTCCGTGTCCACCGATGAACTTTGTTGCTGAGTGAACCACGATATCAGCACCGTACTCAATCGGACGGACAAGATATGGTGTAGCAAAGGTATTATCTACGATAAGTGGGATTCCTGCCTCATGAGCGATATTTGCAATTTTTTCGATATCTACTACCTCTGAGTTTGGATTTCCGAGTGTCTCGATTTCAATAGCTTTTGTATTCTCTTTGATAGCAGCCTTGATTCCATCATAATCGAATGGATCCACGAATGTAGCCTCAATTCCGTAATCAGGAAGTGTGTGTGCCAAGAGATTGTATGTACCGCCGTAGATATTCTTTGCTGCAACGATATGGTCACCTGCGTGTGCTACTGCCTGGAAAGCATATGTGAGTGCCGCTGCTCCGGAACCAACAGCAAGTGCTGCCACGCCACCCTCGAGTGCTGCAATTCTTCTCTCGAATACATCCTCTGTAGGGTTTGTCAGTCTGCCGTAGATATTTCCTGCATCTCTGAGTCCGAATCTGTCTGCAGCATGCTCACTGTTATGGAACACATATGATGAAGTAAGGTAGATTGGAACTGCTCTCGCATCTGTAACCGGATCAGGTGTTTCCTGTCCTACATGTAACTGTAATGTCTCAAATTTTAAATTTCTGTCTGCATAATGTTTCTTGCTCATATTAATATCCTCCTAATTAATGATATGTTAATGTTATTTGTTTTTAATTTTAATTCCGGGATGCTGTTCCCTTGAACTAATCATATCATATCATCTTTCTAGGAAAAGTGTTAATACTTATAACTAAGAGCTTGCTATAAACAAATTTTATAAGCATATTGTTTTCCAAAACATCTGCAAGCTCTCTCGTAGCTGCACCAACGTCCATGTTATTTACTGCATAGTCACATATCTGGCGGTTGCGTTTCTCGGCATCTATGGACAGAATACGAAGTGTCTTTTCTTCTATTGAGTAATCCTGCTCTATGATATCCCGGATTAAGAGCTCCTTGTCACGTGCCACATACACTATTACAGTAGGAAAATGACGTTTCATGGCAATGGCGCCGCACATGTCAAGCGGCATCACGACAAAGTGTCCCTTTTCAAGCACCGCCTCTATATCCTCCATTTTGGTGCCATACTGTATTCCGGCGTACCTTGTCTTTTCAAAGAAATCCTGTGCATTGAACTCCTCCTCCGTCAGGTACCTGTGCTTATCGCCTGGCTTGGTACAGTATGTTTTCGGATTCTCAAACTGCTCCATGGCGCACAGGCTGTCTGAGAGCGCTGTCTTTCCCGAGCCTGATGGTCCGACAAGCGCCACAACTGACGGATTCTTTATATTTTTATTTCTATATAATGACGCATTTATTATCTGCTCCACGAGATATACAAACTCTGTGATATTATTAACAGATAACAGTCCTGTCATTTTTGAATTCCACGGCTTTCGCATGAGCACAGGATATGTGGCCGGTGTCTCAAGCACATTGTGTATGGCATCATCTAAAATAATATCAAACTGCACGAGATTTTTTTGCATTGCCAAGTATGATATTTTCTGTCGGGAAATCAGGAAATGCCTCCATTATCTGGCTCGCCCTCACTCCCATGAAGCCCGGTGCCACCGCCGTGATAAAATATACCTCTCCGATATCCATAAGCTTTCTTATCATCCGCTTTGTCTCTTCTGTAGGCTTCTGTCTCTCGTAAAGTGTATTATCCCGGTAAAATTCCTTTATGACAGAGGCTCTGCCGGTATTCTCCCAGGAATCTATATCATCCAGCGCAAGAGGTGGGGTGATATTATATTTTTTGTTTGCCATATCTATGGCTATGCTGTTGAATGGTGGCTGTCACATCATCCCAGTCAAGTCCTATTTTAGGTCTTATCATGCTTATCCCTTTCTATTTCGTAGCTATTTATAACAAAAAGACCTGCAACAACTGCAAGTCTTAACAAGTAGCGAGGGAGAGACTCGAACTCTCAACCTCCCGGGTATGAACCGGACGCTCTAGCCAGTTGAGCCACCTCGCCATATTTAATTGATACCTCTAAAAGGATGGGACCTACAGGGCTCGAACCTGTGACCCTCTGCTTGTAAGGCAGATGCTCTCCCAGCTGAGCTAAGATCCCGTGTCACTTCTGTTGAAGTAAAGTAGCGAGGGAGAGACTCGAACTCTCAACCTCCCGGGTATGAACCGGACGCTCTAGCCAGTTGAGCCACCTCGCCATATTGATTGATATCCTTTAAAAGGATGGGACCTACAGGGCTCGAACCTGTGACCCTCTGCTTGTAAGGCAGATGCTCTCCCAGCTGAGCTAAGATCCCATGTCGTCAACCGACTTGATTATTATATACAGTCAGCACCTTATTGTCAACAACTTTTTTTTATTTTATTAAAAAAAATTTTAACTATTCAGAAAGTCTCTCCACAAGCTTCACGCACTCTGCCGCATCCTTTGAATATCCGTCGGCTCCTATCTCGTCTGCAAAGCTTTGTGTAATGCAGGCTCCACCAATTACCACCTTACTCTTACAGCCCTTTTCCTTGCAGATTTCCACTACATCCTTCATGCGCATCATGGTGGTGGTCATAAGAGCTGACAGTCCGATAACTGCCGCGTTCGTCTCAATCGCCTTGTTGACAATATCCTCACAAGGCACATCCTTTCCCATATCAATCACGTTGTAACCATAGTTTTTAAGCATAAGCACGACAAGATTCTTTCCTATATCATGAATATCGCCCTCTACCGTTGCAATGACAAGAGTCGGCATATCATCACCTGAGTCCTTCTTTTCAAGTAACGGCTCCAGATGCTCTATAGCAAGCTTCATGGTATTTGCACTGCCGATAAGCTGTGGCAGGAAATACTTCTTCTGGTTGAAAAAAGCTCTCCTACCTCATTAATAGCCGGAATCAGGCTGTTATTAATAATCTCGTCAGGCTTTGCACCATCAGAAAGCATTTTCTTTACTTCATCAATTATACTGCCCTTGTTTCCCTTTAAGACAGCCTGAAATACCGCATCCTTACTGCCCGCTGCGCATGTGCCGTTTGAAGCAGACGCATCATTGTCCGACTTTTTCACAACAACAGTCTCATACTGGGCTTTTTCCTCCGCAAGCCTGCTCATGCGCTCGATGTATGCTATATCGCTGTCAGGTCTGTCGAGCAGCATATCCGATGCAAATGCAGCATTCATCAAAAGCTCCTGTGATGGATTGGCAATAGCCATGGTGAGTCCCTTGCATATGGCCATTGTAAGAAACGCTGTGTTCACGTACATACGCTCAGGCAGTCCGAAGGATATATTTGAAAGTCCGCATATTGTTGGAAGCTTTTTCTCATCCTTACAGTACGCAATGGTCTCATAGCACTCGATTGCGGCCTTTGGATTTGCACCTATTGTCGCAACAAGTCCATCCACCACGATATCCTCATGTGCCATTCCAAGCGAAAGTGCCTTGTCATAAATAGTATTTATAATCTGTTTTTTCTCCTCGACATCCTTCGGCAAACCTGCATCCGAAAGCGGTAAAAGTATGAACATTGCTCCCGTATTTTGCCGCAAGAGGCAATAGTTTTTCCATCTTTTCTGTCTCAAGGGAAATAGAATTGATGAGAGCCCTTCCCGGATAAATCTTAAGAGCCTCCTCTATTACCTCCACATAGCTTGAATCAATACAAAGTGGACAGTCCACGGTAGATGAGACCTCATATATAACCGATTTCATCATCTCCTTCTCATCGATACCATTCATGCCCATATTGATATCAAGTATTCTCGCACCATTTGTCTCCTGCTCCATAGCCATCTGGCGCACCAGGTCAAGCTTTCCCTCACGAAGCTGTGCCTGCAGCTTTTTCTTGCCTGTAGGGTTGATTCTCTCTCCGACAACGGTAAAGTTGCCATCTAAGTCAATCTCTACATTCTTTCGTTCGGACGCAAGCACTCTTCTATGATGCTCAAGCGGCTTATGAACAGGCATTGACTTTACGGCCTCTGTGAGAGCACGTATATGCTCCGGCGTGGTGCCGCAGCAGCCTCCGACAATGGATGCCCCCGCCTCCACAAGCCCTCTCATCGCATCGGCAAACATATCCGGAGTCATCTTGTATACAGTTTTACCGTCCTCAAGCTCCGGAAGCCCTGCATTTGGCTTGGCAATAAGAGGCACTGTAGAGTACTCTGCCATTTTTTCAACCAGCGCTATCATCTCAGCAGGTCCCGTCGAGCAGTTCACACCGATAGCATCCACTCCAAGTGACTGCAGCACAACAACTGCTGTCTCAGGCGGTGTACCAAAAAGAGTCCTGCCATCCTCGTTGTAGGTGAGTGTCACCATAATAGGCAGGTCGCTTACCTCTTTTATAGCAAGCACTGCCGCTCTGCACTCCTGAAGACTCATCATTGTCTCAACCACAAAAACATCTGCGCCTGCCTCATCAAGGATCCTCGCCTGCTCCTTGTACACCTCCAAAAGCTCCTCAAACATCAGATCCCCGAGTGGAAAAAGCTGTCTGCCGGTCATCGTCATATCTGCTGCTACAAGTGCCCTATCCCCGACAGCCTGCTTTGACAGGCCAACCAGTGTGGTATTTATCTCGTTAATTTTCTCCTGTAAACCATATTCTAAAAGCTTAATCCTGTTTCCTGTAAATGTAGGTGCATAAACAATATTCGTGCCGTTATCGACATAAGCTTTCTGCAAATCAAGAATCACCTGCGGATGCTCCATCACCCATTCCTCCGGACACACACCTACAGGCATGCCCGCTGCCATCAGGTTTGTACCGGTCGCTCCATCCAGGATAACTATATTTTCTCTGATATATTTTCTGAATTCTTCTCTTGTCATTTCGTTTCCTTTTCTGTTTCAGCTGTTATTCACTCCACAGTGTAAAGTATTTCAAAGCAAAAGCTATGTGCTCTTCATCCTTGAAATTTGTGATAATTTATATTATCATTGTAACCGATTTTAAAACACAAAAATCAATAGTCTATTCACCATAATATACTAAAACACTATATTTTTCAAACAAAAGAAAGGATTTCTTATGAAACTTATTGCTTTAGATCTTGACGGAACACTTTTCAACAACAAAAGTCAGATATCCCAGGAAAATATAAAAGCTATAAAAGAGGCAACTGCTGCCGGGAATAAATGTGGTCATCTCCACCGGCCGTCCATTCGGAGGGCTGCCGTTTGAGGCAATTAAGGACACCGGCATCCGCTACGCTATCACTGCAAACGGAAGTGCAATCTACGAAATTGACACAAAAAAATGTCTTTACGAAAACTGCCTTTCTGATGAGACAGCGTTTTCAATAATTGATTACCTGATGACAAAGCGCGTTCATATGGATGCCTTCATAAACGGCTGTGGCTATTCTCCATACAAGTGTCTCGAGGATGCAAAGGATCTCAAAATGCCTCCTTCTATAAAGGAATACATCATGACAACCAGAAAACGTGTGAACGATATCACTGAAATGATGCGCGAAAACAATTACCATATGCAGAAAATGACCATCAATTTCCCAAAGGATGTAAATGATAACTACTACTGCCGCGACGAAGTATTTGAGCATCTGAAAAAAATCCCTGAAATCACGCTCGTAAGCGGTGGCTACGGTAATCTGGAATTCACAAAAGCAGGCGTTGACAAAGGTGTGGCACTTCATAAGCTGGCTCAAATCCTGAATATAGCAGCTGATGAGACAATGGCTGTCGGTGACACCGAAAACGACATGGCTATCGTAAAAGCCGCACACATCGGCGTGGCCATGGGAAATGCAACCGATGAGCTTAAGGCACAGGCTGATTACGTCACCGACACAAACGAAAATGACGGCGTAGCCAAGGCTATCCGCCACTTTATGGGTTAATCTCACAAATTTAATATAACGATACCGGTCATATAAGAGTATAATAGTTGTTTAGCGCAAAATAGCTGTTTAACACACAATAAATAATCACCTGTCATATATATCCACGGAAGCACATATACTTCTAAGACAACATATGACAGGTGATTTTTTGATTGTAAAAAAATGTTTATCCAATCCACTTGTGACCGGAACTATTTTCCTGACACTTGCCGGTACAACCAGTCGGTTTATGGGTTTTTTCTTTCGCATATTTCTTAATAACGTCATGGGCTCAACAGGTCTTGGACTCTATCAGCTTGTGATTCCACTCATGTCCGTATGCATGTCACTCTGTTGCAACGGTTTTCAGACCGCTACATCAAAGCTTGTTGCCGAAAAGCCTCAAAACAGGCAGATTATACTCATTTGTGCAATAATTATGTCAGCCACCATTGCTCTTTTACTCACAATTATTATGTATTCCAATGCCAACTACATAAGCATTTGTATTTTAAGTGAGCCACGCTGTACAGAGCTTGTCAAGGCGCTGTCCTTTTCAATTCTGCCCGCTGCTATCCATTCCTGCATAAACGGATACTATTATGGATTGAAAAAAGCAGCCATCCCCGCTGCCACACAATTAATTGAGCAGACCGCACGCGCATTGGCACCTGCTATCTGATATACGCAATACTATCTGACGGTGGCAGCTGCTTTAAGCCTGTATACTCTATATATGGCATCGTGGCAGGCGAAGCGAGCGCAACCGTCTTTTCCGTTATCACAATAAAAAAAGATTTCTCATACTTTAAAATATCCGTCAAGAAGCCTGAAAACAACAGCCTATGGCATGGCTGCGCTTTTCATTCCTTTATCACTAAACTACATATTGGCAAGCTTTTCATCCTCCGCCGAAAATGTGCTTATCCCGAGAACTCTTAAGCTCTACGGACTATCACCGGCATTGGCCCTTGACATATTCGGAACCATTTCCGGTCTCACCCTTCCCGTGCTTTTATTTCCCGGTGTGCTTTGCAGCTGTGCCTGCGTGATGCTTCTGCCATCTGTTTCTGAAGCGAATGCCGCCGGAAAGGATGCAAAAATCACTAAAAACCATAAACTCCTGTGCCTTATTCGGACTATGCTTTGGTCTTATCTTTACATGCATATTCTATCTGCTGTCGGATTTTATAGGGGATTTTCTTTTTTCATCCAAGCTTTGTGGATATTTTCTTAGAAGACTGTGTTTTCTGTGCCCACTGATGCACATAAGCGGAATGCTCTGCAGCATACTGCACGGTCTGGGTAAAGCAAAGCAGGTGCTCTTTGTCAATCTGCTTACCTGTGCGATAAGAATTCTGATGATTATGCTTCTCGTACCCCCACTATGGGATAGATGCATATCTGTGGGCTATGCTTGTGTCGCATGTGTTTATGACACTTGCTGTCGGGATTCTCACCTGCCACACAGCACACAAATAAAAAAATCTGCACATACTCCAGGCATACCGGAATATGTGCAGACTCATAAAAATTACAGATTATACACGTGAAAGGTACTCACCAGTTCTTGTATCAATCTTGATAACATCATCTGTCTCAACAAAAAGTGGTACATAAACTGTAGCACCTGTCTCAACTGTAGCAGGCTTTGTAGCACCTGTTGCTGTATCACCCTTGAAGCCAGGCTCTGTCTCTGTAACAGTAAGCTCAACGAAAAGTGGTGGCTCAACTGCAAATACATTGCCCTTGTGTGAGCAAACCTTACACATCTCGTTCTCTTTTACAAACTTGAGAGCATCGCCAACCTCATCCTTTGGTAAGTCAATCTGGTCATATGTCTCAACATCCATGAAATGATAGAAATCATCATCTGCATAAAGATACTGCATATCCTTACGATCAATGTGTGCTGTAGGGCATTTCTCTGTTGGACGGAATGTCTTCTCAACAACACCACCACTGATGATATTCTTTAACTTTGTACGTACAAATGCTGCACCTTTTCCTGGTTTAACATGCTGAAATTCGATAATCTGATAGATGTTTCCCTCGAACTCGATAGTAACACCGTTTCTGAAATCTCCTGCTGAAATCATTAGTTACTTCCTCCTTAAATCGTGCGAGCCTAAGCTCTCTCATTCGTCCATTTTACAATAAAAAGCAATACATTTCAAGTATTTATTTTCTATTGCATGAATTTGTATTGGTTTTATATTAGTTTCTTGCCTCGATATCCGATATCATAGCCACTCTCTTTGCGTGTCTGCCACCTCAAACTCGGCTGTCAGATAAGCCTTTACGATATCCTTTGCAAGCTCAACACCTACAATCCTCTCACCAAAGGCTATGATATTGGCATTGTTGTGCTGTTTTACAAGGCGTGCTGTGGCTGTGTCTGAGCAAACTGCCGCACGGATTCCGTTGACCTTGTTGGCTGCTATTGAGATACCTACACCGGTACCGCATATCAGTATTCCGCAGTCAAACTCGCCTGATGCCACTGCATTAGCCACCTTCTCACCATACTCCGGGTAATTGCAGCTCTCACTTGAATCTGTGCCGAAGTTGGTCACCTCGTGACCCATGCTCTCAACATACTCCATTATTGTCTTTTTAAGCTCAACTGCTGCGTGATCGTTTCCGATTGCAATCTTCATAATATATATGCCTCCAAATTTTAAATTATTAATTAAAAATTATTTATTTACTTTCTTTAAATGCCTCTTGTAGCATGCAATTACAGGCTTTTCAATAAAGCGCTTAAGCACAATCTGTATCTCCTCATGCGGGTCAATAGGTGCTACAAGTATTGATCTGATGCCCGTAAGATTAGCTCCGATGATATCTGTAAATATCTGATCTCCCACAAAAAGAGTGTTTTTCGTATCTGTGCCAAGCCTCTCCATTGCTGTACGATAGCCTGATGGCTTGGGCTTTCCTGCCTTGTAGATATACTTTATCCCAACCTGCTTAGCAAAGCTCTTCACACGCGGCTCCTTGTTGTTTGAGAGCACAAGGCACGAAAAATAAAGCTCAGCAAACATTAACAAACCGCCCGCTCATCAGCAGGCGAACCATGAGTCACAAGGGTGTTGTCGATATCAAAAATGACACCCCTGTAACCCTCCTTATATAACTTATCAAAATCTATTCTGTATGTCGAGTCAATGTACTCTCCCGGGTATAAAAAACTCATAGTATAAAATTCTCTGTCTCCCTGTTAATCTGTTCATTCAAGGCTGCCTGCTGCATAACCATACCATCCGCACTGCCGACAAAATGCTGATACTGCTGCAATACCTTATCCTTGTCTAAATCGGATACAGCCTTTGCGACATCAAGTGTGCTGATATCACTGTCAGCACCCTTAAGCTCATAGCTCGCATTGGAATCATATGTCTTTGCATAATCAAGCGAGGTAAAGCTCTGCCTTGCCCTTGCAGCCTCATAATCAGCCGTATCATCAGCAATGGATTGCTGTGAAGCTGTGTCATCCACTGCCTGCTTCGAACTCATAATCTGGCTGTTTCTAAGCTCGTTTACCCTTATGGAATTGTATGAATAAAAGCCTTCGCTCGGGCGAATACCGGAAATGTTCATACGCACCTTCCCATCCTGTTTTAAATAAAAACTGCTGCCTAAACACTATTTGGTGTCAAGCATCTTTTTAAGCTCTGTCATAAATGTATTGACATCCTTAAACTCTCTGTAAACTGACGCAAACCTCACATATGCTACCGCATCAAGCTCCTTTAATCGTCCATAATCAGCTCTCCGATGAGTGATGTAGAGATTTCCTTTTCCTCTCTGGCAAAGATTTCTATCTCGACCTCATCTACAAGCTTTGAGATTGTATCTGCTGAAATCGGTCTCTTGTGACATGCAAGAAGCACGCCCTTTTCAATCTTGGAGCGGTCATACTGCTCTCTGTTGTTATCCTTTTTTATAACGATGAGCGGGATTGTCTCCACCTTCTCATATGTAGTGAAACGCTTGCCGCAATCATCGCACAGCCTTCTGCGCCTGATAGAGCTGTTGTCATCAGCCGGTCTTGAGTCTATTACCCTTGTGTTGTCACTACTGCAAAATGGACACTTCATGCTGTACCCTCCGTAGATATCATATAGTATGAAGAAGCAAAATATCTATTGTTTCTCATTATAATACTTCAAATCATCATCTGTATTTAAAAAGACCTATACATATTTTAGTATATCTATACTAATTTTCATTGTCAATATGTTTTGTACTGATTTTGACTTTTTTATAATTTTTTTGTATTTATAAAATCATAACAGCTTACGCCGCATATCAGACTCACATATATTCACCAATATTATGTCGGGTCCAATTTTCACAATCTTAACCCATGGAATACAATATTCGTAATCCCTGCAAAATATTCCCATATATTTTCCCGGTCCCGGCACGATAATCGCACAGATTTTGCCACAGACCGGGTCAAACTCCAAATCCCGTACGTGTCCGATGAACCTGCCCTCCTCCACGCTCACAACCTCTTTTTCGCATAAATCCAGAAAACGCATAAAACAGACCTCCCTTGGTCTATCTTATGCGTATCTTTTTGATTTTGTGCTTATAAAAGCGTTTTATTCATAAAATTATACATTAAATCTGAAAAGAATTACATCTCCGTCCTTAACAACGTACTCTTTTCCTTCCATGCCTACAATTCCCTTTTCTCTTGCGGCTGCAAGGCTTCCGTTGTCGAGAAGATCCTGATAGTTGACTACCTCCGCCTTGATGAAGCCACGCTCGAAATCAGTATGTATCTTGCCGGCTGCCTGTGGTGCTTTTGTACCTTTCTTTATAGTCCATGCACGGCACTCATCCTCTCCTGCTGTGAGGAAGGAAATAAGTCCTAGAAGTGAATAACTGGCTGCTACAAGCTTATCGAGACCGCTTGACTCAACACCTAAATCCTCAAGGTACTCCTTCTTTTCGTCCTCATCGAGATCTGCAAGCTCCTGCTCAATCTGTGCACAGATAACAAATACCTCTGCGCCCTCTTCCTTTGCCATTTCTCTTACCTTTGCAACATGCGGATTGCTTGCGCCGTCATCTGCGAGGTCATCCTCTGATACGTTTGCTGCGTAGATGGTAGGCTTTGCTGTAAGGAGATTATATCCCTTGAACCAAAGCTGTGCATCCTCATCATCAGGCACTTCAAAGGTTCTGGCCATCTTTCCGTCCTCAAGATGAGCCTTTACTGCCTCAACAAGCTCAAGCTCCTTTGCAAGTGTCTTGTCCATTCTTGCCTGCTTTGCAATTTTTGCAATTCGCCTGTCGAGAATCTCAACATCCGAGAAAATAAGCTCAAGATTGATTGTCTCGATATCTCTTGCAGGATCTACAGAGCCATCTACATGGATAATGTTTGTATCCTCAAAGCAGCGCACTACGTGTACGATTGCATCTACCTCACGGATATTTGCAAGGAACTGGTTTCCAAGTCCCTCACCCTTACTGGCTCCCTTCACAAGACCTGCGATATCAACAAATTCGATTGTTGCAGGTGTAACCTTCTTTGTGGTGATAGAGCTCTCCGAGCTTTACGATTCTCTCGTCAGGCACTGAAACAATACCTATGTTTGGGTCGATTGTAGCAAAAGGATAGTTTGCTGAAAGCGCTCCTGCCTTTGTGAGTGAGTTGAATAATGTAGACTTTCCGACGTTCGGAAGTCCGACGATGCCGAGTTTCATGGTATATATATCTCCTTTAAATTGATTTCATATGTATTTTGTGTATCGGATGTTTGTTGATACAACTATGTAGTGTACCACATTAAGCAAGAGATTTGTACATAACCTAATATGCAGGAAGGTTTTCACATTTTTTATTCACTTATCATCTCATCACACTTAATCTGCTCGATATGTATGGCAAGGTAGCCTGTCTCATTGTCCAAAAACTCATGATTTAAGTCCTTTCCAAGCTCCTTACATATCTCACCTGCCAGTGCGAATGACTCCGGATAATTTTTCTCGATAAACTGATTGAGATCAACCTTTAATTTTTCTCCGGTCGCGGCTCTTGATACCATGTGGCGGATATGGTTCATGAGGCGGTTGTAGGCCATAGTAGTGACATCTATGTGCTTTCCAATCTTTTCCTCTATAAATGTGGCGCATTTTCGAACTGCTGCCGCCATCTCCATGGCATCCGATACCTTTGAATTGTTTAAGGATGTATGAATATGAAGAGTAATGTAGCCGATCTCATCATCAATTATATCAATTTGTTTTTTATCCTTTAGTATGTGGCGTATATTCTCAGCTATCTTGTACTCCCTATAAAACATCACACGGATGTCATCGTTTAAAGGATTGCTGATCTGTTCTTTGTTTTCCATACGCTTTACAGCAAATGCTATATGATCTGCCATAGGAAACAATATGCTTCTGTCTATATGACCAAACTCATGCTCTGCATTATCGAGCAGTGTGTTTGCAATCTCAAGATACTCCGGCTCGATGGATTTTACTATGTCCTTTGCCGGACCTCTGTCCCTTGTCTGGGTCAGCTCATACAGTGAATCCTCTTCCGTTGGCTCGACAGACTGTGTAATTTTCTTTCCAAAACCCACACCCTTTCCGACTATAAGATATTCTCTTGCGCTCTTGTCCTTTACCGCAAGCACTGTATTGTGATTTAAGACCTTTGTGATTCTGTACATATCATTCCTCTGACATTTATTAATGTACTCCTGATAATTTATACGAACTATTTATTATTAACATAACCGGACAATTCAATTATCATGAAGTATGAATTACTTCTCGTAGGTGTCAACTGCATAGAGAGGCTCTCCCGCCTTAATCGGTCCGTCTGTGATGAGGCGGATTTTCTGATTATCTTTTAGCTCTGTGCAGATGACAGGAGTGGTAACTGATGGTGCGTTCGCCTTTAAGTAGTCAAGGTCAAGCTTCATGAGCACATCGCCCTTATTAACATGGCATCCTGCCTCAACCTGTACGTCAAAGCCTTTACCCTCGAGCTTTACTGTATCAATTCCTACATGGATTATCATACCAATTCCTGAGTCGGTTGTAAATCCCAAAGCATGCTTTGTATCAAAAACGAATAAAACAGTTCCATCCTCAGGTGCTACAACCACGCCCCCTCCTCAGGTGTGACTACTGCTCCGTCACCCATCATTTTGCCGGCAAAAGCCTCATCCGGTGCTGTTGAGAGGTCTGCTGCTATTCCTGTCATAGGGCTTGAGATGATAACTGTGCTTGTCGGCTCTGATTCAACATCCGAATCCTGTGCTTTATCAGAAGAGGTGTTTGAATCTTTTGTCTTTGACGCGTCTGCTGTATTATTTTCTGCTGCATCATCCTCGAAATGCTCCTCTGTCACACTTGCAAGATAATCCTCGAGGTCAGACTTTATTACTGTTACTCTTGGTCCATAGATAATCTGTACGCCCTGTCCCTTGTGCACGACTCCTGATGCTCCTGTTGATTTAAGAAGCGCATCGTTTACCTTGTCAGGGTCTATTACTGTGATACGAAGCCTTGTCGCACAGCAGTCCACATCTGAGATATTGGCTTTGCCGCCGAGACCTCGTGATATAGTCTGCGAGAGCTCGTCTACAGCCGCTTTGTCGTCAGAAGCTTTTGTATCCTTGGCAGCTTTTCTTGCATTTACATCTGCCTTGGTGTAGAGCTTTGTCTCTGTATCGTCATCCTCACGGCCCGGAGTCTTGAAATCAAACTTCTTTATAAGGAAGCTGAAAATAAAGTAATACAGTAAGAAATATACTATTCCCACCGGAATCACGAGCAGCCAGCTTGTCTTTTCATTTCCCTGCAATATACCAAACAGGAAGAAATCAAGTAATCCTCCTGAGAAAGTAAGTCCTACAGCGATGTTTAAAATATGTGCTATCATGTATGCGCTTCCTGCGAGCACTACCTGTACTGCAAAGAGAGCCGGTGCTACGAAAAGGAATGAGAACTCAAGAGGCTCTGTGATTCCTGTAAACATACATGCAAGTGTTGCAGAAAGTAAAAGACTTCCTGCCTGTTTTTTCTTTTCCGGCTTTGCACATTTATACATTGCAAGTGCTGCTCCCGGAAGACCGAAAATCATGAAAATGAACTCTCCCGAGAAAATATCTTGTGGCATCGGCACTGAAATGTGCGATGTTTGCAGAGTCAGCAAGCTGTGCGAAGAAGATGTTCTGTCCACCCTCAACCATATGTCCTGCAACCTCCATCGTTCCACCGACTGCTGTCTGCCAGAACGGCATGTAAAATACATGGTGCAGTCCGAATGGAATAAGTGCTCTCTTTATGATACCAAAGAGAAGTGTTCCGAAATATCCTGTTCCTGTCACCACTCCGCCGAGTGCATAGATTCCGTTCTGCACTGTCGGCCAGATAAAATACATTAAGATTCCTACAAAAAGATATACCACTGTTGATATGATAGGCACAAATCTTGTTCCACCGAAAAATGACAATGCATTCGGCAGCTCAATCTTGTAGAAACGGTTGTGCAGTGCTGCCACTCCAAGTCCTACGATAATTCCGCCAAACACGCCCCATCTGCAGCGACTGGATACCGCATACTGATGTGATGGTTCCATCAAGCACATCCTTTGCAATGCTTCCGTCTGCAAGGATTTTTCCGGAAATCTTGAGCATCGCATTGATTGATACATTCATAACAAAGTATGCTATGACTGCTGAAAGTGCTGACACCTCTTTTTCCTTCTTTGCCATTCCGATTGCTACTCCGACCGCAAAAATGAGCGGAAGGTTATCGAATATGGCACTTCCGACCGCATTCATGATTACAAGAAGTGCATGGAGTATAGTCTTATCTCCGAGCAGCCACTGTAAACCATAGGTCTCAATTGTTGTGGTGTTGGTGAATGAGCTTCCGAGTCCTAAAAGCAAGCCTGCTACCGGAAGGATTGCGATTGGAAGCATGAAGCTTCGTCCTACCCTCTGCAGGACACCAAAAATTTTGTCTTTCATGAGCTTTTCCTCCTATAAATGCAGGGTATGTACCGATTTGCACCTATCATTCTTTTTTGCTCCAGCGACAAAAAGGAGGCACTTATCATACACTAACCCTGTTAAAAGTTATGTACGACAAATGCCTCCCTAAAAGTAACACGTCTGCTTAAGTTTATATCACAGAAGCCTTATTATTTCAACACAATTTTCCTTACGAATTTATTTTTTGTTAATCATGCTGTTTTTATACATGTTTTTTTGTGAATTATTTCTAATGTCTTTTTTCTCCAGACGCCTCCATGTTTCCATCACCATAAAGCATTCTTCACCTGTGATGCCCTCTGATGAATACACAGCCTTTTGTATGATGCGCATGTACTCGTCCCAGTGGATTCCGCAATAATCCGGTCCGCAGTATTTTTCCTTAAGGTTAGCCAGATAAAGCTCATCTGTCCTGTTTTTTGAAGGATGTCCCAGTCCTTTGTAGATGCGGTTGTTTATCATTATTGCTGCCCTGCTGTAACGGCCTTTTTTTACCCTTTTTGCAAGTCTTGCTTCCCACAAAATATTTCTTCGCCTTTTGATATAAACTATGATGGCTGTAAGTGCAGTCAGAAAAATCACACAGAGTGAGGTTTTTAAAATCACCGGTGGTATATGAAGTCTCGTTTTTGAGTTCTGAGCAGCTGTACGTTTATCCGCACCTGACTGTGAACCATAAGCATTCTCACTTCCATCACCTGATGTACTGTTTGCTGCAGCTTTTGATGTATCATCTTTTGCTGTGTCATCATTTTCTGCATCTGTATTTTTTGTATCTTCATTTGCTGCATCTTCATCCAGTTTATCTTCATTTGCCGCAGCATCATTCATATTCTCAGTATCATTAAAGCATCACCGGCGTTTGTTTTCTTTCCTTTGACACCAATATAGTCAAACGGATTCTCACCTGTCACATACTCAAAATATCCCGGTGTCATCTCCACCGGAATCCATCCGAAATCATCCAGATATATTTCAACCCAGGCATGCGACTGCGAATCCTTCACCTCACATATATCCTCATCATTTTCACCGGATTTGAAGCTGTCCTCCTTTGCACAGTATCCGCTTACATAACGGCATGGAACGCCCATCTGTCTGAGTATCATCGTGCCAGCCGATGCAAAATGCACACAAAAGCCCTGTCTGCTATTTGAGAGGAAATTTTCAACTACATCCTTACCGCCTGTTGAAGGAGGATTTTTGCTGTACTTAAAAGCCTTCGATGTCAGAAACTGCTGCACCAGCTGTGCTGCCGCAATCCTGTTGGCATCATTTTCTCTTATATCGCCTGTGTACATCATATTGCTTGTGAGCTGTCCTGTCCTAAGAAGCAGCTTCGCATCTTTTGCAACAATTCCCGTCACCACCCTGCTTTTCAGTATAGTTTTCCATTACATAATCATTGTATGCCGCATAGAAATCATTGTTGACCTCAAGAGGCTGCTCGGGCTCAAGGCTAGACATTTCCAGACAACCATCGAAAAAGCCGGGACACGCCGACACCTCGATAGTCTTTGTCGCTTTATCCTTTGTGATAACAAAAGTCTTCGTCAAAATCTATATCGCCCTTGGCATCTATACTGTACGGGTCGATACAGTACGGCAAATAGGTGTATATTTGGTGGAAAGCTTCTTCATCGTGATTGTATACTTTTCGGTGGCCGGATTGGTCTCATCATCATAATAGCCATCAAGCAGCGTGGCTAATCCGATTGTAGTCTGCCAGGCTGTCATCCTTGAAGCATCATGATACTCTTTTTCCATCCCTGAAAAATCAGACTTTTTAATCCATCTGCCATTCTCATAGGTATCACCGTAGAAGCTTCTCAGATAAACATTAGAAGGTACTCCTGCCTTTGCTTCTACCGTCATCACTGTTTTTTCACTGTAGCTTGGATAGTGATTACTAACCGTGCCATCCTGTAAATCAATTCCCACGCTGAAGAATGATTTTACACTGCCCTCCAAATCCTTTTTGAAAAGGCAAGCATCTGTGGCTTTTTATCGGCAAGTGTATCAGCAAGAGGTTTAAACGAAAATACACATATGAAAAAGTACTGCAGACACCGCCGCCATGTATAAAAACGCCGGTGCTATCCTAAAAACATCATTGCCCTGTGCACTGCCATTTACATCATATCCTGCCACTGTGCGTGCGTTGCCATCTGCAATAAGACACCAGAGTGTACACAGTGTGAGCATAACGACCTCGCTGACACTTGGGCTTTTGCCTATGCACAGCTGTACCACAAGCATAAGCGTTGGAAATAATGTGAGCATGCGTCTTCTTTTAATTTGAACCGCCAGTGTCACCAGCAAAAGCATAACTATAAACGATACAAAGCCAGCAAACGCCCCCGCAAAGGCCTTCTCCCCCTTTGGGCAGGCAAACGAAGTGCCATAGTACACATTTATCAGCTCAAGATACCTGCCCTTTACATACAAAAAGCCGGCTTTTATATGCTCTGCAGTCTGCCAGTTTGCAATAAATACACTCCAAGCACAAAATACAAGCAGCAGCCCCGTATTTATCGCATGGCGCACCCATTTTCTTGTGTCAAGCGATGTAAGCCTGTTTATAAAGCCGCTTATCACCGAAAAAATAAACAGCCACACATACACATAATATGGGCATCTCACATGTGAAACGGTCGTATTCACAACAGACACTGCACACACCGTAAGAAGTACTGCTGCAGCTGCATTGGCAAGTTCAGTAAGCAGGACACCAAGCACTGTAAATACATTATTATAATCAGGCTTTATCTCATTTGTGTCAGATTTCTGCCATCTACTTTTCCTAAATGACAATCTCGTTTTTTTCATCCGCTCTGCCAACTATCTCCTCTCCCCTTTTTATCTGAAGTCTTCCATCCACGCTAAGCAGACACACAAGCTTTTCTGCCCGGTACTTTTCCTCATACAAAAAAAGCGCATCATTCTTTGTATCCGGCTTTATTTTAAGAAAACTGTTCAAAAATATGTAAAAGCCCTCCTCGTCATCCACTCTGGCTCTCACAATATCGTTTATTGAGGTATCATACCATGCCACATAATGAGAGCATTTTTGATCCATAAGTGAAAAGGAAAGTGAGACAAGAAGCTTCATAAAAGCATCCGCCTGTCTGCCTTTCTTTATCCCCCTTAAATCTGCTACTATGGCCACCGCACATGCCTTTGGCAGGCTGTTCTCCTTTACCATCAGCTCATCAGTCCTTGCAGAAAGCTTCCAGTGCACACTCTGCAACCTGTCACCGTTTTGAAACTCTCTGACATCAAACAGCTCCGACGGATCATATCCCGGTCTTAAATCATCATATATATCAGAATCCCCAAAGAAATTTCTTACTCTGTCCGTTATCCTCACAGGAATCTCATCAATCTGCGGCATCACCTCAACATTTGCATATTTTTTAACTCTTTTCGTGACATAAAAAAGCCTCGAAAAATCATATAGCTTTATCCTTACAAGCTCAAATTCATAATTGCCGCATAGGTTTACGCTGTACAAAAAATCACTGCCTCCTGACAGCCATTTTGTACTTTTTTCGCCAGATAAATTATTTTTCACCGTTACACGGTATTTTACACCATCAAAGCCTGCCTCCTTCAGCCGGCAGGAAAGACTCACCCTGATGCTCTCGCCCTGTGTGGCGATAACTATCGGAATGTTTATAGCTGCCACTGCCCGGTGCGCCTTTACAAGCAATGCTATAAATGTCAGCACCATAAACACACACATAAAGCAGCCAAGCAGTGCCAGCGCAGCATTACCGTATATCATCGACATATAAAAAACTATTGCCGCAGTAATTATTCCTATCAAAAAACTAATCACGATTACCTGCCTTTTTCACATAAGTTGTCGGCTGTTTAACAGCCTTTAGTATCTCATCTATCACTGAAAGCTCTGATACGTGTGATACTCTCGCCTTGGTATTTAGCACGATTCTGTGCTTTGTCACATCCGCAAATACAGAAACCACATCAGATGGTATGACATAGCTTCGCCCACTCAGATACGCATATGCCTTTGCCATCCTCAACACACGCAATCGTACCTCTCGGACTCACTCCCAAGCTCAATGTACGGACTTATCCTTGTCGCATCAACCAGATCCACAATGTACGAATAAATACTGTCATATATAAACACCTGTTCAACCTCTCCCTGCATCTCAACAAGTCCCTGTGCATTCATAACAGGCTTTATCGTATACTCATCAGCCTTCACACTTTTGCCCTTTGCGATATCCACCTCTGCCTCATGTGAAGGATATCCCATGCTCATACATATCATAAACCTGTCAAGCTGTGACTCCGGCAACAGCTGTGTACCGGCGCTGCCCTTTGGATTTTGAGTGGCCATCACTATAAACGGCTCTGGGACCTTCCTGCTTATTCCATCCACAGTGACATTTCCCTCCTCCATAACCTCCAAGAGCGCAGACTGTGTTTTGGGACTTGTCCTGTTAATCTCATCTGCCAGAAACAGATTACACATCACGGCACCCTCGCGGTACACAAACTCTCCGGTCTGCTTCTGATACATCGAAAAGCCAAGTATATCAGCAGGCAGCACATCCGGAGTGAACTGTACTCTGTGATTCACAAGCGCCATAGCCCTTGAAAAAGCTACTGCAAGCGTAGTCTTTCCCACTCCCGGCACATCCTCAAGCAGTATATGTCCACCTGCCAAAAAGGCAGCAAATGCCTTGATGATACAATCATCCTTGCCCTTTACTGCCTTTTTTACTTCGTCTATCACTAACTGTGCATTATTCATTTGTCTTATCCCCCGGTTAATCATTTTAAACTGCCGATGATCATCTTCATCATCTTATTCATAAATAGCTATATATATTTTACATATTTAGTATCAATATTTCAACTTTTATCCCTTAAATTAAACAATTCTTAAACCGTATTAATCATCTCTGCTGCTACACTGTTCCGGTGATGACAAGTGTGCTCTCACCCGGTGTGACAACCCACGCTCCGGTTGTGCTATCCTGTGTGTAGGTTGCCGCCGGAACAGTGATTGCGCCTGCCGTGCTCGAAAATGTGCCAGTCGCCTCATTGTAAGTGTAATCTGTAGCTGCAGTCCAGGCTGTGCCGTTTAATGCGGCTGTAAGATTGTTCAAAACCGGAGCAAATGTGTCTGTTATAACCACGCCTGTGGTATTGGTTGCCGCAACGCTTCCGTAGTTTTGAATCCTGAAGGTATAGGTCAGTGTACCGTTTTCCGTCACAGGAACTGGGCTTACTGACTTAGTAATTGCAAGATTTGGTGCAGCCTCGGCATTTACTGTCTCTGCTGCTGTGACCGGAGTGATTCCGGTACCGCTAACTGTAGCAGTGTTTGTAACAGCAGCCTCTACGCCAAGAGGAGCATACTCATTTAACGCTGCCTCATAGATGACAGTTGCATTGCCACCCGCAGGGACACTTATGCCTGTGATGCTAAGAGGCGGTCCCTGGGTTACTGCAGGCGCTGCCTGGAGTGTGCCGTTTGTATAGTATTTTACGGTGTTATTCACATAGGTTAATGGTACAAGAGTGTTGGTGTTAAAGGTATAAGCACCTAGATTGTCAGAAAGTGTCAGACCGTTTATCGCGGTATTTCCGGAGTTTACGATACTCACCACATAGGTTATTGTATCGCTTTGATTGTAGGTGTTTTTGACTGCTGTTTTCGTAGCAGAAAGCACCTCCAGTATTTCTCCGACTGCTATATTTGAATTGGCTACATTGTTGCCATAACGAAGCTGTGCCTGATTAGTAAATCGTGCCATATATTTTCCATCCTTTCATATATTCAGGTATGGTTTAATATATGACACAAATCTACAAATGCCACAGATTATTTACTGTCCTGTTTATTTTTCTCCACATCAGCCTTTTTGATAAGCTCCAGAAGCTTTTCAAGCTCCTCCTCATCCACGCCGGTGTAGCCTGAAAGCTCACTAAGGCTCGGCTCGAAACCCTTATCGGATTTTAGTTTCTCCACTGCACGGTTTACTAATGAAACCTTTCCTACAACAGTATTCTCGCTCTCATCCTCACCGGTCTGCTCCCTGATACACTCTTTCATAGACTCCTCTATGGCATCCAAAAGCTCTTTTTCCACATCTGTCTCATCCCCGCAGCCGCAGAGCTCAGTAAGGCACATGAAAAGTCCCATGTTTCCCTCCTGTACTACGTCCTCAAAGCCCTCTGATGTAACGGCAAGCTTCTTTGCCATGGCAAGCACACTTTTGAGCCAGAAATTTGATATAGTGTGTATCACACTCTCATCACCTGCGAGCAGCTTTTTGTACATATCGTCCTGCTCGGCCTTTGTGTAATCAGGTATCTCTTCAAGCTCCTCAAGATACATCCTAAACATAGGTGAATCCGGGATAAGGCTGTCCTCGTCTATATCAGGCTCAGCTTCATTATCCTGCTCAGCCTTATTATTCTTTCCACCTGCTATGGCATCCATCGAATCTCCTTCTGAGTAAATTACATTGTTCAATGCAGCATTTTCAGACGATTCATCCCCATGTAATTCGTCCTGTGGTTCATCCCATAATCACCTGCACTCTCATTCTCCTGCTCATGTGGTGTGATGAGAAATTCAAATACCATATCCTCCTGCGCCTTATTAAGCTCCATATCCTTAAAATAAGACATGATTTCATCTCTGCCTATCGGCTCCGCTGATGTCCTGATAATCTCGGCCACGCTCTGCACTGTCTCTATAAAGGTATTCTGATCTAACATATCTTACACTCTCCTGTCTGATTTTCAAAAATACGTAACTATATCAATCCCTGTATAAAAATAAACAAAATCAAAAGCGGCAGTATGAACTGAAAATACGGCTTAAGCTTCCTTGAAATCTTAAGTCCTGATCCTGTATTTGCCTCATCTATATACTTATCAAAGCCCCAGCCCCACTTTGTCACACAAAAAAGCAGATAAACCAGTGAGCCAATCGGGAGAAGCAGATTGCTTACCATAAAGTCCTCGCTGTCAAGCACATCCCTGCCTCCTATGAGGTGCAGATTACTCCACACATTGTATCCAAGTACACACGGCATACTTGCAATAAGTATTATCACACCATTTATTAGCGCAGCCTTGTTTCTGGACCAGCCAAACATATCAATGGCAAACGACATAATATTCTCAAATACCGCAATAACGGTTGAAAAGCTGGCAAAGGTCATAAACATGAAGAAAAGACAACCCCATATGCGGCCTCCCTGCATATTTACAAACACATTTGGCAAAGTGATAAAGATAAGGCTTGGTCCTGCGTCTACCTCCACCCCATAGCTGAAGCAAGCCGGGAAAATGATAAGGCCTGACATTATAGCCACAAATGTATCAAGAGCACATATTTTGGCACCCTCACCTGCAAGAGTGCAGTCCTTTCCCATATAGCTGCCGAATATCTCCATTGCGGCCACACCCAGACTCAGCGTAAAAAACGCCTGATTCATGGCTGCTGTTATGACATTCTTTATTCCAATTTCAGAGACCGCATCCAGATTTGGAACAAGATAGAATTTCACTCCTTCCAACGCCCCTGAAAGCGATACTGTGCACCGCAAGACAATGATAAGCAAGAGCAGAGCACTCATCATAAATTTACTGATTTTCTCGAGCCCATTCTGCAGACCACGGCTGCACACCAAAAAGCCAAGCACAACCGTAACTATCATCCAGAAAGCCATCTGCTTGGGGTCTGCAAGCATGTTTCCAAATGCAGCTGCCGTGTCATCAGTATTCATGCCTGATGTAAAATCTCCCTTTAGGAATTTAAAGAAATACGCAACCATCCAGCCTGAGACTGTTGTGTAATACATCATGAGCATGTAGCAGCCAAGCATGGCTATCCATCCGTGAATATGCCATTTACTGCCCTCTTTCTCAAGAGCCTTGTAGCTCATCACAGCACTTTTTCTGCTGGCTCGGCCTACAGCAAGCTCCATCGTAAGCACCGGAAGTCCCATGCATACCAGAAATATAAGGTAAAACAGTACAAAAATACCGCCACCGTTTTGACCTGTCACATACGGAAAACGCCATACATTGCCTATGCCTATAGCGCATCCTGCACTTACCAGTATAAATCCCAGACGTGATTTAAATGATTCTCTTTTCATATTTATATATCTCCTATTGTTATTGCGTTACGTTATCACCCTGCTGTGAGCATTGACTATTGCTTTGTGCTTTATTACTCTCCTCAAAGACTCGCAGCTCCTTTATTGCCTGTCCACCCATCAGATAGAGAATACCTGTATTGAATATAGTCATAAGGCCGATTCCTACATCTCCGAGATCCCAGACAAATGTGTATGCCGCGATACCGCCTACAAACAGCATAACAAGAGCCAGCACCTTGTACATGGTCTGTGAAATCCAGTTATCCCCAAACAGGTACGCAACATTACTCCTTGCATAAAAAAGTATACCAAGGAAGGTGGAAAAGCTGAATAAAAACAATGTGACTGCTATAAAAATAACTCCAAAATCTCCAAGATGATACCTCATAGCTGACTGTAATAAATCCATGCCCTCTTTCCCTGCCACTATATTCTCCGGTGCAGTGAGCATGATCATTGCCGTACAGCTGCAAATCACTATCGTATCTATAAATACACCGAGCGCCTGCGTCAGTCCTGCCTTTACAGGAGTATCGCACTCTGCCGCCGCTGCAGCGCATGGAGCTGAGCCTGAGCCTGCCTCATTTGAAAAAAGACCTCTCTTTACACCATTCATGAGCACCGCTCCAAAGCCTCCCGCAGCCACCTGCCTGATACCGAAGGCTTCCTCAAATATCCTTGAAAAAACCGATGGCATCATGCCTATATTTTTAATTATGATAAAAATGGTTATGGCAAAATAGCACACCGCCATGATAGGAACAACTATGTCAAGCACCTTTACCGTAGCATTTTTCCTAAGCACTATTACAGCGGCCACTGCAACTAGAATTACGGTAGTGTAAATAGGTGGTACGCCAAATGCATTTTCAAATGACGATGTAACAGAATTGCTGATCACCTGACTTATGCCACACCAGCAGATTAGTCCGGATATAGCAAACAAAACAGCTATAATAACATGTTTTTTCTTTTTGCCTGATTTATCCTCAAAGTAATGGTGTATGTAATACGCCGGACCTCCACGATAGCCTGAGTACAATGGATCCGGCTCCTTGTGAAGCTGTGCCAGTGTAGCCTCCACAAAAGCCGTGGATGAACCTATAATGGCTGTTATCCACATCCAGAAAACCGCACCTGCACCTCCCACTGATATGGCAGCCACAACACCAACCAGATTACCCATGCCCACTCTCGTCGCCGTAGAGACAATGAGTGTCTGGAACGTGGACAGGCTGTCCTTATTTTCCTTTTTACCTGTCAGCGCCTTTATCATGTCCGGAAACATTCTAATTGGTAAAAGTCTTGTCCTTACAGTGAAATAAATTCCTGTCGGAATCAAAAGAATTATGAGCAGGGAGATTCCCACGCTCCCACCGCCGGGCAGTGGAATGTGTATCAGATCTCCCCACAAGAAAGAATAAACTTTTTCAATAAGTGCTACTATCATAGTAAATATCGTCCCCTTAGTTTTCATTGCTTCAACGCATTGAAGATGAAGCCAGTATTACTACTACAATATGAGCAGGAAACTTTCAATATATTCTGTTTTTTTGTTCTTTTCACAAACAGTAATAAATACACTATAAGTCCCTTGCATATGAGATTATAATTTCCTTATAATGATATAGTTGAATATTCAAAAGATATACGCCCTGGGAGATAAATAATGATAAAACTAATAGCAACAGATATAGACGGAACACTTGTAAAGGACGGCTCACTGCTCATAGATCCTGAGTACATGTCTGTCATCGACAGGCTCATAGACAAAGGAATAATATTTGTAGTCTGTTCCGGCAGACAGTTTTCAAGCGAATTTAAGCTGTTTGCTCCGATAAAGCACAAGCTTTTGTATATAACAGACGGAGGAACAGTCGTGCGCACTCCAAAGGAAATCCTAAAAACCTATCCTATGGACGAGGATATATGGAAGGGCATGTGCCGGATGGTCCGCGATGAGCTTCCTGCATGCGATTACTTTGCTGCTACTCCTGATTTCTGCTTTGCAGAGGATGGTGGCAGCCCAGTCTTTCACCTGCTTCGTGATTCATACGGCTTTGAGATGCGTGAGGTTGATGACATCACAAGGCTTGACAGAAATGACATCATCAAATTCACTGTCTTTCATCCCGACAAATGCGAAGAGCTGTGTACACCGGTTTTCATTCCGGCATGGAATAAAAAAGCTCACCTGGCAGCCGCCGGCAAGGAATGGGTAGACTGCAACGCAAAGGGTGTCAGCAAATGGACTGCACTCTCATACCTAATAGACAGATTCGACCTTCTTCCGGACGAAGTATGCTGTTTCGGTGACAATCTGAATGATATTGAGATGCTTCAAAATGCCGGTATAAGCTACGCCGTGTCAAATGCCCGCCAGGAAGTTATCGCAGCCGCAAAACACACCTGTGCGCCTTACTGGGAAAACGGAGTACTTAGTGTTTTAAAGTCTTTTTTATAATTTTTTTAATTTTTTTAAAAAAGTACTTGCATTTTTGTAAAACCCTGTGTATAATATCATTTGTCCGTGTGACACAGATATTCACACAGATGTTTGCGCTTCTAGCTCATTTGGTAGAGCACCTGACTCTTAATCAGGGTGTGCAGGGTTCGAGCCCCTGGAGGCGCATTTTTTGTACCCAAATTAATTTACCAACACTTTAAAAGAAGCCGGATTTATTCCGGCTTCTTTTTTTTACATATCTCTGTTTATATACATCTGTTTTTACTTTTTATTTGTTTTATTATCCAAAGCAGCTTCAATCGCATCAATCACAATCTTAAGAGCCTTGATTCTCGCATATTTCTTGTCGTTTGACTCAAGCACATGCCATGGTGCGTAAGTGGTATTGGTTTTCTTTAGCATCTCATTTACAGCAGTCTCATACAGATCCCATTTTTCTCTGTTTCTCCAGTCCTCATCGGTAATCTTCCATTGCTTTTCCGGAGTATTCTGGCGTTCCTCAAATCGAGCCAGCTGTGTATCCTTATCAATCTGCACCCAGAACTTTATGATGACAGCACCCCAATCTGACAGCTCCTTTTCAAATTCATTAATCTCATTGTAAGCACGCTGCCATTCATTCTCGCTGCAAAAGCCCTCTAGTCTTTCTACCATAACTCTGCCATACCATGTCCTGTCAAAAATAGCTATATGCCCGGTCTTAGGAAGACGATTCCAAAATCTCCACAGATAGTGTCTGGCTTTCTCGTTTGGCAGCGGACTTGCAATCGGATGCACCTCAAAGCCTCTCGGATCCAACGCCCCTGTGATTCTCTTTATATTTCCACCCTTTCCTGCTGCATCCCAGCCCTCATATGCTATGACAACAGGAATCTTTCGCCTGTATAGCTTGTTATGCAGCTCGCTAAGCTTAGACTGCAGATTTTTGAGCTCCTTTTTGTATTCTTCATCAGATAGTTCCTTATCAAGTGATATCTCAGAAAGCTTTGGAATCTTCTCAAGCGGGAACACATTCTGTAACAGCGGCACAGCAAGATTACTGTTTTTAAGTGCTGTCTCTATTCCACTAACCAGCGTCTCCAGCACCTGAAGCTCAGCCCATTTTCTATTCTTTGCATCAACTATATACCAAGGATCTGCAGGCGAATTTGTATCATTCAGATATCTGTCAAACACATGCATACACTTGTCATAATGCTTATTCTGCCAGTCTTCATCTCCACTGACACGCCATCTGGTATCCTTATTCTCCTTTAATACCTCAATACGCTTTTTTTGTTCCTTCCGGCTGATTTGGAAGAAAAATTTCATAACAAGATAACCATTGTCAGTCAGCTGTCGCTCGAAGCGCTTCACGCTTTCAATTTTCTTCTTGTACTCCTTCTCTCCTATCTTGTCGTGCAGTACATCCTTTACTACCTCATCCATCCAGCCCGAATCAAGAAACTCAAACTTCCCCTTTGCCGGAATCTTTACAAAATACCTATATAAAAAAGGCTTGCGTCTTTCCTCCTCTGTCGGCTCGTCCATGGTTGCGACCTTGAAAAATCGCGGATCAATATTCTTGATTACCTTACCGAGCACACTGCCCTTTCCTGCAGTACCCCAGCCCTCAAACAGCACAAGTACAGGCAGTCCATGCTCCTTAATCTGCATCTGAAGCACAGACAGCTTAGAGCGTGCTGCATGCAGGCGCTCATCCAGCTCTTCCTCCTCCGGAATTTGTGGTTTAATCCAGTTTTCTAACATGTAATTACCTCCCAAATATATAATTTCAGCCATAAAACCGCTACATCATTATATTAGTATAGCTTTTTTCAAGCTAATATACAATCTTCACACTATATTTGTTTCAGATATGTTTCAGTTCTCCGCTTCTCCAATATTTGTCATTTTAAAGCCATCTCCGTGCACCTCATGAGACTCAACAACCACAATAAAAGAGTCCGGGTCTGCATCTTTTACGGATTTACGCACCTGGTACATTTCCTTACTGTTGCATGCACACATTACCACCTGAATATCGTCCTGCTTATATCCTCCCTGCGCTTTAAGAATAGTGCTTCCGCGCTGACTGCATTCATCAATTACATCGCATATTCTCTTTCCATTTTTTGTGACGATAAAGGCTACTTTGCCTGAATTCATGCCATATATCATTTTATCAATAACAACCGCAGACAGTATATTCACTATCATGCCGTAAATCATTCCGTCAATATCCCGAAACAAAAGTCCTCCAACCAGAATAATTCCGACATCAGTAAGAAAAGAGATGTTGCCCATCGATAAATGAGGCCGCAATGCTTTTACAGCCATGATGATAAAATCAGCTCCTCCTGTTGAAGAATTTCTTGTATAAATCATGGCATAGCCTATTCCGCAAAATACACCTGTGCACAATGCCGCAAGCAGTCTGTCGCCCTGATACACCGGAAATAACGGCGCAACATAGTCAACAATAAAAGAAGACAAAAGCATGCATCGTATTGAGCTGACAAAAAATTTCCTGCCCAATAATTTGCAGCATAGTATCGCAACCGGAATATTAAGCAGAACCGTTGATAAACCAATGGAAATATTAAACAGCCGGTATAAAATAATCGAAATACCCGAAAAACCTGTCATAGGAAACTCTGCCTGCAGGGCGAAGTTATATATACCTATTGCATAAAAGATGCTTCCCGCAAGCTCCCACATAATCTGTACCAATAATTCTTTTTTCTTATTCATATTGCATCTATCCTCCAAAATAAATAAGCGCCCGGAAACAAATCTTACAGTGTAAATTACTGCACCTACGATTTGCTCCCAGACGCTTTAACCACTCATCCGGTGAAGAGTGAACGTTTTCTGATGTATGCAATTATTATATTTGAGATGTTAAATTAAGTCAAGCCGGAATCATCAATTTTCCAGGTATCTATAGGAAGTGATTGAAGAAGCCATAGACTTATACCCTCCATGGATATAGAAGGTGCTGTCATGAAATTCATTGACGCAAAACCACAAAGCACCACACACAGCAACAAAGGTACACTGCCTGCAGTTTCAGCAAACATTGCATCCAACATGGCAAACAGTCCTCTGTCCTTCCACAATACAGTGATTGCAGACCGCAGTATACCACGATCCATATAATTGCAAAGGTCAGCTCGTTTTTCTCATATGCCATATATCGTATTCCGGAATATCATAATCATAAATCACCATGACATAACCAATCATAGTATCATCCTTATAGATTCCAAACGGCTGACATTGATTCCTGTAAACATAAGCCTGTGCAAGGCTTCGAATTGGATGGGAAACAAAGCGTTCCTGTCCGTTTGCAAGTTTCAAATTAAATGCTTCCATAAAATTATCTTCTGTAATTTGCCTTAGATATTCCACTGCCACCTCCGTACTACTGCACTCTTTGATAATGTTTCCAGAAGTTGATTGTTTCCTGAAGATCATCTTCACTGGCGAACAGATCCAGCTTCTTCGCAACTTCAACTGCGAAATCGACATATGCATTTGCTCGTGCAGTTATCACATTTTTATCTGTTACCCAATCTTCATCTGAGGAATGGGTTGATTTCACATCGCACAAAATTCCAGCGTGATCCAGCACATCGACTCCTGCACAAATCCCGGCAATCAAAATCTCTCGTTTCATTAAGGCTTGCAGATACGACTTCACCTCTGGAGTGTCAATTTCAGCAATGTTTCCGCCCGGAAGGATAAAACTTCTGATTTGATCTTTTTCAAGTGCTTCTAAAGGCATATCAACATTGACGGAAAAACCTTCCATAGTGCGAACAGGCTTTCCGTCCAATGAACAGAAAACCATGTCGCAGTTTGAAAAGCTCATAAAATAATTAAGTATCACGATTTCATAAAAACAGCTCTTGTCATATACAAGAAACACATCTTTCATCCATATACCTCCCTATTCACTGGCAAATCAGCTTTCTGGGTTCTCCCAAAAGCGTATTGATCGAGACATCAAATTCTTTCGATAATAGCTTAAGTGTATCCGTCTTGGGAATGGTATCTCCCTCTTGTGTCAAGCAGTTGACAACATTTTTCTTAAACTTTTTTCTTCCTCTTCATTATACCAGCTTCCGGCTAAATTACCACCGAAAGCTGATACATCTCCTTAGTTGCTTCTGTTGCTAAACTTCCACCTAAGCTCTATGGTCTTGTCGGCATACACGACTACCTTATCAAGCAGTACATCCAAAAGCTCGTCTGTAATCTCTGCGATTTCAGACTTACCTTCCAGAAACTGTATTCCACTGTTCTCAGACGGCATCTGGTTTTCCAGTGTAAAAATAGCTTCCTTCTGTGCCTCTATCTTCTCCCTGATTCCATCTATCATGGCTTCATAGGACTGCTTCTGCATAAGATATGTTTCCCTGTCTGTAACACCCTTTGCATAGGATTCGTATGCTGTCCGAAGCTCCAGTTCCAGTCTCCGGTGTGTATCTTCTGCCATAGCCAGTCTCTGCTTTGCCCCACGGATACGCTCATTATGTTGCTCTCTTTCCTTTTCCATAAGAAGCTTCAGCTTTGCAAGTCCTGATATCTGCTTGGAAAGCTCACCTTTTATGATACCATCAAGGTCTGTTACAAGTACCCGGTGGACACAGTTATTATTCTTCCTGTAGTTCACTTCACAGTTGAAAAATCTCTTGCCCAGGCGGTCCTTATGGTAGATCATATTTCTGCCGCAACAGTTGCAGACTAACCTTCCGGTATAGACCGATGCCTTTTTCCCTACCGGTGTAAAAGCCTCCGGCACAGTTCCCTTCATCGCTTGTACCTTCTCATATACTTCCTTTGAAACTATAGCTTCGTGATGGTTTGGTATCCGCTTCCATTCACTTGGCGGAAGCATCTTCTTACGTCGGGAACCAATCTCTTTCACACGGCTTTTCCCATACACAAAAGTACCGATATACATCTCGTTATTCAGGATGGAATTTACCTTATAATCTGTCCACAGGGGCGAATCCCCTTTGGTGTACATATTTGCGTATGTACCCTTTCTTCTGTGGTACGCCGCAGGAGTATCAATTCCTTCTCCGTTTAATGTCCTTACAATACCGGCAATACTCGCTCCACCTGCACGAAGCGTAAAAATGCTCTTCACAACAGCGGCTGCTTCCTCATCCACCAGAAGCTCACAGGCATTATTCTTGGATTTTAAATATCCAAAGGGAGCACATATCCCGATAAACATTCCCTTATCCTTCCTTGCCATTACTGCCGTAGATACCTTCTGCGAAAGATCCTTACTGTAAAAATCATACAGCAGAGCCTTAAACTGCACATCTATCTCACCGATACCGCCCACATAATCCTTACTGTCGTAATTATCGTTAATAGCTATAAAACGGATTCCCATAAAAGGAAATATCTGTTCAATATACTTCCCTGTTTCCAGATAGTTTCGTGCAAAACGGGACATATCCTTTACAATGATACAGTCCACCCTCTGCTCTTTTACCATAGCAAGAAGCTCCTGCATTCCCGGACGGTTCATGTTTGTGCCGGAATATCCGTCATCACACTTTTCCGTTACAGTCATGGAACGCAAATCTTCATGTGAGCTTATATAATCACGGATGATTCTACGCTGATTGGTAATACTGTTACTCTCATCCGCATTCACATCATCCTCCAAAGATAATCTTAAATACATAACCAGATTAGACATCTGTCCTACCTCCTTCATTCCACTTGGTTCTTCTCGGAAAACGGAATGTATCCGTATAACCAGTGGACTTATCACTGTTAAAACGGTACTGAATCTCCATATGCCGGTCCGCTGTCAGGGTAATCCCTGAAATAAGGGTTTCCACAAGCTCCGGTGTCAGAACCGACTTATCCTTTACGGATACAAGGGCATTTACAAATTTCTTCTGCTCCTTTGTATTACGAACAAAAGCTTTGTAATCCTTCTCAGCTTGTAACAGCTCCTTATCAAGCCTTACCCTTTCCTGCTCCTGCCTTCTATTGGCATCTTCAAGCTCATCCCTGCTAATCTCACCCTTTACATAGCTCCCGTAAAGTTCACTTCCTTCAAAGGAAAGACGCTCCGCACGCTTCTTCAAATCCGCTATCCTTGCCTTAAGCGTTGTTTCTGCCGGCTGGAAGCCTTTTTCCAAAGCATTCAGAAGCTTCTTTTTATCCGGCACAAGCTCCTTTACTGCCTTTTGCAAAGATTCAAACACCAGCAAATCCAGCTGTTCCTCGGATATCTTTATTACAGCTTCCTTATCCCTTTCCTCCACAGGCAGAGGATTGTGTCTGCAACGGTAATAATACAGTCGCACATCCCCTTCCCCGGAATAAATAATGGAAGATTCTCTCGAAAAATCACCACCACACACGGGACATTTTAAGATGCCCTTATACCTGTCTGCCGTCAGCGGTAAATCTTCTCTTGCCACAAAAGATTTCTTTTCCTTTTTCTTATCCACTACACTTCGGACTTCATAAAAAAGTTCTTTAGAAACAATAGCGTCATGGGCATCCTCATGGATAATCCACTCATTCTTTGACACCTTTTGTCTCTCCAAGCCCTGATACAGACACCTTTTTGTCTTTCCCTGCTGAAGCGTTCCTATATAGGCTTCATTGGAAAGAATCTGGGAAATGGTACCATTCTTCCATTCACTAAGAGGCTCCCCTTCCGTGATATAGGCAAGTTGCGTCTGCCTATATTCTTCCGGTATTCTGACCCCTGCCTGTGTCAGCTCCCTTGCAATGGCACGGTGGCTCATACCGCTCTTTGCCATCTGAAATATCTTTCTGACAATCTCAGCCGCAGGCTCATCTATAACAAGTCTGTGTCCATCATCCGTTTTCACGCTACTGTAGCCATAAGGTGCATGACCAAGCACACTGCCTCTTTCCATACAGCTTTGAAATGCCGAAGTAATACGCTTTGACACATCCTTTGCATACATATCATTTACAAGGTTCATAAGAGAAATCCCAAGCCCCTTGTTTCCGTTGTAATCCTCCACGGTATCAAAATGATCGTTTACTGAAATAAACCGCACACCCAGAAATGGCAGTATGGTTTCAATATAATTACCTGTTTCCAGATAATCACGTCCAAAACGGGACAAATCCTTTACAATAATGCAGTCTATCTTTCCTGCCCTCACATCATCCATCATTCGCATAAAATCAGGTCTGGTAAAAGTGGTTCCCGACACACCCCTGTCAAAATACTTCTGATAATGGGTTAGTTCCGGTCGCTCCTTGATAAAGTTTTCCATAATCATAAACTGACTTTCTATGGAATCACTTTTCCTGCCATCCTTTTCTACCGACAATCTGGCATACAGCGCAACATGATACTGCTTCTCTGTTGTAACATATGTTACAGTTTTATCCTTATCAGACGAAGGAACCTTATCCGCAAGTGCATTAAATCTTCCTTCTTTTCTTGCCATCCTAGGACACCTCCCTCATGGCTTCCGCTTCCAGTTCACCCTTTACAAGCTCTACCGCCTTTGCCATCTCATTACGGTACTTAAACACTATCTCTACCGTCTTGTCCTCATAGACTAAGATCTTGTCAATCAGAGAAACCAAAAGCATACGGTCCAGCTTTTCTATCTCCATATTTTCACGCAAGTCATCCAGCCACTGTCCTGCTGCAATTCCGTTTTCGTATATGGATTTTACAGTTGTCTCCTGCACCTTAATTGCAGCTGCAATCTCCGAAAGCTTGTTGCTGTAAATCTCCCTGTAGCGGTTAAACTGTTCCTGTGTAATAAGCTTCTCCTGTAAATCCGTATAAAGGGCAGATTTCATGGCACTGTATTCCTGCTCCTTTTCCTTTAACATCGCAATCTCCTTATCACGGTTTAGGGCTTCCTCAAAACGAATCTGCTTTGCATCTAAGATGCTTAACAACTTCTTGGTATCCGTAAGCTGCTTCACATACTTTCTGACCTCACCCAAAACAATCTCATTTAATACATCCACCTTGATACTGTGTCTGGTACATTCCTTCCCCCTGTTATAGCCGGAGCAGATATAGTATTCGTTCACCGTATCCTTATAAGGAACCTTCCTGCTGACCAGTCCCCTTCCACAGTCACCGCAGAAAAGAAGCCCGGCATAAAGCTTTGGCTCTGTCATTCTTTCCTTTGCTCTTGTATCACGCTTCAAAAGCTCCTGCACCGCCTTAAAATCCGCTTCCGTAATAATCGGTGTGTGATTGTTCTCCACCCGAATCCACTGGGACTTTGGCTTTTCTATGGTCTTTTTCACCTTATAGCTTACCTTTTCTCGCTTCCCCTGTTCCAAAACACCGATATAAATCTCGTTAGAAAGGATGCGTAAAACTGCCTTTGGTGTCCACTTCGCCTCCGGATTCCTTTGAAAGCTGGTCTTAAACTTTTCCCCGTGAGCCTTTTTATACTCTGCCGGCGAAAGAGTTCCTCTTTCATTCAGCTTTGCCGCAATGGAATTGGCACTAAGCCCCATCAGCTTCCATGCAAAAATATCCTGCACAACCCTTGCCGCTTCCTCGTCAGGAACAATCTTATTTTTGTCCTTCTCATCCTTACGGTACCCGTAGCAGACAAAAGAACCGATATACTCTCCATTCATTCTTTTTACCTGCTGGTTACTGCGGGACTTTATGGAAATATCCCTGCAATAGCTCTCATTAACGAAATTCTTGACGGGTACAACCATATACCGGTCACTGCTGTTAGCGGTAAGACTGTCATAATTGTCATTGATAGCAATAAACCTAACATTCTTCTGTGGAAAATACTTCTGGATATAATTGCCTGCACCGATATACTCACGTCCAAGTCTGGATAAATCCTTGACGATAATGCAGTCAATCTCTCCTTTCTCCACCATGGCTATCATCTCCATAAAAGCCGGTCTTTCATAGTCCGTTCCCGAAAATCCGTCGTCACAGACCTCCTTAACCAGCTCTACATCCGGAAACCCCCGCACAAAGCTTTCTATCATCATACGCTGGCTTTTGATACTGTTACTCTCATCCGTACTGCCACGCTTATCATCATCTTCCCTTGAAAGACGAAGGTAGGCACAAGCACGGTATTTCATCTCACTCATAATGTTCTCCTTTCCCGGTGGCAGAATCTGCCACCGTCTGTAAATTCTCTAGTATTTCAGTGAAGCGACTCGATCAATATAGGCTGACAACAAATCCGTGATACTCTCCCCGGTATCTGAAAATGTGCTGATTACCTTGTATTCCCCATACTTTGTGGTATGAATATCCCCGGCAAGCTCACAACCTATAGTTTCCTCTATCTCTTCACTGACAGCTTTTTGTTCTATCAGTTCGTCCATTCTACTTCCTCCAGTTTTCACATTAGATTCATGGAAATGCACCTCAATTCCGCTTCGCTTCATCTCAGTCGTTGCATTTCCTCATTGTTAGCACGCAAAAAGACCGCCTCCATGGCATCAGAGTCTCCCTGCATACGCAGTCCAAACAGATACATGTTATCTGCTTCTTTTACTCTGTCTGCCATGAAAAGCGGTCACTTAATCTAATGTGCATCTCAACTGGAATTATTGCACTCTCTATTGCTTCTTCATTCAAACATATTCAGTTAATACGGTTGCAAGTACGACACTTCGCTGGCTGGGCTCCCTGTCGGTACCGGTAATCCGGTATTATCAGTTACGGTAATCTTTTTTAGTGGAAAATATAACCACTGCAACCTGTGAGTCAGAGTATACATCAAAATCTCCCGACTGGCAAGTGAACATTAAATAAAATTTGCTCGAACCTGTTCCTTCCGTCAGTTTAGGCGATAGCGCACCTTCCCGGTTCGCCTGGCTGTGCCTTGATTCTATGATGTTACCTTCCTTACTGAATAGTAACTGTCCAACGCCAATCCTTAAAATACTTTGTATTGCTTGGTCTTAAACAGTTACAAGTAAAAGCTTTGATTCCTCATGTTCCGTAAGGTAAAAGGCAAAGTTTCCCTAGGGACTTGTTTTGCATCTTACCTTACGAAACATTTGTGAAAAAGGAAGTTTGCTGTTCTCACCTTATGAAGAATGTTACCGTTTCAGGTAACCTTGCAGCCACTGTTTCTTTTTTATCATCCACAGCCTGCATGGGTCTCTTCTGCTCAAGATCCTCTCCCACCCTTTGCGGAAGTGTCATTATATCTTCGCTCGTCCGTTACCGGAGTCATGGCGTAAGTCTGTTGTTCTTCATAAGCAGCTATTCAGTTGTTTAACGATAATCCCTGCTTCGATTATCTGTTTTCGTTTTTTGATTATAGTTGACATTTTCTGCAAAATCAACTATTATTCTTATAAATCGTATTGATAATCGCTATTTTATGTTTAACACTTTAGCGATTTTCGCTATAGTTACGATACTATGTTTAACAAAGAAAGGCTGATATTATGGGCATTTATGAGAATTTTGAATCCATCAAGGATATGTTAGGATATAGAAAATTTACTACGGAAGAGATTATAGAGAAGGGTTATTTGTCAGAATCCAGCATTGCACAGATCGATAAAAAAATGGATGAAGCACACTCTGTGCTGTGCCACTTCCCTATTGGATATACCTATAATGAAAATAAAACATCCTTCTACCGGATTGCTCTGAGCGAGCAGTTCCAGATATTAAAGGAATACCCTGCTGGTACAAGTATTCTTGATTTTATTGCATTGGAAACAGAGGAAATCATTGCTTATATGAAAAATATGTCCGAAAACATTACTACCATGATTGAACAAAAGGCTTCCGCACCGGATGCAGATGGTATTATCCGCTTTAATTTCACGGATGTTACACAAACCGCTGTAAACTCCACACTGGCAGCACTCCAAAAGGACAACTTCTTTCTGTTCCTTGTTAACTGCTGTTTTCTCCAGTATGTAACGGAACTGTTTGTATATAACTTTTATCCGTTCATTGCACTGGAGCATTATAAAAAAATCTTAGGGAATGCTTTTAATTATGATGAGGATACCGACATTCTGATGCCGGAAGAAGCAGACGGATTATATGACATTGCAGAATTTATCAACTATGGTATACGCATGACCGCAGCATTTTTAGATTATCAGAAGGATTTATTAACCGCAGATTTTGATATGCTTCTTATGAAGGATAAGCTTTTCTCTGAATATGATACCTTACAGTACCTATATCTCATGGAGTCAAAGGACAATATGCGTGATACCTATACCAGCACAAGCTTCAATACGCACCTTATGCCTATCGGTGTTCATGCTTTTAACCACTTAGACATAGTAAATAAAATCATCGATGAAAATATGCCCGTCCGTGAGGTCTATGATATTAACTCCGTACAGGACTGGTTCCGTTATGAATTTATGTATCTTGCCAAAGGAAATGTATTGTATAAGCAATGCAAAAACTGTGGCAGATTCTTCATCCCCTCCGGCAGATTGGACAGCGAATATTGTGAACGCATTGATACAGCCAGTGGCAAGACTTGTAAAGAAGTAGGTGCCATCAACACCTTCGTAAAGAAGCATGAAAATGATGAAATCCATCAGGCGTACACAAAAGCATACCGCCGGATGGACTCCAGAAAACGTACTATGTATATTTCCAAAAAAGAATTTACCGAATGGAGCAAAACTGCCCGTGAAAAGCGTAAACTCTGCGAAGAAGGACAGATTAGCCTTGAGGAATTTCAGTATTGGCTTGATAAGAGCAAGTGTCGATAAAACCCTTGTTCCTAATGCATATCTCGCTTTTAAACGAAACCTCCCTATGATTTGAGATGTTGTTTTATTATAATCATAACTAGCTCAAAATGTATTTTTGAATATGACAATGCGCGCGTATTTTTTAACTTTTATTAATGTTTCTGAGAAAAAGAATCAGTTAACACAGAAACGACTGGATTGCAATTGAAAATTGTAATTCTTCACCCCGTGCAAAAGTAAAACATCCTTTTTTGATTGTAAAGAATCAGTTTTGTTATAAAAAGGTTACATACCACTGAATCAGTAACAACATGAATCGATTCCACATCCTTTTTGCTAGCATAAATCTATTCATGTACTTCCGTACCAGAAGAACTAATGACTTTTGTATGTCATAACTGTTCCCTTTTATGATCGAAGTGCCCTCAAATTAACATTTAAAAAACGAACACACAAAAGGTGTTATTAATTATAATATTCCTTTTTTAATCCAACAATTAAATTAGAAATTATTAAAGCCACAACAATTGCAACTAACGTTACAATGCCGCTCTTTTCGAAATGATATACTTCCCCACTGATTGCTGTAGCCACATCAATATTCACAATATTTAATGGATTATATTCTTTCATTTTGGGAATTAAATTAATCAAGAATAAAACTCCTATACAACTTACTATCAATAATAAGCTAACATAACCTCCTTTACAGACTACATTT